>Ga0222718_10000299_pt1 | contig 54362 bp, 58 predicted proteins | sample C33_27DmetaG_FD_165045 | JGI IMG/M metagenome (GOLD analysis project Ga0222718, IMG submission 165045) | Estuarine water microbial communities from San Francisco Bay, California, United States - C33_27D | ecosystem: Environmental > Aquatic > Marine > Unclassified | place: USA: California... | reverse complement strand
ATCAAGATCGAGAGGGATGTCGTTATCGGCGATCACCTTGGCTTGAAACGCACGTTGGCGGTCCTCCCAGCGAAGCTCCACACCGAGACGCTAGGCCCAAGCGCCCCGAACCGGGTCGAGCGGATGGTTGACGCCAGCTCCTGGCATCGACGCGATGCGCTAGGTCAGGCGCACTTCCTGGCGTTTGAGTTCTGCCTGCACGGCGACGATGTCGACATCGGCGATGGTCCGTCCGGTTTTCACGGCGAGTGCAGCTGCCACGCCGGCACCCTGACCGGCGACGGTACAACACATCATGTTTCGTACCGCAGCGTGTGAGGTCTGGTCCCCGCCGATCGATCGGCCCGTCACCAGCAGGTTGTCGACCCCGTCATTGGGCACCATCGAGCGATACGGAACCTGGAAGTAGCGACCAGTGGTCGGGAGGATCAGGATCCCGTAGCCATCGATGAACTCGGGGAAGATGCCGATTGAGTCGTCGAATCGACCCTGTTCGCGAACGTCGTGAGCGGTGAGGTTGTAGCGGCCGACGAGCTTGCGGGTGTCTCGAATACCGATCGTCATCCCGTAGTTACGGAGCTTGGCGTTCTCACATCCGGGCGTATAGCGACGCAGGGCGTCGATCGCCAGGAGCGCCTGTCGGCGGCCTTCGATCTCGCCGGCGGTGAGTGACCTCACGTCGGTGCCGTCGATTTCGGGCATGTGCACGAGGTTGAGGTAGGTGAGGTCGCCCTGGTCGGAGATGGCACCCCAGGTGCCCCCAAGCGTCTTGAGGTCGGCAGGAATGCGGCCCGCTTTCTTTGCCCGATCGAAGGGCTTCGACAGCCACGGTGAGAACATGTCGTCCTCCTTGCCGGTCGTCTCGACCGCCCATTCGTCGGCTCCGGCCCACGACAGATACGTCTGTGGGTCGTCCTTGACGCCTTGGATGAACGCAGTCTTGTCGACACCGGTCATGTGGAACATCACCGACGCAGCCTGCATCTGTTCCAGCGGCGTCTTGTGCGTCGACGTTCCGGCCCGGTGGGCGATGTCGGCGTCGCCCGTGGCATCGATCACGATCGTGCCGAGCACGGCGTGACGACCGGATTTTGACTCGACGATCACGCCGATGATGGCGTCGTCTTCGACGATCGGAGCGACGACAAGGGCATGGAGCAGTGGTTCGATCCCGGCCTCGGCGACCATGTCGTCGGCGACGTTCTTGAACCCCTCGGCGTCGAGCGCATGACTGTCGCTTTGGGGTTCGGGCTTGGCAGCCCCGGCCGCTTTGGCCCGTTCTTCGAACTCGATGCCGATGCCTTCGGAATCGACCGTGTCCTCGTGGCGGTACCACGCAAAGCCCTCAACCCCGACCTGGGTGATGTTGCCGCCGAAACAACCGTTTCGCTCGAGCAGCAAAACCGAGACACCGGCGCGAGCGGCGGCAAGCGCCGCCGCCAAGCCACCGGGACCGCTTCCGACCACGAGAACATCGGCCCGCGCCAATACCTCGAGTGTCCGAGCCGGCTCGGTGACCACGCCGAGGTCGGGAGATGGGGTCATCGGCGGTCGAGCGTACCGAGGTCGTGACCGGCGCTTGATGGCTGCTCGTCGGGCCAGTTCGTCCGCCAAACCTCTGCACTGAGCGCCCCGACCGGCATCGGTGGCTTGTCGTAACCCTCGACGCACGGCACGAGTGGCTCGACCGTCACCGCATGGTTCGGAACCACGAAGAACGGGAAGGAGAATCGCGGTCTGCCGCTTCGATTGACGACTCGATGGGGGGTCGCCACGAACCGGCCACCCGACCAGAGTTCGAGCATCTCGCCGACGTTCACGACGAGGGCGTCAGAGGGCGCGTCGACCTCGATCCACTCGCCGCTGCGCCCGCGGACCTCGAGCCCGCCGACCGGATCTGGATGGAGAAGAGTGATGACGTTCGTGTCCTTGTGAGGGTGGATCCCGGTGACGTCGCTTGCAGGTGGCTGTGCCGGATAGTGCAGGAGCGTCATGTTGGTGAGCGGCGCCTCGTGCCAAGCAGCGAATTGCTGGGGCGATACCGAGAGCCCTTCGGCGAACGCATCAAGCATCCGCGCAGCAGCAGCCTCACAGGCATCCCAGTACTCGCCGATCACCGTTCGGAGTTCGGGGAGTTGTTCGGGCCAAGCGTTCGGTCCGTAGAGCGCGCATTCGTCGAGCACCCGATGATCGTTCGGGCATTCCCAGTGGAGTTTGTACCCCTCGTATTGGTCACCCTCGTCTCGGCCGGCCCCGGATCGGTTTGGGGTGAAGAAGCCGAGTGGGATGAAGCCCCGATAGCTGGTTGGGGTGATCTGGTTGTGCACCTTGACTGCGTCGTCGAGCGCAAAGAGTGCTCGGACTGAGCTGCGGACCCGCTCGAAGAGTTCGACCGCGATGTCGTGTCCGATCACGGACACGAACCCGATCTGCTCACAGGCTGATCGAAGTTCGGTGGCGAAGGTGACCGACCGAGCGTCGACGATCGGGATCACGTCTCAGGCGCGGACGACGACCGTGCCGGAGAGCCGCTCCCAGAACGTGCGGTTCTGATCGTCGAAGAGGACCAACGCAAGCAGGATCAGGGCGGGGATCACGAACAGGGAGAACGCAATGTTGAGCGCGATGCTGGCTGCGAGTCCGCGAAGGAAAATCATGCGGGCCGGTCCGGCCGGCAATCCGGTCTGCTCGATCAGTACCTGCTGATTCATCAGCTTTTTGGCGGGCGTCTGGCCCTCGTTCTTCAGCACAAGGATCAGCGCCCAAATCAGCCAACCGATACCGAGTGTGACGACCGAGAGCGCGACGTCGAGCAAGAAGCACAGGAAGCGGTTCGTCTTCGAGACGATCTCTCGCTGGTCAAGCGCGGCCGGCGGTGTACTTGGAGGCGCCGGGAGCGGATCACCAACCCACTGTTCGCCGTCCCAGTAGCGGACAGTGTCGGGCGGGTCGCCTGCGGCGTGATAGTGCCCGGCTGGTTGATTCATGGTGATCGGTGCTCCTGAGAGAAGTGGCTTATCGAGACCGTAGTGGCTCTACGGTGGTCATATGAGCGAGCCATCGTTTCCCAGCGCGGACGAACTGTTGGCGAACAATGTCGTGACGGCGTCCGACGGCCGGCCGTTCCTCTCGGGCGAACCTTCGCGCCGGCTGGCTGTGGTCAGTTGTATGGACTGCAGGATCGACATCGAGACTGTGCTGGGGCTGGAACATGGTCAGGCCCACGTACTCCGCAACGCAGGTGGTGTCGTGACCGACGATGTGATCCGGTCGCTGACGCTGTCGCAGCGGTATCTCGGAACGCGTGAGGTGCTCATCATCTCTCATACCGACTGCGGCCTGTCGAAGGTGACCGAAGCGGCTTTCCGGTCCGAGCTGTATGCCGAGCTCGGCATCGCGCCACAATGGGCGCTCGAGGACTTCACCGATCCGGCCGATGCGGTGCGGCGCTCCATCGCCCGTCTCGTTGACTCGCCGTTTGTCTTGCACACCGAGCACGTACGCGGATTCGTCTATGACGTCGAGACCCGTCTGCTCCGTGAGGTCAGCTGAGCGATCGCACCAGTGCGGCGAACGCCGCCGCGATTGCGTCACCGACCCTTCGCATCGTGACCGGCGACGTCACCTCGACGGCGATGTCTTCCGGTGTGTGGAAATCTGCGCCTGCGCCGGTGACCGACAGCATCGGTACGCCGAGGTCGCACAGCACCTCGGATTCACCACCCCAGGAATCGGCGCCACGCACGAACCGGTAGTTGACCGAGGCGAGCGCGGTCTCCATCTCGTCGGCGATCGCGCCGCGCGCGTCGGTGCGAGCGATTCGCGCGAAGATCGGACGGCGGCTGCCATCGTCGGCCACCTCGTCACAGCCGACTGATGCCCCGATGTGGGCAATCGCGGCGACCGGCTCTGGTGCCCCCGTCACCCACTTCCTCACGCCGAGGTAGTCGAGCTCGTGGCCTCCTGTTGCCAGCACGAGGAGCGGGTACGAGGCGAATCGCTCGATCAGCTCGAGGAGAACGGCCGCTCCGGTGCCTCGCTCACCACTGCATCGGAACCAGCCCGATAGCGGTGTTGTGAGCAGCAGTGGAACCCCGGGTACGTCGTTTCGGGCGATGAGGTTTTCGGTCGTCGCCGGCGAGAGAGCGGCATCCATCTGCAGGCGGAGCTCGGCTGCCTTGCGGGCGTGCTCGAGGTCGCGACCGGCGATCAGGACTGTCGGCTTGCCGTTGCGTTCTCCAATGACCCGGTTGGCGGCCTTCAGCGACCCGTTCGGATTGACCGTGGCCAGCACGCCTGCCGACGCGCCTGTTGCTGCGACGAGTTCGGTCGCCTCGAAGTCCGAGCTGCCGAACCGACGTTGCTCGTCACCGAGATCGATCAACGCGACATCGGTCGTATCGACCGATCCGGTCCATTCGTAGAAGAGCGGTAGATGCTCGACGGGCTCGCCGTCGGCAGTCAGCTCGGATTCGTATACGTAACGATCGAACGGCACCACCGACCGCTCGGTCGACAAACCGAGGGCCCGCAGATGTTGCTCGTACCAATCGAAAGTCGCCCGATCGGTCTGAGTCCCCGCCCGGTGGATGCCGAGCCGTTCGTACGCTTCGACCAGGGCGTAGAGCTCGTCACCGTCCATCGGTCGGTGCTACCCGTCGGAATCGGCGACGTAGAAGATGCCGGCGTACGAGTGGAAGCTGCCGTTGACGACACCGGCGCCCTCTTGCCCTTCAGGGAAGCGGGCGGCGTTCAGGCCTTCGATCTTGCTGCTGGAGACGACCGCTTCGGCCCCCGACAGGTGATCGATCCAAAGCAACGGCACCTCTTCGGCGAGGATTTGCTGAATCTCGGCATACGCAGCGGCTCGGGTATCGAAGTCGTCAGTGGCTCGGCCCGCATCCCAGGCTGCGTCGAGCTCGGGAATGGAGTGGTTCGACCAGTTGAGGAAGTTTGCGCCGCCCTGGCTATGGAAGAACACGTAGGCGCTATCGGGGTCGGCGTCACCGAATTGGGCCCATGTCATCAACTGGAAGTTGTCGGTGATCACGCGGGACACGATCGATCCGGGGTCGATCAGCTCGAGTTCTACCTCGAAGCCGGCCTCTTCCCAGAAGGAGATCATGAATTCGACGTCCTCGACGGTGGCGCTGCGGTTTGAGCTGGTCATCGTGAACGAGACCGGACCGTTCTCAGCCTCGTATTCGGCGACCAGTCGTTGCGCCTCGGCCATGTCGAAGTCTGGATAGTCGGTCTCGACGTACCAGCGTGATGTCGACTCGAAGAGTGAGCTTGCCTTCTCGGTGAGACCCGAACGGAACGTGTCGATCATGAGGTCGCGGTCGATCGCGTGCATGAGCGCACGCCGGATCCGGACGTCGTCAAGGGGCGCAGCACTCAGATTCGGCATGAGGATGAACTCGTTGCCACCGAGGCCCGACTGGTAGACGTTCACGTTGTCGTCGGCCAGGAAGTCGACCAGGTCGGAATCGGCTGGGCCGGCGTACGCCTGGATGTCGCCCGCTTCGAGAGCGGCCCGACGAGCTGCGGACTCGGGGATGACCTTGATCTCAAGCCAGTCGAGCGTCGGGATGCCCTCGTCGGCTCGCCAGTAATCCTCGAACTTCACGTATGACGATCCGTCGCCCGGGCGCCATTCGACCAGCTCGAACGCACCTGTGCCCACAACATGGTCGTTTTGCCCGAGGGTGAGTGGCGACACCATCCAGCCAGCCTGGGCGGTGAGCGAATGGGGGAAGGTGGCCCACGGCTTGTGCATGTGGACCTCGACGGTGAGGTCGTCGACGACGACGTACTCGCGGACGAACGACATCACGAAGCCGACGTTCGGGCTCAGCTTGAACGCCATCAGGTTGGCTTTCGCAGCGTTGGCATCCAAGACCGCACCGTCGTGGAAGACGATTCCCTCACGAAGGTGGATTGTCCACACGGTGAAATCCTCGTTGGGCACCAGGTCTTTGGCGAGCAGCGGAGCCCACTCGCCGTTGGCGAGGATCTGAGTCAGCGACTCGACCACCGGCACCATCTGGCGGATCGAGCCGGGCACGATCGTGTCGAGGGTATTGAAGCCGGTGCCCTCGCTGTCGATGCCATAGGTGATGCCGCCACCCTCGACGATCCGTTCTTCGTCGACATCGGTGATGCCGCCGACCTGGTCGCCTTCGCCGCCGGCATCCGCAGTGTTCGTGCCGATCTCCTCGTCGTCGTTGGCTGCTTGCGCTTTTTCGAGGAGATCCTCAGCAGCGCCGACCGAAGTGTCATCGCGTCCGGAACTCTCGGGGTCACCTCCGCCGCACGCTGCGGCGAGCATGGCGAGGGCGAGGAGCCCGATCAGCCAGTGGCGGGGTTTGGTGGAGGTCATCGGCATGTTCCTTTGGTCGCAACAACAGCGGACACCGGCTGGGGGAAGCTGAAGCTGCTATTGGAGCAGGGCGACGGACCAAATACCAGACAACGGGAGTTGATCGACCGTTTCAGAATTTCACACCGACAGCATCGCAGAGCAGTCTCATCATCGGTCCTGCCGCGTTGAAGCGGGCGAGGAGCACTTGGGCAAAGTCGCCCTTGGTAACCGCGCCCTGGGTGAGCGGGCTAGTCGCGATGAAGCTCTTGCGCCGAAGGTCTTCCATCAGCGGATCATCGGGGTCGAGATCGATGCCGCGCGGTGGTCGTTTGAGCTGGTCGCCACCCAAGGAGAAGTGATTGGTGAAACTGGTGTGCTGCGTGGCCTTCTTCCACTCGTCACGGTGTTCGACGATGTGGAGACGGATCTGCTGGGCGACCGTCGGTTCGGGCATCCAGAGCCCGGCACCGATGAAGCAGTTCTTCGGTTCGAGGTGGACGTAGTAGCCAGGCGCGTGGGCGTCCTTGGCTCGCTCGTGACGGAAGTGCATGCCCGTGTTGAGTTTGTAGGGGGTCTTGTCCTTGCTGAACCGGGTGTCGCGATGGATTCGAAAGAGTGACCCGCCGACCGTGCGTGAGTCCGCCACGAAGTGCGGCGACAGCGTTTCGAGCGGCTCAACGAAGTCGGTGATGAAGTCCAGGGCGGGCTGGCGAACCGAGTCTTCGAAGCGTTGCTTGTTCTCGTGAAACCAGGCGCGATTGTTGTTGGTTGCGAGATCGCGGAGGAAGGCGAAGATGTCGGGGGTGAAAGATCCGGCCATGCGCAGAACCTAGGTCTGCCGAGGTCTTGCCGTCTGCCCGGACCGGTGCGTCGATGACGCTCGGGTCGCAGCGGTGAATTATCGTTGGGTCCATGAGCGACCTCCGCAGCACCAACTTCACCCTTACCCCCGATGCGTTCGCTGACGAAGCGGCGGCGATTGCACTGGCCGAGTCGAAAGGCGAACATCCGCTTGCGCTCGACATCAAGGCGGTCGAGAACGAGTTTCACTGGCACGATTTTCAGACCACTGTGTACATCGTCAGCGGAGAGTTGACCGTGATCGCCCGTGACACCGGAGAGACCTACTCCTGTGGGGCCGGCACGATGATCCGTGCCGACGAAGGAGGGATTGTCCACCGAGAGATCTCCGACGGCTATCGGGCCGTCTTCGGCTTCGATTGCGACCCCAAGACGCTGACGATGCCGATCGACAAACCACCGCGTGACTGAACTCGACCGGTTTCGGGCGGAGGCCGTCGGGTTCATTGAGAGGTCGAAGGCGGCTGGCATTACCTGTCCGGCCTTCGGCGCAATCGTTCCTCCGGACATGGTCGAGACAGCACGGAGCTGGCAGTCCCATGCCTTTGCGAATGGCTGGTCGGCGCTGCATTGGCCCGTGGAGAACGGTGGACGTGGTCTGACCCGAGCGCACACCACCGTCTGGTACGAGGAATGTGCCCGTGCCCAGGTCGCGCCGTATCTGAACCTGCAAGGTTACGTCCTTGCAGCAGAGTCGATCATCCGGTCGGGAACCGAAGAGCAGAGAGCCACTTTTCTGCCGAGGACTGCGGCTGGCGAGATCGTCTGGTGTCAACTCTTCTCTGAGCCGTGTGCCGGCTCTGACCTTGGCGGTTTACAGACCTTGGCACTTCGAGACGGTGACGATTACATCCTGAACGGACAGAAGGTCTGGTCGTCGAACGCCCAGTTCGCCGACTACGGCATCCTCATGGCCCGAACCTCGCTCGATCTGTCGAAACACAAGGGCATCTCGTTCTTCTTGCTTGACATGACGCTTTCCGGCATCGAGGTTCGGCCGCTCAAGCAGATGACTGGAGACGAGGAGTTCTGTGAAGTGTTCTTTGATGATGTTGCAGTGCCGGCGTCGTCTCTGTTGGGCCCTGAGAACGATGGCTGGCGTGTTGCGATGGAAGTACTCGGCGACGAGCGGGGTTCATTCGGTGAAGCGGGGGTCATCTCGCTTGACCAACGTCTCGATGTAATCGCGACGGCCGGAACCGCAGCTGGCGACCGCAATGCTGTCGCCACCGACGCGCTCGCCGAGCTTCTTGTTCGTGGTGGTGCGCTGAAGGCGTTTCTCCAGCGAGTAGACGGTGAAGCTGCGCTCGCGCCGGCGACGAAGCTGATCCGTACGGAACTCACGTCGGCGGCCGATGGCTACGAGGCGAGCATGCGCGGCGCAGGGGCGATGCTGCTCGACGAGGTGACCGAACAGCTCCTCTACAGCCCCGGCATGCGGATCGCGGGAGGGAGCAGCGAAATTCAGCGCAACATCTTGGGCGAGCGCCTCCTCGGACTTCCGCGCGAACCCAGCTGAGGCCGCGAGGGCTCTTGCGGACGAACTCGGGTTAGCTGACCGCTGACGGCCGGCTTCGCTGAGGATGCCGCTCTCGCAGCCGATGCGTATCAGCAACCGTCGACCCTCCTGGGCGGGCTCTGTCGCCCCGGGCTAACGCCATAGCCCGCTCATTACCGAAGAAGGGTTACGAAATGCCTGCACACGTATGGACAGATACCTGGAGGGTCAAGGCTGGCCGGGTCGAAGAATTTGTTTCACTCATGGAGCGATTCGATGGGATTTTGACACGACTTGATGTGCGTCCCTCCTATCACTCACTGGTTCAAGAACTCGGGGGTCCGGGTGTGGGCGGAGGATTCAACACCTTTCATCACACCTTCGGATATCCCTCGTACGAAGAGTATGGAAAGGCAACGGACACGTTCTTCGAGGACCCAGAATTTCAGGAGCTTTTCGGCGATGGAGCGCTCGGTCCTGATGCGCCGTGTGAAAGTGTCCACGGAGCCATTGGCCAAGTCATGTTCATGAAGTAGCCACCGCCTTCTGGGCAAGGTGACGAGCGGTCCTTTGCGACGGTGAGGACGCTGGCTGATCGTCTCGCCGGATGGGACGGTGCGAAGCTCAGGCCTGCGCTGGCCCGCCGAGTGTCGGCTCGCCGATTTCGGGAACCAGGTGGTGATAGGGGATCCGATCTTCGATCGCAGCGGCGACCTCAAGGAGTCGTCGCTCGGCCCCGATGGGTGCAACGAGTTGCAGGCCGACCGGGAGGCCTTCGCTGGTAAAGCCTGCCGGGATCGAGATAGCGGGGCAGCCTGTGGCGGTGATCACGCAGCACGACATCATCCAGCCGAGGTAGTCGGTCATCTCCTCGCCACCGACAACGGTAGGGAACTCCCAATCGGTGGGGAACGCTGCCACCTGTGTGGTTGGCAAGGCGAGGATGTCGATGTCGTTGAACAGGTCGAAAAGCTGTCGGTGCAGCTTCGACCGAAGCTCATCGACCTCGACGATGTCGTCAGCAGTGATCGATTTGCCGTAGGCCATGTTCTCCCGGACCGTCGCCTTCATACGGCCGATTTGGTCGGGGGTGAACGCCGCCGCCAGCCCCCGGTAGCTGATGCCCCGAATCACGCGAAATATGCGCTCAGCCCCGTCGAGTGAAACGTCGAGTTCGGCAACGGTGCCGAGGACGCCGGCGGCGTGTCGGGCGAGAGCCATCGGTTCGTCATCGCAGACGAAGGCACCACCGGCGTCACCGATCCATCCGATGCGTGGGGTTTCAGCAGGTTCGAGCGGCGGCAGGAAAACGGATGGGTCGATCGGGCGGCTGACTGCATCGAGGGGGTGGGGTCCGGCGAGAACTGCGAGCACGAGCGAAACGTCAGCCACCGTTCGTCCCATCGGTCCCTCGACTCCGAATCGCGAAAGTGAGTGGCTCCGTGCATCGCGGCTGGGCACGGTGCCAACGGTGGGACGAAGCCCAACGACACCGTTGAAGGAGGCTGGGTTCCGCAGCGATCCGCCGAGGTCGCTGCCGTCGGCGATCGGCAGCATGCGAGCAGCGAGTGCCGCTGCCGCCCCGCCGCTGCTGCCCCCTGCGGAGCGGTCGGTGTTCCAAGGGTTGCGCGTGAGCCCGTAGACCGGATTGAACGTGTGGCTTCCGGTGCCCCATTCAGGTGTGTTCGTCTTGCCAATGATCACTGCGCCGGCCGCGCGGAGTCGCTCGGCCACGAGGCCGTCATTGGGCTGTGGGGTGAGTGGCATGACGGGTGACCCGTGAGACGTCGGGAGGCCCGCAACGTTCTGGAGATCCTTCACAGCGACGGGCAGGCCGTGGAGCGGTCCCAACGGCTCAACGAGCGCGTCGAGTTGCTCTGCGTCGGCAAGAACGGCCTCGCGCTCGCGACGAAACGGGACCGCGTTCACGATCCCATCCACTTCGTCGATCCGTTCGAGGTGTGCTTCGACCACCTCGACGGCGGAGATCTCCCGTGCCTGCAGTTGTTCGGCGAGCTCGGTGGCCGAAGCGGTGATGAGCGGGTTGAGCACCCTGGGAGTATTGCAGCCTGAGCATCTAGGCTCCGCCCGATGATCGAGAGCTGGACGAAGACATCGAGCAGGATCGTGTGTCGGCAGGCGGGCGGGGTGTCGTGACCGCCATCACCGTCTTGCACCCTGGGGCGATGGGGGTGAGCGTCGCATCATCGTTCAGAACTGCGGGCCACGACGTTCGATGGGTGGCAGATGGCCGCAGTGGGGCCACGTTTGCTCGGGCGGCGGCGGCAGGGCTTCAGTCGGTCACCGACCTGGCCGCTGGGTGTGAGCACGCCGAACTGGTGATCTCGGTCTGTCCGCCGACTGTCGCGATCGATGTCGCCCGCGCCGTAACGGCCACCGGGTTCGCCGGCACATACCTCGATGCGAACGCGATCAGTCCGGTGACCGCGGGTGAAGTGGCGGCGCTGTTGGCATCGTCGGGCGCCACACCGGTCGACGGATCGATCATCGGTATGCCCGCCCATCAGGCCGACACGACCCGCCTGTACCTCTCTGGGCCGGTTGCGGCAGGGTTGGCGGCCGATCTCAGTGGTGGACCATTGTCGGTGATTGCGATCGACGGCGGCATCGGAGCGGCGTCGGCGCTCAAGATGGCCTACGCAGGCTGGACCAAGGGTTCGTCGGCCCTGTTGCTCGCTTTGTTTGCGTACGCAGCCGAGATGGGCGTCGACGGGCCTCTGCTCGCCGAGTGGGCCCGCTCACAACCCCAGCTGCCCGATCAACTCGAGGGTAGGGCAGCCGGTGTCGGACCGAAGGCGTGGCGATTCGTCGGCGAGATGGAAGAGATCGCCTCGGCACTTCGTGGAGTCGGCATGACTGGAGGCTTCCACGACGGTGCTGCGGCGACCTATGCCGCGCTCGCCAGCTTCAAGGACGCGTCACCGCCACCCGATCTGGCCGCAGTGGTTGAGGCACTGCGGGCCGGGGACTGACAGTCACGCTGCCAGCCCGGCGACAGCGTGCGCAGGAGCTCGCCCGAGGTCGTCGTGCTCCCGGTCGAGGAGGGCAGCAGCAGCCTCAGCTCGTCCGTCGTTGACGTAGGCGGCGAGCAACGTGTTGGTGACGAGGTCACTCTGTGCTCTGCTGCCACCGATGCGCGGGAGCTCCATCATCACCGGCTCGAGCGTGTCGATCACCTCGGCCCACCGTGCGTCGGCAAACGCGGCATATGCACGTGCTGCCGTTGCGCCAAAACCTCCGGCCGGTAGACGCCCCTGCTCGGACAGCTCATCGAGCACGGCGATGGTAGCGGTGACCGTTTCGTGGTCGCCCAGCGCCGCATACGGCAGCGCTGCGTGACAATCGACGAACACGATCGGGTTACGGAACGACGCTTCGTAGTGTTCACGCACCGCCTCCCAGGAAGCGGTGTCGCGCTCGATGCCGGCGATCTCGGCCCGCCAGAGGAACGACGAAGCATCGGTGAACACGTTGATCGCCGGACTCGTGGTCGTCCCCGGCAGGCAGTTCTGGGTGAACGCCTCCCAGGCAGCGTCGATGTGCCCAGCCGTCATGAGCACTAGGGCGTAGTGCCACCAGATATGGCAGTGGAGGATTCCATCCCGGTCGGCGTTGGGCGCGAACCCGGTGAGGAAGTCGAGGGCATCGGTATCGGCGCCACCCTCGTACAGCACGTGGGCAAGGGTGTGCGCAGCATGTGCATTGGTCGGCCGCCACTCGATCGCACGTTCGGCGAGGGTGCGGGCTCGTTTCCATTCGCCTGTCTCGGCGAGAGCAAAGGCGTGGACGGTGAGGAACCACCAGTCCTCGCCGTAGTGCGTGGCCAGCGGATCGAGGAAGGCGCGCTGCTCCTCGAAGCGACCGATCCGGCCACTGAAGCCGATGGAGCCGAACACGCCACTCGCCGGGGCAACGACAAATGCGTCACGAGGATGCTGGGCCAAGTGTTCTCTCGTGAGGTTGAGTGAGCGCGGGATGTCACCGCTGATGATCGCAGCGTAGATCTCGGTATGCCGCTGCTCGCGGGCTGTGGCGTCTCTAGCGAGAGTGCTCGCCGACTCCATACGTCTGCGTGCCTCGCGCCCTCGTGCCAGCAGATGGTCGTGGCGAGCTCGCGCGACGTGCGCCAGCGCGAAGTCGGGGTCAGCCTCGATCGCCGCGTCAAGCACGACGCCGACCCCTCCATCGCCAGCCAGCATCCGGTCGACCCCATCGACGTACAGGTCACGGGCCTTCTCGGACGTCGTGGTGAGTTCGTTGCCGTAGCGATCCGTCAGCATGGGTCGACCGTAGTGCGCCGAGCAGGCCCGGTTGCTGTGCAAGCGGCGGCGGCGCTCCCAAGTTCATTCTGGGAGTCGAAAACGACCGAACACGGGTCGCTGAGGGCCCGGGTTCGGATCGTGAACGTGGTCGGGCAGGCGGGATTTGAACCCACGACCTCCTCGTCCCGAACGAGGCGCGCTACCAACCTGCGCCACTGCCCGCAGTGCAGAACCGGAAGGCTATCGGCTCTGTTCGGGGACGGCTCCTGCGCTTACTCGGATTTGATGTCGTCGGCCAAGGCGGCTTCAACGGCTCGAATGAGGCTGAATGCGTCGACAGGTTTGACGAGGTGGCCATCAGCACGAGCTTCGTTGGCGAGAAACACATCCACGTCTCGATCAAGCAGGAGGAGAACTGGACGTTCGCCGAGGTCACCCATCTCTTCGCGGTGGCGCACAGCCAGGCAGGCGGCTACACCACCCATGTTGCCGATCTGCAGGTCGAGCAGCACGAGCCCCGGGTCAACCTCACCGATGGCGGGGACGACGTCGACGCCGGCCCGCACCCGATGAAGCATGTGGGTACCGGCAACCGCCGCCTCGACCTCGTCGGCTAGGGCATCGGAATCGGTGGCGAGAAGGATGTCCGTCACTGTCGGGATCGTACACGCCGCCTTGGTTTCGCCCACGGTTCGTTGCTGGTGGCGCCCTGCGTGTTCGCCGAGCGCCTGTGCGGTTACCATGCGCCGGTGCTTGAGATTCGGGTGGACCGTTCAGAGGGTGCCGACTACGTGCAGCTCTGCCCCGAGGGTGAACTTGACGCGTACTCGGTCGCTGCGTTCCGCGAAGTCTTCGCTGAACTTGGTGAGGAGTCGCGACTGATCGTCAATCTCGGTGGTGTTCAATTCATGGATTCGGCCGGCCTGGGTGCGCTCATCGGCGGCATCCGCAGGGTGCGTGAGAACGAAGGCGCGATCGCAGTGTTCTGCGATCGCGCCAACATCACCCGCCTGCTGCACACGACCGGCTTCGACCGGATCGTTACCGTGAGCGAAGAACTCACGGCTGCGATCGCTGCGCTCGACGAACCGCCGGGCTGATCGTGAGCGAGTCCGAGTCGAGCGGCGCCGAGTCTGCATCGTACGAGCCTGCCGAACCGCTTGTAGCTGCCCAGATTGACGCAGAACTCGACGGGCTGGAAGCTGTTTTTGAGACGGTCGATGCTGCGCTGAAGGCTCTCGATTCCGACGACCTCGACGCTGCGGAGGCCCTCGCTGCATCGTTGGGGGACACGGGCGACGTGCCACCCGCTGACCCCCCGTCGTCGACCGAAGGCTGACCTGTGCGCGCACGGCGCCTCCTCACGCTTCTTTCGCTCGCTGCGTTGGCTGTCATCGCCCGTCGGGTTGCGAGTGGGCGAGCCGATGGTGCGACGAACTCGGGCAGCCCGATCCGCTCAACCACCCGCGGCGCACGCTCTGCCGTGATGGCTGGGCTCGCGCTGCGTCGCGCTCGTGACCGTACGTGGACGAAAGCCCGGCAACGCCTGGCCGATGACGAGAGTCGGCGCCGAATGCAGGCCGACCTCGAGCGGCGCGAGGCCGAAGATGTTGTCGGGGCACTGGGTCACATGAAGGGCGCCATGATGAAGCTCGGCCAGATGGCCAGCTATCTCGACGAGGGCATGCCCGAGCCGATGCGCGAGGCGCTCGCCGGTCTTCGCAGTGATGCACCACCCATGACCGGTGATCTCGCGCTGAGCGAGATCGAGCGGGGTCTTGGGCGGTCGCTGCACGATCTTTTCGACCATGTCGACCCCGAGCCGATCGCAGCTGCCTCGATTGGTCAGGTCCACCGGGCCCGCACGCTCGACGGCATCGAGGTCGCGGTCAAGGTCCAGTATCCCGGGATTGCCGAAGCGGTCGCAGCCGACCTTGACAACAGCGAGACGTTGGCGATGTTGCTCGGCATGGTCTTCCCGGGTCTTGATCCAAAGGAACTGGTCGAGGAGCTGCGGGCTCGAATCACCGAAGAACTCGACTACGTCAACGAGGCCGAGAACGTCCGACTTTTTGCGGACTATTACCGCGGTCATCCTCACATCTGGATTCCCGATGTCGTCACGACTCACTCGAGCGGCACCGTGCTCACCACCGAGTTCGTCGACGGTCAGCGCTTTGAGCAAGCCTTCGATTTGCCGCAAGAGGAGCGCAATCGAGTCGCAGAGATCCTCTACCGTTTCGTCTTCCGCAGCCTCAACCGGCAGTACACCTTCAACGGTGATCCACATCCCGGCAACTACCTCCTCGCATCCGACGGTCGCGTGGCGTTCATCGACTTCGGCCTGGTGAAACATTTCGATCCGGACGAGATCGAGCAGTTTGCGCGCCTGATCCGTGCGATGCTCGAACGCAACGTGGGCGAGTTCCGCCGCACTGCGGAACAGGTCAAGGTGTTGCGGCCGGGTGCGCCGTTCGATGATCAGGAGATCTACGACTGGTTCGCTGCGTACTACGAACTGATCCTCGACGACGAAACGATGCAAGTCACACCCGAGTACAGCGGCCGGCTGCTCTACAAGACCTTCGACGCTCGAACGAACGAGATCCTGAAGCACACCAACGTGCCACCCACCTTCGCACTGATCCAACGGATCAACCTCGGGCTGTTCTCCCTGATGGGGCGACTTGAGGCCACCGCGAACTGGCGAGCGATCAGCGAGGAACTCTGGGTCTGGACCAGCGCGCCTCCGTCGACGCCCATGGGAGAGGAAGAGGCGGCGTGGATCGAAGCCGGTGGCGGTGTTGTCAGCCCGGCTGTTGGTTGAGGCGGTCGCTTACCGCCATCAGATAGCCGGTGGCGCGCTCGTTGAGCGGGTAGCGGTTGATGACCGCCTCGAAGTCAGGGCCGTGGTTGGGCACGACGAGGTGCGCGAGTTCGTGGACCAGCACGCTGTCGAGCACCCACGGCGGTACGTCGACGAGCCGGTCGGAGACGCGAATATCACCGGAGTCGACCGAGCATGATCCCCAACGCTGACGCTGAACCTTCGACCACGTGACCGACGTGGGGTGGGGAAGGCCATAGTCGTCCGCAAGTGACTTGGCCCGCCCGAGCAGGTCGATCGCAGATGAACGACGTTCGCGATCGATGCGGTCGACAACATCGTCGACGAAGCGAGCTTCGTCTTCGATTGTCATCCAGGCCGGGATCCTCACCCGTATGACCCCATCGACGATACGCGCCGAGACGGTTTTGTTGCGACGGTCGGAGCGGATGACCTCGACGGGATAACGCGACGAGATTCGCCGCACGGCTGGATGGTTCTGATCGTGGCGGGGTTCGTCGGGGGTGGGGAAGACGGCGCGCATCAGATCATGTAGTCGAGGTCGATGATGGTGTTCTCGGGGGCGAGTTCGATGCGTTCACCCAAACGCCAGTCAGCGCCGTCGTGATGGAGCCAACGGCCACCGAGGTTGCCGATCCGTTCGTGTGTCTGCCCGTGCTGATCTTCGATGCTGTAGATGACTCCGCCATGGGTCACGGCGAGGATGTCTCCGAAGCCGTCGCAGTATTCGAGGATCGCATCGAGCGCGGCCCACACCCGTGTGCGTAAGACCTCGTCTGGCTCCCATCCCGCTGGCCAGCGGCGTTCGGCGAGAGCACCGGGGAACTGGGCCTCGATCTCGTCCCGGGTGAGACCGGAGTACTCGCCTGCGTCGCGTTCCCTGAGTCGGGGGTCCACGATGACCGGGCCGACACCGATCGTCGACGAGATGATCGTGGAGGTGTTGAGGGCCCGGCTGAGGTCGCTTGCGAAGATCGCATCGAAGGTTCCCGCCTGCCGCGCAGCGGCGAGGGCTTGGGCCCGACCGAGTTCTGAGAGGGGAGGGTCGGCCTGGCCCTGCCACCGGCCGACGGCATTCCACTCCGATTGACCGTGCCGAGCGAGCAGCAGATTGAGCATCTGGCCGCAAGGTATCGACGTCCGCAAACACGAGTGTGGATGCCCCCCTGTGGAAATGTCGCGCCTGGCGCAACTGGCGCGAGGGAAGGGCTCGGTGTCCGCGACGGCACGTCGAGCCGATAGGAAAGGGGGATGGCCGACGTGACCCTTCGTTTGTTCGCATCTGCTCGAGAGGCAGCCGGCACCGGCAAGGCGGCGATGGGCGGCACTACCGTCGGCGAGGTGCTCGATGCCGCCGCCGCTGCGTATGGGGAGCATTTCGGTCAGCTTCTCGTGACCTGCAACGTCTGGCGAAATGGCGAGCCTGCCGAGCGGTCAGACCGGGTAGTCGACGGCGACGAGATAGCCGTGCTTCCTCCGGTTTCGGGCGGCTGAAGTTGTTCCCGGTAGACTATTGGCCGTGACTCCCGAGCTGGAACGAGTCGTCGACCCTTCCTACCTGGTTGGTGTCGCCGAAGCACCGATCGAGCAGATTCGGTCGATGCGCGCCGAGTGCGCGGAGCTGGAGAACGGCACCTCCTTCGTCCGTAGGCTCGCCCAGGGTCGGCTCGACCTTCTCGCCGAGGAGACCAAGCGCCGCTCCGAGGGTGCTGGTGGCAACCTCAGCGAACTCGTTGAAGGTCTTGCCGACATGATGAGCGAGCGAGTTCGGTCGTCGATCTCGGGTCGTGCCGACTCGCAGCTCGATCCCCCCGATCATGTAGTGGGCCCACTCTGTGTTGTTCTCGATGCCGTCGTCGGCGCGTCGATCGTTACTGCAGTCGCCGAGCTCACCGATGTCGAATTGGCTGATTCGCTCCGTGGAGTCCAGCACTTCGAGGCCGAGTTGTCGCACCTCCGGCGCTCGCTGCACGGGGTGATCGACGGTCTCAACAACGAGCTTGTCCACCGCATCTCCGAGCGTGGGGCGCCCGCCGGGCCGTCCTAGTCGAGTCTGCCCGGAATGTCTGCTGGAACGGAGAGGTTGAAGCGCTTGTGACCAGGGTGGCGATGCTCTCGCTCCACACGTCACCACTCGTGCAGCCGGGCGGTGGGGATGCTGGCGGCATGAACGTGTATGTGCGCGAACTGGTCACCGCTCTCGCTCACGGTGGCACGGACACCACGGTCTATGTCCGCCGTTGGAGCGACGACCTACCGGAGCGCATGACGGTGGAACCCGGTTTCGAGGTCGTGCACATCGATGCGGGACCGATAGCGCTCGCGAAGGAAGACCTTCCCGGAGTGGTCGACGCCTTCGCCGACGGGGTGCGCGATCAACTCGAGATTCGACCTGCCGACGTTCTTCACGCCAACTACTGGCTGTCGGGAGTGGCCGGTCACCGACTCAAGCACGAACTCGACCTCCCGCTCGTGTCGACGTTCCACACGCTCGCCCGCGTCAAGGCCGAGACCGGCGGCAGCGAGCCGCAGAATCGGATCAATGCCGAAGCCAGCGTGATTGCGTGCAGCGACCTGATCACGGCCAACTCGGTGGCCGAGATGGACGAACTCATCACGCATTACGGAGCCGAGTCCCTTCGCATCGAGGTCGTTCCCCCAGGCGTCGATCATGCGTTCTTCTCCGCAGGCTCTCGGAACGGTGCCCGCAAGGCGCTCAGCCTGGGCGAGGAACCAGTGCTGTTGTTCGTCGGCCGTATCCAACCCCTCAAGGGCGCCGATATCGCGGTCGAGGCGCTCGCCCGGCTTCAACGACGGGGTGGCCACCTGCCACGGCTGTTGATCGTCGGCGGGGCGAGTGGCCTCGCCGGAGACGATGAGGTAGCGAAGCTGCACCGACTTATCGCACACCACGGTCTCACCGAGCGCGTCACTATGGTGCCGCCGCAACCGCACCATTTGCTCTCGACGTACTACCGAGCGGCTGATCTCGTCCTCGTCCCGTCGCGCAGTGAGTCGTTCGGGCTCGTAGCGCTGGAAGCTGCGGCCTGCGGGGTTCCGGTCGTGGCGTCTGATGTCGGCGGACTCCGCACCCTGGTTGATCATGGTCGCACCGGGCTTCGGGTGCCCGGCCGCGATCCGGTCGATTACGCCGCCGCCGCCGAACAGATCCTGGGGGACCAGGGCTTTGCTGATCGTCTCTCGGCCCGAGCCATCGAGGCAGCATCGTCGTACACCTGGATGTCGACGGCTGCCCGGCTCCGTCGGGTCTACATCGACCTCTCCGAGCGCATGCCGGTCGACTGTCTCGCCTGAGGCTTGTGGACCCCTCACCCCCCGCATCTCCCGAGGAACTCGACGCGGTCGAGGCGCACATCACCTCGTGGCTCAACGCCGAGGCAGCGAACAATCCGATGATCGATGCGGTCGAGCGTGGCATGCCCGGAGAACGCCGGTGGTACGTGCGTCTGCGGGGGGAGGAGAAAGACGTCTGGACCGCATGGTGGACGATCAATCAGCGCACCTTTCGCTACGAGACCTTCCTCATGCCGGCGCCTGAGGAGAATCAACAGGCGTTCTACGAACACCTGTTGATCCGTAATCGGCAACTGACCGGAATGAACCTCGAGATCGGTGAAGAACACGCGATTTTTCTCGCCGGGTCGTTGCCGCTGCACGCCGTCACCGACGCCGAGCTCGATCGAGTCCTCGGCTCGATGTGGGCCTACGTCGAGCGGGTCTTTCGGCCAGCCCTCCGTCTCGGGTTCGCTCAGCGAGCCGAAGAGTAGTTGCTTTTCATGTTATCTCATGTAGTGTGAAACACGTTGGCGGTGGGGTAAGACGCTTGGGGAAGTGTGATCTCGCCCCGCCGCCGGCACCTCCTCCGCTACCGTGCCGCTTATGCCCGATCAGACATTCCGGCTCCAGTTCATCGGTGGAGGCAAGATGGCCGAAGCCCTGCTGGGTGGCATGATCGCCAAAGGCTGGTCGAAAGCGGCCGAGCTCCACGTGGTGGAGCCGGTGCTGGAGCGCCGCACGATGCTCGCTGACGCTCACCCCGGGCTGTCGGTCGGTGTTGCGCCGGTGCCGCAAACCGACGCAGTGCTTGCGGTCAAACCGCAGATCGCGCCAGAGGTTTTACCGGCACTCGCCGAAGCGAGTGTGCCTCGAGTGCTGTCGATCGCTGCTGGTATCACCACAGCCACGATGGAAGCGGCGCTTCTCGAGGGAACTTCGGTGGTCCGGTCGATGCCGAACACGCCCGCACTCGTCGGGCAGGGGATGGCCGCCATCGCCCCCGGCGCGAACGCAACCGATGCTGATCTCGAGTGGGCCTCGTCGATACTCACTGCGGTCGGCAAGGTCGTCGTCGTCGCTGAACCCGACCTCGACGCAGTCACCGGAGTCTCGGGATCCGGACCCGCGTATGTTTTCCACTTGGCCGAAGCGCTCACCGCAGCTGGTGTCGCCCAAGGACTCACCCCAGAGGTCGCCGACACGCTGACCCGTCAGACCCTGCTTGGCGCTGCAGCCCTCCTCAGCGAATCGGGCGAAGACCCGGCGCAGCTCCGTATCAACGTCACCTCGCCGAACGGCACCACGCAGGCTGGACTCGAGGTGTTCGGCAACAACGACTTCATGGATCTGATCAATCAAGTCGTCGCTGCGGCCGCTGACAGATCGCGCGAGCTCGGCGGGTAGCGTCGAGGGCGTGGATTCGTCCGGTCTTCGCTACGACACGATCTCCTTCCTCTCCGATTTCGGCATCGCCGACGAGTTCGTCGGGGTCGTCCATTCGGTGATCCGATCGATCGCGCCCACCGTCGGTGTGGTCGACGTCAGTCATGGCATCCCGAAGTTTGATACCAGGGCTGGTGGGCTCGCGCTTGCTCGCGCCGCCAATTATCTGTGTCCAGGGGTGGTGCTCGCGGTCGTCGACCCCGGCGTCGGCACCGACCGCCGCCCGGTCGCCATCGAGGTCGGTGACGGCATGTCGGTTCTCGTTGGTCCAGACAACGGTCTGCTTGCCCCGGCGGTGGGGATGGTCGGCGGCGCGACGCGCGCCGTTGAACTTCGCAACCCCGACTTCCTTCTCCCCCCGGTAGGCGGTTCGACGTTCGATGGTCGCGATGTGTTCGCGCCAGCTGCTGCGCATCTTTGTCGTGGGGTGTCGATGACCGATCTCGGGCCCGAGATCAACCCGGCCAGCCTGATGCCCGGCGTCTTGCCCATCAGCCGCTTCGAGCCCGGCACCGACGGAGATGAGCTTGTCTGCGAAGTCCTCTGGGTCGATCACTTCGGCAACTGTCAGCTCAACGTCGACCCCGTCGAGATGCTCACCCTCGGCGGCGACGTCGTCGTGTCGATCAAGGGTGACGACCGCGTTGGCTTGCGAGTGGAGGCGTACGACCAGATCCCCACCGGTCGTGTAGGGCTCGTGGTTGACTCGAGCGGCTTGCTCTCGCTCGCTGTGGCGCGTGGCTCTGCCGCAGCCGAACTCGAACTCGGAGAGGGCATCGAGATTCGTTTGCGACCGTTGCCCGACGGTGACCGCCCTCGTGGCGCCGCCACGCCGGTTCACCTCGGCATCCGAACCGACACCCAGCAAGGAGGGCTCGCATGAGAGCTGGGACCACCCTCGTTGTCGGCCTGCTGCTCCTCATCATCCTTGGAGCTGCAGCACTCCAATTTGTCTTGTTGGCTTAGGTTGACGCTGCGATCCGGTCGCGGCTGAACCGTGAGGCGCCGCGCCAAACAAGCGTGGCGGCCGTCAACCAGATGGCGGCGCCGATTGCAAGAGCCAGCCGCAGGCTCACCAACAAGACGCCGGTCGATTGGCCGACGGCGAGGAAAATGAGCGGAAGGATGACCGCCCCACCGAGTTGGTTCGCCTCCTGGCTCGTTCTCGCCCGGGCAGAGACGCGCACCATCACGCCGAGTCCGAGCAGCGCAACTGCGGGTGCGACCCAGAAGATCATCACGAGCCAGAGCTGGTTGGGGACGAGGAGGCCTTCGACCCGCCCCCACGAGACGGCATTGGCGACCACACAGAACGCCAGAAACCCACCCCATGACACGGCGATGGCAGGAAGCATGCCGGTCAGCAGCTTCGCAATGAAGAGATCACGCTCGGAGATCGGCAGATGCAACAGGGTCTCCATGGTTCGTCGCTCCTTCTCACCGGCGAAGGCATCGGCGGCGATCACTGCGCTCACCATCAACGGCACGATCATGAACAATGGGGCGAGGAGGAAACCCAACACAAGGGTGAGGAGCTGCGCCTCTGGTGGGAGCGCCTCGATCGGTTCGGCGAGCCTGCGCGGAAGCGAATCGAGAAAGGCTTCGGCACCCAGATTTGAGGGTCGCGATCGCGCGGCGTAGCCAATCGTGAGGGGCAGCACCACCATGAGAAGAGTCGGAACCAGCAGCATCGGGATGACGACCGCCTTGCTCCGTCGGATCGCCGTGACGTCTTTGAGTACGACGGCTCTCACCGCAGGCCACTGGATCGCCCTCACGATGTCGCATCCGCATTGAAGGTCTGCTCGAGCGCGAAGTACACATCTTCCATCGATGCCAATCGAAGCTGTGCGCCAAAAACGGCAACCCCCTCCTGGTGAAGCACGGCGAGGATCCTGGGTACGACGTTTCGCTCGAGCACTCCAGCCGCCATACCGGTGTCGGCTACTTCGCAGCGGATGACACCATCGGTGGCGAGCATGAGGCTGAGCTCGTGATCGGTGGCTGGACGACCGAGGTCGATGTCGACCGGCACCCCGTCCCACAACGCCGCTGCGAGTTCATCAGGGCGACCGATCGCCTTCAGGTGACCTTGATCGAGGACAGCCATCCGGTCGGCGACTCGGCCTGCCTCGCCGAGGAAGTGAGTGGCGAGGATCACGGTGCGACCGTGCTCACGGGCCAGCGATCCGATCAGGTCGGTGACATCGCGGGTTGCGGTGGGGTCGAGTCCGCTGGTTGGTTCATCGAGGAATAACAGCTCCGGATCATGTACGAGGGCTCGGGCCAGAGCGATCCGCTTGCGCTGGCCGGTCGAGAAGCCGACGGTCATCTCCTCTGCATATTCGGCCATCCCGAACCGTTCGAGTTGTTCGTCGATGCGGCGGCGGGCAGTTGCTCGATCGAACCCACGGATGCGTGCTGCGAATTCAAGGTTCTCGCGAGCGGTCAGTCGGTCGTCGAGCCCGGCACTCTCTGTAAGCACCCCAGTCCGTCGACGGATGGCATCGCCATCGATCGCAGGGTTGAGTCCGAGCACGTCAGCGGTACCGCTGTCGGGTCGAAGGATGCCATTGAGGAGTCGCACCGTGGTCGTCTTGCCAGCTCCGTTGGGACCGAGCAATGCCAACACCTCACCCCGCGGCACGCTGAGATCGAGACCGTCAAGTGCGATTCGATCTCCGAAGGTGCGAGAGAGGCTGCGCGTCCTAATCGCCAGATCGGTCACGGTTCGGGTTAGGTGCCGACCTGCTCGAGCAGCTGGAGCAGTGCGACGATTCGGCCGGCATCGATGTCGGCCGGCGCAAGCGAGGCGGGTGCTGCGAGGCGCGGTGTCGTCGTGGTCGTCGGCTGCGATGGCGGTGTCGTCGTGGTCGTCGGCTGCGATGGCGGCGCAGTCGTGGTCGTTGGTGGTTTCGTGGTCGTTGGTGGTTTGGTTGTCGTGGTTGTCGTGGTTGTCGTGGTGGTCTGTGGCGCCTGGAGGAAGCGATGTGTCGTGTAGATCAGATTGTTCTTCCACACGACGCCCACCCCGATGTGGGTGAAGGCGGGGTCGGTGATGTTGGCGTAGTGGCTGGGGCTTGCCACGAAGGCGTTGGTGAGGTTCGATACGCTCGGTCCAAAGCCCACGTTCTCCCCCATTTTCACCCATGGGCCGGAGTATCCGGCGGTGATCGGGGAGGCGTGGAAGATGCTGCCTGCATCGGCCATGACCTGGGCGTGGCCGCGTGCCAGGTTCGCCAACTGGACGTCAACCGTGAGCGGCGGGAGTCCAGCGTTGACTCGCACATTGTTGAGTGCAGCGACAAATGCCGCCTCGTCGCTGGAGGAGGCGGCTGCTTGGGGTGCGTCGCGAACCATCAGCGAGCCGATGAGGGTGAGTGCCATTACGGCGAGCGCAATGGCGCGCACTCGTGCGCGGGTGTGAGAGGGAGAGACCGCTCGAAACATCACTGTCCCCATTCGGCCGCGAACGCCGCCTCCTTTAGACAGTCCGTGCCAAACTCCTCCACTGTGAACCTCGCGACACTTTTCGCCGACCATCCGAAGGACCGTACCGCCATTGTGGCTGGAGGCGACCGGATCACGTATGGCCAACTCGAGACCGAGGTTGCCAAAACTCGCGGTGTCCTGACTGCGCTCGGCCTCGAGCCCGGTGACCGGGTCGCCATCCTGTGCGCCACCAACTTCCGCTTCGTTCGAGCGTGGTTCGGCGTGACCGGCGCAGGCATGGTGGCCGTCCCGCTCAACCCGCAGAGCCCGGCTCCCGAGATCGAACGCGAGCTTGCCGCAGTGGGCGCCAAGGCGGTTATCTCTGGTCCGGCAGGGATCGCCGTGCTCGAGGCGATCGATCGTGCGATGGTTCCCACGCTGCGACATGTTCTTCGTCCCTCTGGCGTGGCGCTTCCCGATTCGATCGACCTCGACGCGATGCGCGACGAGGTCGATCCGGGAGAAATCGTTGAACGGCGAGACACCGATCTCGCCGCCCTGCTGTTCACCAGCGGCACAGCGGGGGCGCCGAAGGCGGCCATGCTCACGCACGGCAATCTCGCAGCGAACCTGAACCAGACCGCATCGACCGGCGGACGTCAGATGCGTCCTGACGATGTCGCCCTCTGCGTCGTGCCGCTTTTCCACATTCTCGGCCTGAACTCACAGCTGAACTATTCGTTGTTCATCGGGGCCACGCTGGTCCTTCAGGAACGGTTCGATCCGATGACGGTGTTCGACACCATTCGCGACGAGCAGGTCACGGTTCTCATCGGTCCGCCCACCCTTTGGGTGGCGTTGAGCCAGGTCGATCTTGTCCCCGATGACGCGCTGTCGACCATCCGAATTGCAATGTCCGGTGCAGCGATGATCCCCGATCGGGTGGTTGAGGACATCGCTGGCCGATTCGGCGTTCGGGTTCTCGAGGGCTACGGCCTGACCGAGGCTGCCCCCGGAGTGATCATCGCGCGAGAGGACGACACGCCGGTCGGCTCGATCGGCCGGCCTCTGGTCGGCGTCGAGGTCCGGATCGTCGACGACGCTGGGAATGATGTTTTTGTCGGCGATGCCGGTGAGATCATTGTCCGAGGCCCCAACGTCTTCGCCGGCTACCTCGACGACCCAGAAGCGACGGCCCGGGTGATTGATGCCGATGGCTGGCTTCACACCGGCGATATCGCGGTGGTTGACGATGACGGGTACGTCTACATCGTCGATCGTTCGAACGACCTGATCATCGTCTCGGGCTTCAACGTCTATCCGGCCGAGGTCGAAGAGGTCCTTGCAGCGCACAGTGGCGTCGCCGACGCGGGCGTGGTCGGTGTGCCTCATCCCCACACAGGCGAAACCGTCAAGGCGTTTGTGGTCGCCGAGGAGGGTCACGAGCTGGAGGAGGATGATCTCATCAGCTGGTGTGCAACCGAGTTGGCCCGGTACAAATGTCCGACCAAGATCGACCGTATCGACGAGATCCCCAGGGGGTTGGGCGGCAAGATCCAACGCCGTCAACTGCTCGAAGGCTGATGTACCACGTCGAACGGCTCATCGACGCACCGATCATCGCAGCCCCGATGCACCCGTCGATCGGTCACAACATTCAGGGCCCGTCACTGATCCGGATACCCGACTGGGTTTCGGACCCGCTGGGTCGCTACTACCTGTATTTCGCCGATCACAAGGGTTCGTACATCCGGCTCGCCTACGCCGATGACCTCCGTGGTCCGTGGACGGTCCACGAGCCCGGAGCCCTTCACTTGCGCGACTCGTGTTTCCCGACCGAAGACCTTGCATTGGAAGACGAGACGTACGAGAAGATCCGCGTCGCCATCGAGGCACGGCTCGGCGACCAGATGCCGAGCGAGATGAGGGATGACCTCGTCGTCGCTCACATCGCCTCGCCCGACGTCCACGTGGACGATGAGCGGCAAGAGATCGTTATGTACTTCCATGGTCTGGAAACCGTCGGCAACCAGGTCACCCGCCGTGCGACGTCATCGGACGGTCTGCGCTTCGCGGCGCAGCCGGAGGTCCTCGGCCCGTCCTATTTTCGCTCCTTTCGCTATGGCGGCTGGTGGTATTGCCTCGCGATGCCCGGCCGGTTTCTCCGGTCGCGTGACGGCCGCACTGCGTTCGAGTCGGGCCCGACGTTGTTTTGCCCATCGATGCGCCATTCGGCGGTTCGGATCATCGGTGACACGCTCGAGGTCTTTTGGACGCGTGTGGGCGACACCCCAGAGCGGATTTTTCGCAGCACCGTCGAGGTCAGCGGTGACTGGAACACGTGGCGTGAGTCCGAGCCGGTCGAGGTCCTCAGACCCGAGCGCGCGTGGGAGGGCGCGGATGAGCCCCTGACCCCGTCACGTCGTGGTGCCCTCGCCTCGGCGGCGAATCAGCTGCGGGACCCGTGTGTGTTCGACGAAGAAGGGCGGCTGTTCCTGCTGTACTCCGTGGCCGGCGAATCTGGCATCGGGATTGCTGAACTCTCCCGCTCTCCCTGATCGAGCAACCGTGACATCCCGGATCCGCTGGTGTTGCGATCGGCAGTTGGGGGTCCGCAGGGGATGGGACGAAATGGCGATGCTTGTGAAATTGTGATTTTTCCTTGTGAACGCGTGCACAAGTTCCGTACCGTTTGGTCATGAGCTCGATCGGTCGCATACCCGAGGCCTCTGTGGCCCGTCTTCCGCTGTATCTGCGGGGCCTCGACGCGTTCCCGGTTGGTGTCACCGCAACGGTGTCTTCGGAGGAGTTGGCCGCCCTCGCTGGTGTCAACGCAGCAAAGGTCCGGAAGGATCTCTCCTACCTCGGCACCTACGGGACCCGTGGTGTCGGCTACGACGCCGACTTCTTGCGGTTCGAGATCAGCCGTGCACTGGGCGTCGCCAACACCTGGCCCATCGTCGTATGCGGGATGGGCAATCTCGGTCGGGCGCTCGCCAACCACAGCGGCTTCAGCGAGCGAGGCTTCCCCGTTGTGGCGGCGATCGACACCGACCCCGACAAGGTCGGCGTCGAGATCGACGGTATTCCGGTGTATGCGCCGTCGGCATTGGCCTCGGTTGTCACCGAGCACGAGATTGCGGTGGGCATCATCGCGACCCCGCCCGAAGCGGCACAGGGAGCGGCTGACCGTCTTGTCGATGCTGGGGTCGTGTCGATCATGAGCTTCGCGCCGATCGTCCTCACCGTGCCCAACGGTGTCGACCTTCGAGCGGTCGACCTTGCAACCGAACTGCAGATCCTCGGCTTTCATCTGCATCGCGATCGTCTCGCCAACGGTGCTCATGCCACTGCGGGTCGTGAGCAAAATCTGTCGGTTGGGCAAGGACCGGTGTGACGCTCGTCCCCGACTCACGCTTGACCGGCTTCAGCCGATACCGTTCAGAGGTGGCCTTGGCCATCTCCCACCCGTACAGGGTCTCGTCCGCCATCTGAGGTTCCCCGCTCGTGTCGATTGTCGCCATCGGTTGTAACCACCGGTCGACTCCCCTCGCTGTGCTTGAGCGGATGACGATCCCGGCCGACGACATCCCGAAGGCGCTGTCCGACCTCGGTTCGGCCGACAATCTCTCCGAGGTCGTCGTGCTGTCGACTTGCAACCGCGTCGAGATCTACGCCTACGCCGAGCGGTTCCACGGCGGTTACCAAGACATCCGCGAGTTCATCGGCCGATATGCAGGCCTCGCTCCAGAAGACATCGCCGACCACCTCTACGCCTTGCACGACGCCGAGGCAGTGCGCCATCTCTTCGCGGTCACGGCCGGACTCGACTCAGCCGTTGTCGGCGAGCACGAGATCCTCGGCCAGGTCCGCACCGCCTGGGATCAGTCCTCTGAACACGGCACCATTGGTTCGGTGCTCGGGCCGCTGTTTCGTCACGCGCTCGAGACCGGCAAGCGGGCCCGAACCGACACTGCCATTGGCCGGGGCATCGCCTCGGTCTCACAGGCCGCAGTTGCGCTCGCCTCGAAGCATCTCGATGGACTCGACGGTCGACCCGTGCTCGTGCTCGGTGCTGGCGAAATGGCGGAGGGCACCGTCAAGTCACTCGCCGCAGCGGGCACGTCCGACATCTTCGTCGCCAACCGCACCTGGGAAAACGCCGTGCGTCTCGCCGAGGTCTGCGGCGGCACCGCCGTGGGCTTGGAGCAAGTGCCCGACGCGCTCGTTGCGGTCGAGATGCTCGTCACCACCACCGGGGCCCAAGACATCATCTTTGATCACGTCGACATCGCTGACGTGATCGGCCGCCGAGTCGGTCGTGAACTCGTCATCGTCGACGTCGCTGTGCCACGCGATGTCGATCCGGCCGCTGCTGATCTCGACGGAGTCACCCTGCTCGACATGGACGACATCGGTGCGTTCGTCGATCAGCAGATGGTCACTCGTACCCGCGTCATCGGCAACGTCGAGACGATCGTCAACGAAGAGGTATCTCGTTACCAGGCCGCCACCTCGGCTCGGGAAGTCGCTCCGCTGGTTTCCCAGCTTCGGAGCCGAGGCTCGGAGATCGCCGATGCCGAGCTGGCTCGATTCGCTGCCAAGTTCGCAGATCTCGAGGAGACTGAACGCGAGGCGGTCGAAGCGATGGCACGCGGGATCGTCAACAAGTTGCTGCACGAGCCGACTGTCCGGCTCAAGAACGCCGCCGGGCACGCCCGCGGCGATCGCCTGGCCGAGTCGCTGCGCGACCTCTTCGACCTCTGAATCCGATGTCTGATCTGCGAGCCGCCACCCGGGGCAGCCCGCTGGCACTGTGGCAGACCCGCCACGTGGCCGCTCTGCTCGGTCGGGTTGTTGAGGAGGTCGTGGTGTCGACCGTCGGTGATCGCAACACCGACGTACCGATCCACACGATGGGTGGCAAGGGGGTGTTCGTCAAGGAGGTGCAGGCTGCTGTGCTCGACGGCCGCGCCGACTTCGCCGTCCATTCAGGAAAGGACCTTCCCGCAGCGACGCCTGACGGACTCGTTCTCGTCGCCGTGCCCACCCGCGCTGATGCCCGCGACGCCCTCGTCGGGTCGACCTGGGCAGATCTCCCTGCCGGGGCCCATGTCGCCACCGGTTCAGCGAGACGGCGAGTGCAGATGGCATGGCATCGACCGGACCTCGTCTTCTCCGAACTCCGCGGCAACATCCAGACGCGCCTTGGCAAGCTCGAGTCCGATGGGTTCGACGCCATCGTGATGGCTGCCGCGGCCATCGACCGCCTCGAACTCGCGCTCGCCGCAACTGTCGACCGGCTCGAACCTTCCGTGATGGTGCCGCAGGTCGCACAGGGCGCACTTGCGGTCGAGTGCCGTGCCGACGATGTCGGCACCATCACCGCCCTTGCCGCTATTGAGGATGTTGCCACCCGTTGCCTGTTCGACGCCGAGCGGGCGTTCTTGTCCGAACTCGGTGGCGACTGTGATCTGCCGGCTGGCGCGCACGCCCGTCACACTGCCGAAGGCGACGTCGAGATGGTCGGCATGCTCTCGTCGATCGACGGGCGGAGGCTGATACGCGAACACCGCGTCGGTGATGACCCAGAGGGCCTCGGCCGGAGTATCGCTCGCTACCTCATCGACGACGCCGGTGGGCTCGACTTGTTGGCACGTACCCAATGAGCGGCGGACCGCTCGACGGAGTGCGGGTCGTTGTGACCCGCCCCCATGATCAGGCTGCCTCGCTCATCGAGGCGCTCGAGACGCTTGGTGCCGAAACGGTCTCAGTGCCGACGATCCGAATCGAGGATCCGCCCGATGGCGGATTGGCACTGCGTGCTGGCCTGCGCTCCCTTGGCCCCGACGATTGGGTTGTGATCACGAGCCCGAACGGTGCAACGCGTGTCGGGGCGATCGTGGCCGAGATCCCCCTGGCACTCGGCGTCAAGGTGGCAGCGATCGGTCCGGCGACGAAGGCCCGCGCCGAGGCCGAGGGACTCACCGTCGACCTCATGCCCGATGAGGCGATCGCCGAGGGCCTGGCTGCGCGGTTTCCTGCCCGCCCGTCGACCGGTGGTCGGGTCTTGCTCGCTCGGGCCGAGGTCGCTCGCGAGACGCTCCCCCTCCAGCTTGCGTTCATGGGATGGAACGTCGACGATGTGGTCGCCTACCGCACGGTGCACGTCGACGTCAACGATGACGACAAGACGGCCTGTCGATCCGCTGATGCGGTTGCCTTCACTTCCGGTTCGACGGTCCAGAGCCTCGTTGCCGCGGTCGGGGTCGAGGGACTACCACCGACCGTGTTTGCGATCGGGCCTGCGACAGCCGAGGTCGCCACCGCGCTTGGTGTCGCAGTCGACGTCGTCGCAGCCGACCACTCGATCCCGGGTCTTGTCGACGCGATTCGGGCCCACTACGCCGACCGGCCCTAACTCTGCGCCGAGGATGCTGCGAGCGTCGATGCCCAGTGGTGCCGGCAGCAGTACTCCACCGAGATCGACCAACGCTTCGAGGGCGAAGCCTCCCTGTCGCCCAATGGCGATGAGATGTCACCCCCGAACGGACTCGTTTTCGCTACCTGCCCTGCTGGCCGCGCTGTTGGCTGTGACGGCGTTCGACAATGAGCCTCGAGCGCACCATTGGTTCGTGTTCGACCTCGACTGACGCGAGAATCTCGACATGCACCCTGCAGCCGTCATCTTCGACTTCGACGGAACGATCGCAGACACCGAGTGGCCTGTGTACGAGGCGGCTCGGATCGCCCATCACCATCATGGCCTGGCGCTGCCGGTGCAGGAGTGGGTGAAGATCATCGGAGCGGCTGACAACCCGACCCTCGAGGATCGGCTGAAGCGTCGGCTTGGGCGCGACCCTGACCCCGAGGCGATCGAACAGGCGAAGGCTCTCCATACCGAGGCTCGCGAGGAAGTGCCGGTGCTTCCTGGGGTGCTTGACCTGATCGGCGCGGTCAAGGCCGCAGCCCGGGGCCTTTCCATTGCGAGCAGCTCGCCGATCGGATGGGTCGAAGGGCATCTACAGCGTCTTGGCCTGATCGAGCATTTCGATGCGCTCAGTACTCGCGATCAGGTTGATCGGGGCAAGCCGGCGCCCGATCTCTTCATCCTGGCTGCCGCCAAGCTCGAACTTGACCCGGGCGACGTCATTGTCATTGAGGACTCCAAGAACGGCGCAATCGCCGCGAAAGCGGCGGGGATGACCTGCATCGTCGTGCCCAACAGCATCACGAAGCACGACATCCCGGCAGAGGCAGACATGGTGCTCGACTCACTGATTGATTTCCCGTACGCCGAGTTTGGACTCGAGAGGCCGGTCTGATGGTAGCGATCGACGGCGTCCGCCTGCTCAGGTCACTCCGCACGCTCCGGGCCTTCGGAGCAACCGGAACGGGCGTGGTTCGGCCCACGTACTCTGACGTCGATATGGCGGCTCGTCGCTGGCTCGTCGAACAGATGACCGATGCAGGGCTCGAGGCCACAATCGATGGCATCGGAAATGTGATCGGCCGCTCACCCAACCCGGGTCCTGCGGTGGTGCTCGGGTCGCACTCCGACACCCAACCGGAAGGCGGATGGCTCGACGGCGCCATGGGGGTCATGTACGCCATCGAGGTCGCTCGGTCGCTGCTCGCCGATCCGGCGACCACCCACTTGGCCGTCGACGTCGCCGCCTGGGCCGACGAAGAAGGCACCTACGCCTCGGCACTCGGGAGTCACTCGTTCGTCGGCGAGACGAACGACACCCACCTGGCAGCGACCAACGCTGACGGAGAAACGGTGGCTGCTGCACTGGACCGGGTGGGGCTCACCGGTGTTGATCCGATCCGGTTCGAATCCGATCGCCATGTCGCCTACCTCGAAGCGCACATCGAGCAAGGCCCCCACCTCGAGGCATCGGGCAACCGCATCGGTGTAGTCACCGGCATTGTCGGAATCTCCGGTGCGACCGTGCGGTTTCGCGGTGAACAGAACCATGCCGGCACAACCCCGATGCCGATCCGCAAAGACGCAGCGGCTTCTCTGTTCGAGTTCGGTGTGCGTTTTCGTCAGCGTTTCGCAGAGGTTGCCGGTCCTGCCTCGGTCTGGACGATCGGCAACCTCGGGGTGCACCCGGGAGCGGAGAGCATCGTCCCGGGGGAGGCATGGTGTCGAGTGCAGTACCGTGATGCTTCGGTGGAGGTGATGGAGCGCTTCGCCGACACGCTGACGACGATCGTCGCCGAGCTCGACGCCGAAGGTCCGTGCCGGGTCGCGATCGAGGCGGGCGACCGGGGGATGGCCCCAGTCAGGATGGATCCGGCGATCGTTGCGGTCATCGGCGAAGCCGCTGAGCGCTGTGTCCCAGGCGCCTGGGTCGAGATGCCGAGTGGCGCTGGCCACGATGCCAACACGTTCGCGCCTCACCTTCCCACGGGCATGCTTTTCATCCCCAGCATCGGTGGCGTGAGTCACGATTTCGCCGAGGATTCCCATGACGACGACATCGTGCTCGGCTGCCAGGTCTTTGCCGACGCAGTAGCGACCTATCTCGCCTCGTTCTGACCGTGCGCCGATGCGGCTACCGGGGCCGCCGTGGGCCTCCCAGTTCACAGGTGGCTAGCCTCACGGCGTGACCTTTCCGCAGCGCCGTCTTCGCCGGCTCCGTCGAACCGAAGCCCTTCGTCGCATGGTTCGCGAAAGTCGGCTGCATCCCGATGACCTGATCGCGCCGCTCTTTGTGAAGGAGGGCGCCGATGCTCCGCTCCCGATCGGTTCGCTCCCCGGCCAATTCCAACATTCCCGTGACTCGCTCCGCCAGGAGGTTCGCGAGATTAGGGACCTCGGTGTACCGGCGGTCGTTCTGTTCGGCCTGCCTGAGCACAAGGATCCCGAAGGTTCTGAGGCGTGGAACCCCGACGGCATCATTCAGCTCGCCATTCAGGACTTGAAGGACGATCATGGCGACGACCTTGTCGTGATCGCCGATTTGTGCGTCGACGAGTACACCAGTCACGGTCACTGTGGGGTGCTCGACGTTCATGGCCAACCCGACAACGACGCCACCCTCGAGCTCTATGAGAAGATCGCAGTCGCCCAGGCGACAGCCGGGGCCGACATCTGTGCACCGAGTGGGATGATGGATGGCCAGGTGTTCGCCATTCGTGAAGCGCTCGATGATGCAGGCTTCGACCAGGTTGCGATTCTGGCCTATGCAGCCAAGTTCGCCACGGCGCTCTACGGCCCTTTTCGCGACGCCGTCGATGTCACCATCGAGGGTGGGGGCAACCGCAAGGGCTATCAACAAGACGTCGCCAATACCCGCGAAGCGATGGAAGAGATCCGAGAAGACATCGGCGAAGGGGCCGACATGGTGATGATCAAGCCCGCCATGCCGTACCTCGACCTCGTCGCCCGTGCCCGGCAAGAGCTCGACATCCCGATTGCGGCCTACCACGTGAGCGGCGAGTACGCGATGGTGCACGCTGCGGCCCAGAACGGCTGGCTCGACCTCGATGAGGTTGCGTTTGAGCATGTGGGTGCGATCAGACGAGCCGGTGCCGACATGATCCTCACCTACTTTGCTCGGCTGATCGCCGAAGGTCTGCAGTAAGGACACCAGAGTGACCCCCACGAACGAGTCCCTGTTCGAACGCAGCCAGGTCGTCATACCGGGCGGCGTCAACTCGCCGGTCCGAGCCTTCGGTTCGGTTGGCGGCACGCCGTACTTTGTCGAGCGCGCCGAGGGGCCCTTCGTCTTCGATGTCGAAGGCAAGCGCTACATCGACTACGTCCAGAGCTACGGACCGAGCATCCTCGGCCACGCCCATCCGGCGATCCTTGCGGCGATCAACGACGCTGCAGCACGCGGGACGAGCTATGGCGCGCCGACCGAGAACGAGGTTCGTATCGCCGAAGAGATGTGCGATCGCGTGGCCGGGATGGAGATGGTGCGGCTGGTTTCCAGTGGCACCGAGGCGGCGATGAGCGCTATCCGCCTCGCTCGAGGTGCAACCGGCCGCGACAAGATCGTGAAGTTCGCCGGGAACTATCACGGCCATACCGATTCGCTGCTGGTCGCCGGTGGTTCCGGCGTGGCGCAGCAGGGCCTCAAGGGTTCCGAAGGTGTCACCGACGGAGCGATCGCCGACACCATCGTTGCTCCGTACAACGTCGTGCCCGAACTCGACGAGTCGATCGCCGTCGTCTGCGTCGAACCGGTGGCGGCCAACATGGGTCTGGTTGCGCCGGTGCCGGGCTTCCTCGAAGGCTTACGCGCCGAATGTGACCGCGTTGGCGCCTTGCTGCTGTTCGACGAGGTCATCACCGGCTTTCGACTCTGCCGCGGTGGTTCGGCCGAGTGGTTCGGCGTCGAGCCCGATGTTTGGTGCTTTGGCAAGGTCATCGGCGGTGGCCTGCCGATGGGTGCCTTCGGCGCCAGCCGCGAGACTATGGGTCACTTGGCCCCGCTCGGCGGGGTGTACCAGGCCGGGACGTTGTCGGGGAATCCGCTCGCCACCGCTGCGGGTCTTGCGGCGCTGAGTCTGCTCACCACCTCTGCGTACGAGCAACTCACCGCCACTGCAACTCGACTGCAGGAAGGCATGCTCGGCGCGTTCGAAGCGGCGGGAGTCAGCGCAGTGATGCCCCGGGTCGGCCCGCTACTGGGCTTGTTCTTCGTTGACACCGAGCCCCATGATTTCGACTCTGCGAAGGTCGCGGCTGACAACGGCATGTACCCGAGGTTCTTCCATGGGATGCTCGACCGGGGTGTCGCTCTCGCCCCCGGCGCCTACGAAGCCCTTTTCCCGTCCCTCGCCCACAGTACGGCCGAGATCGATGCCACGATTGCGGCTGTCGCTGAGGTGGCACGGACGCTCTGATCGTCGTTTCTGAACGGCGCAGACCATCCGAGACACGGTGCCGGTCGGGCACGACGACCCCTAGAGCAGGAGATGAGTGGGATGAACAAGAAGCGGTTGCTGATCGGTGGGCTCAGTGCAGTGATGGTGGTTGTTCTCGCAGCCTGGTTCTTCCTCTTTCGCGGTGACAGCCCTGACGCAGTCGATGTCGCCGCCGCCAACGCCCAACTCGACGAGGATCTCGCGTCGAGTGCCGCTACCGAAGACGATGTCGACGATGAGGCTCTCACCGCAACCGATGGCGAGGTCGATGAAGGCCTCGTCTCAACCGACGACAACAGCGCAGCCGGATTTGACGGCGAACTCGACGGGGTGTGGATCATCGATGATGAGATCGGCGACTTCGACTTCGAGACAGCAAGCGGCAGTTTTGCCGGCTTCCGAGTCGACGAGGAGCTGACGGTCGGTGCTGTCGTGGCGGTAGGCCGCTCCGGTGGGGTGACAGGGTCGTTAACGATCGAGGCCGGACGATTGGTCGCCACCGAGGTCGTCGTCGACATGAACGCAATCGTGTCGAACGACAGCCGCCGCGAGGGTGCGATCCGCCGGGCCGTCGGTGCCTCGACCAACCCGACCGCGACCTTCGTGCTCGGGGACCCAGTCGACCTGCCGGCCGGTCTGGCCAACGGCGAGATCATTCGTATCGAGGCCACCGGAAGCCTCACCGTGAACGGTGTGACCAACCCCGTCACGTTCATGATCGGCGCACTCGTGCGAAACGACGGGTTTGGGATCATCACCGGGTCGACGGAGATCGTCTTCGAAGATTTCGGTGTGACGCCGCCGACTGCCCCGATCGTCGTGTCGGTTGATGACACTGGCATCGTCGAATTCCAGTTGGTGGTCGCCAAGGGCTGACCGGGAGACTCGACTCCTAGCGGTGCCGCATCGATCGGTAACGCTCGATGAGTGCATTGGTGCTGGCGTCATGCGCGAGCTCCGGTGCTTCATCGGCTGTCAGCTCGGGGATCATCGTCGCTGCGAGGGCCTTGCCGAGTTCGACGCCCCACTGATCGAAGCTGTTGATTCCCCAAACAGCGCCCTGGGTGAACACCTGGTGTTCGTACAGCGCGACGAGTTGGCCGAGCAGCGACGGCGTGAGTGCGGGGGCCATGATGGTGGTCGACGGTCGGTTGCCGGGAACGGTGCGGTGCGACACGAGCGTCGGATCCGGTTCGGTTTCGGCCACCTCGTCGGCGGTCTTGCCGAACGCGAGCGCCTCGCTTTGGGCGAGACAGTTCGCTACGAGGAGGTCGTGGTGGGTCTCGATGCCGTCCAGCCCGGGGTTGCGATGGTCGGGCGACCCGAAGACGACGAAGTCGGCTGGGACCACGGTCGTACCCTGGTGAAGCATCTGATGAAACGAATGTTGACCGTTCGTGCCCGGTTCGCCCCAGATGACCGGCCCGGTTTCGTAGGTCACGAGTTCACCGTTGATGCGCGTGCGTTTGCCGTTGCTCTCCATGTCGAGTTGTTGGAGGTATGCGGGGAACCGGTGGAGATGTCTCGAATAGGGGAGCACTGCTCGACTCTGGAGCCCGCAGAACGTCCGGTACCAGACCTCGGTCAGACCGAGCAGCGCAGGCACGTTGTCGGCAAGGGGTGCAGAGGCGAAGTGTTCGTCGACAGTCCGGAAGCCCCCGAGCAGTTCGCGGAAGCCAGAGGCGCCGATCGCGAGCATCAACGACAGCCCAATCGCCGAGTCCACCGAGTATCGGCCGCCGACCCAGTCCCAGAAGGCGAACATCTTGTCGGTCTCGATCCCAAATGCTGCGACCTCGTCAGCATTGGTGGACACTGCGACGAAGTGCTTGGCGACAGCCCGCTCACCCAAGGCTTCCGTGAGCCAGGCACGGGCTGCGCGCGCGTTGGTGAGGGTCTCTTGGGTCGTGAACGTCTTTGACGAAACCACGAACAGGGTTGAGGCCGGATCGAGGCCTTGGAGGGCTGCGATCATGTCACTGCTGTCGATGTTGCTGACGAAGCGGCAGGTCAGGCGTGGATGGCGGAAGGCGGCGAGGGCCTCGTAGGCCATCACCGGACCAAGATCGGATCCTCCGATCCCGATGTTCACCACCGTCTCGATCTCGAGGCCGGTTTCGCCCAGCCAGTCCCCGTCACGCACCTGTGCACTGAATGCGGCCATCCGGTCGAGCACGTCGTGCACGTCGGCCACCACGTCCTCGCCGTCCAACCTCACCGTGGTCCCGCGGGGTGCCCGCAAGGCGGTGTGGAGCACGGCTCTGTCTTCGGTCGTATTGATGCGATCGCCGCGCATCATCGCAGCGATCTTCTCCGTAACTCCCGCCTCCTCGGCCAGTGTGATGAGGTCATCAATAATTGCCGGCGTGAGCAAGTGCTTCGACCAGTCGATGGTCAGGTCACCGCACGAGTGCGTCATCCGTTCGACCCGTTCGGGGTCGTCGGCGAAGAGCTGGCGGAGGTCTAACCGTTCGAAATTCGTGGCGTGGTTTTCCAGCGCCTGCCATGCATCCGTCCGGGTGATATCCACAGGCCCAGTCTCGCGGGCCTGAAGCGTTGGTCTGGTGACCCATGAGAAGGGTTGCCGACGGAACATGTTGGGCTGCGGGCGAATTCATGGACTTGGAGGAGGCCTCTCTCCGCCTCTGCCTTCGCTTCGTTCTAGAGGGTTTCTTCTCCGCCCGTTTCCGGCCACTCGGCCGAGCGTCGACTCGGTGTGGCAAGCTGCCCGACCATGCCACAGATTGCGCTGACCGAGATCGAGTCGACCGTCGCCGTCGCACTCGAAGCCCATGGGGCGACGCCTCGTGTCGCTGCGCCCGTCGCTCATGCCGTGAGAGTGGCCGAGGCCAAGGGCAACAAGATTTGCGGCTTGTATTACGTCGAGTCGTACTGTCGGCAATTGGCATCGGGTCGAGTGAACGGAACTGTCGAGCCGGTCATCAACCACGAGAAGGCGGGTGCGGTTCGTGTCGATGCCGGATTCGGGTTCGCTCAGCCCGCGTTCTTGGCGGGTTTCGACGAGGCGGTCGGCGCAGCGAAGGCTGGCGGGGTGTGTGGCTACTCGATCGAACACAGCCACACGTGTACGTCGCTCGGCTACTTCACCGAGCAGTTGGCCGAAGCCGGACTGATCGCGATCGGGGCCACCAATTCCACTGCGCGCGTCTCGCCGCCAGGCGGCACCAGACCACTCCTTGGCACCAATCCGTTCGCAATGGCCGTGCCCGGCCGCAACGGTGGGGTTGCGTTCCAATGGGACTTCTCCACGAGTGCCGTTGCCCTGGGAAAAATCACCATGGCAGCTGCAGCTGACGAGGCGATCCCACTCGGTTGGGCGGTCGATGAGAACGGCCATCCGACCACCGATCCGCATGCGGCGCTGAGGGGCTCACTCGTGTCCGCCGGTGGCTACAAGGGCTATGGGATCGGCCTGATGGTCGAGGTGCTCGCCTCTGCCCTGACCGCTGGCATCTCGAGCTGGGAGATGGAGCCACTCAAGGCGGTGGCCGGTGGTCCGCACGACATCGGCCAGTTCTACGTGCTCATCGATCCAGGTGGATATGCCGGTTCGGGCTTTCATGATCGCATCGAGGCGCTCGCAGCGACGGTTGACGAACAGCCCGGTGCCCGCCTTCCTGGCGTGCCGTCTGCCTTGCCCGAAGCAGTAGATGTCGACGATGCGACCTGGACCCTCATGCAGGAACTTGCGGCGGTTTGATCCCCCGCAAGTGAACGCGCCGGTCGGATGAGCCAGCCGAAGAAGTGAACGACTCGGTGTTCGACTACGACGGAAAGACTGTTCCGAAGAGTCGAAGCCAGTTACCGCCGAGAATCTTGTCTCGGTCTTCGGTGGAGAAGCCAACCTCGATCAGCCCTTCGGCCAGGTTCGGGAAGTCCTTGGGGCCCTGGAACCAGTCGAACCACGGTGGGAACTCCGGGATCTCGCTCGCCTTGGCCGGACGGTCCCAACGGCCGCTGCGCATCCACCCGAGGGCGTTGGGCGCCCACCCGAGGACTGCGTCGGTGCCGATTGCCACATGGTCGACGCCGATTCGCTCAGCGAGGTCGTAGAGCATTCCGCAGTACTGCTCGCGGGTCGTTCCGGCACCGCCAGCGAAGAGGGGGTAGAAGGTGCAGCCGACGATGCCTCCCCGAGCGGCGACTGCTTCGATTAGATCCATCGGTTTGTTCCGCGGCGCCTCGCAGAACGAGGACGGGTTGCCGTGGGTGATAGCGATCGGGTTGTGCGACGCCTCGCAGGCGTCGCGGCCGGTGACGTTGCCGACGTGGCTGATGTCGATCAGGACACCTTCGCGATCGAATGCCTCGACCATGCGGTACCCGGCTCGTGTGAGGCCGGCGTCGACCGGTTCGTAGCAGCTTGAGCCGAGGTGATTTGCGATGTTGTAGGTGAGCTGGATGATCCGGACGCCGACGTCGGCAAACATGCCGACCAACTCGGGGTCGTCGCCGATCATTGAGCTGTTCTGAAAGCCGAGTACCACGCCGAGCACGCCGTCGGCCTTTGCCGTGTTCATGTCGTCGACCGAGCGAACGATCCGGATGATGTCGTCGTTCATCCGGCACAGATGGCGAAAAGCCCCAAGACGAGTGAACGTCGCAGCGGTGTCCTCCCACACGCCGACCGTGGCGTGAACGATGTCGACACCGCCCGATCGGACCTCTTCGATGACGGGACGCGACCAGTCGTTGATCTGCAGCCCATCGATGACCATCGGAGCGCCGGTGATGCTCATGTCGACTCCTTGCGTGCGATCAGCTGAGCACCGGCGTTGTTGTCGGTCACGTGTGTCCCCTCTCGGTCGACGCAGCCGTGCGGCCGACTCGTCGGAATCTAGCGGTGTTGATCCACACGGGTCGAAGCTACGTTGTTGTCGTGCCGTCTTCCGCTGCGGTGGACCTCCGTCCACCCGATACCGTCATGAAGCTCGCCCGGCTCGGGTCGTTTCATCAGACTCGACTGTCGTTCATGCGGGTCTTGCTGCGCCGGCTTGTCCGTGAGCACTGGACGTTCGAGCGGGTACGTTTCGACATCACCGAACCGGGCGTGGGGGTCGCCGTCTACGAGGCCCGTGGCCCAGAGCGCACCTACAGCTTGGTCGTCTTTGCGCACGATCTTGCGGCCGATCAGCGGTCCGATCGGGTGATCGCCCAGGCGTGGGATTCGACCTTCACACTTGTCGACGGCGTCACCGATAACGAGACAATCGAGCGCCTCGCTGCGAACGTGCCCCTGCAGGAGGCCGGACGGGTTTCGGCAGGTGAGCTGACCCTGTCTCGTGCCAATCGATCGGTACGTCTGTTCGAACACGTTGTCGATCGGCTCGCTGCCGGCGAACAACCCGACCCCGTCAAGCTCGCCGAGGTCGGCTACCTCATGCGCACGACCGCCGTCTACGGATCAGGCAAGTTCGGCCTCGCCGACCGTGAGCGGATCGCAGGCCGACCCGAGCTCGCAGGTCCGTTCCAGGCTGAGATGCTGACGGTCTTCTTGGTCAGGGCGTTCTCCCTCGACCTCGTCGAGCATCTTGCGCAGCTTCGTTCACCTGCGACTGCAGTCACGATGGAACCGTCGCTGCGGCGAACCCTCGGGGTTGGCAACGCAACCGGTTTGGGAATGGCGCCATTCGTGATCAACCATCCGTCGCTGTTCAGCAACTGGATCGTCGCAAAAGAAACCGCGCTCGCCCGGGTGCGGGCACTATCGGAGGCTGAACCGCCTGCTCAGGCTCGCTTTCTCGAACTCCTCGAGCGTGCACGGCTGAACGCAGCCAGCTGGCGATCCGTCCACGAGCTCCAGGTCGAGAAGGTCGCAACACTTGTGGCTGACCTCGACTCCCTCGCCGCTGCAGCTCCCGAAATCATCACTGGACCCGAGCCGTGGGATCGGTTGGTCCGCTGGGCGGAAGACTCGCTCGGTCTGGAAGGCCAAGAACAGCTCGTGTCACTCGTGCTCGAGCCGTACGGCGAGTTGGTCGACGATCTCGCCACGGCCATGGGCTCCGACGAGGGCGCAGTCTTCGATATCGACGGCTTCATGAGCACCGGTGACCTCACGGCACTGGTTGCCGACGTCTATGGCTGGGCGCTCGGTATCGACTGGACCGATCTCGACGAGACAGCGCGGGCCTGGTACGTGTCGGAGGACAAGCTCGAACCGCGAATGGGAGAGCGACACGTGGAGGCCATCGAACCCTACGAATCGCCGCTGGCCCCCGGGCGCGACGCAGCTCGGTTGTACACCGACCTCCTCGCCTGGGACGGAGAGCCGATCTTGGCTGCCTTCCTACTTGCCCATCCCGAGCATCGGTTCGTGACCCGACGGGTTCAGCAGTCGACCGCCTTCCCCTACGCCGAGATCCGTGAAAACACGATCTCGGCCGACGTGCTGCCGATCGACATGCTTCGTTGCAAGCTCTCGTACTTCGGGGCCACTCATTTCGACCCGCGATCCGATCGATGGGTTCGCATCATCATGTTCCGCCACGCTCCGTTCCCGCACGAGCTCGACGGGTTGCCCGAAGACACCGTCGACGACTGGTGCTATCCGCCGCTTGCGGCGGAAAGGAAGCGGTGAGCTCGCTGGTTTTGTCGTCGAACGAGATCGACGCGATGGCAAAGAAAGCGGCGAGAGGTGTCGGCATGCCGTGGGGGCTGGCGTCGGACGCCGGTAGGGCTGCCCGGTGGCTTGCCGATCATGGGCTCCCCGGACCAGAAGTGCTGGCCGATCTTCTCGACTGGCGTGATGGGCGCGTCCACGCCGACGTTGCCCCGCCGGACGTCGGGTTGGCGTGGGCGGACCACCCGTTCGCGCTCGACCCTGTCGTGGTTGGCGCGGTGTGTGCCGACCTCGCGGAGCGGCTCGCAGCGGGGCCCGCGGAACTCGGTCGGATTCGACAGCCGCTGCTCCTCGGCTCTGCGCTGGCGAGCGTGGCCATCCGGACCCGAACCGCGCTGGTTGCGTCCTGGGGCGACGCAGCGCTTGGGGTTGCGGTCGGTGCAGCCACTTGGCGCGGGTCCCTGTTCGCGTCGGAGGCGGCGGTCACGGTCGAGCCCGGTCGTCTCGATGCCGAGCAGCTGACAGCACCGGTCGACGGCTGGGCCGTCGACCCGGCTGCGTGGGCCCGATTGGAGGGGTACGCCCACCGGACGTACGCACCCGACACCGAAGAGTCGCGGCTGCGTGGCGCGGGCGCAGGTCTCATCGACGACTGAGGGGTTGGCGGCCCAGCGATCAGGAGTTCGTGGCTTCGCGGTCCGAATGGCCGGGCTCACTCGTCAACGAGTCGGAGCCTTCAGTCGGCGTCTGCTACTCGGCGGCCATTTCGCCGTCGACAGCGAGCTTGGTGCTCGCCGCGTCGACCCAGAGACGCACATCGTCGAGAGACGCTCCGTCGAAGCTCTCGCCGGCTTCGTCGACCACGTGCACCAACTCTTCGAGCAAGTGGAGTTCGTGCTCGACCGTGTCGGCATCGAGTTCACCGAAGGAAGAGCGTTCGTGGTACACGACCGCAGCAAGCTCCTCGGCCGAGAGGCCGCCACCAAAGCCGCCCATCACCCCGAATGACCCGGCCTCCCGTTGGCCTCCGGGACGAGCCGGATCCCCGTACACGCCATCAACTGCACCAGCCGTGCCGCTGGCGACCCAGTAGACCATCTGCGCAACACCTTCGTCGTTCGCAGGGAACGTGGCGATGACCTCACCGCCGCTGAGCTGACGCCCGGTGCCACCACCACCGGCGCCACCGTGGCAGCCGGCGCACTGTGCTCCATAGGCCTCTCCACCTTCGAAGGCAAAGCCGCCGGTAACAGGGGGATTTTCGAGGTAACCCACGTAGTAGATCGCCCAGAACGGCAGAAAGGCCAGCACGGGGACGATCCAGACCGGCACGGTCTTGCGGCGCAGCCCAGCCTCGACGTACGGCGCCACGGGCTCGGGCGCTTTGGGCTCTTCGGGCACTGCGGGCGTCGGGTCCGCAGTCACGGCAGCCGGGACCGAGGCAGCTGCGGGGGCGTCGCTGCCACTCGCGCTGGGCGCAGGCTCGCCGGCCAGGCGAGCGCGTGCCTCGGCTGCTCGCTGTAGAAGGTGCTCGGGTACTTCGGTCACCAGGGACTCCGCTGGATGGGAAGGGCTACAAGAGAATGAGGTGATGCCGCACGGAAGTGCGACAATCGCCCTCGTGAGGATAGAGGCAGTGTCGCACGTCCGACCAAGCCGGAGCGGAATCATCGGATGAATTTCCGGCTCTTCATTTTGCCGAGCGCCGGATGTCTAATAACCGAAATCTGCGTGATAAACCTTGCGCCGGACCCGAGGGCACGTGTCTGATCGGTCTACACTTGTGCATGGATTCACGAAGTCCGTGAACCTGTCCTGTCATCAGGAGTCGAAGCGTGGTCGCTTTCGTGACATCTTTGATCGTCACCGCCGTGGTCGTGGGTGGCATCCTCGCGTACCAGAAGCGCCGCCCCGCGGGCCAAGTAGTGACCTGGGGCGAGGCGATGGTGGGCTCGCTCGTCGTCTTCTTCCTTATGTTCTGGGTGTACGGCGTCGTGCCGCACCAGTGGCTGACCTGGGCCGACAACGAACTCAACTGGCGGGTCGACAAGATCTTGTACGGGCCCGGCGACATCTTGAAGAGCCAGGAAGACGGTGGCTGGTCGCCGATCCGCATCAACTACATCGTCTTGCGTGACCTCATCGCGGTAGGTATCTACATCATCGCCCTCGGTGGCAACATCTTGATGTGGTCCGCCTGGCAAAAGCGCGGAGAGCAGCAGGCCGAAATGCCGGTTGAACGCAGCCAGTTCGGCCGTCCGTTGGTGAAGGAGGGTGCAGAGTCGTGACCACGACCGATGCGAACCCGCCGCTTCCGGAATTCCGCGACGACTACGTCCTGCAGCAGGTTGACGCTGCGTGGCTCACCTCACAGGTCAAGCCGAAGCAGTTCATCCACATCGACCAATCCGAGTGCATCATGTGCGAGGGCTGCGTCGACATCTGTCCGTGGAAGTGCATCCACATGGTGCGACCCGACGCCGTCGACGAGGCGATCGGAACCGAACTTCCCGGCGACGACCCCAACGACAACGTGATCTTCACGATTGACGACGACGTGTGCACCCGGTGCGCACTCTGTGTTGATCGCTGCCCCACGGGTGTGATCATCCTCGGCAAGATCGGTGATCCTGCCGCTGATGGTGATGCTCATCAACGAACCAACTCGCACGGCTACGGATACGGAATGCGTCTCGGCTGAGCCGAGCACCCGGGAGAAACCACAGTTCAATGGCTACCACCGACGACGAAGTAAAGAAGCCGCTACCGCAGCGGATGCAGGACCAGATGGCGAACCTCACCGACCAGGTGCAGGGCAGTCAGGCCTGGAACTCCATCTTCCGCCCAGGGTCTATCTTCCGAAAGGGCTACACCGACAGCCCTCGTAACCGCAGTTACGTGATCATGAACTCGGTGCTCTACCACTTGCATCCTGTGAAGGTGAAGCGTCACGCGGTCAAGGTGAGCTACACCTTGTGCCTCGGCGGTCTGAGCTTCTTTCTCTTCATCTTGCTGACGGTCACCGGCATCTTCTTGATGTTCTTCTACCGCCCAACCGCTGCTGCAGCCTGGGACGACATCTACACCCTGCAGAACTCTGTGACGTTTGGTCTCCTGGTGCGGAATATGCACCGATGGGGCGCACACCTCATGGTCCTGACGGTCTTCTTGCACATGGCACGTGTCTTCTATCACGGCGCCTACAAGCCCCCCCGTGAGTTCAACTGGGTCATCGGTGTCAATCTGCTGCAGTTCACACTGCTGCTCTCGTTCACCGGCTACCTCCTTCCCTGGGACCAATTGGCCCTCTGGGCGGTGACGGTGGGTACCAACATGATGGGGTACACGCCAGTCTTCGGAGAACAGGTCCGGTTCGTGCTGCTCGGCGGCGTCGAGATCGGCACCGATACGTTGTTGCGTTGGTACGTGCTACACGTCCTCTTGCTCCCCTTCGTGCTCGTCATCTTCATGGCGATCCACTTCTGGCGGGTTCGCAAGGACGGCGGCATTTCAGGTCCGCTCTAGGACGAAGGAGAGCAGTCGATGACCGAAGTCCCCGAACATCTCCGGAAGCGAGCCGAGGAGGCCCGCGCGAAGGCTGCAGCCGCAAAGGCAGCTGCTGACGCACCGGCGGAGGCTCCTGCTGAGGAGATGACGGCCGAACAACAAGAAGCGGCCAGCAAGATCCCGGCCCATCTGCTTGAGCGGTCGCGTGCCGCCAAGGCCAAGGCCGAGGGTGGTGACGAGGCCGGTGGCGGCGTTGCCGTCGCCACTGCACCAACGGCTGCAGCGCCAGTCGCCGCTGCTGGTGGCCCGGTGCCGACCGGCCCGGGTGGTCACACCCAGCGGCTGCTCACCGTCGTGAAGTCCGGATCGATCCAAGACGTCAAGGCGCTGCCGCAGGACAAGGTCCACACGTGGCCACATCTGCTTGTCGTCGAATTCGCGGCTGCGCTCTTCATCACGGCGTTCACCCTGATCTTCTCGATATTCGTCAATGCGCCGCTGCTCGAACTTGCGAACTTCAACGAGACCCCGAACCCCTCCAAGGCACCGTGGTACTTCCTCGGCCTGCAGGAGCTGCTCACGATGTTCCATCCGATGGTCGCCGGTGTGACCATCCCGGGCATCGGTCTCTTCATCCTCATGTTTGCGCCCTACATCGACCGCAACCCGTCCCCAAAGCCGGAGGATCGTAAGTTCGCGATCTCACTCATGACCGTCCACCTGATGTTCTGGGCGGTGCTCGTGATGATTGGTTCGTTCTTCCGAGGTCCCGGATTCAACTTCGTCTTCCCCTGGGAAGCCGGCCTGTTCTTCGAGCTCTGATCGAGGAGATTTTTCATGGCACTTGCAATCGCCCTTCTCGCGCTGGTGGTCCTCGGTGGCTTGGCCGCGCTCGTGATCCTCAAGGGTCGTGATGCCGACGAAGCCGCCGGTGTGTTGTCCAGCGAAACGCGCAAACGGGACCAGGCATCGATCGTGCTCGGTGACGAGGCGGAGCTGACCGGCAAGCAAGTCGAGAGGGCACAGGTCCTCGAACGCAAGGCTGCGTCGAAGGAACTGGTACTCGCTGCCCGGCAGGCGGCCCCACCGGCGCCTTACGTACCGCCGGATCCTGAGATCATCGGTGTCAGTCGTCGCCAGTTCTTCAACCGCACGATCGTCCTCATGATGCAGATCGGGCTCGGCGGGTTCGGCCTGGCCTGTATCGCGTTCCTCTGGCCCCAGCTCGGCGGCGGCTTCGGTTCGGCAATCAAGGTTGGTCTCGTCAGCGATGTACTGGCTGAGATCCGCAATAGCAATGGTTTCCTGTACCGAGCCGAGGGTCGAATGTGGCTCACGGAGTACCCCAACGGGGCCGTGGAGAAGGCACGGGCCACCTACTCCAGCCCAGAACTCGCCGGCATGGAGGCCGGCCTTCAACTCGGCCTCGACGGTGGTGTCATCGCCTTGTACCAGAAGTGCCCTCACCTCGGTTGCCGGGTGCCCGAGTGCGTCACCTCACAGTGGTTCGAGTGCCCCTGCCACGGCTCGCAGTACAACCGCGTCGGTGAGAAGCGCGGCGGTCCGGCCCCTCGCGGCATGGACCGCTTTGCGGTGAACGTCGATGCGTCCGGCACCCTCACCGTCGACACCGGCGCAATCATCCAGGGCCCACCGATCGGTACCAACACCACAGGCCAAGAGGCCGAGGGGCCCAACTGCATCGGCCAGTCCTCTCACTAGTAATCGTCCTTTTCGAACCAGAACCCGAGAAACTCCGTCACGCGCATGTTGCTCGCTGCCTCAACACAACGAACCATCGGCCTCGTCATCTTGGCGATCGTCTTTATCGGTGGGCTCGTCTACCTCTATTTCAACATCCGCTCAGCGCGAGAAGAGATCGGATCCGAGATCGAGCTCGCCTCGAACCGGAAGCCGTACCTTTCCGACGAAGAACTCGAGGGCAAGAAGCTCGACCTTGCGCTCGGCACCAGTCTCGCGCTGCTCACGATCACGGCGGTCACGTTGCCGCTCTACTGGCTCGGTGAGCCGGGCCGTCACGAGGGCCGCGATCTTGACACCTGGCGGATCTTCACCAATCGCGGTGAGGAGATCTACGTCGAGGGGGCGCAGTGCGTCAGTTGCCACGGCCCTGAGGGGTCGGGCGGTGCCGTCAGTACCGCCATCACCTCGGACTCGGGTGAATTCATCGCCCAGGTGTCATGGAAGGCACCTGCAATCGACACCGTGCTGTCGCGCTACACCGAAGACGAAGTTCTCCACACGCTGAACTACGGCCGCAACGGCGTCATGCCGGCCTGGGGTGCCGGCGGCGGCGGTCCGCTCACCGATCAGCAGCTCGAAGAGATCCTCTTTTATCTTCGCAACATCCAGATCACCGAAGAGGAGATCCGTGAGCAGGTTGCGAGCGGTGTTGAGGACGGTGCAAAAGATCTGATCATGGCGACGAGTGCCGAGCCGTGGGCGGTCGACCTCCGGGCTGCGAGGGCTGCCGCCGACGAGGCTGCCTGGGCTGTGACCCTTATCGCCCGCGACGAGTTCGGGTTCGACTGCGCTGCAGCCGAAGGCGTTCCGGAGTGCGACGCCGCTGCTGCGGCGCGAGACGTGCTCAGGGCCTCGACCGATGCGGCCTCCGGACCGCTACAGGCGGCGTTCGAGGCTTGGTGGGACGACGTTCAGGCTGCCCAGCAGACCGCGCGTGACATCGCGGTTACTGCAGATGCGTCCCTCGCCGACGAGGGCAACGAGGAGCGGTTGCGCTTCGCAGCACTCGAGATCCTGTCAACCCCCGGTGCGTTCGAGGGCCAAGCGGCGTACCTCCAGTACGGCGAGATTCTCTTCGCCAACAAGGCCGCAGCCGGCACCTACAGCTGCGCTCGCTGTCACACGTACGGCTGGAGCTTCGACGCAACTGGTCCGTACATGGTCGAAACGAACGGCACCGACGAAGCCATCCTCGACGATTATGTGCAGGGAGGAGGCTTCTTCGGTCCGAACCTCCGAGGCGGCTCGACACTCGACCAGTTCGAAACGGCCGGCAGCCATGCGTCGTTCATTGAGCGCGGCCAGGCAATTGGCGCGGCATACGGCCGGGGCGGCTCCGGGGGTAACGGTCAGATGCCCGGTTTCGGACCACTCACCGAGTCGAACCCGCAGGGCCCAGGTATGGGCCCCGGCTCGGGCGTCGAGTTCCGGTACCCGGCGCTACTCACCGCTGATCAGATCGATGCGATCGTTGCGTTCGAGAGGACACTCTGATGGAGATGATCGACCTCATCGCGGGTCTCGCCTGGGACCCTGAAATTCGCGGTTTCCTCGCCGTGCTCGCCGGGTTCATCACCTGGATGGGCTCGATCTGGCTTCTGCTCAGCACCAATTCCGGGACCCGCCTCGGCACCATGCTCGCCCTCGCCGGCTTCTTCGGTTGGATGGCGATCATGGGTTCGATCTGGTGGATCTACGGCATCGGCTGGGCCGGTGACGCGCCCACCTGGGGTGAAGTTGAGATCGTTGAAGGTACCGATGATGAAGGCCACCTGACCTACGCGGCGCTCGACGAAGCGAATGCCTTGCGTTCGGAGTCGCTGCCCTCTGCCCACGAGATCGTGGTCGAAGCCGCTGCTGCAGCCGAGACCGATTTCGGTTCAGGCTGGCTCACCTCAAGTCCGAGCGGCCTGACCAACGACGAGGCCGAGCGCCTGATCGAGGTCCAGACCGCTTGGCTCGAGTACGGCGTCGTCACCGTCGACAGCCTCACGGCTGATCAGAAGGAAGGGCTCAGCCCAGGCGAGATCGCTGACCTAGCCGCCGAGGAGCAAGCGAAGAACGAGGCGACCACGCTGTCGGAACTCGCTGCCGTCGCTCCGGGTCTCATCGATCCGGAATCCGTCGAACTCGGCGGTTGGACCCTTCTCTCCACCGCTGAAGCCGGCGAGGCGCAGGCATCGGCAATTGCAATGGTTCTCGAGTCGAACGACTTCTCATTCGGAAGCCAAGCCGAGTTCAAGCTGCTCGACGCCTTCACGGTCGGCGGCAAGAAGGGTCTCCCTGAAGACCCGAACATGTGGGATCGCGTCTGGACCAAGATCCGACAGACTGCCCAGATCACGCACCCGACTCGCTACGGCGTGGTCCAGCTGCAGCAGGTCACCGAGGAGTCGATCACCAACCTCCCGGGCAGCGCTCCGCAGCGTCCGGTCGTCGATGCTGAGGAGCCGATCGTCTCGATCGTCATGATCCGTGACCTTGGCAACGTTCGACTGCGACCAGCGATGGTCACGATCGGTTCGCTGCTGATCTTCTTCGCCCTCTGCTACATGCTCCACGAGCGCGACAAGCTCGTGATGGCGCGGCGGGCCGAGTTTGAAGGGGCGTAGGCCGTGCTAGGCCAGTACCTGCCATTGCTGGCGCTGTTTGTGCTGGCCTGCTTGTTCGCGGCCGGTAGCTTCGTCGCTTCTGGCCTTCTGGCCCCCCGAAATCCCTCGATTGCGAAGCGTTCGGCCTACGAGTGCGGCATCGTGCCGACCAAGGAGACCCCTGAGCGGTTTCCGGTGAAGTTCTTCCTCGTCGCGATGATTTTCATCGTGTTCGACATCGAGATCATCTTCTTCTACCCGTACGCAGTCGCCTACGGGGGCCTCGGTTTCTTCGGCCTCGTTGTCATCATGGTGTTCACGTTCACCGTGTTCGAGTCGTTCGTGTACTTGATCTCCAACGGTGCTCTTGAGTGGGGCCCGCTACAGCAGTCCATGGCGGTGTCTGGTGCCGTGTCCCCCGAGCGCACTGCGGAGTCGACGATCCGGCGCGTCGGGACCGACGGACGCGAACCCCCGCTCGCTGATGGCCACAGCACGTCCAGCGAGGCGGCCTGATGAAGATTCCTGGGATCGGTGACTCAGCGGCCATCGCCGAACAAGGTCTCGAAGGCTTTCAACACAACTTCATCACGGGCAACGTCGAGAATCTCGTTCAGTGGGCCCGAGCCCGCAGCCTCTGGCCTGCGACCTTCGGTCTGGCCTGTTGCGCGATCGAGATGATGGCGACCGGTGCTGCGCATTACGACCTGGCCCGCTACGGAATGGAAACCTTTCGTGCATCACCCCGCCAGGCTGATCTCATGATCGTTGCGGGCCGGGTGAGTCAAAAGATGGCCCCGGTGCTGCGCCAGGTTTACGACCAGATGATGGAGCCCAAGTGGGTCATCTCCATGGGCGTGTGTGCCTCGAGCGGCGGCATGTTCAACAACTATGCGATCGTGCAGGGTATCGATCAGGTCGTGCCAGTCGACGTGTACGCGCCGGGCTGCCCTCCGGGGCCCGAGACGCTGCTCCACGCCATCTTCACGGTTCACGAGAAGATCCAGTCTGGTGAACTCACCCAGCGTCGCAACGCAAACGGTGGAGGTGCCGGTCTCACCATCGAGCAGCGCGACGGGCAAACCGCCGGGCTGACGATCGGGGGCTGACGGTGGGCGACGAAGCGGAAGTCGCCGCGGAGACGATGCAAGAGGTCGTCGCTCCGGCTGCCACTCGATACGGAATGATCGACGCAGGCGGTGGCGTTCTCCACGCCGTAGCCGACACCTACCTCGAAGGGTGCGCCGAGGCACGAGCCGACGGCTTCGGCCAACTGATCGACCTGACTGCGGTCGACTACCTGACCTACGGTGCACCTCGGAACCTCCCCGCTGCTGTCGAGGCCGAGCGTTTTGAGGTCGTCACCCAACTCATCAACCACAGCACCCGCGAACGCATCCGCATCCGCACCCAGGTCAACGCCGATGAGCCAGTCCTCCCGACCTTGTTCGATCTTTGGCCCGGTGCCGAGAACCTCGAGCGCGAGGTCTACGACATGTTCGGCATCGAGTTTACCGACCACCCTGATATGAGCCGGGTTCTGATGCCCGAAGAGTGGGTGGGCCATCCACTTCGCAAGGACTACGCCATCGGCTCGATTCCTGTGCAGTTCAAGGCAGCGAGCGACGAACGATGACGGTCACCGAAAACAATGAGGCGATCGACGGCGCCGAACGCGTCAGGCGCCGGGGTGACGACTCTGCGGTCCTTCGCCTGAGCGAAGCCGACGCAGCGATGATCGGCGCTGATCCAGACGCAGCCGACGACGAACGCGTGCTTCTCAACATGGGTCCATCACACCCGTCGACCCACGGAGTGCTTCGTCTCATGCTCGAGATGGAGGGTGAGACGATCCTGCGAAGCAAGCCGGTCGTCGGCTACCTCCACACCGGCATGGAGAAGCAGGCCGAGCAACTCACCTTCCTCCAAGGCTGTACCAACGTCACCCGCATGGACTACGCCTCGCCGCTGTTCACCGAGCTGGCGTTCAGCCTCGCCACCGAAAAGCTCCTCGGTATAGAGGTTCCCGAGCGTGCGGTGTGGATCCGCATGCTGATGTGTGAGCTCAACCGCATGAGCTCACACCTTCTCTTCATGGCGACCAATGGCATGGACCTTGGGGCCGTGTCGATGATGATCTATGGCTGGCGGGAACGAGAGGAGGTGCTGCGGTTCTTCGAGAAGGTCACCGGCCTCCGCATGAACCACAACTACATCCGTCCAGGCGGTGTGGCAGCTGATCTCCCGGACGGATGGCAGGCCGACGTCGAGCACCTGCTGGAACTGATTTCACCCCGCCTTGAGGAGTACGACATCCTCATGACCGGTCAGCCGATCTGGCGCGAGCGGCTGCAAGGGGTAGGCGTGCTCAACGCCGACGAGGCACTGGCGTTGTCTGCAACGGGGCCGATCCTTCGGTCCACCGGCTACGCCTGGGACCTCCGCCGCGACGAGCCGTACCTCGCATACCCCGAAGTCGACTTCGACGTCATCGTCGGTTCGTACGGCGACAGCTTCGACCGTTACGCGATCCGCCTCAATGAGATCCGCGAGTCGATGCGCATCGTCGAGCAGATTCTCGACCGCATGCCGACGGGCAGCTACCGAGTCCAGGACAAAAAGGTTACGCCCCCGCCCCGCGTGCGTATCGACCAGTCGATGGAAGCGCTCATCCACCATTTCAAGATCTTCACCGAAGGCTTCAAGGTGCCCGAGGGTGAGGCGTACGCAGCGGTCGAATCACCGCGCGGCGAACTCGGTATCTACATGGTGAGCGACGGCAGTGCCACCCCATACCGTATGCACGTGCGCGGCCCGAGCTACATCAACCTCCAGACCATGCCGCACCTCATGCAGGGCGGCCTGATCGCCGACGGTGTCGCCATCATCTCGAGTGTCGACCCGATCATGGGTGAGGTTGATCGATGAGTTACTTCACACCCGGCAACCTCGAGATCGCGAACGAGATCATCTCGCGATACCCGGTCGCCAAGTCGGCCCTCATCCAGCTTTTGCACCTAGCGCAGGAGCAGGAGGGTTGGGTTACCGACGACGCCATGCGGCAGATCGCAGAACTGACCGACACCACCCCAGCCGAGGTCAAGGGAACCGGATCGTTCTACGAGATGTTCAAGTTCCATCCGGTCGGCAAGTACATGGTCAACGTTTGCACCAACTTGTCGTGCCAGCTTCTCGGGGGTGAGGAACTCCTCGCTCACGCCGAGAAGACACTCGGCGTGAAGGCCGGCGGCACGACTGCCGACGGCATGTTTACGATCGAGGACGTCGAGTGCATCGCTGCCTGCACCGAGGCGCCGTGCCTCCAGATCAACTATCGCTACCGCTTGCGGGTCAGCGGTGACGACTTCGACGACTTGATCGACGACATCCGCAACGGCCGTGCCGGCGACATACCCGAGCACGGTACGCTCGGCCGTGTTCGTCAGCACATTCCGGCTGCCGCCATGGCTGGCGTCCTCCCGCCAGAGCAGGCCAAGGAGCGCCCGGTCTGGTTGGCTCGTAACGATGAGCCGGCGCCTGCCGGAACCGCGGAAGGCGAGGAAGAGTGAGCCGTTACGTTCCGCATGCCCCTGGCTACGTCGATAACGGCGGCCCCAAGATCGTCACGTCGCGATTCGAGCACGACGACAGCTTCACGCTCGACCGGTATGAGGCAACCGACGGCTACCGGGGGCTGCGCCGTGCACTCGACCGCACACCCGCCCAGGTCCACGACGAGGTCCGCGAGGCAACGGTGCTCGGCCGCGGTGGCGCAGGTTTCCCCGCCGGCGTCAAGTGGGGCTTCATGCCACCCGGCAAATTTCCGTATTACCTCGTTGTTAACGGTGACGAATCCGAGCCGGGAACGTACAAGGACCGACTGCTCATGGAGCGCGATCCTCACCAGCTGATCGAGGGCTGTCTCATCACCTGTTATGCGCTTGGCCTCGCCCAGTGCTTCCTCTATGTCCGCGGCGAGATGGCACTGGCACAGGAACGCCTCGCACGAGCGCTCAACGATGCGTACGCCAAGGGCTACGTCGGAAAGAACATTCTCGGCACTGACTTCAGCGTCGACATCACCCTCACGTGGGGCGCGGGGGCCTACATCGTCGGAGAGGAGACGGCGCTCATCGAGTCGCTTGAGGGCAATCGGGGCATGCCCCGTCTCAAGCCGCCGTACTTCCCTGCAGCGATCGGCCTCTACGGCCAGCCGACGATTGTCAACAACGTCGAGACGCTGAGCAATCTGCCGTGGCTGATGATGAACGGCGCTGAGGCGTACAAGCAGTTCGGCTCCGAGGCCTCGCCGGGCACGCGCATGGTGGCGATTTCTGGCCACGTGAAGCGACCAGGGGTGTACGAGATCGAGCAGGGCATCACCACATTCCGCGATCTCTTCTACGGCGACGACTTCTGCCAGGGTATTCGCGAGGACAACGAGCTGAAGATGTTCGTGCCCGGCGGTGGATCTGCACCGTGGTTCTTCCCTGAGCAACTCGACCTTCCCCTCGAGAGCCGTGCCGTTGGAGGCGAGGGATCGATGCTCGGCTCAGGCGCAATCATCGTGATGGACGAGACCACTGATGCGGTCAAGGCTGCCCTCCGCTTGGTCCGCTTCTTCGCCCGTGAGTCGTGCGGCAAGTGCACCCCGTGCCGCGAAGGCACCACATGGGAAGAGCGTGTCTTGCAGCGCATCCTCGACGGTGAGGGCCGGCCGAGTGACATCGACATGCTGCTCGACATCGCCGACAACATCAGCCCAGGCCCGTACCCGGTCGCAGCTGACCCGAACCAGGGTCTCGAGGCGGTTCCGTTCCCGCCGAAACAGACCACGATCTGCCCGCTCGGTCCGTCGTCGGTCGCTCCCATCACCTCGACGATTCGTCGGTTCCGCCACGAGTACGAAGCAAAGATCACCAAGCGCGACGCTATTCCGGTCAGCGCTGCTCCGATGAGCGCGGCGCTCAGCACTCGCGAGGTCGGCTGATGACCGACACCCAC
>Ga0222718_10000298_pt1 | contig 54542 bp, 47 predicted proteins | sample C33_27DmetaG_FD_165045 | JGI IMG/M metagenome (GOLD analysis project Ga0222718, IMG submission 165045) | Estuarine water microbial communities from San Francisco Bay, California, United States - C33_27D | ecosystem: Environmental > Aquatic > Marine > Unclassified | place: USA: California... | reverse complement strand
CATATCTTTTTTTGACATTTCCTCAGAAGAGTCATCTTCTTCCTCATCTTCATTTTCATCAGGATTACCAGAAGTTGGTTCATCTTCATTTTCAGAAGGATCTCCTTCGCCACCGCCTTCACCATCTCCAGAGCTATCCTCTTTTGGTGGTTCTTCTTCTTCCTCGGTGTACTTATAAATCATATTAGCAAGACTTGTCGCCATTCTTTTGCATTCATCAGCTGTAGCTGGAATACCTCCAAATTTCTTCAATAGTCTTTGCATATGTTTCATTGGCTTTTCAAACTCATCCATTTCCTCTTCTGTAAGATGAGCAGGATAACGAAGCATTCTTAAAACAAGATCTAAAAGTCTTTTACGAGCATGATCACCTTCATCAGAAGCTTGATAGTTTTCATCAAACTTGTAGTCTTTGTATTTTTGAACAAATTTTAAATATCCAGGAAATCTCTGAGACATCTTTTTATCTATTCTTTCAGTGTTTAAAACTGAAAACAATAAATCTTTCAATTTAAAACTTGATCTATTTACATCTTTTGCATTTAATGTCATTTGATAATCACTCAAAGTTTGAAATGATCTCAAAGCTGCATTCTGAAGTGAAGCACCATAAAACGCATCAAGATGTGATATGTCATCAGTATAGTTTCCGTGTTCATCTTTAAGCATTGAAATAGGAATCTGAATATGATCTCTATTTCTATGACCACTATGTTCAAACTTCACCTTCTTAGGGACATCCATTACTTTAAACATGGAACCAAGAATCTTAGATGCTGAAGAGACTTCAGAACCTTTTCTACTTCTTGAAAAGAAAGAAGAAAGAGAGCTTCTACCTTTATCCCAATTCAAGAATCTATCTTCATTATTGAAAGTATATGAGTCTTCCACTCTTCTTCCAAACCAATCACTTATTAGCTTTCCGGCCATAATTACATTTTTTTAAGTTAAAAGTAAAAAGCAGGGCCGCCATTGACCCTGCTGTATTTACTATTGTGATCCTATCACAGCAATATTAAAAAGCAGATAAGATAGATAATACTTTACTTCTCTCTGACACACCAATACCATCTTCAAATAAAGGCAATACTGTAGCTATTAAAGCTTGTTGTGTATCAAAACCATCAGCAATCAACCCTGCAGCTTGCAGAGTATGACGAACTGATACTGTAGAGCTCAAGTCTTGATCTTTAAACTGCTCACGAATCTCTTGTGATACTCTCACAATAGCTGTGGCAGACTTCTCATCTACACCTGTTCTTAACTGCAGAATCTTCTTTTCTGTTTCCTCAGTTGGATAACCAAGCTCAATAGGAAAGAAACGATCTAGCAATGCTCTATCTATGGCTTGAGTACCTGAATACTCAGAACCAAGATTAGCAGTTGCAAAGAACACTGTTTCATCATTCACAGGAATCATTCTCTGCTCATCATCAGAGGCGATGTCAACTGGCAAGTAACGTCTTGAATCCAAACAAGGGAACAAGATATTGTTTGCTGCCAATGGAGCTCTGTTGAGCTCATCTAAAAGAAGGATTTGTCCAGACTGAACATGTCCTACAAAGGGAGCATAATCAAACATAGACTTACCCTCATCACTGATACGGTGAACACCTAACAATGCGGATTGAGCATCCTGCACAGTACCCATATCTTGAGTAAAGACATCTTTTCCTAGTGCATTTGCAATGTGACGAACTAGCTCTGTTTTACCAGATCCTGTAGGTCCTATAAGAAGAGTATTCTCTCCTCTTAAAACATTACGAATAAGCAAATTCCAAGTGTCTTTGTCAATATAGAAACCAGTGGTATCCATATCAGGCACAGGATATTTACTTGAGATTGTTTTCTTAAGATTTGAAGAATACTTAGACTCACCATTTTTATCTAAAACTTCTTCAATTTTAGGAACAACAGCTTCAACAATCTCATCCCATTCATATTTGTAGCCAAATGCTGCAAATCTTTCAGCCATTTCTTTAGCTTTTTCTTCCCCATCATTGGTAATCATATACTCAATGAGGTGGTTAATTTTCTCAGTCATTTCTTCAGCTGGAAGATGACTCATCGGAAAAGCAGTCTCATTCCAATAAAGAGGAATGCAACCATGAATTGTTAAAGATTCATCTTCATCCATTCCATAATCATCACTGATAAATACTGTTCCTAAAGGATTTTTAGCACATTCTGCTATTGGACCAGTTACAGCAATATCTTCAACTGCTAGTGAGATATGCTCTTCCAAATTCTTTTGGTGAGCAAGTGGTGTAAGTTGGTAACTTGCACCTTCCATACATGTTTTTAATAGGATCATTTTTTGTGGGGTTTTAAATTAAACATTAGCATATTTCAATTCCTCCTGATTCAGAAAGAAATGCTACAAACTCTTCAACATTTTCAGCATCAAATGGATAGTTAGATTCCCAGGCTTCTTTTTTACCTGTACCATTACAACCATTACAATGCATATCGCCAGCACCTGATTCAGGTGGCTCTTTTCGTTTACCTGTTGCGTCACAGATAGTACAATCTTCTTTAGGAAGGTTTTTAATTTCTTCCATATAAGCTTCTGCATGCTTTTTGTGATTGTCCAATGCAATCTCTACAACAAGTTTCTCTACCATACGATCAACAGTAGATTCAGATATCTGATTTCCACTATTAGACCACCCAGCTTCAACATCTTCTTGAGACATCACATCTTCACACACTTCACACACATAGCCCCATAAAGGTCGCCACCACCATACATTATTTCTAAAATAACTTCCTGGATTATCTGCTTCCCATTTGTCTGAAGCTTCAAAGTATTCTTTTCTTTCGTCTTCTTCCATCTTCCAAGGCTCTCCATTAAGGATAGCTGGTTTTGGAGTATTTTCTTTTGGATTTAATCCATAAACATCATATCCCATGTTTTCTAGTTTTAAGTAAAAAAAAAGGGGAGCTAAACGCTCCCTCCTGTGAAATCTTCCATGTTAAAGTTATCATCATCATCGTCGTCATCATCCTTAGAATCACCTTTCAGTTTATTCATTTCACCTAAAATAAGCCGTTTAAGTTCTTCTAAAGCTTCCATATCACCATTAAGAATGGCCTCTTTAAGCTGATCATCATATTTCTCAACGACATGTTTTAACTCTGGAGGATAGCTGTCAAGAAGTTGACTGAAGTCTATTTCATTGCCAGAATTAACCTTCATTTGATCGTCTTCTAATTTATCAAATATACCATCTCTAAGAGTGCTTAGATTTACAGACATGTAATCAAGCAGTCCTAATGCTGAAAAGGGTGGTGCAAATATTTTGTTTATTGTACCAAGTGGCCTTCCTGTTTTGTCAACTTCAACTGCCATAATCATAATAGAGTTTTGATAGTCTTCATTGTTTTCTATCTCTTTTGATAGAAACTCATTAAGTCTAAATAAAAATTGATTATCCATTTTTTGTGGGTTTTGGATGTTAAACTTAACCTTTCAAATGTTTTGTAAGGTTCTTCATATCTTTATCGCAATTTTCAATAAGATCTACAACTGGCTCAAGCTTCTCAACTATACTTGTCAAGGTTTTATAGAAACGACTATCCTTGAACATTTGAACATGTTCTTTAGGAACTTCTTTCACCATAAAACCTTGACCCATAGGAGTATCTATTTGCTTTGTCACCATATTCTTATCTAAATTGGAGTTCATGTTATCCAAATAAGATTTGAATTTATAATAGACCATCACAATTTCATCATTGCTCAATCCATTGTAGAAAGAATTATCTTCTACTTTCTTCTCTTCTTGTTGCTTCATAATTTGACAGTTTCTGGGGTTAATTCAAAAAAGTTACGGGGCAAAAGCTTTCTTCTAATAAGTTCACTTATCACTTCTTTTGTAGAAATACCAAGACTTCTTAAAGTTGCACTTTTAGGCAGATCTAAAAACCAATCATAATCTTTAGTTCCAATTTTTGCATGTGGAAATATTGCACTAATGATTTTGGTTTCACCACTATAAAGCTTTTTAGCTTTAAGAATGTGAAGATAACGTTTTGTTTTCTTATAGTCACTCACAATTTTCTCAATAGTTTGAGGAGAAAAGGATGCAACTTGTTCCGGAGCATACTCCTTAAGACCATACATTAATCTTCTATACATTTGTCTTTGGATCAAATTCAAATGAATTTTTTCAATACGTTCTTTTGTTTTTGCTATGTTCTTTGTTCTTTTTTCAGCTTTTGCTTGATAAGAATCATCATATCTAAGCATTTGAGCTTTACCATTTTCATCATAAGTGACATAACCTTGTGATGTTGCTGTAATAGAATTAAACTTTTTCATATTTTATAATTTTAAAGTAAGTAAAAATACCACATAAAGGGTATCATTTTAGCCAGAGTTATTAACTAATCATTTTTCTCAAAAATAGCCTTATCAACATCTACTACATAAGATACAAGCCTTATCAATAACATTGGTAGTAAATTTAATGGAGAACATATAAAAAGAATCAAATCAACTATGCAGAATCTACCTGTTGTTTTAAAATTCTCTACTTGCACTCCTATACCAAGGCTGTATGTTATGAGTAAATATAAATAAAGACTAATCGTTATTGGATTTGTCATTTTCTTCAGACTCTTCAGATTCTTTTTTTAACTTCTGAAGAGTTAAATGTCTTTCATATTCTTCTAAATTTAGAAGATTTAAATGTCGCATATGCAAAGCTTGTGAAAGGGACATCTCTCCTGGAAACATCCCTCCATTGGCCTCACATATCTCTATATACAATTCTTTCATTCTTCCCATATCAATTTAATTTTATATGTGGATAAAATGGGGGGTGAGGTGTTGAAACTATTCAGCGTTAATTAAAGAGTCAATATCAACCTTTAATCCCAGGCTATCAGAAGGAATTTTTACATACTTAACAAGAACACCATCTATAGTGTGAGTGTAAACTCTGTCAGAGGTATGAGTTCTGTGACGCCTTCCATCATTATCAAGCCAAATGTGAACAAGTCCTTCTGGCTCCTCATAAGAAGGAGTTTCACAAGAAAATAAGGACAATGTTGCTAATACTAAGAGTAATCTTTTCATTTCGTCAAGTTTTGTGGGTAATTTTTTAGTGTTTGCTATCTTCTATTACGGCCCAAGCAAACACGCTAACAACTGAGCCTATAAGAGCTAACCAGATCATAATATATTTCCAAAGAAATAATCTATTATTATTGATCCAAATACTGCTACGGTAAAGAAACCTATTAAAAGAGAGGTTTCAGGATTATGCTTAATTGCTATTAAGACTTTCTTCATAATTATTAATTTATGGGTTAATTAGCACCATCTGTAAAGCTGTGGCATACCCACACATACACTTTACAAATGGTCACGAGATAATCCTGTTTTTATAGAGGTGGCGACACCCTCTTTATCATCTCTTGCTGCCAACTCCTCAGTGTAGGTTCCAACTTCATGGTTAATGTGCGTAATATGTCCTTTCAACGCAAACTGTATGTTGATTTCCCTCTCAAATGGCATTTCAAGGGTACACTGGATAAGGTTATATGTCTGCTTTAATGCGCTAATGCATGACCACTACTAACAGTAAACACTTTCCCTTATCTTTCTTTAGTGATTAATTAGCTGTCCCTTTACGGGTTAGATTCTTTTAATAGTTACTCTTCTAAATACATTAATCAACTTATATTCAGGAAGGACTTTCACCAGCCAAAATGGTTAATTACTCCATTTCTCGTATGTAACTAAATATAATCACAAGGTCATAGGTTTGACCATTTTCTCAGTAGAACCTAGTTCTCCTGCATATAAGTCTCATCATATTCAAACTCTCCGGTCTGAATGTATGAGAAGATCTCTTCTTTGTAAGCATGCTCTATTATACCACCATCTTTCAGGTAGAGAACATACATATCTCTTTCATCATTTTGTTCATTCATAGGTTCTACTATACCAACAAACAAAAGGATACTAAATAATAGTTCCAGCATAATTTAAATTTTAAAATGGTAAATCAAGAGCAACCTGTGACTTATGAGCTGGATCTGCATTATACTTCTCCATAAGAGAAAGCATATCACCATTACTCATACCAGTCATATAACTATCTTGATCTATAATTAATGAATCTTCATCACGCTCAGCGTGGTTGTCAAAAAGCTGAAAGAAATAGCCTGTAACGTGGTCAAAACCATACGCAATGCTAAACTTTCCTTCTTCAATATCTTTTACGTACCTACTCATAACAACAGTTTTAATTAAAAAAAGAGGCCTTTCAACCTCTTGCATTTTGCCCTTTTAGCCTCGTTCCTGTCCCAAATGGTAAACACAGGGGGAGAGTTCAGTATCTAAAAACTAATAAAGTCTACAATCAAAACTTCTTCTTCAAACTTAGGTCTGGGAGCATTTCCTGAAAAAGAAATATCTCTTCCATCAATAATCTCATAACCTGGAGTAAGAGTAAAGTCATAATCATGATTGATCACAAAATAGTAATCACCATATGGGATGAGGTAGACATTCATTACATTGTCTTTTACAATACATTCATCAACACGTTCTAATTTATCATCAACAATGATAAACATGTCAACAGTTTTAATTTCTTCTCCTATAAGAGGACTAATGCGGAGTTCTAAATAGTCTCCGCATCTGTCCTGAGAAAGTGTGTTAAAACTCAAAAAAAACACTACTAAACCTAAAAACAACTTTCTCATCTTACTGTTATTACTTCGTTATTTTTTTGATCTCTTACTGTAAGAATATTCATTTGGATATCAATTCTACTGATATACTCTTTTAATAATGCTCTTTCTTGTAAAAGAGTAATTAATCCAAAATCTTCATCTTTTTCAACCAAGTTAGCTATCTCAACAGCTTTACTTCTTGAGCTTTCTTCTAACTTGTCTTTTGCTCTTTCTAAACCGGTGATTGGCATTGTCTTTAAAAGACTGTCCAATATATAAACGTCTGTGCTAGTCATAATCATAATTTTTATGCGTTATATTTTTCTTTAAATGCCTCAGGCGACATTTGTTCCTTATCTCTTGAGATTTCCCAAGAGTCAATACCATATTTCTGAAAAAAGGTGGTGTAACTCTGCATATAAAAGAAAACTCCTATAAAGCACATACCTACCATTGTAATAAACAGGTAAAAATCTGTTAATGATGAAGAATCAATAAATCCAGCCATCAGAAAGCAGAAGAGATTAAAAGCTCCAATAAATGCGAAGAAGCTTATCAAAAAACCAATAAATCTTTTCATTTCTTTAAATTTTGTGAGTAAAAAAAGGAGCCTTGTGGTTATCCAAGCTCCAGCCAACCTTTTTAGTAGGATTTTTTTGAGGTTCGCGAATCCTCAGCCTAACAGATTATTTTCTGCTATTAAACGGCATCATTACAGCACCTTTCAACTTGTAAGCAGGATCTGCTTTACGTAGTTTAAGGACATCTTTCTCTGCAGAGCTCTTAACGAACTCATCACGATTGATGTTAACCTTATACTTGTTGATTTCAGCCTGAACACGCTTTCTGTTTTCAACAACAGCACCAGAGGCTGTGTTTTTATCAAAAAGCTTGGCTGTACCAAGTACTGTAACTTTAGTGGCAAAGTTTAACTTTTGCATATTTAAAATTACAAATTTATATTGGGTAAACTTAAATTCAATAAAAACCCAGCTATATTTCAAGCTGGGATCACAATTAATCAAACATAAACAAAAATATCATTCATCTCGCTTTTTGTGCTTAAGCTTGCGAGTATATTTCTTCTTATTTCTTTGAACAGAAGGACGCATAGCATCATATATTTCCTTCTGTGTGATGATAATCTTTTTCATAACTTGAGTTTTTGATTCTTCCTATCACTGTCACATCAGTTCTGTAATCACTACAACAAATGTATCCGTTTTCAGGTTCTGATGATCCGCAATACCATTCATATGAACAGTACTCAAGAACAAAATTTCCTGAAATTTCATACGAAATGCTGTAATCAGATTGATACATTACACGCTTTTGAAGGAACTTAATGTAATGTTCAGCTTTCTTAACGGTGTTAAAGACAATAAAAGACATATAGTAGTTGTTTTGGGGTTTAAAAAAAGTGAGAATGATTTGTTAACGGGTCTGCAGTACCACGAAAGTTAGGATATATTTAACTATCCTCTCGCTCACTCTCACGCAGGCGAAACAGTTTCAAGTAACTCGTCAGTTACCCTAGCTGAATGTAAAAAGAACAGTTTCTCTTCATGTTCAGGAATACGCTGTTGCCATTGCTGACTATGTATCATTAAATACGTACAGCTTTTCTATAATCTTCCTTCTATGGGAGTTGCACCCAATCTACAATCATATGTTTGCCAACATAATCATCCTAATAAGATTTGTATCTATCATACTAGAAGGCTAGTAAAGAATTTACAGTGAGGGTTTGTATCACACCACGCCTACCCACAAGTTGACCGTTTTACTGTAAATTAAAATTAGACCCGCCTTAGAGGAGCTCTCCTGTTCATCAACAGTATGACAAGTATGTCTACCTGTCCAGCGGGTTAGTGGCTAAGAAGAGAATCGAACTCTTCAATAGGTTTATTGCCTATTTCTTACCAGTTCAAAGCCAAAAAAAGAAACAAGAGTATCACCTGGCCAAGCTTATGCTTACGTATGGTGATTAATTTAGAAGTTTGGTGTGTCCGTGCTCACAATCAGTCTTGATTGAATATTGCCCTCCTACATAGTTAGCTATCCTATGCGCCCTAATTACTCTCTTTTGGGGGTGACTAGTCCCTGTTATATCTTTAATTTAAATTACACTATTCTTATACATTCTTAATATAAGGAGACTTCTGGTGGAAGTCATGTATAAGCTGAAGGGGATCTTCTTGAAACCATCTAAGATAGTTAAAGAAGTCAGAGTCATTATCAAACTCTGCTGAAATACCTGTTAGTTCATATGCATCATCTCCATCATTCTTGAGGATCTGAGTATTTAACCATACAGATTGGGGTTCACTGCTCCTGCGGGAAGTACCACTATCATAAAAAGAGTAAGTAGCTACTATAGAGAGAATATAATCTTTATCATTACTCTCTATATGACTAGCCTCTTCTATGTTAGTAATATCAAACAACCAAAGAGCATCTTTAAGATTGTTACTTATAGCCATATAATACTTATTTGAAGACAGTTTTGAGACAAAAAAAGTTAGTTAAAGAAAGAGGGGAAGTAGATGACCTACTCCCTCTCTCTTCCTTTTACACCTGACACACAGTATTATCCGTTGCCTAACTCAGCAGAATCACTGTTTTGAGCGTTAAACTCTTTAACAGCGTCCTGATTATCATGAGCTACAGTGATGTCAGAGCCTTCTCCAGACGGATCATACTCTGTAAAACGCAATATGCGCTCACCACTAAAGGTTAACTCAGGGCCATCAGATCCAGCACGTTTCACGAAAGGGGCAATAGCTTCCTCATGAGTAACGTCTTTTCTCAGATATTTCTGAGCCATGTCAGCAGGCAACTCAGACTCTAAATACTCCTTAACACACAGTTGCCCTTTCAGTGTTAAAGATGGATTAGCGTTAACGAACTTCTCAAGTATCTCAACAGAGGCCTTAAGAAGAGTGCTACGCTTAACTTCCCTGATCCACGAACCATCCTGCACAATAGCAGATTGTTGTAGTTGGATATAACCAAATTCAGGGTTAGACTGGTACGCATTTATAACTGCACCAGAACTAGCATTGGGAACAATTTGTACTTTGCTCATACGCTTATTTATTTTGGGGTTAATACTGAATTCAATGGGGGGTGGGGTATTGGAACAGGAGAGGGATAAAAAAAACTAAAATCATTTGTGTGAAACAGGTTTATTTGTTCCAAGATTTTCTTCTCGCATTCCTCAGATTTACTAGCCTTTTCCCAAGGTTAATTTGACAAAAAACTGCAGACTCTTCTCAAGCCTACAGTCTTAGTCAAATAAAGCCAGCTCCTACCTACTTCCTTCAGTGGAGCTGACTGTTAACTCTTACTCAGAGTCCTCTGCCTCAAATGGGTCATGCGAAACCAACGTGTCCACCGCCTGACCGCTTGGGTCATAGTCAGTGAAACGCAGGATACGCACTCCGTCCTTGGTCAAGACTGGTCCGTCTTTCCCAGCACGCTTGAGGAATGGAGCAATCGCCTCTTCATCAGTCAACTCCTTGTTAAGGCGACCTTTGAAGTGCTCAGGGATTGCGTCCTCAAGACATTCAACAACAACGATGTTACCAGGTAACTGACCATTACCACCCTTCTTCTCAATGAAGCGAGTAAGCAATTCCACATTACCTTTAAGTAAGTAACTACGCTTGGACTCTTGAACCCAACCATTGATTACAGCCTCAGTAACAGTTTGCAGATGTAAGTAACCGAACTCAGGCGCACCTGCATACGCCCTAACCAAAGCCCCAGACTCCGCTGGAACAATGGTAACTTTTTGATTTGTATTCATATGTTTATTAATTGTGATGTATTGGCTTACAGACCTTTTCAGCCCCGTACATGACGGACAGTCTCTCAGAGTATCAAGAGCCTTAAACATATGAATATGTCAAGACTCTTGCAGATGCATTGTGTTCTGTGGGTTTCGCTACTGTACTTCACGAATTAGGATTGATGCAGAACTCTCTGTAGTAAGCATACGCTTCTGTGAGAGTCTTAGCAACTATCCTGTGCCCATTTATGATAAATGTTTGCATAGAATATGGCATTAGTGCCTGAGTTTTATGGGGGGTGGGGTTGAAGCGTCAGCGTGGCGGGGGGTTGTTAATTAGGGGGTCTTTACTTTCTCTCACCCAGAGTTCGCCAAGCACCGTTGTCCCCCTACCTCTTATGATAGACCCTTTTTCTGTTTGCGCAGATAAGTGCAAAAGAGTCGTTATTGGTGCAAAAGACACGGGGGGTATTGTTTGTTGTGATTCTCTATTTATATTGCAGTGAATCTTAAAATTATATATATGGAATTTAGAGTGAATGGCGCAGATCAGCCAAAATTAGATCTAGAGTTTTTCAGGTATATTCTTGATGCTTGCTTTGAAGGTAAGCCAGGAATGATTAGTCGTCTTTCTAGTATGGTGAGTTGGGGAGATTATAATATCCAGTTTTCTGATGAGGATCTTGTAGAGTATTATGATGCACCGGAGCTTGACTTTGCTCAAGATACTAGAAGAGTATTAATGTCTAAAGAAGGAGGAAATCCTCAAGATATGATGTCGCGCCTAGATGAGTTACTTGACGAGAATGATATCACGATCTTTGACGATGATGTAAAGAAGAAAAAGATTACGATTACTATTGAGGTGAAGTAGTGTTTTGGTTTAATTGATGTGAAGTGTCCAGTATTTTATATAATTTACTGGACATTTTCTATTCATAGGGAGGGTGTTTGTGCTTACCGTCTTTATGGTCTTTGATTATTCTGGCAATCATCTGAACCGAAGCTATTACTAATAGTGAAATAAAAACGTAGTTGAGTAGTGTTGTCATGATTAGTAGTTTTTGCTAAAGTAAACTTCTAAACTATCAATTCCAAATTTGTAAAGTTTAAACTTTTTGCTAAATTTGTGAGAAATGTAAATATATTTATATCATGACAAAGAAGAAAGAACAAGAAGAGCCATCAAGAGAAGAAGTGATTGCTTGGTACAGTGAACAGATTGAACTTGCACAACTTAGACGAGATCTAGCAGTGTTGCAATCTGAGGCTACAGAAGCTGAAGCTAAAAGACTACAAGCAGCTATGATGATTGGACAAATCAAGATGGCTGAGGAAGAAATGGCTAAAGAGTCTGAAATGGAGAGAGTTCCAGAAGGGGCTTAAGTTAAAATGGAAAAAGACTCGCGGATAATAAGATAATCGTGAAACAATCGCTTACAATGCAACTGGTGGGGTTGCTCCATATAGATGCCACTTGCGAAAAGGACGATGATGGGACGTTGTAAGAATCTAGGTGTAAATCCTAGTTATCCGCAACTCTTTTAAAAAAGAAAAGTATGCAAGCATATAAGGTGGAAAAAAAGATGGTCATTCAAAAGCAAGATGCTATCCGGTATCAGTTGCTTACAGAGATTGTCTTTCTAAAAAAAGAAACACTAATAGAGTCTGACATGAGCATTTTGACTTTGTTAGCAATGTGGGGCCCAATAGAATTAAGCAAATTCTGTAATGAGGCTGTCAAAATAATGTATGAAATAAAGAAGATGGAAGAGTTTTCTGTGAAAGCTCAGAACATTAGGAACAGAATAAGCAAGTTGCAGAAACGAGAATTGATTGTAAAAGAGGGAAAAGTTATACAAATCCATCCTTCAATTAATGTTGTAACAAACGGAAACATACTTATAGACTATAAATTTTTAGCCAAAGAATGAATCCTATAAAAAGAAAAGCGATATCACAGATGACAGGTGATCAATTGGAGCTACCATTACAGCTAATTGATGATATCATATCTTTTTACTACAAGTATGTACAAATACAATTAACGAATTTAAACCACGCAAATATAAATGTTCCTAATTTGGGAACATTTTCTATTAAGAGTAAAAATTTAAGTGGTAAACTTCTAAAGTATGAAGCTGCAGTAGCAAAATTAGAAAAACACATAGAAGAAGATAAATTCATGTCTATGAGAAAATATGCTTCTGTTGTAGAAATGAAAGAGGCCATTGCAAATATGAAAAAAGCAAATACCTTTATAGAAGAAGAGAAATACGAGAGAGAGAAGAAAAAACAAGAAAGACTAGAATATGAAACTAAATCCAATACAAATCTGGAAGATGAAAGGAAAAATTCTTGAGGGAATCAAGAATAACATCTTTAGACAAGAGCATGTAGAAGAAATTGCAGAATCGCGTATTACGATATGCAATATGTGCCCGCATCTTGACACAAAAGGTGATAAGTGTGCTGTTCCTGGCACTCAACCTTGTTGTGGTGATTGTGGTTGTAAGTTGTCTTGGAAAACTAGATCGTTGAGTTCTGACTGTCCAAAAGGTTTTTGGAAAGCAGTTTTAACAGAAGATGAAGAAGAAAAATTAGAAAATCAATTAAATAAGTAATATGTCATTAGTATTTGAACCAGAAAGTCACACGTACAAATCTGCCGATTTATCTGATAAAACAAAGTGGATTAGTGTAACAACTTTGCTTGGTAATTTAAAACAGCCATTTGATGCAAAGAATATTGCACATAAAAGTGCAAAGAATAAGAAAAGCAAATGGTATGGTCTAACCCCAGATGAAATCCAACAGATATGGAAAAATGAGGCCAAACGAGCTACTGATTTGGGTAGCTGGTATCATGATCAAAGAGAGGAGGATTTGTTAAACTGTGATACTATAGTTAGAAATGAAGAACCCTTACCGGTTATAAGGCCATTAACAAATGATGATGGCTATAAAATTGCTTCTTCTCAGAAGTTGATTAATGGAATATATCCTGAACATTTGGTTTATATGAGGAGTGCGGGAGTTTGTGGGCAGGCAGATCTTGTTGAGGTTGTAGATGACACAGTAAATATAATTGACTACAAGACTAATAAGGAAATTAAAATGAATTCTTATAGAAACTGGGAAGGCATTGCTAAAATGATGAACGATCCAGTTTCTCACTTGGAGGACTGCAATTATAGTCACTATAATCTTCAGCTTTCAATTTACATGTTTATGATTTTAAAACATAATCGTAAACTAAAACCTGGGAAAGTAGTTTTACATCATATAATCTTTGAGAAAGCTGGCGAAGATCAGTATGGATATCCTATAATGGCTAGAGCTACAAATGGAGAGCCAATTATAAAAGAGATAATCCCTTATGAGATGCCATATCTTAAACAAGAGGTTCTTGATATAATGAACTGGTACAAGGAGAATAAGGAAGAAATACTAAAAAAGAAGAAAAAATAATGGTAAGAATATTTGACATACAGAATGAAGAGATCATACCTACAGAACATTGCTATAATTTAAAAGCCTTAAAGGATATAATAGAAGAGTATCCTGAAGATCACATGAAGATTTTAAGCTACGTCTTTTATATGACATGTCCTAATCCTGATCTAAACCCATTCTTTAATGCTAGGGAACATGAAAAGGAAGAACTCATCTTGGACCAACTGGAAGCTGAATTTTCAACTGAGGATGATTCAATTATCGCTGCAGTTAAATTTTGTGAAAAGATTTATGAAACACCTACTTACAGGGCTTACATGGGCATCAAGAGCATGCTTGATAGGTTGGCAGATTACATGGGGAAGACCCCCATCCAACATGGTAGGGATGGTAATATCAACTCGCTTGTCAATGCTGCGGCAAAGTTTGAAAACATCAGACTATCGTTCAAAGGTGCGTACAAGGATCTTATGGAAGAACAGAAAGGTGCAGCAAGAGGAGGTCAAGACCTCGCATATGACCAAGACTAAAGAAGGAACTATGAGATATTATTTGGTAAGTGTTAGACACGAAGATGATGGTTATCTTGGAAGAAGAGAGATGACACAAGTTCCTTCAAAAGGTGAATGGATTAAGTATAATAGAGCAACCTATATTGTCAAACAAGTGATTTGGAATTATAACGATTCGCTAACAGTTAGTTTAATTGTCACAGAATTAGAAGACTAATGTACAAGATACCCACTTATACACACGAAACAGAAGAATGGTCTTATACAGAGTTTGAGACTAAGCAAGAATGGATTGACTACCTTGAGCCTTTATTCAAGGAGCCAGGTCAATATGAATTTGATGAGGCGACTTTAGTATTTAACAAAGAGGGTAAAGTATTTAGAGAACAAGGATACTACTGCAAGGCTCCTAAAAGATCTAGAGATTTCATCAAATATTGGAATGCTGAAAAAGAAAAATGCAGAAAAGGAGTACTTGTAAAGCATAAAGACAAGACTTGGTACTTAGCTAGAGAGTACTACATGTGGTTAAACTTTCTTCCAATCTACAACAAGGAAGTTGGGAAGTTCACGTTTGCTGATATCCGTGATGCACAATATCATATGGCTCTTTATGAACATCTTGCTCAGTTAAATAATAAGCATGCAGCAATTGTGAAGAAACGTCAGATTGCATCCTCATATTATCATGCTGCAAAAATGATTAACTTGTTCTACTTTGAGGAAGGTGCTGTATGTAAAATGGCAGGATCTCTAAAGGATTATATCAATGAAAAAGGAACATGGCGTTTCTTAGAAGAATACAGAAACTTTTTAAATCAGCACACCGCATGGTATAGACCATGTAATCCAGACAAGGTGTTGAACTGGGAACAAAAAATTGAGGTAAATACAAATGGTAGAAGACATGACGTTGGACTAAAGTCTGTAATTATGGGTAACGTTTTGGAGAAAGATGCTACAAATGGAGTAGGTGGACCGTGTACGCTCTTCTTCCATGAGGAGGCAGGTATTGCTCCCAAGATGAATGAGACATTAGAGTATTTGTTGCCAGCAATGAAGTCAGGTATGGTTTATACAGGTATGTATGTTGTTGCCGGCTCAGTGGGTGACTTGGATCAATGTGAGCCTCTTAGAGAGCTTATAATGAATCCTGATAGTAAGGATACATATGCTGTAGAGACAAATCTTATTGATGATGAAGGTACAAAAGGAATGTGTGGTTTGTTTATTCCAGAACAATGGTCAATGCTTCCGTGTATTGATGACTATGGAAACTCCAACGTAGAAGAAGCTTTTAAAATGATTATGGAGGAGCGTAAGGATTGGAGGAAAAAGCTTAGATCTGAAGACTATAGACTTCGTATTTCTCAGAAACCTACTAACATAAAAGAGGCATTTGATTACAGAAAAGATTCTAAATTTCCACAACATCTTGTTTCTCAGCAAATTAGAAGGATAGAAGATAAAGAATACCATACGGAGTATGTGGATCTTTTTAGGAATGAAGATAATAAGATAGAACCAAAGCCATCAAGGAAGATTCCTATTATGGAATTCCCCATATCTCCAAAGACCCAAAATAAAGAGGGTGTTATTGTAATTTATGAAAGACCAATTGCTAATCCAAAGTTTGGTACATACTATGCCTCAATTGACCCTGTATCAGAAGGAAAAACCACAACTTCAGAATCATTGTGTTCAATCTTTGTTTACAAGACAATGCAAGAAATAACTGTACATAAGAAAGATGGTTCAATAGAGTCAAAAGTTGAAAGAGATGGTTTAGTTGCAAGCTGGTGTGGTAGATTTGATGATTTGAATAAAACTCATGAGAGACTAGAAATGCTGATTGAGTATTATAATGCATGGACACTTGTTGAGAATAACATATCACTATTTATTCAGTATATGATTTCTAGAAGAAAACAGAAATACTTGGTTCCAAAAAGTCAAATCATGTTCTTAAAGGAACTTGGTAGTAACAAGACTGTATATCAAGATTATGGTTGGAAAAATACAGGTACAATGTTTAAGAGCAACCTCATCTCCTATGCAGTACAATTTATGGAAGAGGAGATTGATGTTATTACAAAAGAAGATGGAGAAGTCGTTAAAGTTCACTTTGGCGTTGAAAGAATACCAGACATGATGCTCCTTAAAGAAATGCAGCAATATAGAGATGGACTCAACGTTGACCGCCTTGTTGCATTCTGTGCATTAGTTGCATTTGCAAAAGTACAAGAATCCAACAGAGGATACTCAAAACGCAAGGAATATGAGGAAGATAAGAACTTGCAAATCACAAATAAAAGCAGTAAATTATTTATGAGCCCTTTTCGTCATTTGGGAGGGGCGGGTAATTCTAGTTCTTCAATGAAGAAACCTAGAAATCCATTTAAAAACCACAGGTAGAAAATATGAAAATCTATAATGCTCTACAATTAAAGAATGGTGCGAAAGCTGACTACAATAGAATGGGCACGTTTACGCAACCAATTCAGTTTCTAAGAATGAAGGACAAAGATGATGCCTGGAGAGCTTGGAATTTAGATTGGCTTGAATCAGAAGGAATGAAGCAGTTAAGAAGAAATGCTAGAAAACTTCTGAAGAATTATAAACTTGCCAATGGTATAATTGATAAGACAGATTATATTGCTGAAGAAGACAATGAAGTTGCAGAATTGATTGAGGTTTTGACTGAAGAAGACAAGTCCGCATTTGAATTGAAATTTTTTCCAATTGTACCAAATGTATTAAATGTTCTTGTGGGCGAGTTTGCTAAAAGAAATGACAAGATAACCTATAGAGCAGTTGATGATGTTTCATATAATGAGATGCTTGAAGAAAAAAGAATGATGGTAGAGCAGATTCTTATTTCAGAAGCAGAACAGAAGATGGCTCAACAAGTTCAGCAGATGGGACTTGACCCTCAAAACGAGGAGCAAGCTCAGCAAATCCAGCAGATGATGTCTCCTGATAATCTCAAAACACTTCCTGAGGTTGAACAATTCTTTAAGAAAAGTTACAGATCAATGATAGAGCAGTGGGCTTCTCATCAGCATAATGTTGATGAAGAAAGATTTGTAATGAAAGAACTTGAGACATTGGCATTTAGGGATAGTCTTATTACTGATAGAGAGTTTTGGCATTTTGATTTAAAAGAGGATGATTATGAGATAGAAGTATGGAACCCAGTTCTTACATTTTATCACAAATCTCCAGATGTGCGATATATTTCACAATCTAACTGGGCAGGTAAAATAGACATGCTTACACCGGCAGATGTCATAGATAAGTATGGATATTTAATGAAACAAGAGCAATTAGAATCTCTTGAAGCAATCTATCCTGTCAAAGCTGCCGGATATGTTGTACCAGGTATTCAAAATGATGGTGGATTCTATGATGCAAGTCAGTCACATGAGTGGAATGTTGAAGGACCATCTTTAGGAATGCGTCAATTCACATCATTTAAAGATTTTACTGGACAGTTTGGAGATGATATAATAAACAGGATATTAGATGAGTCTGAAGATTTTTCAGATTTTGGTGAAAGCGGTAAGCTTAGAGTAACTACAGCATACTGGAAAAGTCAAAGAATGGTTGGACACTTGACAAAGATTGATGACCAAGGTTTTATGACAACCATGATTATTGATGAAAACTATAAAGTCACAAAGCCACCAACATATGATACAAGTATCCTTCCTGGTAAGAATACTGAGAACTTGATTTATGGTGAACATATAGAGTGGATCTGGATTAACCAAACATGGGGAGGAGTGAAGATTGGACCTGAAAGACCGTCTTTCTATGGAAATACAGATAACTTAGATTTTTCTCCAATCTATCTAAACGTCAAGCCACTTAAGTTTCAGTTCAAGGGAGACTTCACATTATATGGCTGCAAACTACCTGTAGAAGGATCTGTATTCTCAGATAGAAATACTAAATCAAGATCTCTTGTAGATAAGATGAAACCATATCAGATTGGATATAATCTTGTGAATAATCAGATTGCAGACATTTTAATTGATGAGTTAGGTACAGTAATCGTACTTGATCAGAATGCATTACCACGTCACTCAATGGGAGAAGATTGGGGAGATAACAACTTCTCTAAGGCATATGTAGCAATGAAGAATTTCCAAATGCTTCCATTGGATACAAGCATTACGAATACAGAAAATGCCCTTAACTTCCAGCACTACCAAACATTAAATCTAGAGCAGACAAATAGATTAATGTCAAGAATTCAATTGGCAAATCATTTTAAAATGCAATGTTTTGATGCAATTGGATTATCACCTCAGCGTATGGGTGCAGTAAATGCACAAGAAACAGCTACAGGTGTAGAACAAGCAATTAACATGAGTTATTCTCAAACAGAGATGTATTTTATTCAGCATTCAGAATACCTAATGCCTAGAGTGCATGGAATGAGAACAGACTTAGCTCAGTATTATCACTCAAAAAAACCTAGTATTCGTTTACAATATCTTACGTCATTAGATGAAAAGGTTCACTTTGAAATGGAAGGTACAGAAATGCTGGCAAGAGAACTTAATGTTTATGTGTCAACAAAGGTTAATCATAGACAACTGATGGAGCAAATTAGAAATCTAGCTATGCAAAATAATACTGCTGGAGCATCTATATATGATCTTGGAAATATTGTCAAAGCAGATTCACTTGCAGAAATTGATCATGTACTTAAAGGTATTGAACAGAAAACTGAACAACAGAGACAGCAAGAAATGCAAGCTCAACAGCAAGCAATGCAGACTCAGCAAGAAGGTGAAAACCAAAGACAACAAGCTGAGATTGCATTCAAAGCTGAACAAGCTCAACTTGAAAGAGAAAAGGATGTACAAGTTGCTGAAATTAGAGCTGCTGGATATACAGCTATGAATGATAGAGATGAGAATCAACGTTCTGATTATATTGATACATTAGAATATCTAGATAAAAAGAATGAGCGTGATAAGAACACCTCATTAAATCAGGAAAAGGAAACTAATAGGCGTGTTGAAAAACAACAGGACAACGAACTCAAAAGAGAAGAGATGAACACACGCAAAAAGATTGCTGATACTCAGCTTCAAGTAGCTAAAACAAACAAGAATCAATACGATGTAAAAGACAGTGATAAAAAGAAAAAGTAACTATAGCCATATAGTACAAAATTCTTTTAATTATACACTTGCATAATGTAAATTTTCAAAGTTTATTTGCTAAATTATTATTGAGAAGAAGATAGAAAAAACCTTAAAATTAAGCGTATGGATCCACTAGAGGATAAAAATTTGACAGATGACAATGCACAAGCGAGTGCGAACACTGAAAACAGTGATTCTAATGTCACACTTGAGGAAATAAATGTTGAGGAATTCTTAGGAATGCCTGGAGCAGAAATGGTTTTAACTCCAGAAGCTGATGTAAGTTCTGAAAACTCTAATCAAGAACAATTTGAAGATGAAGAGAAAAAGACAATCTTTTCTTCTGAGAAAGAAGTTGACATGGAGTTCTTAGAGAAAGAGGATCAAGTTGAGATGAGTGAGACTGATGAGGCAATTGCACAACTAGATGATGAGATTGATGCTCTTGAAAGCACAACTAGTGAGCGTGCAAGAAAAAAAGCTTCTAGTCAAATGGCAGAAACCTTTTCTAAAATGATAGAAGAAGGTACTTTATTAGGATTTGATGATGACGTGCCTTTATCAGAATACTCTACAGAAGACTGGAAGGAACTGCTAAACTCAAACTTTGAACAAAGAGAAAATGACTTAAGACAAAGAGCTCCTCGTGAATTCTTTGAAGCATTACCACCAGAACTCCAATATGCAGCTGAATATGTTGCAAAAGGTGGTACTGACATGAAAGGATTGTTTAGAGCACTTTCACAAACAGAAGAAACAATTTCTTTAGATCCTACAAATGAAGATCATCAGACAAGAATTGTACAGAACTATCTTCAAGCTACAAAATTTGGAGAAGGCGATGCAGATTTGCAAAGTGATCAGATTAAAGAATGGCAAGATAATGGACTTATTGCAAAGAAGGCAAAACAGTTCAAGCCAAAACTTGATCAGATGGAACAAAAAATGTTAGCAAGTAAATTGGCTCAGCAAGAGCAATTTAGAAAACAACAGATTGCTCAGAAACAGGCTTACATGGATAACATCTATCACACTTTAAAACCAGGTGAGTTAAATGGTGTTAAACTTGATGCCGGTAAGCAAAAGTTCTTATGGGACGAGTTAACATCAGCAAAGTATCAAAGCATGTCTGGACAACAGACAAACCTTTTAGGAAAGTTGTTAGAGGAATATCAGTTTGGAAAAGAACAACGATATGACCTTATTGCTGAAACACTATGGTTGTTATCAGATCCTCAAGATTATAAAGACTCTATTGGAAGACAATATACAAATGACGCAAACGGACAGGTCGTTGGAACACTTAAAACTGAACAGAGCAGAAGAAAGCAATCATCTACTGATTCAAGATCTGAAGCTCCAGAAAGAAGAAAAGTAAGAAGACAGCCTAGAAACATATTTAGTAAATAATAACTATTAATTTTAAATTTAAATTTTACACATGGCAACACCAGTTTTAAACAATGGGATTTTTCTACGTGATACGAACTACAAAGTTTCTTCTCACATAGATTCATACCACCTATTGAATATGATGAAGAGCTCTGATCCTATGGATTTAGGACCAGTAGACCTTTGGGCTATGACTCAAAAGGTTGAAATGCCTCTTTATCAGATGTCATCATTTGGTGGTAAAAACACAATCTTGGTTGACAATGCTAAAGGTGAATATAAATGGCAGACTCCTGTAGTTCAGGATCTTCCTTATGTCACTGAGGATATTGAAGACCCAGCTGCAATTCTTGGACAAGATGGTACATCTTTCAGAATTAAGCTTAACAGACGTGTATTTGGACACGGTGATATTATCACTTATGACAAGTACAATGGTCTTGAACTTTTTATTACTGCTGAAGATATCCTTCCTTCAAATGATGGATTTATCTACACAGTAGAACTTGTAAACAATGATAACAATGCTTCTCTTGATCATGCTTTCCTTGCACCAGGAACAAAGTTCTTCCGTAAGGCATCTGCTAGAGGGGAATATGGAGAGCGTTTCTCTGACATTGGTGAATTGAGTGCAGGATACCGCGAGTACTACAACTATGTTGGTGGTGCTGAAGCTCACGTTCACTATTCAGTGTCTTCTCGTGCAGAGATGATGATGAAAGGTGGAATGAATGCTGATGGGTCTGTTGGAGTAACAGAAATCTGGCGTTCTTTTGACAAGAACATTGATCCTTCAATCACTGATATTGATACTATGGTTAAGACCATGGGTAAAGATTATATCAAGAAATCTTATGAAAACGGAAACCTAAGCCGCTCATTTGTAACTAAAATGGAAGCAGCACATCTTACAAAGATTGCTACTGATATTGAAACTTACCTAATGTGGGGACAAGGAGGACGTATCAAACAAGATGGTCCAGATGACATCAGACTTTCTGTTGGACTTTGGAGACAACTTGACAATGCTTACAAGCGTATTTATAACCCTGGAGGATTTAGCTTGGATTTATTCCGCGCTGAAATCTTCAACTTCTTTAACGGTAAAGTTGAATTTAAAGGGCCAGACCCACAACGTCAACTTATTGTTCAGACTGGTATGGCTGGTATGAAACAAGTTAACGAATCTATCAAGAGGGAAGCGTTTGGTACATCTCAAGTTGTTAACATGGATCAATCAGGTGTTGGTGCTATCTCTGGTAATAACGCTATGGATCTTAACTTTGGATTCGCGTTCACAAGCTACACAATTCCATTCTTGGCAAATGTGAAGTTTGTATTGAACCCTGCGTTTGACAACGTTCATACTAATGACATTGAGAACCCAATCATTGATGGATTCCCATTATCTTCTTATAACTTCATCATTTTTGATATCACTGATAACACAAATGACAACATTTTCTTGTTGAAATTGAAGTGGGATAATGAGTTGAAGTGGTTCTATCAAAATGGTACAATGGATTACATGGGTCGTTCACAAGGATTCCAATCTTCTGGAAACTTTAATGGATACCGTGTAATGATGACTCAAACAATGCCTTCAATATGGGTGAAAGATCCTACTAAAGTATTGAAGATTGTTATGAGAAACCCAATCACTGGAGGATCATTCTAACTCCACATATATTGCAACTCTAGGGGACATCTTCCCCTAGGGCTCTGCTAAAGAGGTTCCACCTCCTCAGTTCAGGCTTCGCCTGGACACACACGCCTGGAGAGCTTAAAAACTTTCCAGGTACTCCCAAAAGAAAGCAGCCTTGACGTGGCTTGGGAGCTAAGTAACAGAAATGTGAAACTAATGCTGACAAGAAGAAAGAAAGAACTAATATTAAAAATTATGGACGTTAACATTATTGAAAAGCACAACTCTCTGAAAAGAGGTAACAACAAAATCAGCGTTAGACCTTACGTTAGTGGAAAAGATAACATGGGTCTTGAGAACTATGACATGGTTTTGTTTGAAGGAGTGATACATGAAGAACCTTTAGCATGTCTTTTACAAAATGGAATTAAAAGATATATTACAGGTTTAAATGAATTTGCTCCAGAGGTTAAAAATCTTCCTGAGGATGAAAGAAAAGCTAAAATAAAACACATTAGAGAAACTGTTTCACAGCTTGAAAAAGAACTTGCATCAAACGTAGTTGATCCTAAAGATTCAGATTTCTGGAATAAGATTCAACTACTAAAACCAAACAATGATCAATTTTGGGGTAAGATAATAATGAGGTTTGGAAATGATCCTATTTTTCTGGATCCATTGTCAGATCCTTATGATCTTATAAAACTTAAGGCAATTGAAGCTGGAGGATTTAGTTTGTGTGCAAAGTCTTTAGAAGATGCAAGAGAATCTGGTAAGAAGAAGTTTTACTTAGACAAGTATGAAGAAACTGCAGGTGTCAAAACTCAGATCAAAAAACTTAGAAATAAAGCTCTTGCAGAACTTCAGAAGTTGTTTGATAAAAATTCTGACAAACTGTATTTGGTGTGCAAGGTTGTAGATGCTAACTCAGTACAATACAAAAAGAACACACCACTTGATATTCTTTATGACAACATGGATAGCTATATAAATGGTCAGTCTGTTGATAAGAATAAAAAGAGAACAGCGCAGGAGTTTTTGAATGTGTCAAAACTAGATATGGAAACTCTAAGACTTAGAGCAATTATCAAAGATGCAACATTCTACAAGGTTCTTGCTACAAAACCTGATGGTTACATCTATCACTTGAAAAGTCATACGATGTTAGGAAGAACTCCATCAGATGTTGTTGAGTTTTTGAAAAACCCTTTAAACGAAGATGTTCTAAAAGAATTAACATCTAGCGTAGAGAATTATTGGTATAATGGATAATAATACATTGCAAATAAAGGTTAAGGAGAGGCTGAATAAGCTTGGTTCTTTTGACTATGATAACATTGAATGTTGGCAGATTGCAGAAGCCTTTAATAAAGCTCAGATTGAGTGGGTGCGCAGGCAGGTAGATCCAACTGTAGCTCAACCTCAAGATGGGGATGAAAGCTCAAAAATGCAAATTGATGATATTCAAAGGTTGTTAGTTTCTGATACTATCACTGCTGCAAAGAAGGATAAGTATTTTGAGACACCAGAATTACCAGAAAACTATCTTTATTTTAAAAGAGTTAGTATTGGAGCTAAAACTCAATGTTGTCCGGCAAGATCTATGACAGTATTTTTGGAAGAGGTCGCCAATGTTGACATGCTTTTAAGCAATGATTTTACAAAACCAAGTTTGGATTGGGGTGAAACATTTTGCACAATTCAAGGTAATAGAATCAGGATTTACACAAATAATGATTTTGATGTAGATCAACCTGAACTTACTTATTATAGAAAGCCAAGGGAAGTGAAGTTTGAGAACTGCGTTGAGCTTTCAACAGGTGATCCAATATCAGCACCTGTTACCTGTGAGTTTAAAGATGATATTGCTGAATTGATATTAGAGTCTGCTGTTGCTATTTTAGGTGGTGACATGGAATCTATGACTCAATACCAAAGAGGTAAAGCAGAAGCTCAATCAAATGAGTAAAATGCTTTGAATTTGATACAAGAAATTGTATCTTATATATAGGAGGACGTGGAAAGTGAATAGACAATTTTGAGGGATTACCCTTATTTTTGAAATAGTGTTTTTTTTTATTAATTAAATTTTTTTACAAATGGCTTATTTTCCGCATGCATTTAAGAAAATGCTCGTAGCTACAGGAAATGATGGAGCACCAGTTCCGGTGCAAGAACCATTTCCAGATTCAACTACATCTTCAGGAGTACCAGCAACAACTTTAGCGTTGAATGCAGGACAGATTGCAGTTGTAGATGCAAACACAAACTTGCCAGTAGACCTTACCGCTGCTCCTGCTTATGGTGCAGGTCCAGGTCAGCTTGCACAAGTATACCTTGCACAAGGTAGTTTTTATGTTAATGATAAGATTGGTCCTTTCCATGGTGGATACCAAGAGACTGTAAAGTCAAAAGGAATCAATCCTAAGTACATTAGCAAGTTTTATCGTGTAGATGCTGCTGATGCAGTAAATGAAGTAGTAGAAGTATGTACAAACGATTGTGAGATTGCTTGTGATACTGTTTATGATCTTCGTATTGACATCAAAGGTTCACCTACACTTCGTTTCCTTACTCACAACTTGTATCAGACATTGAGTGTTAAAACTCCATGTTGTGATGATGCTGAGAATCCAATTGACCCAATGGTGGTTCTTTTAGGATGGGCAGATCAAATCAATGGTGATGGTTCTGGTAACGCAACTATTCCATTCCTTAATCAGTTTATCCAAGCTGTGGTTTGGTTGGAAGGGCTTACAACAACAACTACTGCAGATCCTGCAGGTGGTAACACATTGACACTTACTGACATTACTGATTATGATGCTGGTGATCGTGTACTTTTCAATGGAGAAGTTTATTACGTTGATCCTGCTCATGTATCAGGTACAGGTGCTGGTACTGTTGATGTTGTTGACCTTCAAGGTAACGCTGTAGTTTTACCAGCGGTTGCTATTGGTGCTGACGTAACAGTTTACTCTCCTGAAACAACTGCTAGTTATACTCCAGTTATAGGAGCAGGAGCTACTGCAGTTAATGGATGTCTTCAAATTCTTGGAGCTTACGTTGACACAGTATTTGGTGACTGTTCTTTCAATCCTAAAGATCACTTTGAGAAGGAGCCTATTAAGATTTACGCTTCTGCGGTATCTTATGCTAACAACTCAAATGACCTTGGAGACAATCGTTGTGAGGTTTCTTGCTTTGAATTTAACAGAGCTCAAGAAGCTGTTCAAGGAAAAGGATATGGTGAGACACTTGTTCGTGAGCTTATTCTAGTGAAAAGCTACAGACAAGAATGCTGGTCTGATGATCCAAGAATGCGTGAAGTAACTTTGGATACTGTACTTGGTACTTCCAATGCAGGTGGTCCTGAGATTGCACGTAACGGGTCTTACAGTGTTTATCACTTGCTACACAGTGTTCCTCGTAAGAGTAATCCTGATGGAACTTTTGATAATGATCAATACCTTGTTAAAGTTGTTGTTAATTCAGCAGATGTTACACTTGGTGTAAACTTTGAAACATGGATGAATGCTTGGTTAGTTTCTGCTAACAATGCAGTTCAACTTGAAGTATTAGCATAATACTTTGCTTAGTTCATAATAACAAAGGGGGAGTGAGGGTAAGAACTCTCGCTCCCTTTTTTGTTTTTGTCCCAAAAAATGATTAAATTCTATTGAGGGGTGTACTGAAATAAACTATATAAAAAATGGCCTTAAAACATGTCCTTCAATTGGATATTCCAGCAACTGCTTGTGAGAACATCTTAAGAGTAGTAGATGCTTCAATATATGCACCTAAACATTTACTTCCTATTGGTTGTGAGCGTTTAGAAGTGACTCTTCCAGGATTTACTCAACCAGTATATGTAACTGAAGATCTAGAAGAAGGATTTTCTGTGAATCTAAATGCACAAGATTTGGATATAACTTGCAATCATCCATCAGAAATTTCTTTACCTGATGGTGTGTATGAGATTGCATATAGCATTTGTCCAAATGAAAAGGTCAATATCAGATATTATCATCTAAGAACCACATGTACGCTAAATGTTTACTATAGAGAATTATGTAAACTTCGTTTAGAGGCATGTGAACCAGATGCTGATGTAAAACAAAATCTTGCTGACTTGAGATATATCAAAAGCTTGATAGATGCTGCAAAAGCAAAAGTAGAAGTTTGTCATGCTGTAAAGGATGGTATTGATATGCTTGATTATGCTAAAAAGCTTTTAGCTAAATATGAGTCAGGATGTTGTATAACTTGTAAATAAATTGTGATGGCAGGAGGTAAGTGTAATAATTGTGGAACAGTTTTAAGTTGTGGTTGTCAAAAACAGACAGCTTCTGATGGAAAATCATGTTGTACTACTTGTATAAGACAGTATGAAAAATCTACTGGTAATCACCCAAAGTCTGAAAATAAAAGATTTGTTTGGGATATAGGTAAAGGGCGATGAATGAATTATATACAATAAGTGAACTATTTGGTCAATCTGTCTATAAAAATTTTATGGGTAAAAGATTTGGCCTAAAAGGTTGTCAGAATATAGTTGATCAAGAACTAGCCGGTGACTTAATGGAAATCTTGAAAAGAGAAACAGAAAGAGTTGAGGTGTGCTGTTTGAATGAATCATCATGCTGCCTAGAAAAAATTAAAGACAGAATCAATACGCTATGAAGCCAGTTTCAGATAAAACAAATAGCTTTGGAAAAGATAAAGGATGCACTCCTATATCTGCAGCATGTATTAAATGGGAGGGTCCAGATATTCCATGTATAAATCTATGTAAAGGTGATACAATAGACAAGGTTGTTTATGATCTTGCTAAAGTACTTTGTGAGATTACAGATGAACTTTTAGATGTATCAACTCTTGATTTTGGATGTTTAGTTCAAGATGGCGCATGCGAACCAAAAACTTTACTAGAAACATTACAAGCTTTAATTGATAAGGCGTGTGAAGAACTTAATTTAGAAACGGAAGAAGGATACAATGAACCATTTGTTCAGCTTCCAGAATGCTTACATTTTCAAAATGATGAGAATGATACAGTTACTCAACTACTGTTGAGTGACTATGCTGCTTATTTAGCTGACAAGATTTGTGAAATACTTCTTTCAATTGCAAGTATTGATGTTGCAATAACAAACTTAAACTCTAGAATTATAGAGATTGAGGCTATCTTAGATGGTCTTGGATCTCAAGGAGCACCAGTTATAAATGTAATTTCTCATTGTTTATCTGGTACTGTTGGACCAGGTGAAACACTACCAATAGAGGTGGCGTTTGGAAACTTAGAGTCTGCATTATGCTTGTATCAACAAGTATTAGGAGATGCCAATGAGTGGGCTTTTATTGGAAGCACATGCATTGAATCAGATACAGCTTTACCATGTGATATAGATGGTGCAACTACTTTTGGAGATCTTCCAAATTGGATTCAAAGTCCTACAAATGCTGCACAATCTGTAAGTAACTTATGGACTGCGTTATGTGCAGTTGTGTCATGCGTAGGAGATGTGGTCAATCCTGCAGAACTTTGCAATCCAGAACCTGTGGGTAACTTAGAAATTGATGCAATGGCTAGTAATACTCTTGTAGAATGGCAGCCACCATTATTAGGAGCAGGATATACAACTCCTACTTATTATATTATGACTATTTATGAAGCAGGTACTACAAACGTAGTATACACAGAGAATAAGAACTATACAGGCACTGACCCTGAGCAGCTAAACATGGTGCATGGTGGAGCAAGTAATTCAGGACCTCCATTTGGATGGACCAATGGAGTAAATGCTGGCAAGGAATTTGACATTGAAGTAGTTGCAGTTTATGATTGTGATAATGAGACTAAATTCTCTGACCCTACTGTAATATACGATCAAGTTATTGTTGAGAAAGTTTGTAATTATACCTTTGAAATAGATACTAATTACAATCCTCAAACTGTAACTGTTGAGTGTCCTCAAGGGTCATTTGTTCAGGATTTTGAAACTAGTATAAGAATTCAATTCTATAATACACAATCCCCCTCATCACCTCTGGCAGCAGCATATGGTTTAAGTGGACCTGGACTTAATACAGAATTTAATCTTAAAGTTCAGCATGAGATTTGTGCTGGCGCACCTCCTAGTATTCCTATAATTTTTGAAGAAATATTTACTCTTACTTTTGATGGTAGCCTAGGTTCACAACCTTTAATCCCAATTCCAAGTGGACAAGGAAGTATCAGCTATGATATGACTGCAGGATGGGTTGAGTACAGATATAGAAGCATAAAAAGAGAAGAATGTGATACTGTTGGAGTCTGCAGTACTTTAAATTCTGGACAACAGTTAATAGGTCAACCAGGGCTTTATGGAGTTTGCTTAGATCCTGTGACTTTACCAACTCCAGGAGGTACATCAACAATTTGTATAGGAGATTCATTTGATACTGAAATTAATGATTGTTAATCATGAAGAAAAAAGATAATTGCACACCAACATCGTCTAATTGTGTAGTATGGCAAGGACCAGATATACCTTGTATTAAGTTATGCAAAGGAGATTCTATTACAGATGTGGTATATAACTTTGCTATGAGTTATTGTGACTTATTGCAACAGTTAGATCCAAGTAAGTATGATTTGTCTTGTTTAAATGATTCAAGTTGCCCACCTGAGTCATTTGATGCACTTATCCAACTTCTTATAGAGAAGATTTGTGATATTGAAAAACAAGAAGGTCCTCAAGGACCGGCTGGAAATGATGGAAATGATGGTACAGATGGTGATACTATAGAGCTAACTACACTACCATTTGACAGTCCTCAATGTCCATGTGGCGGTACAATTATAGAGATATTTAGCCCAGGAAACCCTGTTCCTACAGATCAGTATATTCTGTGTTCTGGATGCGATGGTGATGATGGTGCTGTTGGAGAAGAAGGTCCTGTAGGACCTCCAGGTATTCAAGGACCAAAAGGAGATCCAGGAGATCCAGGTGCAGATGGTGTTTGTGAAGACTGTGTTGATACTGGATGGTATAATTTGTTAGGATTCTGTCATCAACTAAACCCACCACAAGCAAGACGTATTGGAAACACGATACATTTTAAAGGGTTTATAGTTATTCCTTTAACAAATGGATTGGGTGGTTTTCTTAAGCAAACTACTTCTGGAAGACTTTATGAAGAATCTCGTTATGTAGCTCCAGCAGTAGGATCATTCAATTGTACTACTGGTGAATTGGGTGGTACAACAGGAGTTCAATTAGATACCTCTGGCGGTGCAATAAGATTTAACAATTATCAAAATGTAATTCCCCCAGAAGTTTTAAACATGGGGACTAATCAACTTGATGGAACGTATAGAATCAGCTGGGTAAAAGGTGCAAGAAGAGTGTTAGTTGCAGAAGAAAGTGTTTTTGCAGCTGAACAAGCTATAAGTGCTACTGTAGAATCTCAATATAATGGACTTGTTGAAGGTTCTGATACCTTAACTCATCCTACAGGAGGAGGAGGGCCTAATACATCTACACTGCTTTCTACAGTTGCCAATGTAATAGTACAACCTACTGGAAAAATGTTACTAACAATGGTAAGAGATGGAGAGGACACCTCTATATCAACATATAGGACTTTATATTCATTTAATACTTCTCATCTTAATTACCTAATATCACATGTTAGATTAAGAGATTTTCTATTTACATTTAGAGCTGACGGTAGTGGTACTACAATACATGGTGATCAAGGTGCTGTTCCATCGGTGCAATCTATAGATGCTGACTATGATTTATTAAATGGTCATGACAGTGGGTCAACACGTAAATATCAGTACAAATTTTCTGTTAATGCTAATGATGAGAGAGAAATAGGAGGATTTGGCTTTGTTATAGATGGATTGATTGCTTATATAGCACCTTGATAAAATTGATAATAATTAAAAAAGAAATAAAATGGCTAATGGCGTAGTTAAACTTAGAAAATGCTCTGATCCCAATGAAACTATTTGGGTTACAGGGGAGCCAGGGGACTGGAGTCTAGGTTTTTATAGTATAACCACTATAGGAAAAGTTGTAAAACTTGCAAACTATAGTGGACCAGTTGCTGCCACAACAACAGATTTTGCACCATCTCCAAGTGATGCAAAATTAGGAATTGGAGCTTCAACTTATATTTTGAATCCTGAAGATTGTTGGCAATGCATACAAGTTGAATCCACTGAAGAGTATGATGAAGAAGCTGAACCAAATGGACCTTGGATTGCAGATGGTGGAATTGTAGTTAATGGATTTTCTCAATTAGCTGGTTACAATACTTGCAATGGATGTATTGGTGAAGATTCTACAGAAGATGATTGTCCTGAAACGACTTCACAACCGTGTGGTAAAAATACTAGCACAGGTTGTCAGAACAAAGATTGTGGATGTCAAGACACAACAGATGTTTGCTTAGCAGCTCCACCTGATTGTGGTGATGAGTGTGACGAGTGTGATTGTGAAGAAGTTATGCCTAGTCAATGTGTTGTTTATAATGGTCCAAAAATAGAATGTTTAGGTATAAATTCTGGCATGTCTATGAATCAAGTGATTGCACTTATAGGTAGCAATTTATGTAATGCTGATATTGAAACTACTTGTTCAGACCTTGAATGTTCAAATAACCCTGTGCCATGTAGTAGTCCTCTTGATTTAATATTCAAGCCTTTCTTTGAGGAACTTGCTGAAAATGATTTTAATGATCCAGATGATGTTGGATCATTTGTAAGAGAGTACTTTGATAACATTTGGGCAAATGGAATAATTAGATCTAATGATTGTACTAATCCTGTATGCTGTCAAGAATGTTGTGATGACAAGTTCTATTTCTTAGGTGCGGCTCAACTAGGTTTCTTGTTATTTGAACTTACAGAATATCCTTCATGTTGTGCTAATTCTAGTTTTGATGCTTCAATTGCAACAGCAACTTCAATAATAAATGAGGGTGTTAGCAGTACAGCAGATGTCTTAATAAACATTTGGAATACCAAGTTTACAAAAGAGAATCAACCACCAAATGCTATGTCAATTGCACTTGGCCTTGGCGTGAATCCTTTAATATTTGGAAATACAAAACAATGTTGCACAGATGGTTCTTTCCAAGAGTGCCTACAAGAATTATATGATGCAATTGATCAAGATCAAGACATTGTAAATGCAGGTATAGTTGAAAGTCAATATGCAAACAATCAATCTTTGGTTTGTGAAATTGAAGAATATTTAACTGATCAATCAATATACACATTAACACTAGAATTAAGAACTCAAATTTTAGAGTACTTCTTATACAGAGGACTTGTAGTCTCTTGTTGTAATAGTCAGATATTCATTGGAGGAGCGGCTGTATTCTATGACTTAATTGCAGAAGGCACAATCTCAACTTGCATTGCTGATAAGGTTGCCCCTACATTTGACTTTGGACCTTATTGTTTAGATTCAACAAACCCAATACCTCCTGCAGTTTCTTTAGAGGGTATTACAGGATCTTGGGTAGAGACAAGCTTAGATACTAGCACTGTTGGAGATGATGGATTCTTAACATTTATTCCAGATTCTGGACAAAATGCTTATAGTGTTTATGTAAACTATGAAGTAGTCGAAGTTGTGGCAAATGTTCTTAACTTGACAGCTTGTGAAGATTCAGAAAGTGCAGGTATTGCAACAATAGACCTTACAGCTGAAAACACTAATGTTTATGCAGATGGTGTGACATATGATTGGTTTACTGATGCCGCATTAACTATTCCGGTGACAGATCCAACTTTAGTTACAGTACCAACCCTTGATGCATCAACACCTGTAACTTTCTATTGCTTAGTTACAGATGAAAACGGATGTACAGGAGTTGGCTCAATAACATACACTCCAGAGCAAGTTCCAATATTTGTTCCATTTCAGTCTTCTGACTTGTGTCCTTGGTCTGCAGTTCAAGGTAACACTCCACCAATACTTCCAACACCAACAAATAATGTAACAGGTAGCTGGAATCCAGCAACAGTTGATACTTCAACTATAGGAATATCATTGTATCAATTTACTCCAGATAGTGGTTGCCCACCATTTGTAGTAGGTGTTACAATATATGAATCTGGACTACCACCTTGTTAATAACATTAAGGGTCTGGCTAAAAAATGCTAGACCCTTTTTTATTTAATCCTACACACATGTCATTAATAGAAAGCGTTTACGAATCAATATTTGTGAGAAAACAGTCTATCAAAACTGAGTCTAAAAGACTTGGGATTAAGGATACTGAATTTTCCAAAATAAGAAATTGCATACATCAAGCTTCTAAGAATCTTAGCAATAACATTAAAGATGCTGTTGTTGAAGAGGCAAGTAGAATATACAGAGGCATTGAGTCAAAAGACCCTGAACCAATAAGTATGGTTACAGAAGTTCATGAGAACATGGAAAAGGGAGAATGCAAGATTACAGGGATTTCATCAGAAGAACCTAAGTCTCCTGAACAAATAATAGAAATTCTTAACATTGACACAACTAAATGGAAACTATCTCAGTATTGGAATAAACAAAAAAGTGATAGATGGGTTGTTTCAGCATTGGTCACTAAGGTGAAAGATGATGATGTTTCTACATTTGACTTTCTTGCCTCACTTGAAAACTACAAAATCCCTAAAATTAAAAGAGTTGAACCGGCAAAAATACAAACGCATAATGCGTCAGAAAAAGTTTGTGCAGTCATGTCACTACAAGACTTACACTTTGGCAAACCAGGCAATGAAAATATGGATGACATTTTATTAGATGCTGTAAAGTATCTTGTAGAAAAATCATTCAAATCACATCATCTTCAGAAAATAATCTTAGTAGTAGGTCCAGACACACTAAATATGGATACTTTTAATGGTACTACTACCAAAGGAACACCTGTTGAAAATTCAGAAACTGCACAAGATGCATATGTAAAAGCATTTGATGCTGTATGTAAAAGTGTAGGATTTGCTGTTCAGTATTGTGATGAACTACAGGTAGTATTTGTACCAGGTAATCATGATCGTTTAAGTTCTTTTCACTTGCTACATGCTGTATCTCAAGCATTTGTTGAATGGCCTACAATCAAGTTTGATGTAGACTATGCTGAGAGAAAAGTGTTGACGTATGGTGAAAATATGATTGCATTTGAACATGGTGATGTAACTTCTAAAAATAATCCACTTGTCTTTGCGGTAGAGTTTCCAAAAGAATGGGGAAGCTGTAAAAATAGAATGCTTTATACAGGGCATTGGCATGGTAGAAAAACTAAAGAGGTTATTACAGAAAATGAAGAACATGGGTTTGTTACTAGAGTTATTCCAGCACTAACTTCCTCTGACTACTATCATTATCATAACAAGTATATTGGAAATAAACGTTCTGCGTTAATACATCTACATGATTCATGTAAAGGACTTATCTCAGAATTTGTATATTCGCTTTGACTTTTACTTTTAAAAGTCCTAGTTTTTTTGTAAATTTTTATAGAGGGTAAAGCATGAAAAACTCCAAGAAACCTGACCTTAAAGCTCCTAGATATAGAAAATCTAGGAAAGGGACTCTAAATAATGAGTTTATTGAGTTGCTAAAAGAGAATGTTCCAGGATCAAGAGTACTTGATTCAGAGATGATAAAAAAGATAGTTCATGCTTTTAACTCAAACTTGTGGAACTCTGTTATAGAAAACAGAGATGGTGTTGAAATACCAGGTCAAATTGGTCATTTGTTTATAGGCACATGTGCAAGAAGTGAAAATAAAAATATTGATTTTAAAAAGAGCGGTGAGTATGGTCAAATTGTAAGTCATCAAAATTGGGAAAGTAATCAGCATTTAGCTAAGATTTTTTATACAACATACAGCACAAAGTATAAGTTTAAAAATCATGATTTGTGGAAGTTTGAGCCAACAAGAAGTTTTAAAAGAAGTGTGGCAAAGACATATCCTGAAAACTGGAAAAAATATGTTCAGATAGATCCAACAATAAAAATCTCAGCAATGTTTAGAAAAGGTATGAGTACTATGATTGAGGAACAAGGTGATACATTTGACAACTATAACGAATTTGAATTATGATTAAAGTATCAGAAGCTATATCAAGAGTTAGAAACCAAGTTAAGGCTGTAAAGCAAGATGCGTCTTTAACAAATCGTTTTTTGTTTTCACTAATAATGAAGCATGCTAGGTTCTTGATGAGAAGACAAGACAGCCTTAATAGAATAATGAAGTTTAACAGTATCTTTTCTACTTTAAACTATGTGGAGCTTATTGAGGTTGATGCAGCTGAAGCAGAATGTTTTGGTGTGCAAAGTAATTGCACATTCAAAAGAACAAAGGAAAAGCTTCCAAAAGCTATTGAGGGGTATTTTGGACCACTGCTTAGATCTGTTACTTCATTGGATTTGTCACAACAGGTGATACCTACCTTTCCAATGACTTATCAACAGATGTCAAAACAAAAGAATTTTAAGTACAATAAAAAGAAATACTACTGGTATTTAAATGACTATCTATATTTTCCCAATTTAGATTGGGATGCCTTGCGGGTAGAAGGTGTGTTTGAGGGAGATACTTCACAATATAGTTGTGAAGAAACAGATGAATGCAAGTATTTTACAGACACTGTGATTTCTGTTCCTGAATTTCTATTTACAGAAATTGAACAGCTTGTTATGAAAGACTTAGGAATAATGCTACAAGTACCGGCTGATCCTGGTCAAGATGCACAAAGCTTGTCTCAACCAAACTAATAACCTATGAGAACAGAACTAGAATATAGAACATTTGAGGAGCTTTTAGACAGTGTTAAAATTGACATACGAGGATTTGACTTGGAAGGTCTTATTGATGACCAGCCTTTAATTAAAGTTGCCCAAAGAGTCAACTATGAACTTGGTTTAAGAATAAACCCTGACAAGTCAAAGGTGATACATGTTGAAAAGGGTAAAGTAAAACTTCCATCAGACTTTAAGGTTTTAAATTTTGCATTGGTTTGTGATAGACTTACTAACTACTTAGAGTATCCTGTACAATGGTCATATAAGACATATGATCAAGGAGTCCATGATGGAAAGATGGATGCTGAAATGATATTTAAAAATACTATGGTACAACAATACAGCACACTGACACAAATTGAACCAGGTTCAAACTTAATAAATCACTGCTTAGGAACAACCTATGTAGTAGTTCAAGTATTTAGTCCTGATAACACAATGCTAACGTTTGACGTTAATATTGTAGACAAAGATAATATTGAAATACTATCTGAGCTTACTGAGACTTTAGATCGTATTAAGGTAGTTGTGATGGGCGCAAGATCTGCAACATGTCCAACACCTTCAACATGCAACATTGAGGAGCCTTGTAAAAACGAGATTCCAAAAGACAGTTGTAAACTTGAAACTGATTCTGACAAATGTGCTGTAGTTTCTGGATGGAGAAACGGTATAAGATATGAGTATAGAAATTTTGTAAGACTTAACATCAAAAAGAATAGATCAGTTTCACCTCATTGTATAAATATAAACTCAATGGATCCAATGGCAGCATGGATAAAAAATGGATTTATTGAAACCAACTTTGAGGAAGGTGATATGTTTATTAGTTATGATAGTTTGATGGAAGATGATGAAGGGAATCTTTTAGTTCTTGATCATCCATTGGTCAATGAGTTTTATGAATATGCACTTAAAGAACGCATTTATGAGAATCTATTTATGGCAGGGGAAGCTGTGAATAACCATCTTCAACTTTCTGCACAAAAATTACGTGTGGCAAGAAATAATGCTTTATCATTTATCAATACTCCTGATTTTGCAGAGATGAGAGAAAACTGGAGAATGAATAGAAAGGCAATGTATCATAGATATTACAATATGTTTAAATCATAATGGCAAAGAGAAAAAATACAGGAAATTCTTTAAATACTTCTGAAGGCAATGTCTTTAATAAAGGCATGGCTAAAGATTATACTGAAATCTTTTTAGAGGAAGGGTTATGGACTCATGCTGTAAACGCTATAAATAATGCACATTATGGTGAGACAGGAAGTATTGGAAATGAACCTTCTAATGAGTTTTGTGCGTCTGCTCCCTATGATATAATTGGTTACACTCATAAGTCAGGAACAGAATGGGTGATATTCTCTACAAACAATACAGATTCAGAAATAGGAATCTTTGATCAAGCAAGTTGTGAGTATAGAGTTGTCATCAATGATCCATGTCTAAGCTTCTCTAAGACTCACATTATAAAAGCTGTTGCAAAAGAAAACTATGATTGTACGTATTCTGCTTATTGGCAAGATAATTTAAATCCTGACAGAACTTTAAATTTAGATGATGTCCCTTACATATGTGAACCGGTAAGTGAAGATCCATGTGATGGTGAAATATGTACTGACAGACTAGATTGTAATGCCATAAGACTTCATCCTTTAGTAAAACAACCTTGTTTAGATTTACAAAGAGCAAGGGGAAATGGACAACTTCCAAATGGAAGTTATATGGCGGTTCTTGCTTATTCTGAAAATGGAGTAAGACTTACTGATTATTCTATGCCATCTCAAGCTCAGTCTTTGTGGGTTCATGAAGGTACAGGTTTAGGATTAGAGTTAGAGGTGTCTAACTTAGATCAAAATTATGATGAATATGAAATAGGAATAATTGGATTTGTAGCACAACAGTTGTTAATAAAGAAGTTGGGTAACTACTCTACTGATCAAACAAAAATATACATAGATCTTGTACCACTTTCAAACGAAACTATTAGTGCAAAAGAAGTTCCACTTCGCAATGTAGTTTATGAGAGAAGTGCTGGGATGTTTGCTGTGAATGACTATTTGATTAGAACAGGTGTTACAAGTCAGCCTAAATTTAACTACCAACCTCTTGCAAATCAAATACTATCTAATTGGGTTGCAGTAGAGTACCCAAAAGATTATTATTGGAATGGTGGAAACATTTTAGGATATTTTAGAGATGAGGTATATACATTTTTTATAAGATGGGTATATGCAACAGGTGCAAGAAGTGATTCATATCATATTCCTGGAAGGGCTGCAATTCCTACAGATACAGCTCCTGTATCTACATCAGATGTTGTTTATCCAAATGAAACAGAATTATGGCAAGTTTATGATACGTCAACTTATAATGCAGCATCCGGTGTTGAGAAAGATGGTGGAGTAATTGTTGCAAAAGGTAAGATGGCATATTGGGAGTCAGTTGAAAGATATCCTGTAAATACTACTATATGGGGAGATTTATGCAATGAACCTATCCGACATCATAAGATGCCATCTAATGAAACAGTACATATACATACAGCATCTGGCGAAAGAATTGTTGTGTTAGGTGCGGAGTTCACTAATATTCAGCATCCAGTTGATAATAATGGAAATCCAATTCAAGACATAGTTGGATATGAAATATTAAGAGGTACAAGGGAAGGTAACAGATCCATTGTTGCAAAGGGTCTTATTAATAATATGTTTGAGTTTCCTTTAGAGGGAACAAATTTTCAATCAGGGCTTACTCCTACAAAAGGTTTGTTTCCAAACTACCCATGGAATGATCTAAGACCTGATCCATTTTTAACTGGTGATTATGATGTTCTTGATAATAATGTAAATGATTATGACAATCCAGATGATCCACCAAGATTGTCCACATATAGAAGAGATTATTTTTCTTTTCATTCTCCAGAAACTAGCTTTTTAGGACCTCAGTTAAGTGCAGGAAATTATCTTAAAGTTTATACAGAAGAAAGAGGAAAAGCAATTGGTAAATTTGATTTCCCTTACCAGCATCCAAAATTTAAACTTATTACAGATTTTTCATTTATTGCTGCATTTGGATTAGGTGTACTGATTGCCTTTATTGATTCAGTAGGTAAAACTACAATAGGACCTGGTGGTAACACATATGGTGCTAGTATTCCAGCAGCTCTATTATTTGTTAATAATAGCCAGAGAATATCTGGAGAAGGTTCTGCTATTGGGGATTTAGCTGGTGCTTTTGTAACAAAAGGTATTGCAGCTCAAATGCAGATTGCTGATGCTATTGGTATTGCAGTAGGTATCACTAGCTTTATTCTTTCAGCAGCATTATTTGTTGGTAGAGCTGTTGATGCTCTTTTAACTATAATAAGAAATCTTTCAAAATGGAGAGATTATTATCTTCAATATAATGGTGTTGGTGAGTATAATAGGTGGGCTGCAATTACAAATAGTGAAGCTCCAGCAGGGAAAAAATGTTTTAGAAGGCTTATAAATACAGGAAAATATATTGGTTCTCATGTTCAAGACTTTGATGCTGACTTTAGAATTAATAATCTTTACAGAACTAAGACTGCTTGTTTAAATACAGAGGGACTTATTCCAAATCCTCAAGGGCTAGATAATTCAAAGAAGAGAGTTGCGGACATAGTTTCTAGTACAGACAATACATATAAAAAGCCTACAATTTTTGAATTTCAAAGTAGAATATGTTCATATTATGCAGCTATAAAAAGAGATATTGAAAATCAATATGGTCAGATTCCAGACATTACACAAATGCCTACAGATTCTTGTATTTATTATACAGAACCACAAGTAGGATTAACTTTCTCTACAAATACAATATTTGGAGGAGATATTTATATAAATAGGTATACAGAAAAGAATCCATACTTTTTCTTTAATACTTGGCTTGTTGATTATCCTAATGGTACAGAATTAGATTATACACTTAATGTAAATGGTCCTGCCCCACGTTACTATGCAAGATTGCAAGAGTTTGATTTTAGTGATTTTGGTATTGTAACTGGTAATTCTGGAAGTACTGATGAACCAGAGGCTACACTAGATTTTAACACTCCATCAGACTTGTATAGATTTGATGAATCAACTACTGACAACAGTGGTATATGGATTAAAAGACATTGTTGGGCATACTTGTTTTATAACGGTGTCAAAGACTTTTTTACAGAGTCTGAACTTAATATGGCGTATAGAGATTATGGAGAAATAAATGAATCTCAAAAATTCTTTGATGTTTATGGTTTCTCATTCAATGACATATATACAATGTTTAGGTCAGATATAATTCAAAATCCTTCATACTTTAAATATGACTTATCACTTACTGCATCAAGATTGCCAGTCAATCTCTCAAAATGGGGTAACGTTTTACCAAGAGACTACGACCCTGAGCTATATGAAACATGCTTTGAATATTGGCCAAAAAGAGCTGTCTATTCGTTACAAGCTGTCTCAGGACAAAAAAGAGACAACTGGAGAAACTACCTACCTCTTAACTACAAAGATTTTGGCGGAAAGATAAATACAATAAAGTCTTTAAATGCGACAGGAGCTTTAATCTTATTTGACGAGCATGAGCCACTTATGTTTACAGGTGTTGACCAGCTTCAAGTTAAAGGTCAAGACAGTACAAAACTTACAATTGGAGATGCTGGATTATTTCAAAATAATTTTCAAGCATTTGTAAATGCAGATGATGCATTAAACTATGGAGCATGTATTTCATCAAGATCTGCAATAAATACTCCATATGGTTTGTTTTACATTTCCCAAAATCAAGGTAAGATATTTGGTATGGCTGGAAGCAGCCTAGACGAAATTTCTAGAAATGGGATGAAGTTCTGGTTTGCAGAATACTTACCATCCCAGCTTTTAGAGGTCTATCCTGAATATCCACTTTATGATAATCCTGTTGCGGGAATTGGATGTCAAGCAATATTTGACCCTACATATGAGTTGCTATATTTCACTAAAAAGGACTACAAGCCTTTAAGAGATGATTTAGTATTTGATGATCCAAAAGGAGTACCTTATTACATTTGTGGGTTTAATAATCCTTCAACAGATGAAGTTACTGTACCTGAACCAACAGGTGATCCAGATAATGTTCAATGTACATTAAGTGCAAACTTAGTAAATGTTAGTTATGGTCAGAATGTAGTTTTAACTTGGACTACATCTAATGCGACCAGTGTACAAATGAACAATGGCGTAGGTTCTGTTGGGTTAAACGGTGCAATAACAATTAATGCAACTTCAAATACCACCTATTATATACAAGCATTTAATGGTGATGACTCAAGCGTATGCTCTATTGATATAAGAGTTGATGGTATTCCAATTAAATGTCCATGCCCATATGAGGATCCTGCTTGTTTTGAGCCATGTGATTGGACTGTAAGTTATGATCCAAAAACAAAGCTTTGGTTAAGTTTCCATGACTGGCATCCAAACTTATTAATGCCTTCATATAAGCATTTTTACACAATTAAAAATGATGGTATTTGGGAGCACAATGATAGATGGGATAGTTACTGCAACTACTATGGTGTAGACTATCCTTGGGAAATAGAGTATCCGGTTGTAACACCAAACTCTATCACAACTCTAAGAAGTTTGGAATATACCTTAGATGTTTATAAGTTCTACAACAATGGTAATGATCATTTTCATATATTAGATGAGAACTTTGATAGGGCTATTGTTTATAACTCAGAACAGATTTCTGGTTTGTTAAGATTAAGTATTAAAGGCAAAAACTCTCCTTTAGACTTAATTCAAAAACCTACATTTAACGGGACTAGCATTGATATCTTCTACAGTAAAGAAGAAAACAAATACAGATTCAATCAGTTTTGGGATATAACAAATGATAGAGGTGAGTTTACTGGCACACAGCTTCCAATGTGGAACACTGCATGCTCAGGATATAAAAAGGAAATAAACCCAGCTTATGTAGATTACAATAAGTCTGAATTACAACATAAGAAGTTTAGACACTATGGTAATAGTATAATACTTAGAAAAAATATCAGCAATGATAAAAAGATGGTATTAAAGCTGGTTAATAATAAACAAAACTTAAGTCCAAGATAATGTTTAATAAAGTCATACTTAAAAATTTTGTGGCAAAACAGTTAGAGAAGAAGGCCGCTGAAGAAGCAAAGCAACAAGCTATGCAACAACAGGCCATGCCACCTCAACAACAAATGATGCCTCCACAGCAACAGCAAATGCCTATGGCTCAAGCTGGGGTTTCTGTAACAGAAAATCCACCAGAAGAGTTGATTAGAGGGTTCAATCCTAATGCTGGTGTAGATGATCGCTTTGTAGAAGACTTTGTTACTAATGTTACCACTGAAGGGCCTGGGGGTCATTGGATTCAATTTCAAGGGCAGTCTGATAAAGGTGATATTAAACATCAACTAACTTCAGATAGGCATTATGAAGATCCTCACACTTGGACATATGCTGATTTAAAAAATGCAACTGAGGTTAAATTTCAAGGAAATATTGAAGAAAAGAAAGATTTTTTGAAAAAACTCAACAGGCAGAATTTTTGGGGAGCTCGTGGATTTAGAGGTAAAGGTTGGAAGACGGGATTAACAGATGAAGAAGTAAAACAATTTAAAGAAGAACAACCTTTCTTTCAACGAGGTAGAACTAGGGATGTTTCATATAATCTTTTAAATCAAGCAGACCCAAAAAAATGGGTAGACTACTCAACAAGAGAAAATGGTGGTGAGTTACCTAAAGCTCAGTCAGGAGGAGGGCCTAATGTTGGAGATGAAGAAAGAGTTATTGAATCTTCTGAAGGACTTTACTATGATCCAATAAGAGGTGCAGGTAGTATAATTGATGGTCAACAATATTTTTATCCAGATTCTGTAAATGTTGTTTATGGAGAGGATGACATTTACGAGTCAGTTTTTGATCCAAGAGTACGTGAAAAAGCAAAAGCTAATTATTCAGCAAGAAAAAAATATGAAGATGCTGTTGCTGCAAGAGAAGCAAGAATTGCTGAAATTGAAGAAGCAAGAAATGCATATGCAAGATATAAAGTTGCACTTCGTGATTCAACAGTTAACTCTGAGGCTTCCTTAAAAAAATTTCTTGAAGATAATGCTGATTTTCAGTTTTCTAAAAAATATTTACCAGACGTATCTGATGACTCAGGTTATACAGGTGAAACACATACTCGTGGCAAGAAAAGTAGTGGTGACTTTTATAAAGTAGAGCATAGATATGATCCTACAGCAGACTTAAGTTCTTATTATCCTGAGGAAGTTACACCACTGTCGCTTCCGTATGATATTCAATACAACTTATCTCATTTACCAGAAGATGTAGATGAGGGACAATTTAGACAATGGATAAATACTTATTATCCTGACTATGCTAAAGAACATGGAATTGATTCTACAGTTCCTCGCAATGCAATGAATAATATAATTAAAAGTGCTTGGTATGAGTTAGGTAACGAATACAATCCTTTTAAGCCTCTTCCGCTAAAGCCATATATGCTTCCAGAGAAAGAGTTGGACAGAGATATTATTAGATCTAAATTTGAAAAAACTAAACCTAAATCAAAAGGAGTCTTAGTATCAAATACAGGGCCTGATGGTAGAACAACTGTAAAAAATATAAACACGGGTGGAGCTTTTGGACAGTATGATACACCTGAACAAGCTAGTATTGCTATGATTGAAGCTTCTACAGAAGGTTACACTGTCGACCCTTCACTAAATGATATTTCAGGAGAAGACTTGCAAAAACTTTATGATTTTGTAGAATCACAACCTGCATTTAGACCTAATGCTAAACAACAAGGTGCTTATCAAGCAATACAAAAAATGCAAGGATATACTGAAGGTGGTCCTGTGAGAAAACTTAGATTACCTAAAGCTCAGTTTGGTTGGATGGGTGATGCATATGATTATGTTACTGAAGGAGTTAAGAATACAGTAGGTTCTGCATATGATGAAGTAGCTGATTATTTTTCTGGAAACCAAGGTTATGTGCCTGATGTTATCCAACCTGTTGCGGATTATGCGGCTTTTTTGGGAGAAGGTATTTACAATAAAGCTTCAGATTGGGCAGGTCGTCAATATGATGATGTTGTAGACTATGCTAGTGGAAACCAAGGATGGATTCCAGATCAATTTCAAAAAAGAATTGAAAAAAGTTATAATGATGTTATTTCAGGTAATTTTTCTGCTTTTGCATCAGATGTCATTGACCCTACTGGATTAGGTAGAGAGGTGGCTGCTGATGTTAAAGATTACATGAATCCTAATAATTATGAGACAGACGAGGAGACAGGGTACTACTCAATAGTACCAGAATATCACCCTCAAGAGTTTGAAACATTTGATGATGCGTTTGCACAAGCAAGAAAAGATCTTGGTCCTGGTAAACAATTTTTGTACAATCATGTCAGATACAAGACAGATCACTATGGAGAGACAGAAAGTAAGAGTACAAATGAAATCTTAACTAGACTTAAAAGAGGAATTAATAAAGGAGAGATTACAGAAAATGAATATAGTCGCTTTGTTAATCTTTGGAATCAAGTTGGTCAACCTGATTTGTCTGTACATTCAGATAAAAGACGTTTAAGATTAGGAACAAATCCAGAATCACCTTACTTAAACACAAGCTGGGCTGACGCTACAATGGCTTTTTCAGATAGTGAATATGATGCTTATCGTAGAGATCATGTAAATCCATTCACTAAAGCACTTTATATACCAGGTGAAAACTTGGACATGAATAGTGATGCAAAGTCTATTATAAAAAGGTTAACAAATGAGCTTTCTCATAATTATCAACTTCAGCAAATGGGTGCTGTTCCATTTACATCAAAAATTATTGGAGATGAAATCAGATCATCTATGATCATGGAGCCAGACATGAAGAATGCATATGAAAGGCCTGGTACATTAGAATATGAAGCTCATAATGTATTAGAACCAAAGTTTACAAACTTTGTATTTGAAGGTGATGCTAAAGTTCCAAAGGCTCCTTTAGACTTGCGTCAGCAGGGAGGAACAAGCGGTTCTCATGTTGAACCAGATGACTCTAGAAAGCAATCTTTAATTGGGATGGCCGGAAAGTTTTTTGATCAAAATGGAAACTTAAGCAAATCTCCTTTTGAAGTTGTTCAGTTCTTTGCAGATCAAGGTGCATCTTCAGAAGAGATATGGGGACTATTTAGACATTTTGATCAGGATAGTAACTCAGATTTAGTTCAGCAAATGATAAGTACTTATACAGGACAGTATCCTAATACTTATACTCAATATGCAAAAACTGGTGGTAGAGTTTTGAAATTAAAAAGAAAATGATCAACAACTTAAGGATATCAAAACTTTTAGATAAGGTAAAAAGTAATAGTCTTACTTCTGCTTCTGACAAAGAAATTGAAAAACTCTTTGAAGCTCAAGATGGTGGTGAGAAATACAACTATGTGCCTAAATCTAGAGTTGGTTATAGACCTAATGCTGATGGTACAGATTCTACACACTTGATGGCTCGTGAGTATGTTCCAGGCAGAGGATGGGTTGTATTCCCCACACTTTATCAAAACTCTGAGAATGAATGGGTTGACATGGGTGAAATACATGGGGTTAACTGGTGGCCTATTTATGAGTATGCTGAAAAGGTTGGAGAGATTTATGATTTTGGTGAAGATGAAGGAGAAGCTGTAAAATTTGCAGATGAAGGGAGTTGGAAGAACATGCTTAATAAGCGACCATTCTTTAAGACTAGGTTAGATCCTTCAGATGAACTAAATTTTCAGAAATTCTATAAGACTCTTCCTAAGAATCTTCAGACAGATGATGACCTCTATGATATTAGGGGATACTGGGATGCTGAAGGAAAACCTAATGAATTTGATTATTCTCAAGAGAAACAAGAAGATGGTGAATATCATGCATATTCAAGGCATCCTTATACAGGTAAAATTTTAAAGTCACCGGCACATCCTACTTTTCAGGATGCAATGAAAAATGAGACTCATAAAAGAGTTGACATTTATGGTAATATTTATACAGGACTTCCTAAGATGCAAGATGCAGGGACTGTAATAGACAAAGACGGATACATTGACATTGAAAAATCTTATGGAATAGATCCACTGAGTGCAGAAGGAATACAGTTGGCAAGAGATCTTGCTTCTGAGCATCCTAATGCCAAGTTTGTTTGTACTTCTGAAGGTTGCGCTCAAATAGCATCTGATGCAGCTGAAGCAAGTGGATATGATTTTTCTAGATCAAATGCTTGGGATGTTGGTAACAGAAACACTGTTGACTATGTCAACCCTGTATATCAAGACGAAATAGGACAAGGTCAACCATTATCAGATCCTGATTGGAAAAGAAAATTCCCTCAAGAAGTATTTGTTCCAGGGAATCTTGTTGGTCTAAACAGACGCAATAATAAAAGCTCATATTACTATGCAGATGAAGAAAAGTTTCCAGGTTCAAGAGGATATGAGCATATTGGATACATGCTTGATGATAAAACACTTCTTCATGGAACAGGAAAAACAGATGAGCATCCAGCATACTTTATACTAGATGACATTTCTGACAATCGCATTAAGTTGCCTAATTATGGAAGCTATGAGCCTGTAGAGTCAATCTCACCTGCAGGCGCATTAAAGTCTATAGGTAACTTTGCTGGAGATGTTGCTGATTTTTTAGGATTTAAAGAAGGAGGTGAACTTCCTAAAGCTCAAGAAGGGACATTTAAGAAATTTGTACCTACAGAGTGGCAGAAAAAAGCCATTGAAAATATTGATGATGATTATTGGAGAAGTGTTTATCAGAATACAGATAATCTTATATTCTATAGTCCAAACAAGGATGAAATAGATGCTGGTAAGTTTTCAAGTATGATGGGTGAGTTTGGACTAGATAATATTGATTCAACACGTCTTCCAAAAATTGCGGAAAGACTAAAAAGTGGGAAATGGGCATATGACACAATAACTGGAACAGAGTATAAACTGCCACCATTATTTTATAATGAAGAGCCTTCTGAAGCACCTGTCCAACAAGAAGTTGCAGATTCTCAAATGATAGTGCCTGTAAAAGGGAGTGTTCAAAGATGGCGTCAACTCCCTACTGGAACTTGGACATGGGATTCTGTTCCTTCTGAAAACGTTAATTATAATTTAAACACAGCAGGTTATAGAGAAGGAGGTGAACTTCCTAAAGCGCAATTTGGTGCTAGTATGATAAGAGGAGATTTGTTGTATGATGACCACATGAACAAGGAAAATGACACTACACTAGAAAATTTCATAGAGATAATTGATCCAACTGGTATTCTTTCTCACGATGATGCTAAAAGGGCATATGAAGAATGGCAAAAATCAGGAGAAGATTTACCAACCTTTTTGCAATCATTGGATATGTTTGGTGCTGTCCCTGCACTAGGTAAACTTGGGAAACTTAAATATATTGTGTCTCCTGGAATTGGGATGATGAAAAAGGCATATGATTATCTTCCTTGGCAACAAGCATTAAATATACTTGATGGAATTCAAGATTTAACTGAAGATAAAGATGAAAAAAGGGATGGTGGTAACATTTCTCAAATGGGATACAGAGATGATTCTCAGTATAGAGATAGAGCATACATAGATATTGAAACTAAAGATGGGACAATTGACATGAGTGAAACAGGCAAAAGACTCTTGGCTATAGACCTTGAAACAGGTGAAGAAAGAGTTTTACATCCTTATTCAGGTTTACACAAGTTTGTTGGAAAGAAAATTAGAGAGATTCCTTTGAAAAATAGACCTCTTAAAAGAGCACAAGATGGTAAGCAACAAAGAATGTTTACTCCTTTGCATAATGTAGATAAGGAAACTTGGGATATGTCAAATGCTCAGGGTGAAGATACGTATAAGTGGTATACTGATAGAAATATGTTTCCTGTTCAAGATCAACAAGGGAATTGGAGTATCTATGCAAACCAAGATATTGGTAAAGAGATAATGGGTCATGGTACGAGAGCATCTAAAATTGCACAAGAGTTAGGCACAACTGAAGATGTTGTTAGTGATTACTTTAATCCAGTTTATAATTATTCTAAAGCAACCTATGATAATAGAATTAAGAGGACTTTCAATGAGTACCTAAATCAAGGTGTTGAACCAAAAGATTTAATACAACAGGTAATGAAAGATCATCCTACTTGGGGTACTGAGTCTGGTCTTACAGATTTGTATGGACAACTTACAACTGATGCTCAAATGCAACTAGAAGAACAAAGAGCACTAGCAGAAGCTAATAAGTTCTTATCTATAAATGATAGATATATACCAAAACCTGAAGTTGCAGAAACCATCCATCCTTTTGGTGGAAATGATAACTATCTGGCAGAATTAGAGCAAGCTAGAACATACAATAAAAGCAAACCTGATAATCTAAATTTTACAGAGCTAGAAGGTGTATATAAGGCTCTATCAGAAGAAGAACGAAAAGAAGTTGATAGAATATTTAATGAAAGCTATTGGGATCCTGAAAGAGGGGTTGGTGATTATGCATATGAAAATGATTATGGTCAGTCAAAAGATGTACGCCCAGGTAATCCATCTGGTTTTGGTGAAAGACTAAGCCAAATTTGGAATGAAGGTTTTGGAACTACGTCAGATACATATGGTTCTACTGATTGGGAAAAAGAAAAAATAGCTGAGTATGAAAAGAATAAGGTAAAAAGATTTGACTCTAAAGAAGAGGCAACTAGACAATACTTAAAAGAAAAAGCTGAAAGAGAATATTATGAAGCAAATCCTGTAAGGCCAAATGGGGCATGGAATAATTATGGAGATGGCCCTTTAGGACATGTTGCAATTGCTCCTTGGTTGCTAGGAGGTAAAGGTATTTATCAGCTTGGAGAGGGTGTTTTTTCACAACTTGCATCAAAATCATTACCATTTTTATCTAGTGTGCCTGGTGCAACTTACGGGAATCTAGCTAGTTCATATGTTGTAGCTGACGCACTTCAAAACCGAATTATACCTACAATGGGTGAATGGGGTAGAGGAGAATGGGATCCTGCAAATCAATTTGCAAATATTGGCTTAGCTGCAGTAGATTTGTATGCATCAGGAATTGGTGATGATCTTTGGAAGGGGTATAATAAACTTATGACATACAAGCCACTTATGGAGGCTAGAAAAATCAATACTGCAAATCTTCCTACGATAGGTGGAATGCCAAATCCTGCTAGTGTTCCTTTACAAGGATTGAAAAATCTTGGACTAAGAACACCAGATAAACTTGCAAATTTTCTTGAACTTGAAAAGATGTTCCAAATTGGAAAAGCTGGATTTATTGGGAATGAGGTGGTTGATGCTATACAAGATGGTGGTCTTGATGCAGAAAATATAGGTAGAATTACTATGGCAACTCCAGCTGTTTTATGGCCATATGGAAGAAAATTATATGATAAAGGTTATAATGCTTTTAGTCGTGGAAAGTCCAATTACTATAATTCACTTTTAAGTGGTGTTAAAGGAATGAGAGGTCCTGGTAACTATATGCCAGTAGGTACAGGTAATATACAAACAGGACCAGGAGGGGTAGGAGGGCTTAGTAATATGATTGCAAGACCAACTGAAGGTGTCAGTTTTGAAAGCAGATTGGGAAGCCCTATGTCTAATTTAATTCAAGATGCAAGGTTTGCTGCGTCTGGTCAAACAGGATTACCAAGATTAAGCAGGCTTCAAGTACCAGGCGGAAGAAGAAAGATAGATAATGATTTTCAGTCTATCTTCCTTAAGAGTCAAGGTGATATAAAAGCTGTGACAAATGAGATGAGAGCTTTGGGATATGATAATTCTCAAATTGATGATGCTGCAAGAGAAGCATTTGTTGGGCTAGGCAACCCATATGGAAAAATGGAACCTTTCTTTATGGGTAACATGAAAAATGCACCATTTAAAATGGATGAGTTTTCTCCATTAGCTCAAAGAGGTCAGTCTGATATGTTAAATGAATACAACAATATTAAGAAAAGATATGATACATTTAAGAGTACAGGATTTGATCCTAGCTCAGATATGATGCAAGACTTAGAAAAAAGAATGCTTGAGGCAAGATTTAAAATGCGTTATAAGCAAAAGACTCAACCTCAATTTGATTTCTCAGAGTGGGAACCCCTTAAATCTAGAATGATAGACAAGGAAATGGATCCTTTGAATTTAGGACTTCGTAGAAATGAATATGGTGGAGAATTACCAAAAGCTCAGATTGGTGGGATTTCTTTTAATACAATGGATCCTGATACAAGACTTATTAAGCAAAAAGTAAAAAGAAATGGAGATCTTGCAACAGTAATAGGTAAAAAGGATCCAAATGGAAGATGGCATCGTTATAAGGTAATAACAAGAGATGGTAAAATTATAAAAGTTGGTCAAGTTCATGGAGGTGGTGGATTTGAAGATATGGAATATCAACCTTATCTCCCAGATCAATTCAATATTAGACCTCAGCCAACTCCTGCACCACAAATAAATAAACAAGAAAAAAATAATAACTTTGAACTTAAACCTAAGATAAATGAAAAAAGGATGCTATAAATGTGGAGGGAAAATACATGAGACAGGAGGCGTAGCTTCTAGTTCACAAGGTATGTCCCAAGAAGATCAGATGTTAATGATGATAGCATCCATGCTTCAAAAAAATATTTCAAAACTTGGACAAGAAGAAGGTGTCCAAGCTACTATTCAATTCTTAGGAGAAAAGGGACTTATAGATCCAAATTCTCAAGAAGGTATGCAACAAGGTATGTCTTTACTTGAGGCTTCAATAAATCATGTTGATCAAGTTCATGGTAGTAGAGATGTTTCTTCAGAAGGACTGCCTGAATATACTTCTGGTGGATATGATGATATGAAAGATGGCGGATCCTTTTCTCCTCACGAAATGTACAAAGGTGATGATGTACAGATGGCTAGGTCTTATCAAGAGCATCTTGATTTGGCAGAGAGAGGGTATGATCATAACATGGCTAAAGGTGGTGAAATGATAAGACGTGCAGATGGTTCATACTCACGTAGAGGTTTTTGGGATAACATAAGAGCTACAGAGAAAAAGTTAAAAAAGGCTCAAGTTGGTCAACAACAAGAAGAGCAATCTATGTTTGTAGGAAACCAAGGTGTTCCTGTAGAGAATCAACCGGCAAGTCCTATGATGGGAGCTATGACTTTTGATTGGAATAATCCACAAAATAACATAACTACTCCTAATCAACAGTATTCAAGTACTACTTCAAACCTTGAAGCAGGTGAGGCGTTTAAGCCTGAAAACTTTAAACAATATGAAACTATTGAAGATCCTGATGAAGACAATGTTGAAAACAATGATGAAAACATCAATTCTGATGATGAGAAGAAAATAGGTGATCCAGTTAAAAGTGTGACATATCATAGAAACTTAGGTGTACAAGAAGCAACACCAAGAGATGTAAGAAGGATGGGGAATCTTTCATATAATGTTCCTGGAAACTATAATAGTGGTCTTAAGCATTATTTATCTGTACAAGACAATCCTCTTGCTCAACTTGCATCAGGTTTTCTTAGTTTGAGAGGAATAGGTGCAGGCCTTGGATTGGCTGGAAAAAAGTTTTTTAATTCACCAACAATGCGTCAAGACTATGACGCAGAAGATAATAAAGTTGGAGATCCTTATGAGGTGGACAGAAAAACAATTCGTCAAGAAAATAAAGATTATAGACAAGATAGAAGAGCTCTTAGACAATACAATCGACTAGAAGATGGAAATCCTAGAAATGATTGGTTGAACAAGGTTGAGAATTCACCTCAAAATCTATACTACAAGACAAAAGGAATGTTCCAAAAAGAAGATGGTGGTGAGCTTATTAGGGCTCAAGACGGAACCATAGTTGATTGGAATAAAAGTGATGCTATAGTCACTCCGAAAACTTTAAAGAATGGTGAAAAGGTAGAACTGCTTTTTGATGACCATGATAGAAATTACATTGGTTATGAAGATGAATACGGAGACTGGTACAGAGTGACTAAAGAACACCCTCAATATAAAGAATTTAAAAAGGCTGTAAGACCTGATTTTCGGGACCAACAGTTTAAGAACAGAATGAAGGATAAGTATGTTGATAAAGTATATACTGGAAAAAATGAATATACTCCTTCTCAAGAATTTACTGATAGACTAAATTATCAAATAGAAAATAAAGGTCTAGAAAAGGGGATGGGTGATACTGATAAACTTGAAGACATTGCCGCTAAAGATTTGGGATTATTGTTTGGACCTGTAGCTTATAGTGCGCCTAGTGAAAGGTATAGTAAAAAAGACATTAGAAGAGACTTAAAGAAACGTGCAAGATTAGAGCATGGTCCTCAGTGGTATGCAGCTAACGCCTTAGAAAATGCAGGAATACTTGAAGTACCGTACAGGCACTCTAGAAAAGAAGGTGGTGAATGGAATCCTTTTGAAGATAACAGACGTAAGATTAAAATGAACATTCACAAACCTATGTTTGTAAATGGAGGTCAACCAATGACTTTGCAAGAGTGGTTGGGAGAAGATAAAAGTAGAGCTGCCAATCCTAATTATCAGGCAGAATATGATGCGTATGTGCAATCTTGGAATAATAACCAGGGACAACCTGTGGCAGATAACTCTGTTGTATTTGATAATAACTCAAATACTGATGACCCTTCTGACAACAGTGATCAAGGGAAAGATAGTCAAAACAACAGTTATTTAGATAGCCTTACTAAAAATAAAAGAGTTACTGAATATGGTACTGATGATGCTGGCAGTTATGTAGCTGAAGGTATTACTGGTGGACTTGAAGGTGTTGCTGGTGTGACTGAATATTTTGCTGAGAAGAAAGCACTTAGAGATAACAACGCAAGACTGAGACAGTCAGGTAATACAATGCTTGCATCTCAACCAATGAATCCACAAGATGCATGGGCTGGAAAATTAGCTCAAGAATTTTCAGTTTCAGGATTTGGTACTCCTATGTCTGGCGGAATGTACTCATTAGGGAAGTTTGAGGATATAGGTACTACATACGCAACTTCTAAAAGAGGTGGTCAAATTTATGAGCTTGGTGGAGTATATGATTTAACTGATGAAGAATTGGCAATGTTAAAAGCAATGGGATATGAATATGACACCCAATAATAGTAGGATTTCTCACAATAAATTTGTAAATTCTAAATGTAGGGAAGTTGTCCAATTCTCAATTTAAACTTTAAAAATTTATGCCTAAGGTAAAGATAACAAAGGCCCCAAGAGCAACTGGTTCTCAATCTGGTTATGGATTGGTTAGGAAGTCTAGGGTTCCACACACAGGTGACTCAGATCGTGAAGTCAAAAACACAATGACTGAGCTTAAGGGTGAGGATAAAGCTAAAGCAAATATTGAAGTAGAGGGTGGAGAAACTGTCCTTGGTGATGTTAACAGAGATGGTTACGCTGAACTATTTGAGTTTAAAGGTAAGCGTCACTCTGAAGGAGGAATGGCTGTTGACATACCTGAAGGTTCTTTTATTTTCTCAGATACTAAAAAGCTTAAGATTAAAGACAAAGAAATGCTTAAACAATTCTTTGGTCTTTCTGCTAAACGTGGTGGTTATACACCGGCAGCAATCTCTAAAAAGTTTCAGATAAATGAGTTTATTGATGTTCTGAAAAACAAGGAATCTGATGAAATGGCAAAACGCTCTGCTAATGAAATGATTAAGAACAATATGCAGAAGCTTGGTCTTTTAGCATTTATTCAAGAATCAATAAAAGGATTTCCTGAGGGAGTTCCTGATGTCGCACAAGTTGCTTTACAAGAATTAGGTATAGATCCAAATCAATTAATTGAAGAAGTTGCACCTCAGCAACAAGGTCAGATGCCGCCACAAGAACAAATGATGAGTCAAGAACAAATGCCAATGGCTATGAATGGTAAGCAAGTGAAAAGAAAATATCCAGATGGGGGAGGGCTTCCTAGTGCAAGTCAAAGTAAACAAAATTTTGAGAAATATTATCCACCACTTTTAAATAAACTCAATACTATTTATGGTTCAGATTTCTTGAAAAGAAGACCTTCCAATATTAATGAGAATAGTTATGATTTATTAAAAGGATTACTAACTTGGAGTGATGATCGTGTTATCCCTGGATCTGACAACCCAAAACATCCTATGAATATCATGTTGCAGGATTTAACTAGTGGTGCATTATCAGATGCAGATATACAGACAATACTTGAGTATGATATATCTAAGAAACTAGGACTTATGGATAAAGCATCTCTTTGGGCAAAACTTCCTTCTGACACAGTTGATAAATTTCAAAAGAACAAGGCATTTGTTAAATCTATGAGAGGACAAGGATACACTTTTGAAGGTGGTGGAACCAACCCTCTAATGAGGTTTCTTCCACAAGCTCAGGAGTCAATGATTGATTTGCCACCAGTATCATATGAAGAAGGAGTACAATCTGGAATATTAAATGCAGGAACTGCTGTAGCAAATATGTCAGATGAACAAATTCAATTTGAGTTAGCTCAATTGGAAAGAGAAAAAATGCGTAAACTCTCTGACACGAATCAACTACCTGTATATCAGCGAGATGAACAAGAATTACCTCCTTTGAATCCCTTCCAAATAGTCCAGCAAGCTGGGACATATGCTAACGGAGGATACAACAGAATGTATGGCGGAGGTCTTCCAAAGGCTCAACCAGGTCGTCAACAAGTAGTTGGTGACAATACTGTTGTAAGCCAACAATATCTTGGCTATCCTGGTGTTGAAAGAACCGCTACTACTCCTAGTAATTCTGATGAGACATCTTGGTATCAAAGTATAGTTAACAATATGGGGCTTGGTGATTATATAGATCTTGATAGTCCTGATCCAGTTGGACGTACAGTTGATTGGTTGTCAAAATATCTTACGGAGCCATCTATTGTTAACCAAACTGCCAACCAAGGATACAACAGAATGTATGGTGGAAGCCTGCCAAAGGCTCAGCCCGGAAAAGAAGTTAACTC
>Ga0222718_10000296_pt1 | contig 54690 bp, 68 predicted proteins | sample C33_27DmetaG_FD_165045 | JGI IMG/M metagenome (GOLD analysis project Ga0222718, IMG submission 165045) | Estuarine water microbial communities from San Francisco Bay, California, United States - C33_27D | ecosystem: Environmental > Aquatic > Marine > Unclassified | place: USA: California... | reverse complement strand
AATAGGTTCTTAAACATGAATGCACCTTCCGTTTGTTTTTCACACTTACTGAATAGTTCAATAAATGTGGTTAGTGTATCCATACTGTAATAACCTGAACCGTTTAGTTCGTTATATTTTTCATTTGCAAATGGTGAGAATACCAATTCATAACTATCCCTTTCGTTATGTGTTTTAAATGGTTCCACATTTTCATACATCTCAATCATATCATCAATGTATCTACCAACCATTTCTTTGTTTCGTTCACTCTTAACCAAAAGGTCAACAATCCAATGGGTATGGGAAGGCGTCCGAAGACGCTTTCCCTTCTCTTTATATTTGACGATGAAATCTAATTCAGGGTTCCCACCTCTAAATCCCTGATAGAAAGCAACGAGAGTTTTATCACCCATTGTGTAATATCTAAGTGGTGGATAATGTATATCCTCACCTCTCTTCTTGTATGTTAATTCTTTGACTGTATCCATCAGAAGTTACCATCATCCACTTGAAAACAAGTAATCCCGTTTCTCCTCCACATATCAACGACCTTTTGCCGGTCATCAAAGACACACAAAATATCTTTCCTTTTATCATCAGGAAACAATGTGTCCAACCAATGTTGTTTCAACTCATCATCGGGCATAAACTTCCATTCGTTACTGGTTGGACGCATTTTAATCACATCAAATGGTACGTCAAATTTTTTCAACCACCGTTTGGTTTCATCTTTGGTTGCCTTTGAGCGACCTGAGAAGATAACAATACGATGTTTCTCACTTAACAACTGAGCCATGGTGATTACCGGTTCGTTCGGTAAGTCAAACCAAATGTTGTTGGCCCCAAAGAAGATATCCCAATCAATTTTACCATTCTCTCTGGTGGACATTTCCCTACGCTTGGTGATGTCTGCCAAAGTTCCGTCCAAATCAAAAATAACTGTTTTCATAAGACAAATATAAGGTAAAATTTCTATTAATCAAAATAATTTTCTTCAATCCAATCCGCCATGTCATCTTCACCCATGTCTCGCATCATAGTATATACACCATCCGCATCTGAGACCGCAATCAACATTTTAATCATTTCTGTATCCATGTGACAAATGTAAATTAAATTTCATAATTTAAAATCATAAGATGTTTTATTTTACTATCATCTTGACTAATTCTATCCCTAACTTTAATAGAATATTTATAATCATATTCTTCAACTATATAATCTTTATATAGTTTTTCAGTAAATTCATCTTTATTAATTATCAACATGTTATTTGATGGTGAATTTTTAAACCATTCGGCCAGTCTTTCTTGGTCTTTTTTAAGGAAATTACCATCTGGTGAGTATTTGTTAAATGTTGTAGTATATGGTGGGTCTAAAAATACAAAATCACCTTTTTTAACATTTTTAACACAATCATAAAAATCAACATTCATAATTTTTGTATTATTAAAAATATTCACACATTCATTATCAAAATCAAAACTTCTTAATTTTTTATACCAACCAAAAGGTACATTATATTTACCTTTAGAATTAAATCTGTTCATACCGCTGAATGATAACTGTCTTAAAATCCAAAATCTTATAGCATTATCAAAATCATCTTCAAATTCAGTATCTCGATAGTAGTAGTATAGTTTACCAGCAGTTTCTGAAAATTGTTCTTTAGTTATACCTTCAAAATGAAAAGAATTATAAAGTTTAATTATTCTTTGCAATTCTTCAACAATTTTTTTTTGATTATTTTTTAATTGGTAATAAAAGTTATATAACTCATTCCAATTATCATTTATAACTGAAGGATTATGATTTAAATTTAACCATACCGCACCTCCACCTACAAAAGGTTCATAAAAAGTATTAATACTATTAGGGATATATTTTTTAATTATGGGCAATTCTTTACTTTTTCCCCCTGCCCATTTAAAGAATGGTTTCATAAGTTACAATCTTTAATGGTTTATTTTATTATAAATATTTTTCATTTCTTTAAACATATCTATGTAATCTTTATAAGTAATATCTACATTGATTATACGGAATAAATCTTTAGGGTGTATTACCTTAACCCCATTTTCTTGGTATTTTAAGTGTTTATTTTTATATTCATTATCTAAATCATTCTCTTCATAAACACTCCAGTGTAACAAATAAGACTCTATTTTGTATTCTTTATAATTTTCATCTAGTGATTGATGTATATTACTAATCTTATTACAAGTCGCTTTAAACTTTTCAGTATCTAAATTAGTGTTTGATTTCATTTCAATATAATACACTATTTGTTTACTTTCATCTTTAAAAACTATATCCATATCTTTTCTATTATTATCTATATGAATTAGTTTGTCTTTTCCTTTATATAAGTCATAACCATTACTTTCAATGACATATTCAAACCATTTCTCAAAATTTTTACCTATCTTATTAAAAAGACTATGAAATGATGGTTGTTCTCCAAAAATTAAGAAAGGTAATGCACCTGGTTTTGTTAATGTAGTTTCACTAACAATACCTTTAAAAATTTCAATAGCTTTATCTTTGTAATCTTTATTCATACCATAAAAGATAGTACAATTTACTTGTAAAAACAAACTTCAACCCCACTTTCTTCAAACATCACTCGTGACCTAGCAGCATGAGCATCCCAATGTTCACGGTTACGAGTGGTGTCTTCTTTTTTAACGTATATTTTTTTGATACCCGCGTTAATAATCCCCCTACAACAATCAGAACACGGAACACCACAAGTTAGATACATAGTACAGTCCTTTGTACTTACACCAATGCGAGCAGCATTTAGTATTGCATTCATCTCAGCATGGACAATCCAATAATACTTTTCAGGTCTTACCTGTCTTTCATCCACCTCATCGTCAATACCACGAGGAAATGAGTTGTACCCTGTAGATACAATCTCATTATCCTGTCCAACTATTACCGCACCTATCTGTGTACGTTTATCTTTAGATTTAAGTTTTACCGTCTCCGCGATATTCAAAAAGTATTCAGTCCAGTTCATCATATCCATTTTTAACCTTTCGTATGTAGTCTTCAACATTATGTTTAGGTTTCCATCCCAATAATTCCTCGGTGTCATTATCAACCAAATCGGCAGTTACTCTCTCTCCTTTTCTTTCTTCAACCATAACCCACTCACCAAATAGTTCAGCAATTTCAATTATTGTTTTTGGTTCACCTTTCCTTAAAAACCATTCATGGTTTAAATTCTTTTGTGAAGATAATATGGTACCTTCAATAATATCTTCTATATGTGTAAAGTCTCTCATCTGAGTCCCTGGTGATACTACTGTAAGTTTTTTTCCTTCCCTATATTGTTTTTCAAATATACCTATAACCGTGGCATAATCACCGGACTCTATTTGCCCAGGTCCATACACATTATAAAAATAAACTATCTCATAATTTAGTCCGTACCACTTGTCATAGTTTTTAATTAACTCAACCATTTTTGCCTTAACCCACGCATATGGTGATAAGTTTTCGTCTTCACCATTATTACCAAACTTAGATGAAGATGCCGAATATATTAATTTAGCACCCCATTCTTTACACCTCTCAATTAATAAAGAGGTTGAATGTAGATTGGTGTCAATTAAGTAATCTATGTCATCGAATGATTTAACTATCCTTGAGTATTCTCCAAAGTGAAATACTACGTCAGGTTTAAAATCATAGTCACTTTCTAAAAATTCTTTTACCGACATATTTTCATATCGAGCACCTTTTACGTGGTTACATATTCTACCCGTAAAATAATTATCTACTGATAATATATCAGACTTTGGATATATTTCTATAAGTCTTTTTATAAGGTTTGAACCTACAAATCCTGCACCTCCTGTAACTAGTATATTCATAATCACTGCAATACTTTTGATACGTTATTATTCTTTTGAATTTTAACAATAGAGTCTGACCATTGACTTACCATAGGGTTATGAGTTATGACAAATATCTTTTCAAAGTATGATTTAATTTTATGGAAGAACTCTGATACCATTTCAAGGTTGTCGTTAGATATCTTACCGAAGACCTCATCAAAGACTACGATATTAGGTTTAGGTAACGAACATACTTTAGATAGTACCGCACGTAATGCCAGTGATGCGATTGTCCTTTCGTAACCACTACCACTACTCATGAGTTTTTCTATCTGTGTGTTATTATCCACCATCCAGAACTCTACCTCATCCTTTTCTGATATACGAACCTCAAGTTTAAACTCCGCAGAATCCATAAGGAGTCTTTGTAATTCAGAGTTAATAACTGGTGTCATACTCCTCATAATCATTTTGGAAATACCTTTCTTACCGAATAAGTCTAAGTATATCTTATAGATTCTAAGTTTTTCTTCTTCCTCCTTAATCCTATCAATGAAGTTATTAAGTTCTTCAATTTTATCTTTGTACTTATCAATATTATTCTTTGAAGTGGTTATGTTTGAGTTTACACTTTCTTTCTCATTAGTTAGTTCGTCTAATCTCATATCCGCCTTCAACAATACTTCATCAATCTTATTGTTTTCTTTAACCTTAACTTCTTGTTCTTTGAATCTTTTTAAAGTTTCTTCAACTCCTTTCTTTTTCAATTCAAATGACTCAACCTGAATTTCATACTTTTCCTTTACCAATTTGTTCTTTTCATATTCATCAAATTGATTTTTAAGGTCAACGAATTTGGATTCTTCCTTAATATATTTTTTAACTTCTTTGTCGTATGTCTTAAGATTTTCTTTTAAGGTTACTAACTCTTTCTTTTTCTTCTCAGAATATTCGGATTGTGCAAGTGTTATACCACAGTATTGACACTTGATTCCTCCGTCAAATTCTTTTAACTCTTCCTCGATGTCATTGATTTTTGACTCTGTAGTACCAAAATTAACCTTAGATTCGGACAATAACTCTTTAACACCATCGTGTTTATCTTCTTCGTAAAACTTTGATGGTTCAGTTATGTTAAGGTTATCAATATCTTTTTGGGTGTTGACTATCTTTGACTCATAGTTTTTTATTTCCAAATCCAAATCATTTGGGTTTACTCTGAGTAAATCTTTATCAATACCCGTGTGTTTCTTTTGTATCCATTCATCACGATAGTTCTGACCTTTCTCTATTCTGTCATTAACATCTTTGATTTGGTCATTATAAGTTTTGATATTATTCTCCTCCTCAGAAATTTTTTCTTTGTTGGTTTCAATATCAAATTTCAAATCTTCAATATTATAAAGATTTGATGTCATTCTTTTACTAAAGTTAGATACGATTTCTTTCGCAGCTTCTTCTTTCAGTTTAAGACTATCCAACCCTAAGAACCTTGATAATACCTGACCTCGTGCGGTTGGTTTAGAGTCTATTAGTTCCTCCAAATTACTTGCTGTGGTAAGTATGGTCATAAGGAAGTCATTCATCTCTCCTATGGACCTCTTAATGAATTCTTCGGTTTCCCTTCTTTGTTCACCAGTAAAGTTAACCAAAGAACCGTCAGCTAACTTTTTGAAGAAATCTAACTTAGTACTCACAGTAAATCCCTCACCACTTCGTTTTGGTTTTCTGATTACCTCACGAACAATGATATAGTTCTCACCATCAATTGTGATGTCACCTTTAACACTTACTTTATTCTTATCTCTAAATCTATTGAATATCTCTTCCGCCTTACTTGTCTTTGTTGTGGTATTGAAGAACAAGAAAAGCAAAAGGTCTACGGTTAATACCGTCTTACCACCAAAGTTAGGTGGGTTAGATTCAACCGCAGTGATACCTTTTACTTTATTAAAATCCAAAACTTGATTATCACCAAAAGACAAAAAGTTAGAAAACTCAATCTTATTAATATACCACTTTTTGAATGGTGTGACGTCTGATTTTTCAGCACTCACTTTATTTTCAACAACCTCATTGAATTCAAGTATCTTTTTCTCATTGTCAGATAATTCATGTACTTTGAGGTACTTAGTAATCAAGTCCTTTTGAAAATTTTCATCAAGGATGTTCATAGATACGTCAACCGATTGAACTTCGTCTTCAGTAGATTTTACCTTTGTAACTACATTAACGTTCTTTGACCCGTACTTTTTTTCAAAGTATGCTCTTACTCTCTTTATTCTTTCTTGAGTGAAGTTATCAGGCGTATCTTCCCATACCACTTGGATATAAGGATTTTCAAATGTTTCTACTTTTAAGTCGTGGTTCATATAATCATAATTAAATTCAACTGGTTGATTGAATAAGTCCATTAAAGTTTAATGTCCAAAGGTTGGTCTGTTGTAATCTCTTCTTCTGTTACTGTTTCTCCTGAAGTTTTTAACTCTTCCATTCTTTTAATCATCTCTTCTTCCCAAATTTTTTGGATTCTGTTTTGTTGAGATTGAATGTTTTGGTTTCTCTTTTGTACTCTTTTACGGTGAGCTTTTTTACCACCTCTTAGTCTTGATTTTGGCATGATATTTATATTTAAATTAGTTTATTATGAAAAAATTTCTTAAAAAGTTTATGGACAATGTTTGGGTTAAGTTATTGTTTTCAATCTCAATTATTGTCGCGTCTATACCATCAATAATACAAGATTTTCAGGAACCTGTCAATAATGGATATACACATTATGGGTTATTAATTGTAGGTTTAATGTATTTATTAGAAAGTTTATTATGGATACTAGACATTTGGAAAACCTCGGAAGAGAATTAAAATCTTTCGAATATTCAATTTTTAATGGTGAGGATATCGACCATAAAAAATTCTTTTTATTAAAAAAGGAGTTGATAGATAATCGTGAACATTGTAAAGATTTATTAGAGATTTATGAGTTATTAGAATCAACTATTGATAAAATTCAAACTGATAAAATGAATAAGAGATTAAATATATTGACTATATGGTCAACACTATTCTTACCCTTATCATTCTTTACCGGATTGTTTGGTATGAATTTTAATGACATACCTTTTCTTACCAATCATTATGGTTTTTGGATTTTCGTATTTGTTAGTTTTGTGACTGTCGGTTGGTTATGGGTTTATTTTAAACGAAATAAGTGGTTTTAACCGATAAAATACTCTATCATTTTACCCATCCTACCATCTGAAAACCCTCCCATAAATAAAACGTACGCCAAATATACCCAACCTAAAAAAAAGTGAACCAACCCCCACAATATGGATTTGTTATAATACCAACTAGCAAACATTGCCAATACCCTAAAGATTAACCTGTAATCTGTAGGTACTAAATGAAACCTCACTAGTTCTTTCTTTTCTTCTTCTGTCATTATTTACGATTTTCTTCAAACCATTCAACAATAGCGTTTATCGCCCACACACCACCTGAAGCTAACATACCGTCAAAGAATAAACCAAAAGCCGGATGTAATCCAATAAAGAATGTAAAAGGTGAGAAAAATAAACTCATAAAAAATCCAACCCATGTTGATGTACACATTACACAACTAATCAGTCCTGAAAGGAATTTAAATAGTGGTGATATGATTGGTATTCCAACCTCTGCAGTTTTATGTATTGAGTTACGTAAGTTGTCAAATATTGAGCCGTAAACTAATATGTTTGTCATCCCATATGCGGCTACCATCCAAATTAAAAACATTTCTATCATCTGTATAAATTATCGTTTAGGTTTGAGGACCTCATATATTGAGCTTTAATCGGTCCTTTTATCTCTTGTAATTCTACAATATTTTTTTCCAATTGTAAAATCATTTCATCTTTTTTTCTTATATCTTCTCTTAGTGTTTGTATAGTTTTTTGTAACATCTGTTGTTTTTCTTTGTTTTCAGTCTCTTTGACTATCTCAACTTCTTTTATCACCTCAACCTCTTTTATGATTTCAACAGGTTTTTCAATCACTATTTCTTTCTCTATAATTTCAGGTGGTTTGTTCTCCAATTCCTCTATTTTAAGTAATAATTTATTAGTTTCACTATCATCAGTTATGTAAACTTCTTTTTCTACTATAACTTCTATAGGTACTTCGACTTCATTTATTACTTCTTTTTCCACAACTTTTTCCACTTCGACTATTTTTTCAACTTCTTTAATAATCTCAACAGGAACTTCTTTAACCACCTCTTTAATGACCTCTACAGGGATTTCTATTTCCTTTATAACCTCCTTCTCTACTTCCACTATCTTTTCTACTGGAACTTCCTTTATAACCTCTTTAATAACTTCTTTTTCTATAACAGTTTGACCGTCAATTGTTAGTAGTCCATACTTCTCTATTTGATATCCCTTATCAAAACAATCCTTAATAAACTTATCATAATCTAATTCGTTAAGTTTACAGAATTCTTTTATTTCTTTTTCTTCTTGTGAAGTAAAATTATACATTGACGAGTCGCTCATTACCTTTTTCTAAATCTTCTATAGATTTTATTTTAAAGTTTAAGAATGGTCTTGGATTTACTAAATCAATCGTTTCGTACTTATTATCGTTTACATGATAAATTCCATATCCATGATTTTTAACACTCTCACCGAAGTTCTGTTGTATTGTGGAACCAATCATATAGGCTTTCTTTTTACCAGGTATTGTAAAGGTTTGTCTTTTATGTATATCACCACACAAAACTAAGTCACATCCTTTGAACCTATCGGTGTCAAATCCATCTTCAAACTTGTATCCTATGTCTGTAGTAAGTCCCTGTATGGGTCCGTGGAATAATCCAATTTTAACGTTATCTGATTTATCAATTTCAGGTCTTACATTATGATTAACCAATGAATATACTACCCAATCAATATTCTCATCTACATACACCCCACTATCTTTATAGTAAATAATATCAGGGTTTTTCAATGAGTCTATAATCGGTGATAGCGCATCAACTCTACTTAAGTTACTTTCAAGAAAGTCATGGTTACCAATAATCAATACTGTCTTACAAATTTTAGAACATTCAGTTAGAATCCAAACAACAAAGTTTATTAATTCAGGTGTCATCTGATTTTTTGAATGTACTAAGTCACCAGTAAAAACAATTCGGTCAGGTTTGTGTTCTTTCCATTGTGTTAAAGCATCTTCCATAATACCACGATATAAGTCATGGTCTTTAAACAGTCTGACGTGTAAATCAGAAAAATGTATAATTTTATTAATCATCATAAACAAGTTAAGTATCTTTCACCCCTATCACAAAGAAATGTCACAACTAATCCATTTGGGTTATTTTTTTCAATCCATCTTTCAGCCGCTAATACATTAGCTCCCGCAGATATACCAACAAAAATTCCAGTCTCTCTAGCTAATTTACGTGCCCTTTCCTTAGCATCTTCTGTAGACACCGTAACAATTTCTTTAACTTTAGTCAAGTCAACTAAAAACTTAGAACCATCACCAATACCCTGTATTCCATGTAGACCAGGTTCCCCTCCACTCATAACTGGTGATTCTTCAGGTTCAACTGCAATCATTTTTATCATAGGATATCTTTTATCCAATGTTTTTTTACAACCCATAAGAGTTCCTCCTGTACCTGTTCCTGTTACAACACATTCAAGATATTTACCATCAAAAAAATCCATTATCTCTTTAGCGGTACTATCTTCATGTGATTTAATATTAAGAGGGTTATTAAACTGGTTACAATTAAACCATCCGTTTTTTTCGGAAAGTTCGTCTCTTAATTTTATTGCACCATCAAAATCACCTTCACCAACCTCAATAAGTTCGGCACCATATAATCTTAACATTTGTTTCCTTTCTTCAGACATATTAGAAGGCATAACTATTTTACATTTGTACCCTCTCTCCGCGGCTAACCACGCAAATGATATACCCATATTACCTGAAGTGGCTTCGATAATAGTATCACCAGGTTTTAAAACACCCCTATTTTCCGCATCATTAATTATGTAACTGGCAGGTCTATCTTTAATAGAGCCCGTGGGATTAAAAACTTCCGCTTTCGCGTAAAGTTTATCACTTAATTTTATCATAGGTGTGTCACCAATATGTCTTGATAATTTCATTGTCCAGTCGTAATTAAAATTGATATACTTTTTATACATTAGTTCCTCTAAAAAATCTAAGTCTTCGTTGTGCTCTTTTTTTTCTTTTTTTAATACTTTTAAAACCAAAAATACTTTCTGATTTCTTTTTTTTATTCCAAACCTTGGTTTTATTTACTTGTTCTGTTTGGTGTTGTCCCCAATTATTAAAATTAAAAATATCACTTTGTGAGAATAATTTAGGTGATATCAACAGTGCTAATATATAAATAATTTTTTTCATTACACAATGAATTCCTTATTAATATGTCCGCATTCGGCACATTTATAAGTTTCCATTGGTACCATTTGGTCATCAGGAGTACCGACTAATATCTTACTAATTTTTTTAATAACTGTAATCTTATCAAAATATATAGATTTACAATTTTCACATTCTATGTTTGGTTGGTCAGCGACATTAATTTTTACTTGTTGCCCACCACCGTTACCTAAATTACTTAAATCCATTGTCATAATTCTTCTAACATTAATTTAATTTCGGCCTCCAAATCTTTACATTTGAATACCTTGTAGTTTTTATTTCTTTCATTAATCCAAATCAGGTAACAATTACCAATCTTTAGATTTGTGTTTTTTTCAATAATATGTTTATATAAAGATAATTGTAGTGAATATGTATTAATCTCACAAACATCTAAATGTGAGATTGGTTCCTCAAATCTTTGTCCATAATCGTTTTTAGTTTTAATCGCTTTATTAGTTTTATAATCCCAAACTTCCAACATACCCGATTTCTTATTATAAAACAAACAGTCAACCATACCTCCAATACCATAATCCTCATCACCAACAACCAATTCCATTTTTACAGGTATAAGATTAATTCTTGAGTCCTCATAAAAATTTTTAAATATTGTCTGACATTTGTCAAAAGAATCTTTAATAATGTCATGACCAAATTCCTTTACCGCCACAGACGGGTCATAAGGAAATTCTTTATTGTTCCACCAGTTTTCAGCGTAGTCATGGACTGCAGAACCCTTAACCGTTGATGTATCTCTTTTTAGGTCCCAATCAGATATTACATCTTCAACTTTCAGTCCTCTTTTTGCCGCATATTGTTCGGCAATTTTTTGTGTCTCAAACTTAGGTTTAAACTTACCTATGAACTTGGTTGCGCTCATTAATTCACGGTCACCAATAAAGTATTTGTGAGGACCATCGTAGTATTTTACGTGATTAAACTTACTTAATTCTAATATCGTCTCCATTATTTTTCTAATTCTATATATGAACCTTCAGGTATCTCACCCCTCAAATCTCCTAAGTCCTTACCTTCAGGTAGTTTAACTATCTTTATTCTACCATATAACTTACCACCAGACAACTTATAGTAAAGTCTCTTAGCATCTTCCCAAGCGTCATCATCAAGACATATGATGATGTCTTTCTTTGCCTTCTCATACAGTACCTCCCATAGGTTATCGTTTATGTATTTACCCAACAAAGGTATTGAATTTGGAACAAAGAATCCATCAAAAACTCCCTCAACTATCCAAATGTCTTTATCCCAATCTATTCTACTTTCATTAAAAATAAGAAACTCCTTTGCAGCCTCAGGGTTTTTATACTTCATTCGGGTATTTGGATTCCAGCTTCTACTTACAAAGTAGTTCAGTTCACCTTCTTTATCAAACGATGGGACGATTATACGACCCGCATAGTCACCTTCATAAGCAAATCCTATGTCGTACTTATCTATGATGTCTTGAGTGATGCCACGACCCTTTAAATAGTTCATAGCCCTTCTCTTTTCAGGGAAGATATCACTCACATCTTCAAACTTATGGTATTCTTTAGGTAAAAGTAATTTCTTGTACTCTTTCTCCCCTCTGACAAACTCATCAGGTCTAATAAGTTCATAGTATTGTTTGTCTTTCTTCCCTCCATATCTTTCTATCAACCAACCTAAATGACCTTTGGTATTGTGTGTTTCGGCACATGCCCAACATTTGAATACGTGGTCTCCATAGTTTACCTCAAGGTTCCCTTTTCCATCTCCCTTATCCAAACCTTTAATGTCATATGAACACACGGGACAATCAAAAGATATCTGGTGACGATACTCATTATGGTTATGAGCATCACCAAACATACCTGTAAGCATATCAACTATGAGACCTTCGTCGGTGTGTTCCATAAACTATAATATAGTAAACGAAACCCGACTAATCAATTACCAAATATTTTCTTTTTTCATATAACCCAATACACAAGTGTAAGCATCTGCTTGGTCAAAACATTCTTTCTTTAGTGTATTGTTTCTCGTATATAACCACGTAATCTGTGGTTCAGCATCTGAAACCTTATTCCAAATTAATTCTTTCTTATCTATCGTTTTAGGTAATCCCCCGAACAATACTCTTTTACCTTTATCATTTTCTTGTACCAACTCAGGCCATGCATATTTTCTTGAATTGTAAGTTGATATATAATTTGGCACTATTCCTAATATCTTATATATCGACCTTGAAATCATTGAGTTGTATCTAAGTAGTGTTCCTACTGTCCAAACATTATTAGAGTTAAGTAATGGTTCTTCTATAATAACTTTTGATATACCTAAGTCTTTATAGTTTTTTAATTTGTCTTCAAATGCATCAACCTTAAACATCATCTCCTCCATCTTATCTTCAGGTTTGGGTTTGATAACAGGTGATACGTGAGTTAATTCTAAAAGATTTTTGTCTTTTAAATCAAATAAAGCCCAACCTATAGTTTTGGTTGAGATGTCTAACCCCAAAACTTTTGGGGTATTCTTAAGTGTATTTTTTGACATTTAATGTTAAAAATCAATCTTTATGCTATATTGCTGTACACCCATCCTTAATTCAGGTGATTGTACTTTAGATATAATCATAAGATTTTTATCATTATCGTAAAGCCCAATTTCAGAAACGTATGGTGATTGTGAGTCAGACCACGTTGGATTGTTAGATGTCATGAATTGTCCTTGTCCTAAATTACATAGATAATTCATAACATATATAGTTGCTTGTATATCTGACTGTACTTCTCCGTAAAAGAAATATTCATCACCAAAATTAAGTGTAACACCTTCCTGACCAACTGATGGAATACTGATATAGTCTGATAAATCATATAAACCTGCGGAGTCATAACTAGGTTTATTAATTAATAAGGTAGTATTTGTTAACCCTGAAACAGTAAGATATCCATTTACTTTTGTTGATTCTAATTGGTCGGTCACATCTATTTCTTTCCACTTTGTTGGGTCTGGTTTTTGTCCTGTAGTAACTTTTTGTGCTAAAATAGTAAACTCGTTAGCTGAAAATCCTGATGGTGACGTACCTATTTCACTTAACATGAACGGAAACTCATCACCAAATCTAACTGTTACATCTGCGGTGTCTGGTGGGCAATCAGGGTCTGTACCCTTAATTAAACTATAATAATTACAATGTAAAGACTCTGTAAATGCACTACTCTTAAACCTATATGTTACCCATAAAGACTGAGATGTACCACTAAGTAATCCTTCATCATCATTAGATGTACCATTACAAGTGTTTGGTACTATTAAACCTAATTTAGGTGATGGTAGAGTCCAATTTCTATTTGACTTATAACTTAATGCTGCAATTATTTCATCATCATCAAATGTTATCATTTTAATATCTGGCCAAACTTTACCAACTCTGTTAGGGTATCCGTTAGTGTTTGTATTTGTATCCCATAGATGATAATATCTCATACCAGGATTATTCATGTTAGAGTTTGGTTCAGATTTAATGTAGTGCTCTTCAAATAAATTTAACCCATTATAACCTGGTGGGTCAACATAAAAAATCTCACCTATGTTACTGTCCGTTGATTTATGCCACATTAACCAAGGTAAAGTTATTTTGAAATTTCTAGCCTGTCCTGTATCTCCAGGATTTGAACTACTGTATGGTTGTAACGCAAATTTTTCACCATAGAAATTATCTATAGCTTGGTTAGTGTAGTGGACAATCGCAATAGACTTTTGGTCTGATGGTGATAAATTTATTTTTTCACTGAAAGAGTTGTAATAATATGTACTACTTGTGTCTGTCTGTCCTGTTGAGTTGTAACCTAAATACTCTTTTGTTCCTATATATTTCTTTGATGTGTAATTATCATATCCCAAGTGAGTTGTACTAAAGACCCCTGCTGGCGATTCTGTCCATGGAATATTCATACCCCATATTTTAACATCAGTATCTGAAATATCACAATTACTTTCAAAATCAATCGCATCACTTTGCCAATAATACTGAGGTGTGTAACTATCGTATAATTCGGTCATACCTGAAGGGTAAAAAATAGCCCTACCATTTCCGGTGTATCCCATAGTACTAAAATCGGGTAATTGTCTATCTAACTTAACTGTAACACTACCAGTATTACCTGAAGTATTACCTGTGACACCAAGTACTTTATAGAATAAAATAGGTAATAAATCATTAATATTAGATACAGAACCAGACTGACCATTATATAAAGTTATAAGGTCTCCCTCACTAACATTCCCTGTTACATTTGAATCTAATACGTTCGCACTTAATGACAACGTATCGCCTGAGTTAACTGTAGATATATCAAATATAAAATTAGGGTTTAAAGTATACGCAGAAGACACTAAAACACTATTGTAATTACTACTACTCCCTGTATTAAAAAATCCTCTAGGTGATGCAGTGTTATAAATATTATCCACATAAGAACCTTTAACAGGTATACCGAAGGTATTTGTTGAGGTAGACGTTACTTTTATTGGATATTTTATATTTGATTTGTTTTTTTCAGGTACTGGTGACAAATTTTGTGCGTTATATTCACTGTCTATAACCATTCCTGTTGTTAAATCTTCACCATCGATACAATCATAACAAACCTCACTATCACCTATTTGAAAGTAAGATATGTTAAAAGTACCTTCAGACATCTTTTTTCTAGCCGCGTCTGTAAGTTTTGTATTTAGTAATGCTGCCGTATCTTTAATAATATATCCCATTGATTATAAATATCTATATATGATTTTTATGGTTGTGGTTCAAAACAATCTACTCTAACTGATGTCGCACCTACTGGTATATTTGAAAATGATGCAGAACCACAATTAGTTCCATTTATGGTCAAGTTAGTGACAGATACTGACGTTATATACTCAGCACTCATCCTACATGAAGTATCACAAAAAGAATCTTCACCATCTATTGTTGGTATATTCTGTGTTATATTTCCTACGTATGAATCTCCACTATTAAATGTAATTGTATCTGTAGTTTGTGTAAAAACTTCAGTAATTAAATTAACATTTTCAACCGTACAACTAGTCGGTATAGTACTGGTAGTTGTAGATGAAGTATTATATGGTATATTTAACGTACCATTTTTAGTTATTGTATGTGTTTGACTAAATGTCGCACTACCACTATCTCTGTATTTTCTTGTATGATTAGTAACTAACTTCATAGTCAAATACACATTTGATGGTAATGTAGGTGAGACTTGTACTCCGTATGTATATGTAACTAATCCACTAGCGGGTGGTGCTGAAACAACACTAAATGTTAGCGAAACATTATATTGTATTTGTGTCTCTCCTTGATTTATTGTAAATGTTGTACTTGATGTGTCTCCGTTACTATCTTCTACTTCCGCAAAATAGTTACCATATGTTAATCCATTATAAATTGCCGGTCCGTAATTAGGATAATTACCCACCCCTTGAATTCTATACTGATATGGTGATGTCCCTCCCTCTGCACTTAATATAACTGAACCATTAGCACTATTTCTACAAGTCTCATCAGAGGTAACATAACTTAAAGATAGTGGTACTCCTTCACAAAAACCTTCACTCATACTTCCGTTTTGTGGTTGAGGGTTACCTATATTAGTAAAATTACCTGTAGGTATTGGTTCATTTACATTTCTAATCATATTACCAACACCAATGTTTGTCCAAGGACTAATTTGCCATCTATTTAAATTAGTATTATAACTTAAGGTTAAACTATTATCACTATTTACCCACACAAAGTAATCATTACTATCTTTACCATTAGGTGTAAACTCATATTGTATTTCATTACTTAAAAAACATAAAGTAGGTTGGAAACCTTCGTTAGGTGTTGATGGTTGACACTTTATACACTCATCATACTCGTTAGAAACTGTTAAGTTACTGTAAGTTTGTCCAGTATAAAATAATCTTTGATTATATGAATAACATCCTTCGGTGTTTGTAAATTTGTATATTTTATCTTCAGTTAAATTTTCTATTGGTTCAGTATAAAACTTTATATCAGATAAACTTATACCTGAAAAGAACTCGTTTAGATTATCGTCAATAACTCCATTATCAAATCCAGACACATTCGGATTTACTTGCCAATCAAAGTTTTTTAGACCCGCACCATTTTGATATGTTGGATTTAAATTTTGGTATGTGGTTGTTGCTGTCATAGCAGAATACACATTGGTCCTGGTTAAAGCACTTAGGTTTAGACTTTGTGGTCCAACATCTGTTATGGGTGTTCCATATTTTTCTTCAAAAGTAGTTGCGGAAATTGTTTCACCTTCAACAGCCCCTATAACATGTTGTAAGAATGGTATTTCATCGACTTTATTTTCAATAACAGGATAAATAAACCCTTCAAATCTACCTCCTTGATTTTTTATATCTTCCCACACTTTTAAAAATGATTCGTAATCGTGAGTAAATCTATTTGATGGTTCTTGTGTTGTGGTAGCACTCCATCCAGTACCTGTTAAAACAAATGGGTTATTAAACAAATCATCTTTATCTATATCACCAAAACTATCTAAACTAATATCTCCATGATATAAACCAGTGTTTCCATTAGATTCATCAGTTACGATTATACATATATAATTTAAGTCACCTCCTATAAACTTACCGTACACATCTTGATTTTCATCTATTATTGAACTAGTGACTGAAAAAGGTACTCCCATACTTCTAGAATCGTTACTACCATAAGGACCTGTAAGATTAAAACCGTTATTAATTCTTTTGTATATGTCGGAATTTAAGGAACCTGCAACATCATTACTAAAATTAAATGATGGATTATTAGGAACACATTTACCATTATCGTCCGATTGACACCATGAAGGATTATAATCGGAGTTATCTACCGACTCTCCACTAAGTCCAAATGATTTAACTTCAGTTACACCATCTGAAAGTGTACCACCAGTTAATGAACCTAAATATGGGTAAGTTGCCCACCATAACCAATTTTCAGAATTGCGGTTTTCTAAACCAATTACACCTTCATATAATAATCCACCAAAACCGTTAATTTTTTTGGTTTGGTACCAACTTCTTATACTTTCAGAGGCCTGTGAAGCTTTTGTAGCATCTAAAGATGTGCCGTCATAAAATACAAACACATTAGGATTAAAAGAATCACTACATTTAATAAATTCATCTAAATAAAAACTGTCGTTACCAACTGTACAGGTTACTGTTTTAGTATAATCACCATAAAAATCTGTAACAGTCGCAGTGTAATTACCCGACTGTAGATTACCTATGTACGTACCTTGTGAACCGTTTTGCCATGAAACTGTATATGGTGATGTACCCCCATTAATAAATAATTGTATTGAACCATCTTGTGTCTCTGGTGTTGATGCGTTTGTAGGGTTGCATATTACCTCCAAAGGTCTTAAGTTAGTTGTGTTACAGTTATTTTGTAAAATTTGAGCCATTATTAATATCTTATATTATTTTATAGACAAGTACATTGTTCACATTCAAAATAATCATAAACTTTTATACAGTAAGATGGTATGTTTTCATAACCCAATGGTAATGTAAAACTATAAGAAGATGAAGATGTAGTAGCAATAAAAGTAGATGTAGAATTTTCTCCACAATCATAACACACCCATATATTAAAAGGAGGTGTTCCATTTATTGATGTTATATTTACTTGCGTAGCCATTATAAATTGGGATAATATACATAAATAGTTTTATCTCCAGTTGTTAGTGATGGAGTAATTGAAGGAGTAACTGTTAAAGATGGTGTTGGTGTTATAGGTAAATTAATATTAGTATCAGACGTAGTTGGTGTTGGTGTAGGTGTTGTATTTATAAAATCTGAAATACACTCAAGGGTATATGTATTAAACTCAGAATCACAAACTAAGTAATATGGATTAGATGTTGTTGGTGTTATAGAAGGAGTTATTGATATTGTAGTCGATGGTGTTATAGATATTGTCGGAGTAATTGAAGGTGTTACAGATATTGTCGGAGTAATTGAAGGTGTTACAGATGGTGTTGCGGTTATAGATATTGTCGGTGTAATTGATGGTGTTATAGATATTGTTGGTGTAATAGAAGGAGTTATAGATATTGTTGGAGTTATTGAAGGTGTTACAGATGGTGTTGCGGTTATAGATATTGACGGTGTAGGTGTTAAATATCTATTACCTGAAGATAGGCAGTCCTCACAATTATCGAATATATTTGTAAGTGGTGGGTTTGTGAAATAATTTCCACTGTAATTAGTGACCCTAAATCCAGTCGGTGGGTGATATGGGTTAGTGAAATAACCCACATAATACCAACAACTACTATCACTATTTATAAACGTTTGTCCTGAAGATACATAACTAACTTCATCTGTTTGTACCACCATGTCATTAGTAGTACAAGAAGTATAGACATATGAAACACCAACTCTTGCAGGTACTGAAGTACTAACACTAGGTGTTATTGTTGGTGTTAAAGTTGGTGATGTTGATGGTGTCGGCGTTGGTGAAGGTGAACAACACTGTATGTGTGTTTGAGAAACATTCTGTAAGAAGTGTGTTGAGGAGCCGTTCGTATTTGCAATATATTTAACACATTTTTCTTCACCGTTAAGTTCCGCGGTGAATATGTCATTTATTGTTAACTTATTACCATTATAAAATATCGGACCATTTACGTAATAATTTTCTCCATTACCACAGTCTTCTAATTTTATAATGTCACCACATTCGAAATACCCACTATCAATAACAAACACCACTGTTTCACCACTAACAGTTCTATATGTAGAAACCGTTGGTGATGGTGTGGGTGAAATTGATGGTGTAGGTGGTAATGGGGTTGTAGTAACATCAAACCCAAATCCAGCACAAAGAGGGTCACTAGATGTTATTGTTGGTGTAGGTGTAACTGAAGGACTTATAGAGACTGAAGGTGTGACTGATGGTGTTACTGTTATTGATGGACTCAAACTTACTGATGGAGTGATTGTTGGTGTTTGTGTTAAACTAACACTTGGTGTGGGGGTGACCGAACAGATTATATCTGCACAAGTTATAGCACTCATCACATCTAATTCACCAACAATAAGTTGTTCAGCAAAACCAACACCAAACGTAAAACAATTTTCTGGTTGACCTCCAGAAGGTACAACTACTGTACCCTCATTAAGGTATATATTTACTGTAGTTCCCGTCGCACCTGTAATAAAATCACCTGTAGAAGTATCTTGAATTTTATATAAAATACCAGTATTACAACCAATTAAAATACTTGTTATACATTCTATACCTTCTAAGGTTTTACATTCTTCACAACTACTACCAACGATAGGTGGGTCTATTACCGTAACTACTGGTGTATCTGTTGTTGATTCCATGACTAAATAACAATAACCACCTACTGTGATGGTATCACCTGAAGCCGGTATGTTACCATTAGTTATCGTTATTTCCCACACTGCAGGTACAGGTGCCGATGTGTCATCACCAGGTCTTGGGCAACAAGCTTTAACCAAATGTTTAATAATAACATCAGGTGTTGTTGTTGGTGTGACTGAAACTGTAGGAGTTGGTGTTGGTGTTGGCGCGTTACATATCTCACAACTAGAATAACCTGTAAATGTAAAATTATCAGCATACACGGTATTACTAGTATCATCAACTACAGCAGTTAAACAACTATCACTAAGGGTGCCACTAATAATATTTGTAGCAGTTACTCCAGAAACAAAACCAATTTCACCCGAAATAAGACCTCCAACACCTACATCATATAATTTGTATAAATTACCTGTTGAACATCCTGACCAAACATCACTTAAATTAGAAGGAGGTGTTATTGAAGGTGTTAAGGTCGCAGTTACAGATGGTGAAATACTGATAGATGGTGTTGCGGTTACAGATGGTGAAATACTAATAGATGGTGTTGCGGTTACAGATGGTGAAATACTGATAGATGGTGTTGCGGTTACAGATGGTGAAATACTGATAGATGGTGTTGTAGTTACAGATGGTGTTGTAGAAACTCCTGGTGTGGTGGATATTGTAGGAGTTACCGTTGGTGTTGAAGATATACTAATGGATGGTGTAGTTGTTGGTGAAATACTGATAGATGGAGTTACTGTTGGTGTTGAAGATATACTAATGGATGGAGTTACTGTTGGTGTTGAAGATATACTAATGGATGGAGTCGCAGTCGGTGAAATACTAATAGATGGAGTTACTGTTGGTGTTGAGGATATACTAATAGATGGAGTAGTTGTTGGTGATATAGTTATGGATGGTGTGGGTGTAATTGATGAAGTGATTGTAATAGTTGGTGTTGGAGTCACTGAAGAAGTGGTTGTTATAGATGGGGTTACTGTAGGTGTTGTTGATGTAGATATTGAAGGAGTTACTGTGGGTGTTGTTGACGCATCTGGTGTTGTTGATATGGTTGGTGTTACAGTATTAGTTGGTGTAATACTAATAGATGGTGTGGTAGTCATTGATGGTGTAACACTAATTGATGGTGTAACACTAATTGATGGTGTTGGAGTCACTGAAGAAGTAATTGTTATAGAAGGTGTCGGTGTTACTGATGACGAGATACTAACTGAAGGTGTAACTGAAATCGTAGGAGTGATGGATGGTGTGGGTGTTGGAGTAATTAAACAATCCTCACAGTTGGGACACCAAAAGTCATACAGTCCAAATCTATCTTTTAATATTCTAAAATTATGTTGTATTTGTGGTGCGGATAACGGCTCAACATACATTCTAAATTGCGAGATACCTCCCATAAATGTTCCGCCAAATTCAGGTTCCATAATAATGTCTGTAGTTAAACCTGATAAACTGGTACCTGACAAAGTTTGATTTGGCATCAATTCAGGGTCTTGTATATAAGGACCTGTTAAACCTGAACATCCACTAAACACTAAACTTTCACGTAACCCTTGTGTTCCACCACCTAACGATATATTAAAAGGAACCCCTAATTGTTTTTCTTTTTCTGTGTTAAGTTCGTGAGGTATTATCTCTTCAAAATCTTCTATCGTCATAAAACGATAACCATTAACATAGATATAAAGATTACCTAATCTATCTAAGTATTGTTCAAACCATTTCCTATTTGGTTCTATAACAGTTCTTAACACCTCACTCTGAGAACCAGGGTGTGTATGTGGTGGCATTATTATATTTGTCGAGGCACCATTTATTTCGGAAGGATATAATAATTGCCTAACATCACCTAACCCCCCTAAGTTTAATAAATCACATCCCTCTAAAGTTTCATATCTTGAGAATACTGCACTTATCATAACCCACTGTTCAGAGGTACCTAAAGGACATAACTCGTAATTACAATCGTCATAAATTCCTTTTGAAGAACACGTTTCCACAATAGTATATCCCGAACTATATGTTAGTCCTGTATTTTCACAAGTACCTGTCGTGACACAATCACCGGTGAACTTAATATATTTAACACATATTTTAGGATTTTCAGGGTCACCTGATAGTCTAAAAGATAATGCGTTTGAAAATAAATCAATATCGGGGTCTTGAAGACTTACAGGTTCATTGGATGTATAACTACCACAACCTCCTGTATTATGTGTTTGTGTAGTTGCCGTTTGGGGATACACTAAAATACATTCAGAGTTCGTTACCCCTGTGTCTGAACATGCACAAGTTTTAATACAATTTGTTAATCCTGATGTTACTCTGGTATAACCACTATCACTAACAGGACTTCCTGACGCGGGGTGATAATATTTATTTTCCGACCTTGTACCCATAAAGAAGAAAGTCCCTGAGTTATCAGGGTAAACATCATTTAAGTAAACTTGATTTGAGGTGATTGTATGCTCGTCAGTTTTTCTTGGTTTTAATAAAAACTCTGTCGCCCAACCTTTATTAAATCTTTCAGGTAAAACTTCATAATCATAACCTGATAATTTATAAAATCCTTGGTAAAACCCACCGTATAATTCATTATAATAACCTACAGTGTCTCCTGTTTTTGAAATTATGTTATAAACGGTTTCTTTTGTGTTACCTGAAAATCTGTGGTTTGGTGATGATGTGTAACCTGTGACAGGGTGTAATTTTAATCTTCTGTCATAATAATGGGGATTAAACATTTCAAAATCATTTAACCCCATAGTAAAGGTTAATGTTTGTCCTGTCATTTCTGTGTATAGTCCATTATCGGTGGCGGTTAAACCAATATCACACAATGTAGTTGCAGTTTTACAACTTAAATCTTCGTTATTCGGATTATAATAATTTTTTGAAATTAGAGTATTACCCGAATAATAGTTATTCCACAATAAAGTAGATTTTTGATTTGATAAAACTGAGTTCAAATCAATATTAACGGGTAGGATATTACCATTATCCTCACCTATTAATTTTGTGGAATACACGACCTCGGAGTCATATCCCGTATAATCTGACGATAGTGTAATGTCAAAATTATCTATTTGTGACAATCTCGCATCAAATCTATTAAAATAATAATTTTTAATATTCTGCCCTGGCATACTCCTTTTTTAAGATAAATACTTCTTTTGTTGTATTTATAGAAAAAAAGTAAATATGAAATCATATCTTTTTGATACAAGAAAAGAAGCGGAAGAGTCAGGAAAAGACCTCGGTTGCAAGGGAACCCACATACATAGAGTAGAGGGTAAAAAGAAATATATGCCCTGCTCTACACACAAACAATTTGAAAAAAAATTAAATAAGGGTGAAGAAAACAAAGAAGAAATAGATGAATTGGTGGACTTTGATGGTACTATGAATAGTTCTAAGGTTCCTATTCTCGACCCACGAACTACGGCACCTGGTTTAAGTACTATGGATAAGAGGGTTGCCGCAGGACACCAAACTCAAGACCCACTAATGAGAGGTTATAGAGTTTATTATGGTGAGTCTGTTGTTAGAGAAGAAGATATGGAAGACGCATTTGGTTTTGAGGAAACAAAATTTATGGACGCTCAAGAAACGATAGATTACTTTGTTGATGAATTAGATTTTGATGAAAGAGATGCTGAAGATAGAGCGGCAGAGATGGGTAAAGACCCTGATTTAGATGACACATCTAAATTTAAAAAACTTAAGAATTTTGTTATGAAAGGTAGACTTACAGAAAAAGAGTTTACAAAAGAACAAATTATGAAGATGGCTGAAGACTCATTAGTTTTAAAATCTGACGACAAAGACTTAACGAAAAAAGAATTAAATAATGACAGTGTTTCTCCAATTGTAAAGAGAAATATAAAAGCATTAAAAAACATGGCAAGTGCTGACGGTATATCCGTACCACAGTTAATTAAAATGTTAAAAAATGAATAAAGAATTATATAATAGAAAGGCAAAATTACCTGAGTCATTAAAAAATCATTTACAAAAGTCATTTGAAATGGTTGAAGGTGATAGTAATACCGAAGGTTATAATCGTAATAAAGAATTACGAGAAACAGGTATTATGGGTTATCCTGTCTTAAAAAGAGTTAAAAATTGGTTTGACTCTTATCAGGGTGATGGTAAAGATGCTCCTTATATATTAAACGGTGGTGATAGAATGCACAAATGGTGTAATCATGTATTAGACCATTGGAGAGGGACATTAGAGCAAGGTAAGTCTATCAAATCCGATACAGGTATGGAAAATCAGCATATCGACACTCACGAAAAAGATGGTGTTGTAGTAAATCCTCATGACAAACATGAAAAAGGTATTAACAAGTTTGATACTGCAATTACCGAAGAAATAAAAAAAATAAATCAACTATTTAAAATAATAAAATAATGGCAACACAAAACGACAAGTTAGATTTTTATCAACCAAACAATCAGTTATCTGCAATTGCCGAAGCTGAAAGAGGTAAATTGTTCCCTAAAAACGATTTTTCACCACGTAGTGATAAGTACTCTCCGGTACACCCTGACGCAGTTGCTGATGGTGACGAAATCGGTAGAGGTACAGGTGCGTTTTTGGATATATATAACCAAGGAGCTGGTACATCAACAGATGTCTTTGAAAGAAAAGATGATATAAAAATTAATAAGTATAACTCTAGCAAGCCCTATACCGTAGAATAATGAAACTATTAACGACATTTAAATCTTTATTAAACGAAGTTGCTTCATTGGGTGATATTCAAGACTCGATAAAGAAGAAAATTGTCGTTACCGTATATTACGATGGGGACGAGCCAGGAGGTAAAGGGTACAGAAGAATAGAACCCGTATGTGTGGGTTATAGTAAGGCAGGTAACTTAGTTGTAAGGGCTTGGGATAGAGATGGAGCGTCCCATACAAACACAACAGGAGAACAACCATTACCTGGTTGGAGGTTGTTCAGAGCGGATAAATTCTTTACTTATCAACCAACTACCGATAATTTTAGTGAAATGAGACCAGGATACAATCCAAACGGAGATAGAAGTATGACAAGAGTTCTCTTAAACGCAGAATTTAACACAGAAACAAATGAATGATTTAATGCAAAAATTAGCAATTTCTAAACAAATAATGGATAGACATAACGATGTACCTAGAAATCAATCATCAGAAAGTCTACCAATAACAGAAAATGTTAATGCAAGTTATAATATACCACAAGATATGGTACAACAACCTAGAGTACAAGAAACTATCAGTACTAAACCAATTAATCAAGAAGCGGTTTTAAACTCTAAGTTACCCGATGAGATTAAAAAATTAATGATAGAAAACCCAATTTCACAACCTCAATTAAATGGACCAACACTTTCAAATGAAATAGTTGAGGGAGCGGCTAGGTTAATGAAGACTAATCAGAAAACAACACAAGAGTCTATTAGTACAAATACTAATAATAGTGATTTAAAACAAATGATAAGAGATGTTGTTAGGGATACCGTTAGAGATGTAATCAAAGAAGAATTAAAAAATTCAGGTTTAATTAGTGAGGGTGAACAAAAAACAAATGAAACTCTTTCATTAAGAGTTGGTAAACATATTTTTGAAGGTAGGGTTTTAAAAATTAAAAAAGTAAAACAATAACTTTTCTTATTAGGTATTTTTTCATATACTTTTTCTAAATAGATTAAGTATGTCAAAAATTAATGTTTTAGTATTACCATCTGACCGTACAGGTGTTGGTAAATACCGGTCAGTTGACCCACACATCTACCTACAAAATAATCACTCCGAAGATTTTCACGTAGACATAGATTACGAACCAAAGGTTAACGATGATAATTATTGGAAAAAGTACCAAATAGTTCATTTCCATAGGGTAATAGGAAGAGACTATGTTCAATCTCCTTTAATTATTAGAAAATTAAATTCTATGGGTATTGTCACTATTTGTGACATAGACGATTACTGGATGCCGGGTAAGGAACATCCCGCATATGAACTAGTAAGGAAAAACAATTTAGAGTTTCATATAAAAAATAATTTATCCGAAGCTAAATACGTTACCACAACTACTAAATTATTCGCAGACGAAATAAGTAAAATAAATAAGAATGTATTTATTTTACCAAACGCAATTGACCCTGAAGAAAGTCAATTTAAGGCCGAAACTGAAAAAAGTGATAAGTTAAGATTTGGGTGGCTTGGAGGTTCTTCTCACCTTCATGATTTAAAATTACTTGAAGGTACTACAAACAGATTATCTGAATTTAAAAACGAGTATCAGATGTATCTATGTGGTTTTGATACTAGAGGTAGTGTTACTGAAATTAATCCTAATACAGGAGAACAAAAACAACGTCCTATTAAACCTGAGGAAACAGTATGGATGAGGTATGAAGAAATCTTTACCGACAATTATAAATTTGTAGATGAAGAGCAAAAACTTCACTTAATGAAGTTTGTTGATGAGGAATACCGTAAAAAAGACACGTTTTATACTCGTGTATGGACACGACCAATAACGAATTACGCAAAAAATTATTCTAAATTTGACGTGTCTTTAGCACCGATTAAAGACACGATGTTTAATCGTATGAAATCACAACTTAAAGTTATTGAGGCAGGTTTTTATAAAAAAGCCATAATCGCTTCAGATATAGGACCATACACAATAGATATTGTCCATGCACTTGACAAAGGTAATTTTACCGATGGTAATGGATTATTAGTCGATAAGGGTAGAAATAGTGGAGATTGGTCTAAATACATGAAGAAACTAATTAAAAATCCATCATGGGCGGAAGACTTAGGTGAAAGATTATATGAAACAGTAAATGGAACATATGACCTAAAAACTGTAACAAATAATAGAGCAGAAATTTATAAATCTTTAGTAAAATGATAGATGTACCATTAAATAAACTTTTATTTTTTGATTTGGAAACTGTCGGTATAGAAAAAGACTATACTACGTTAAATGAAAAAAATCCTGAAATGGGTAGACTTTTTGAAAGTTATCGTAATTGGTTTGAAAAAAGATATCCTGAAGATGAGGGTAAAACTTTAGACGAGATTTTCAAAAACCACGCAGCACTTGTTTCTGATTTTGCAAAAATTATTGTGGCATCTTTTTCATTCATAACTCCAAGTGGAGAAGTTCATACCACAACATTTGCAGAAGATGATGAAAAAAAATTATTAGAAGGTGTAAGGGATTTATTGAATAAAGTTTTAAAATTGGATTTCTATCTTTGTGGTCATAACATTAAAGGGTTTGATATGCCGATGTTATCAAAAAGATTTGTCGTAAACGGTATAAAACCTCCAAAAATACTCCCTACTTTAGGTACAAAACCATGGGATTTAAAAGCTGTCGACACTAAAGAATTATGGCAGTTTGGTTCTTTTAACTCTCCCGCATCACTTGATTTAATGTGTGTAGCACTAAACGTAGAAAGTCCTAAAACAGGTGAAGTGTCAGGTAATATGGTACATGAGACTTATTGGGAGGCTAATGGATTACAACCAATTGCAGATTACTGTGAAAGAGATGTAAAAGTACTTGTAGACGTATTAGATAAAATATATAAATTAAAGTAAAAATGTTTAATAAATTTAACGAGTTTAAAGACAGTCTAAAGACTTTAAAAGAAATTGAAAGTAAGTTGGCAAACTTTGATATGTCAGACGCAAATCAAATGTTAGAAAACTTAGGTATCGATATGGACCAGTTAGAACAACAGTTCGAAGATGAACATAACACAATACCAAAAATTAAATTAAAGTATGTATTAGACTCAGATAATCAAGAACCCATTTACGCATATGACACCGACTCTGGTTTTGATTTGAGAGCAAATGAAGATGTTGAATTGGAGGCATTCGGAAGAGCTTTAGTACCCACAGGTCTATACTTAGACGTGCCTGAAAGGTGTGAAGTTCAAGTAAGACCAAAAAGCGGATTAGCAATCAAAAGAGGATTATCTGTCCTGAATACACCAGGTACTGTGGATTATGGTTACACAGGTGAAATTAAAGTAATTGTGTTTAATTTTAATAATGAACCACAAACAATCAGAAAAGGTGATAAAGTTGCTCAAGCAGTTATTTGTCCTGTCGCCCAAGGTAAGGACGTAGAACTAATTAGAGTAGAAGAGATACAATCAAAAGATAGAAACGCAAATGGATTTGGTTCAACTGGAAACTAATACGAGTCCCGTATTGGCAAACGAAAAGAAAAACTATTTAATCGATATTGACGGTACAATAACTGATGACATCCCCAACGAGCAACCGGAAAGGATGTCATCTTGTTTACCGTTTGACGATGCGGTTGAAATAATAAATGGTTGGTATGACGAAGGTCATATTATTACATTTTTTACTTCAAGAACTGAAGAACATAGACACATAACGGAAGAATGGTTTAAGAAACATAAAATTAATTACCATAATTTGTTAATGAACAAACCTCGCGGAGGAAATTATCATTGGATTGATAATCACATTGTTAGAGGTACACGTTACAATGGACAATGGACTGAACTAACAAAAAAGACGGTAGAAATAGAAGTATTTGACGATTAATGATTACGATAGGTTACTGTAGTAAAAAGATAGACCCTGAGTTTAGGGAGTATATTGAAAAGTCATGTGGTTTACATAAGGTAGAAGTTATACCCTTTGAAAACCCTGGTACATATTCATTATCAGAAGCATATAATATTATTTTAGAACAATCTTCTAATGATATTGTTGTGTTATGTCACGATGATATATACTTTGAAAAACCTAATTGGGGTAATAAAATATTAAAGCATTTTAAGAGAAATCCCGATTATGGTGTTATAGGTGTTGCTGGTTCAAAATACTTACCGAAATCAGGAATGTGGTGGGAGATAAATACCGAAATGTTTGGTATTGTAAACCACGAGCACCAAGGAAAAAAATGGACATCCAAATATAGTGAGTCCAAAGGTAGTAAATTAGATGATACCGTAATTGTTGATGGTCTTTTTATCGCATTAAATAAAAATAATATTAAGAAAAATTTTAATGAAGATGTGAAAGGTTTTCACTTTTATGATGTAGATTTTTCATTTAGAAACTTTTTAGAAGGTGTTAAGATAGGTGTTTTTTATGATGTTAGGATAACCCACAAATCAATAGGTCAAACAAATGAAGAGTGGGATAAAAATAGGATATCATTTACTGAAAGGTATAGAGATGACCTACCCGTTTTATTACCTACAGAATTTATTAGAAAACCCTTAAAGAAAAACGAACCTTTGGTGTCGTTGGCGATGCCGATTTATAACTACGCAAAAAGACTTAACCCAACACTTCAATCGGTATATAATCAAGACTATACAAATTTTGAAATTGTAATTGTTAATGACGGGTCTGATGATGAGTATTGTTTATTAAAATTAGACTCATTAAAAAATCAGGACGGTATAACAGTAATACACAAAGAAAATAGTGGAGTGTCGGATACTAGAAATAGAGCGGTTAAAGAAAGTAAGGGGGATTATATACTGCCGTTGGATGCTGATGATATGATATTAGATGGGTATCTTAAAACAGGTGTTAGTATTATAAAAAATAATCCTAAAATTAGTCCTGTTTATTGTGATACTCATCATGTGGGTGAAATGCAAGGTTTAGAAAAAAGACCTGAATGGTCAAAAGAAAGACTATTATCAGGTCCGTTTATTGTGAATTCATCTATGTATTCTCGTGAGGCATATGAATCAACAGAAGGTTATAATACTGAAATGAAAGGATGGGTCGATTATGATTTATGGGTTCAGATGATGGATGCAGGTTATGAAGGTAAAAGAATACCTAAGGGGTTATTTATATATTTTCATCATGAAAGTGAGGGAAAGGGTTCGGTGTCCACTGAAGCCAGAAATAATATGCAAGAATTACATAAAACTATTTTAGATAGACATAATAAAAGAACATTAAATTTATGATTTTACAAGATGTTATAAATAAAATAACTAATGACGAACCATTTGCATTTAGTAGATGGGGTGATGGTGAGTTTTTTAATATTAATAAAGTTAAAGGACATAACTGTGATGGTAATATATATTATGAAGATTTGGGTGAAGAATTAAAAAATATATTATTAGAAAAAAAAGACTATTATTTAGGTGTACAAACACTAATACCATTTTCGGTGAATGAATCAAAAAAATACAATCAAGAATGGGTTGATGCTGATGTTTTCCATAAGGCAAGTATTGATAATACTCTTAATTTTTTTATGGGATGTTTAAAAAATAAACATATAGTATACATAGGTAACAAATCATTTAATAAATTAAGTTTTATTAACACTCACATAGAAACACCCTATAAAAATTCTTGGTTAGTAAAAGAAACTATATTAGAAAAAATACGAAATACTTTTGATAAAAATCATAAAATTTATTTATTTTCTTGCGGTATGTTAACAAACTATTTTATTGATGTATTATGGAAAGAAAATAATAAAAACACTTATATTGATGTTGGTAGTGTTTTTGACCCTTATGTTGGTAGAAAAACCAGGTCTTATCATAAAAAACTTAAAATAAATTTATCATGATACACACATACATACCATTTTCACCTTCAGAGAAAAAATTAAACTTAGGTTGGGTTTATAATAATTTTATGGAAATAGTCGGTGAAGAAGATTGGGTTTTATTTTTAGACCACGACGCAACATTTACAACTAAATATTGGTACAACCAATTAGAAGATATAATAAAAAAAAATACAGACTATGGTCTTTTTTCATCTTTTATGAATCGAGTCGGACAACCATTTCAAATACCTAATGGAATTGATAGAAACAATCACGATATGAGATACCATAGAAATGTCGGTAAAGAGTTACAAAATATAAATTATGACAATGTTATACAATTCCCAAATAATACACCTTTAAGTGGTGTTGTAATTTTGATAAGTAAAAAAACTTGGAAAGATATTGGTGGATTTAAAGAGGGATTTTTAGGTGTTGATAACACTTTACATAGAGACTGTATTAATAATAACATAAAAGTAGGTTTAATGTCAGGTTTTTATGTTTATCATTGGTATAGGGCTGACGGTGACATGTCACACATCAACGAGAGTAATAAACTACATAAAAATCCTTATTTTTAATTCTATGACTGATAAATTTACCATATTAATAGGTACTTGTGATAAGTATTCATTTCTTTGGAAAGATTTTGCAACATTATTTAATCGTTATTGGGACAGTGATATTAAAGTTAGAAAATATTTCTTGTCCGAAACTTTATCAGAGGAAATAGAGGGTTTTGAATTTATAACACCAGGTAAAGTACCATATTCTGATTGTATTAAAAACGCATTAGATATAATTCAAACACCCTATGTTTTGTGGTTACAAGATGACTATTTTTTAAGAAAAACTATAAATAAGGAAAAGTTTAAATACTATTTTGATTTCATAGAAAAAAATAACGTAGACAGGCTTGGTATAAAGGACGATAGTAAATACTACGCTAAATCCAAATTTATAGATGAGATATGGAAAATAGACCCTAAAAGTCAATATACAATTTCAATGCAAGCATCTATATGGAATGTTAGTTATTTTAAAAAATGTTTAAACTCGAATGAAACTCCATGGCAATTTGAACTTGATGGGACACGGAGAATAAATAATAATAACATGTCAAATAATATCTATTTTGAACTTCAAAACTCACCATGGTACTTAGAGGGAATGAAAAAAGGTAAAGTGACTAACGATTACCATAAAATTAAAGAATATGAAGGTCTATGAATTTTACATTTGGTATAATAACTAATAATTGTAATGTTGATAATATAAATAAAATTATTGATTCTATTGAGTATGAAAATATCCCTAAATATGAGATTATTATAGTTGGTGAGTGTAAGGTAAGTAGAAAAAATACTACGGTTTTAAGTTTTAATGAGACCATAAAAAAATCATGGATAACCAAAAAAAAGAATCTTATAACTAATAACGCTAAATACAATAATATAGTTTATATGCATGATTACTACATTCTAAATAAGGGATGGTATGAAGGATTTTTAAACTTTGGAGATGAGTGGGATTTATGTATGAATAAAATTAACAATAAAGATGGAAGTAGATTTAGGGATTGGTGCGTTTGGGACGACCCGGAACTTAACTATATAAATGGTAATCATAGGGTTTGTTTACCCAGTTATAACTATGATAAAACTAAGTATATGTACATATCAGGAGGATACTGGATTGCGAAAAAATATATTATGGAAAAATACCAATTAAATGAATCATTAGTATGGGGTCAAAGTGAAGATGTTGAGTGGTCAAAAAGAACTTTGAAAAATGTTAATTATAGAATGAATACAAAGTCTTCAGTTACAATATTAAAACAAAAATCTTTATCGGCATATTATGGATAAAATTAAATTAATTATTTTTGATTTGGATGGTGTTTTGGTAGAGGCAAAAAAAATTCATTATGACTGTTTAAATGAGGCACTCGGAGAAAAATACAGTATAGAATGGAATGAACATCTTTCCATATATGATGGGTTAAAAACCTATCAAAAATTAGAAATACTCACAGATAAGAAAGGATTACCAAAAAAAATTCATTCTGAAATATGGGAAAAGAAACAAAAACTAACATTAGAATACCTTAGTAACCTCAAACCAAACATTACCATTAAAGAAACACTCAGTGAACTTAATAAAAAAGGATATAAAATTGCCTGTTGTAGTAATTCGATAAGAAAAAGTGTTCTAACTATGTTATCAAAATTAGATTTAATTGAGTATATGGACTTAATTTTATCTAACGAAGATGTGAAAAATAGTAAACCTCACCCTGAAATATATTGGAAAGCGATTTCTATGATGGGTTGTTTACCTGAAGAAACACTAATCGTTGAGGACTCACCCTATGGTTTATTGTCAGCACACCGTTCTAAATCACATGTTTTGAGAGTAAAAAACCCCGATGAAGTAAACTTAGATAATATAAATAATAAACTAAATATGATTAATATGAATATTCATGATTTAAAACCTAAATGGAACGATAAAAAATTAAATATTTTAATTCCAATGGCAGGTGCGGGAAGTAGATTTTCAGAAGCGGGATATACATTTCCAAAACCATTAATAGATGTTAATGGAAAACCCATGATACAAGTTGTAGTAGAAAATTTAAATATTGACGCAAATTACATATATGTTGTACAAAAAAGTCATAGAGAAAAGTATAATTTAGACACATTGTTAAACTTAATAACACCTAACTGTAAAATTGTTGAGGTAGAAGGTATTACTGAAGGTGCCGCATGTACTGCGTTATTAGCTAAAGATTTTATTGATAATGAAAACCCGTTATTTTTCGCAAATTCAGACCAATTTGTAGAGTGGGATTCTATTGAGTTTATGTATAAAATGCAAGAAACAAATGCTGATGGTGGTATTGTGACTTTTAAATCAACACACCCAAAATGGAGTTTTGCAAAAGTGGATGAAAGCGGAATAGTTACTGAAGTTGCGGAAAAAAATCCAATATCTACCACCGCAACAGTTGGTTATTATTATTGGAATCACGGTTCAGATTTTGTAAAATATGCCGAACAAATGATTAATAAAAATATTAGAGTTAATAATGAATTTTATGTGTGCCCTGTGTTTAATCAGGCAATAGAATCTAATTTGAAAATAAGAACTTTTAATGTAAGTAAAATGTGGGGTCTCGGTACTCCTGAAGATTTAAAATATTATTTAGAAAATTATAAATAATGGATATACAGATTAATTTATTACCACATCACCCTAAGAGATTTAATTTTACCGTAAAAAATTTAGAATATTTATCTAAAATAAAAAAAGAACATAAGAGTAGAATTAAATTAAATATTTATACTGACAAGAATATAAGTTCTTGGAAATTAGTATCGGATGACTTAAACAACAAAGGTATAAAATCGTCTTTAATAAATCGAGGAGGATATCTACCTAAAATACATGATGCAGTTAATACAGACTGTAAATATTCATGTTCGATTGATGAAGACGTTTTAATGTCAGAACACTCATGGAATTCTCTTATAGAAAACTTACACGTATTAGATGATGAAAACATTCTACTCCTAAGTCCTTTAATCACTAACGGGATACCAACCACAGAATTATTTATTGAGTCATTTTTTAACGAAAATGAAAAAGAAAAAATTTTTGAAATGTTTAATAATACTTTTATACCTAATTTGTGGGGAGTTGATTATAGTAAATTAAATAATAATGATAAAAAATGGAACAAAGAAGTTTTTTATGACAAAGTAAAAAATTTAAATCACTACTATAAAGGAATACATCCTATTAGGGTGTCCAAAGAAAATCAAATGTATATTGTGAATGAGATTCATAAAAATAAAGATGAATTTTTATCACCTCAAAAATATAAAATATTAATTAAAGATTTACCATATTTTTGTAATAATGTTTTTTTTATAAAGACAGATATATGGAAAAATGTAATACAAGATAAATCTTTATTTAGAGATTCTTTTGATGAAGTTCCATTAAATATATACAAAGAAAAAACAGGTAAAAAGTTTGCCTTTTTAGATGGCTCCTATGCCCTACACATGGCATTTAATACATTAGGAAGTAAAGACCAATCCGAAATTGAAAATTTTTGTTATCAACATTTTCTATAAATTTTTTATTTAAATAAAATATGATTTTAATATCACATAGAGGAAACATTAAAGGTAAAAATCCACCTATGGAAAATCATCCTGATTATATAAAAAATTCTTTAAATAAGGGTTTTGATGTTGAAATAGATATATGGTCAGTAGATGATAAATTTATATTAGGTCACGATAAACCTCAGTATGAAATTTCAGAAAATTTTATACTTTCTAATTATAAAAAGTTATGGTTACACTGTAAGGATTTTAACAGTTTAACTACATTAAAAGATGAAAAATATAAAAACGTAAATTACTTTTGGCACGAATCTGATAAAGTTACAATAACAAGTAAAGGATATTTTTGGGTTTACCCTGGACATCAACCAATAAAAAATAGTATATCAGTTTTACCTGAATTACACAATGATGATGTAAGAAATTGTTTAGGAATATGTAGTGACTTTATAGAAAAATATACTATAATATAAAAAATATTTAGTAAAGATGAAAAAAGTATGGTACGCTCCGTATAAATTTGAATCGTATGGAGAAGAAGAAATTAAAGCCGTTGAGGAATCGTTACGTAGTGGATGGTTAGGAGGACAAGGACCTAAATCTGTGGAATTTGAGAAGGCGATAGCTAAAAGGTTTGGTAAAAAATTTGGTGTTTTTGTTAATTCTGGCTCTTCCGCGTGTTTATTAGCATTAGCTGCTTTAGATTTATTAAAAGGTTCTAAAGTAATAACACCCGCGTGTACTTTTTCAACCACATTGGCACCAATAATACAATTAGGTTATGTGCCTGTTTTTGTGGATGTTGGTTTAACTGATTATGTTGCGGATATTGATGAAGTTTTGAGTAATATAACACCTGAAGTTAAAGCCATAATGTTACCTAACTTAATCGGTAATAAACCTGATTGGGGTAGATTAAAAACTGAATTAAAACTGTTAGGTAGAAGTGACATTTATTTAATAGAAGATTCTGCAGATACTTTGACTGAAACTATTGAGACTGATGTTGCAACTACCAGTTTTTACGCTTCTCACGTTATCACAGCAGGTGGTGTTGGTGGTATGGTGATGTTTAATGATGAAAAACATGTGATTAAATGTTTACAGTATAGAGATTGGGGGAGATTAGGGAATGATTCTGAAATCATGGACGATAGGTTTAACCACCAAGTGGATGGAATACCTTATGACCATAAATTTCTATATAGTGTTTTAGGGTATCATATGAAGTGTTCTGAGATGAATGCTGCGTTTGGTTTAGTACAGTTAGATAGATTCAAAAAATTCTCAAAAATAAGAAGAGATAATTTTGAAAGATATCTCGAAAAACTTCAAGGAGTAGGAGATTTAGTATTACCTGACGACTCTATTAAACCTAACTGGTTAGCAATACCCCTACAAACTGAAAAAAGGTTTGAACTACTAACGTTTTTAGAAAATAATAATATTCAAACAAGAGTTACTTTTGCGGGGAACGTAACAAGACATCCAATTTATAGAGAGTATTTAGAAGAATTTAAAAATTCGGATACCATAATGAAAAATGGTTTCTTATTAGGTGCACACCATGGTATGAATTTAGAAGATGTCGATTATGTATGTAACAAAATAAAAGAATTTTTTGAGCAACAATGAAACCATTAATTTTAGGTGATGGTTTATTAGGTTCCGAGTTAATTAAAATCACTAAATGGGATTTTATTTCCAGAAAGTCTCATAATTTTGATATTAATAATTTTGAGTCTTATATTGGTTTAGACTATGATGTTATAATAAATTGTATTGCTAATACCGATACATACTCAGAAGATAGGTATAGTCATTGGGATGTTAATGTTAAATTTGTTGATAGATTAATTGAATACTGTAATAACAATAATATTAAAATAGTACATATATCTACAGATTATGTTTATTCGGGTTCCGAGACTAACGCATCTGAAGAAAGTGTTCCAGTCCACTGTAATACATGGTATGGGTATACAAAATTAGTGTCAGATGCAATAGTACAACTTAAGTCAAAAAATTATTTATTAATAAGGTGTACGCAAAAACCGAACCCCTTCCCTTATGAAAATGCATGGATTGACCAAATAGGTAATTTTGACTATGTTGATGTAATTGCCGATTTAATTATTAAATCAGTCAAAAAAGGTTTAAGTGGTTTATATAATATCGGAACCGAAACTAAGACAATGTTTGAATTAGCATCAAAGACTAAGGATGTCGGTAAGTCTTTTTCACCTATTAACGTACCTAAAAACACCTCAATGAACATTAATAAATTAATTAATGACTTATATGAGTAATATTTTTTGTGGGGAGTGACACCTATTTACAAAAACACATAATTACGTATTTTTTTTAAAAAACTATATGACAACAAGACAAAAAAATAATGAGTATAACAACTCAAATAAAAAAATATCAGCTAAAGAAATAATAGGTAAAACGTCAAGAAAAAAATTTTTATCAGAAAACCAAAAAACATATTATAATAACCTCTTAGAAAATGAAATAACTATCTGTTCAGGACCCGCAGGTGTGGGTAAATCTTTTGTTGCTATGAGAGCTGCGATTGATTTATTAATGGATGAAAATAATTCATACGAAAAGTTAATAATCGTTAGACCCGCAGTAGAGGCCGAAGAAAAATTAGGTTCGTTACCTGGTAACTTAGAAGAAAAATTAGACCCTTACATTTTTCCATCATATTACTTATTAAATAAAATTATTGGTAAAGAAACGAGAGAAAAATTAAAACAAAATGATATTATTGAAGTTTTTGCATTGGCATATATGAGAGGAATGAATATTGATAACTCTATATTAATTTTTGAAGAGTCTCAAAATTGTACACCTTCTCAGATGAAACTTCTTTTAACTAGAATTGGTTTTAATTCTAAATTTTTTATATCTGGTGATGTTGAACAGACTGATAGATATAAGGACAAGACAATGTCAGGTTTATATGACGCTTTAAATAGATTTAAAGATATCGATAATATAGGAGTGTTTGAGTTTGATAATGAGGATGTAATAAGAAATCCATTAATTAGTAAAATATTAAAGAAATACGATTAATGAAAATTGCTATAGATTTAAATGGTGTTGTTCGTGATATCTTTACTAAAACTGAACAAGTTTATACTAAGTTTTATTTAGATGAATTAGAAGAAACCGTTTCTTCAGAATTTAACCAGGAAACTGAAGAATGGGTCGAAAATAAAGATAATGAAACCTTTGAGTATGGGTTGAATCTTCCTGTTACTTCTATGAATTTAATAGAGCATTTTAAATTTAAAGAGCAGGAAGACTTATATAACTTTTTTTACGTTGACTTTCCTATGCAAATTTTTGGACATAGTCCGTCAGTTAGTGCAAATACTTTTAATATTTTAAATGATTTATATATTGATTTAAGAGATGATAACAAAGTCACGGTGATTTCTGATGAAATAGGTAAATCTAAACCCGCAACACTTTTCTTTTTATCAAAATATGGTTGTTTAATTGAAAATATTAGTTTTTATTCTAAGGTTACAATTGAAGACATCTATAATGAGTTTGACATTATCATAACCTCTAATCCCGATTTATTGTCTATTGATAGTGACAATAAAACTATCATAAAAGTACGAACCTCTTATAATTTGGAGTATCAATCAGACTATGAAATAAGTAGTTTATCTGATTTGAGGGAGGTTCTAAAACAAATTAATTTATTATAAATATGATACAAGTATTAGGTGAACATTATTACATTGATTTGGATAGTGTAAGTAAAACTATTGATATGCCAAATCACAGTGTTTCTGGCGAAACCGAACAAACAATAAATTTAGTTTCTTTTGAAGTAATTAAAATGATGTTAGAAGTTATTATGACTGAAAGGGACGAGATTGATGAGAATTTAGGTATTCATTCTTCAAAAGATTTAAGTATTCCCTTTAGACTAGCATTTAATACATTATTAAAACATCAAATATTAAAACATTTATAAAAATGAATGAAGAAACATTACTTAAAGTAGAGAAATCTATTAAGAATTTATCTGACAAAAAAAATAGAATTTATTTTCTTTGTCAGGATACTAAAGGTAACGCAAAAGCAGGTGTAAGAACCATCTATCAAATGGCGCTGTCTTTAAAAGAGAATGGGTTTAACCCAGTGATAATGCATGAGAAAAACGATTATGAAGGAGTGTCTTCATGGATGGGAGAAGAATATATGGATATTCCACACCAATCCATAGAGGCTCAAGACCTACAAGTATCACCTGAAGATTTTATTGTAGTACCTGAAATATATGGTCACGTTATAGAACAGGTCTCAAAATTATCTTGTGGTAAAATAGTTTTATGTCAGGCATATGACCATATGTTAGAAACGTTACAACCAGGAACATCATGGTCACAATATGGGTTTTTAAAATGTATCACGACAAGTGAAACCCAAAAAAAATACATTTCAGATATAATGGGTAACGTATCATTTGATGTAATAAATCCTTTGATTACTGAACACTTTAACCCTAAAGACCTACCCTCAAAACCAATAGTGTCTATACACACAAGAGACCAAAGAGACACTATGAAAATAATAAAAACATTTTATTTAAGATATCCACAATACAGATGGATTACTTTTAGAGATATGAGAGGTTTAAATCAAGAGGAGTTTTCAACATATTTAAAAGACTCATTTGTTTCTATATGGGTAGATGATACCTCAGGGTTTGGAACGTTCCCTATCGAGTCTATGTTAAGTAAGACACCTGTGATAGGTAAAGTACCTAATATGAAACCAGAGTGGATGACTGATAATAATGGTATATGGACTTATGAGTTAAATAATGTACATGATATATTAGCCGAGTTTATTCAGAATTGGTTAGAAGATAATATCAGTCACGAATTATACATTCACGGAATTGAGACGGCTAAAAAGTTCAACAACAAAGAAGAGTTTACCAATAATGTTACTTCTTTATTTACAAAATATATTGAAAGTAGAAAAGAAACATTTGAAACTCAGTTGGATAGAATAAAAATAAAAGAAGAAGAAACAACATAATATTATGGAAAAATTAAATGTATCGGTAGTATTACCTATAGAATCATCTAAACATAAAAATTTCGATTCGTTATTTGATGGGTGCATCACCTCAATAAAAAATCAGATTAAAGTATGCCCTGAAAGAGGAGATGTAGTTGGTGAAATCGAACTGAATATTGTCCATTCAGGAGAAGAATCATTAGTAGAAAAGTTAAGTAATTATGATTATAGCGGATTAACCTATAATTTAATACATAACGAGGGTGACACAGATTTTTGCAGTCAAGTTAACTACGGTATTAGTAAATCAACACATAAGTGGATTAGTATTTTAGAGTTTGATGACGAATACTCAAGTATTTGGTTTAAGAATGTTTCTCGTTACGTAGAGTCTTACCCTGATATTAAAGCGTTTTTACCTTTAGTCGTAGATACAGATGAAAAAGGTGTCTTTGCCGGATTTACTAACGAAGCCACTTTTGCGGCTAATATGAATAGTGAAATCGGTATACTAACTAATGAAGTTTTATTAAATTATCAGAACTTCCAAACCAGTGGAACGGTGTTTGATAAATCCTTATTTGATGATTTTGGAGGATTTAAAAAGTCGATAAAATTAACTTTTGTGTATGAATTACTTTTAAGACTTACATATAATTCTGTAAATATAATGACTATACCTAGAATTGGATATAAACACTCGAATATGAGAGAAGGGTCAGTTTTTTGGAATTATAAGTTTGGTTCAAACCCTATGACGCAAGACGAGGTTAGTTTTTGGATAGAGTCCGCAAAAAAAGAACATTTCTTCAAAGAAGATAGAAATATAAAGTATGAAGTAGTTAATCCTTAATGAATTTATCTGGAACCAACGAAGATAATCAAATAAAAAAAAGAGGTAGAAAGAAAAAACCTCAAAACTATTTTGATGTTAGAGAAGAAAGAGCCGTAAGGCTTTTTCTTTCTGCATCTACTTGGTCCGAAAAAAATAACATATATAATGAATTCTTAAGGGCTCCTTTAGATAAAATGATTGAGTCTATTATTCGTAGATATAAACTTTATAGAAAAGATATGGAGTTTAGGGATATACATAACGACACACACTCATTTTTAATGACTAAGGTAGATAAGTTTAAACCCGATAAAAATAAAAAGGCTTATTCATATTTTGGGACTATATGTAAAAACTATCTTATGGGTCAAATTATAAAAGACCAAAAAGAACAAAACCGAAAAATTTCATATGAGGATATTACCACTAAGTTGGAGAGTCGTCCCGATATGATATATTATTTAGAATATGAGAAAGTATTACCTGAACAAATAATAAATGAATTCATAAATGAACTTAATAGATTTATGGATGAAACAGATTTAAATAATAGTGAAATAAAATTGGGTTATGCACTAATTGAATTATTTGAAAACTATGATGAAATATTCATAGGTACTGATAACAACAAATTTAATAAGAATATAATACTCTTATCTCTTAGAGAAATGACAAATATGACGACAAAAGAGATAAGAACCTCTATGAAAAAATTTAAAAATCTTTACTTCGAACTTACTATAAAACTAAACAATCTATAAAATATAACTTTAAAATATTTATATTATTATGGGAAGACCTAAGAAAAAAGAAATAGTACTAAGTAAAGACTCTGTTTTAAGTTTGATGCAAGAAATTTATAATGAACTTGTAGAACAGAGAGCAACTGCAATACGCATACAAAATAAAATGTTATCCCTTTTAAAGGGTGCTGAAGATATGGCAGTTATTGGTCCTGTTATTAAGGAACAACAAAAAATAATAAATGACACTATAGAGAAAAAACTTTCATTATCTAAGTTACAATCAAGTATATGGGAAAAATCATCAAATAATTCACAGGAAGAGTTTAATTTATCTGAAATGGATGATGATGTTTTACAAGCACTTATAAGTAAAGATTTAGATAAAGATAATAGTGGTGGTTACAAAATGGATTAACTATGGCTACAGATGTAAAACAAGGTTACAAAGACGCATCCTCAAAGATTAACTCCTATAAAACCACAATCTCTACACAGGCAAACGAAAAAGTATTAGAAAAGTTATCGTCAGGTAATAACTTTGAAATGTCTAAGTCTGAAGCCACAAAGCAGTTAAATGCTCTCGGCGATAAAAAACAAAGACTTCAGTCCGAAATAAAAAATCAGTTTGAGGAGTTAATAGACTTAGTAAAGGCGTCAATCCCTTCTAATCCTGCGTCGAATTCTAAAACTATCGATTTTTTACTAAAACAGGTTTTAAGTGCTTCTCAAAATACAAAAAGTAGAATTTCAGAAGTAATTGTTGAAGAGGCTTTATCTATTGCTGGATGTTCTCAAGAACAAACTTTTGACGGTAGTGAACCAGGAGCACCACCCAACCAATCACCAAATAAAATTTATATTAGAGTTAATCAAATAGACCTATTTAAACTTTTAAATAAGGACCCAAACGAAGGTAACAATAAAATATTATACGAATTAAACCAACCTGTAACAGGTACTATTCCATTTTCTATGGATAGAGAACTATATAATAGATTACAAAACGAAGGTACTTCGCTAAATAGTGAATATGGTAGTGATTACATAGGTGCATCTGGAAAACAAATAATGGACATTAATTATGTAACCTCTTATGTGAAAGATGGGACAACATATTATGGAGATTTTTATGAAATAACTTTAAGAAATAGACTAAACTTAAACAGAATTTCAGATTTTTTACGAGACTATTACAAATCTATTGATATGTTAAATTTTGATGGGTTAATGGTTAAAATAATGAATTCGTTATCTAATTTTGTAGATATATCTGCAAAATTAAGTAGTGACGAAAAAGAAGAACAATCTAAATTTGAAAAGACAGTTCAAAGAATTTTAGGAATATGTTTTGACAATAACAAAGAGATTGATGTCTCAGGTAATGCTAAATTATCCTCTTTAGATAATATTGATGAGTCTTTTTTTGAAATGACTCCTTTAGACCTTAAGAATATTGAAAATGAAGTAAACAATATGATTAATGGTGTTACTGAATTTGAAGATTGTGGTAACGTTAAGTTACCTGTAAATGTTCAATCTATTTTTGATGACATTAGTGAGATACGTGAAATACCTGATAATCAAAAAGTAGACGCTTTTATACAAAAGGTTGAAAATATGGGTAAGGATGATAACTGGAAGTTAAAACTACCTGATGGTATTAATATTGATATTGCAATTAAAGACGGAATATTAAAACTAATACCTAGAGCTGTAATTATGACAATATTGTCACCTAAAACATTATTAGGTTTAATGGTTGTGTTGAAATCTTTAGGTAGTGCGATAATTAACGAGATTGAAGATTTTCCTTCCTTTATGAAAAACATGAAGAAGTTTATTATCAATATATCCACAAGGATTATGTCTATTTTTGTTGAAGAACTTTTTAAACTTTTAAAGGCAAATTTGAGAAAGTTAGTCGAGACTTTAATGGTTGAGATAGTGAAGGAGTCTAAAAATGCTCAACTAAAAATTATTGCAGGTGTTTTATATGTGTTATTACAACTTGCCTCTGCGGCTATTGACTGGAGACAATGTAAGAGCGTGGTTGACGAAATATTAAACCTTTTAAACTTAGCCCTGCCTGGTGGTAGTAGACCTCCAACATTTGCCCTTGCGGGTGCTAGTCTATTACCAGGATTTTCACCAACAAGAGCAATGGCGAACGTAACAGAAAACTTACAAAAATTAGGTTTACCTACAGGTGACATGCCTGATGGTTCACCAAATTTAGCATTACCCGCAATGTTCCAACAAATAAAAGGTGCGAATGATGAAAAGTTGTCCAATTCCGCTAGTCATACTTGGTGCGCACCTGTAGCGGTTGGTTTAGTTGCGACAGGACCAATAAGATGTTCAGGAAAAGAAACTTAAGTTATGGAAGATAAATTAAAAAGGGTTATTACCGATTATAAATCATTACCGAATAAAGATTTAGAATTTGGTTTAGAAAAAATTAGTGAGGATTTTGAAAGTACAAAAGAACTACTAATAAAACTATCTTTACATTTAGACTCTTTAGAAGAAAATTATAATAAGATTTTAAAGGAATATAAATCAAGAACTAAATGATAGATAAAGAAAACAATTTTAAGGAAATAAGGCGAGGACAAATTATCTATAAAGGTCAGTGTATAGATAGTAATGACCCCATGCGTTTAGGTAGGATTAGGGCTATTCTAAGAACTGAAAATACACAAGATAGAGAATTGGCTAATGAGAATTTTGGTAAACAAACCTACGTAGAATGGGATGAAAAAGACCCATTTGTCTTTAAACCTTTATTACCTTTTTTTATTAATACCCCTCCAAAAGAAAATGAATATGTACACTTATTTTATAACAATATAACCAGAAAGGGAGATAAAGATAAGTTTTATATAGGTGGGGTGTATAGTTCACCAACAACCGCAAAATTTGAAAAGTATGACTCTGCGGTTACTAATTTTGATGAGGGAAGTAGAAATAAACCTTTTGAAGATATATTAGACGAGTCTAGAGAAAAATATCGTTATAGTTATTCTGAAGGTATATATTCCGAACCTGAAGACATTGCCTTATACGGTAGAGGTTCATGCGATATCGTAATAAAAGATAACACGGTTTTATTAAGAGCGGGTAAAAATAAAAATTTTGAAAGAGGTCAAATACCTAGAAAAAATGATGAGAGAGCGTTTATACAACTGAGTAAATTTGATTACAGAACGTTATATGGTAATCCATCAAAAAAATACATTTTTAGTTTTAAACACGAAACACTAAAAAAACTTGTAGAGTATACTTTAATCAATCCTGAAAACAATAGTAACTTGTTTATGGGTGAAATTTATATTTATAATTTAGCAAGACAAGACGGTTTAAGTATCAGTACCGCGGATATCAATATAAATAAGGTAATACCTGAGTCATCAAAATCTCTTCAAACCAAGATTAATTTTGAACAGAAAAAAATGACAGAAGTCATTAAGTTAATTAATGACGTATTGGAAGGAGTTGTTAAAGGAAGTATCCAAAATATAGTTAACGAAGATACTGTAGGAATTAGTATAAATGGACCACAAAGATTTGATAAGGGAAACTTATTTCCATTTTACTTTAGACCTCAGTTAAATTTATATAATAAATTAGGAGGTGTGTCACCATCTTCTAATATGCAAGAAAATTACAATATAAGTAGATTACTTGCTGGTGTTAAAATTAAAACAACAGATTTAAGTCCTGGTTATTCATTGGTTTATGATGATAAAAAAACGGATACCGTACCATTTAAACCTGTATCACAAGAATTAATACCTAAAAAAACTGAAAGATTTAATAAATCTGTTGGTGTTGTTGGTAGTGATGAGATATACTTATTATCTCATACATCGAAAAATTCACCTAATAAAGAAAGAATTGATTTATCAAATACTTTGTACGGTATAGATGAAAATATGTTGGCGGATATTATAGAACCAAATACATCTTCTATGGTTAGGGGTGAAGAACTATTGGAATTATTAAATCTAATAGTTAGGTTTTTGGTTAGTCACGTACACCCATGGCATGGAACCACACCGGTTCCAACAAGTTATGACGGAACAAAAGTAGATGATATTCTAAAAGAATTGTTAAACGCACAAGATAAGATATTAAATAAGAAAATTCGGATAAACTAAGTATTTATATAAAAAACTTATTATGTCAATCCACAGGTCTTATTTTAGTAAAAATGACACTATAATATCAAATTCGGTATCAAATACAGGAAGAAATCCTATTACTGAATTATTTTTTGGAAATGTACAAGATACATCATCTAGTGTTGGTTTTACTAGATTTATTTTTGACTTAGACTTAACAGAGTTACAATCAAAATTATCTAATGGTGAAATTGCAACAGGATGTAGTTATAATTTAACTCATAAGTTGAATATGACCAACACCTCATTTTTCGATGATGCTTTGTTAAATGATAAATGGTCTAATGATAGAAGAAGAGCTTCTTCATTTGATTTAATATTATTTAGAATACCTAAAACATCAGGAACTACAGGTGACCCCCAAACATGGGATGAAGGTGTAGGTTTTGATTATTATAAAGGTGTATCTACAATATCACCTACAACAGTATCTGTTAGAAATATAGGTCCAACAGATAACTCTTTTTCTGATAGACCCTCTAATTGGTATTCAAGAAATAGTAACATCGATTGGTCTCAAGAAGGTATTTATGACAATACAAATTCATTATCAGGTAATTCCTCAGGTCTAAATTATAGTGCAATCACAATCGTGGATACCCAACATTTTCAATTCGGTAACGAAAATATCGAGTTTGATATGACCGATGAAATAAATAGTATTTTAACAGGGGGTACCACTGGTAACACAGGGTGGGGTATCGCATTTTTACCCGATGTTGAAAATATATCGGGATTAACTGAAAACTACACAGTAGGATTTTTTACTCGTCATACACAAACTTTCTATGAACCATTCTTAGAAACAAGTTATACTGATTTAATAGAAGACGATAGGAACACATTCTACGAAAAAAGAAATAATAAACTATACTTATACTCATTTAAGTATGGTAACCCCCAACAATTAGATAGTAACCCCACTGTAAATATATTAGATTCAAACGGAGACCCTGTGGACGGTTTTACGGGTCTTACAACGTGTGAAATAGGTAAAGGTATATACGAGGTTACCATAAGTGGTTTAACCGCTTCTACTGTCCCCTGTGTCTTTTATGACACATGGAAAGGTATATCTGTAGATGGAGTTAGTTTAGATAATGTAGAAAATCAATTCGTTATACAAAAATTATCCGACCTTTATCAAATAGGTATGGGGGATAATGAACCATCTATTTATGGTTTTGATTTTTACGGTATTAAACAAGATGAAAAAATCTTAAATACCGACATAAGAAAAGTTAATGTAGTACTAAAAAAGGCTTATACAACAAAAGAAGTATTAACTCACGTAAATGCGGAATATAGAATATATGTAAGAGAGGGGACAACAGAAGTTCAGATACAAGATTGGACACTTGTGAATAGAACTGCATCAGGATACTATTTTATGTTTGATACAAGAGACAAAATACCAAATGAATATTTTGTCGACATTAAGGTGACAACTGATAAAGAAGTTAATACTTATAAAAGAGAACTAAAATTCCAAATCGTTAATAAGAAATGAAAACTATAAGATTAACAGAGTCAGAACTTGTTGAAATGATACAACAAATAGTTACTGAAAAAAAGAAGAAATCTAAAAAGAAGAAGAAAAAAGACAGATGTCATCGTTGTGCAGACCAATCATATGGTTTAGAAACATCAGCATATAAAAGTGGTGCGATTGTTAAGTGTAGAAAAGGGGAACAGTGGGTTGGTAAAAAATGTTAATGATATGAAAAGAATACAGTTAACAGAATCGGAATTAATAGATTTGATAGAAAAAGTTATCAAAGAAAAAACTGACTATTCAAAAGAAAAGTCAAAGGGTTTACATGGGTGGTTTGAAAGACAGGGAGGTAAAGGTAAGTCAAGTGGATGGGTAGATTGTAACACATGTAGAAAAGACCCTAAAACAGGAAGAAAAAAATGTAAGTCCTGTGGAAGAGAGAAAGGAGAAAAAAGAAGTAAATATCCTTCATGTAGACCTACCCCATCTGCATGTTCAACAAAAGGAAAAGGAAAGAAGTGGGGTAAGAAAAAAAGTGATTAAGTCCTTGTTTAGGAAATAAAATTTAGTATTTTTGTAAAAAATTTGACAATGTACCAAGTTAATAACAGAACATACCAACTTTTAAAAGAAAACCGAGTCGTAATGGAAACTCAATGTTCTTCTTTTGATAGAGCGTTAGATGAGTTTTTTGAGTGTTATCCCGATGCGTACGGAGATAAAAAGTACTCTTTTAAAAGAGTTAAATTATCATACGAGTAATTAATACTCCTCAATAACGATTTCAAGGTCTGTAGAACCCTTAATAACTCTGTGGTATACCTCTTTAGGTATTTCTAATTTAACTCCCTTATATAAAGGGATAGGGAGTTCATTATCCATTTGAAACTCCCAATCAGAGTCGTTAAGTACTTCAACAATACGATTTTCTTTGTCTCTATGCCAAACGAGTTCTTTCTCAGATACGTCTGAAGAAAAAACTCGTTTGAATTTGTTACTTGAAATATTTTCTTGTGAATAAATCATTTACCAAAATCTACCTGATACATTTTTACCAAAATCTTTATGTGCTCTACAAGCCCAATATCCTGCCTTTGTTTTGTCTTTCTTTTTTTCACACTGATGTCTTGCCGCGAATGATTTTCTCGCCTCAGGGTCGTTCCATTTTGCGGTCATAACAGGAGAACCGTAACTAACTTTTTTAATTTTACCTGTTTTGGGGTTTCGTACATAAACATACCATTTTTTAGAACCACCCGATTTTGGTTTATTAAGTTCTACTTTTTTTCCTTGATACTCAGCTTCGTTTATTGACCCATACTCAAACGGCATATCCAAAGGAATTTCTTTTCCTGACTTTGTTTTTACAATCGTACCTAAATCAGACTCTAATAGTTCTTTATCGAATTCGTCAAACTGAAATCCTTGTTTATAAAACTCTCTAGCCTCATTAATTACGTTAAAATATTCATCACTCCCATACCTGAATACATTTTCAGTTAATGATATTTTTTTATCTAAATGATATCTCAATTCTTTAGACATTTGTTCTTTTAAGTATGCCCTTTTAATTATACCTTCAATCACTACTTCTTTTGTTTGGTATTTTTTATTATCTAACCAATTAGATAAATCTTCTGATAAAATATAATCTTTCATATTTGACTTTTTTAATGTTATTTACTATAAATATATTGTAATAATAACTTTATACAATGGAAGAAGAAAATAACATTATCGGTAGTTTATTTAATAGTATAAATTATAGAAAAATAGAAGAATTAAATAAATTTATAGACAATATGAACTTAGACCAAGCACTATATTGTTTAATACAAGCAACCAAGCATGGACACAATCGAGGTATCTACAGTATCGAGGAATCTGAAGTTATTTCCAAATCAATTAGAATACTTACTAACCCACCTGAAGAAAACAAAGAACAATAAAAAAGGGAGACCGAAGTCTCCCTTTCTATTTTTATTAAGATATGTATTATCTTAACTCTCTTAGGTCGAATGTTCTAACACCATCAACCAAGATTCTACCGTAGAATCTGTTGTTCACCATCTTCTTAGCGTATCTTGTCATGATACCCTTGATTGGTGTGAAGTTGAATGGGTTATACATTGTTGGTGTCAACTGAAGAGGTACGTATGGTGCGTAAACATATCCAGTATCTAACAACGATGAACCTTTGTGTCCCAACAACACTGTGTTTGGTGGGAAGTAAGGGTCACGGTAAACCTGATATCTACCTGATAATGTACCTACTCTTTCGATACCCATATTGTACTGGTCCTGGTCAGGAGCCGCGTTTGAAACGTGGAAGTACTCAAGGTCGTCGAAGATTGCTGAAATCTCAGAAGAGACAACAATCCAGTTAGCTCCACCTCTTAAAGTAGACTTATGGATTTGTGCAGAAATCTGATTGATTGCAGTAATCAATGTCTGATTCCAATCCTTTTGGTTGTATGCGGTTGAATTAGTATTTAATCTTCTCCATCCATCATAGTCCCATCTTAATGTCCAAGCCGCACCTTTTCTTAAGTCTCTTAAGATTTCACGGTCGATTTCAGCCGCAACCTGCTCTGACAACAACGCTGTCAATTCAGCTTCAGCGTCAATGTTATGGAACGCTGAAACATCTTGTGCGAGTTCTGGTGACCACTGAGCTCTTAACTTTCTTTCTGTAACAGAAACGGTAACAGCTTCAAGGTCAAATGAAACTTCACCGATTGCATCTTCAAATTCTAATGTCTCATAGATTTTGTAATCTGCTTGTAAAGTCCATCCTGTAACTGTTTGACCTGTGTAACCGTCAGTAGTAGAACTACCAAATGCCGCAACAGTAGAACTATCAATACCTAAGTAGATAATACCATCAGCATCACAAATGTTATCATAAGAACCACCAGGCCCTGTAGAAGGGAATGAAGTTGCAGTTGAGGTTCCGTATTGAACGATACCCTTACCGTACTTCTGAGTTAGAACTCTAAAGTTTAAGTAAGTTTTAGTTGCACCTGTGTAGTAAACTTGTAATGAAGACAAGAATTCTTCTGTATCCATCGCGTTACCATCAGGACCAATTAACTTACCTGCACCCGCGTTAGAAAATCCTGATAATGCAACTAAGATTTCTTTAACATTACCACCTGACGGTAATGAACCTACAACTAAACTTCCATCAGACCATTCAACTGGTGTTAATGACTTAGTTACTAAGCTAGACTTACCTTTAGAGTAATCGAATAATCCTGCTGGGTCATCGTCAGGTAAATCACCTTCATAAAATCTATCGTACAAGTTAGTTGTGTTAGTATAACCTGAAGTTGTACTTGCTGGTCCGTTTGGCGCTCCGAATGGAGGAATGTGTGAACCATCAGCGTTTCTGTTCTGAATCTTTGGAACAAAGTAGAACAACTTACCAATCGGTAAGTTCATCGCCTGAACTGAAACGATGTCGTTAGCCAACAACTTAGAGAAAACTCTTCTTACGATTGGGAAAACAACAGTTTCAAAAGAACCTGAACTGTCAGAAGCTGCTGCTTCGTTTATCAAATATGATGCTTGGTTCTCATATAACTGAGCCATATTTTCTTTTAAGTGACCTTTAAGGCCATCGAGGAACCCTAATTTGTCCCACTTGTTAATTGTATCCTCCTTGATAACTTTAAGGTGCTTAAGACCGATGTTACCTACGAGACCTGATTCTAATAATGCTCCCATTTTAATAATTTTTTAAGGAAATTTATTTTTTATTTTAATTTACTCATTAAATCCTTCATTCTTAAGAACTGAGGATTTTCATAAGTTTTACTCTCTATTAAGTTATTCGCAGAACCCTTAGTAGGTGTTTTAGTAACTTTAGATTGTACTGATTCAGTAACAACGTTAGTTTCTTTACCTCCTAAGTCTTCTTTAATAGTCTTATAAAGAGACTTTGACTCTTTAAGAGTTTCGACACCATCAAAACGTCTTAATATATTTATTTTTTCTTGTTTCGTTGTAGAATGTTCTGTGAACAAACGAGTAGCGTAAGCCAAATTAGAGTTAAATACCGCAACTTCATTTAACTTTTCCTTAAAAATGTTAAGTGCTTTTCTGTACTCTTCATTCTTTTCTCTTAACTGTGTTAGTTCTTTTTGAACTGACTCATTATAACGAGATTTGTTTGGAATAGTTTTTGGTTTTGGTAAACCTTTACTCTTATCGGATGAAGCTCTTTGACCTTGAGCTAAACTTCTTTCGGTCATCTCTTCTTCTTCGCGAACTTCAAAGTCGGCATCGTCTCTTCTTGCTTTTTCAGAATCTAAATCTTTATCAGCAATTTTACCATGTTCCATACCTTCTTTTTCATCTTCACGGTCATCATAACCTTGACCTTCATACATCTCTTCTTCGTTCCATTCTTCCGAAACCTCTTCTTCATCTCCAATTTCGATTTCGTATACAATTTCTTCTTCTTCATAAGCTTCATCACCTTCAGACATTTCATCTTCAGTTTCCATAACTTCTTCTTCATCTTCTGATTCACCTAATTGAATCACATATTCTGTATCTGCTTCAGTATCTGATAAGTGAACGTCATCACCGTCTTGTTTAACGATAATACCGTCATCTTCACCCATCGCCTTAAATACTTTTAAGATTTCATCATCAGAAGCCATTGTTAAATCTAGTGGAGTAAGAACTTCTTCTTCGTCGTCAACTTCCAAGTCGTCACCAGGTAAATCAGTCATTAACATTTCCTCATCACCCATTTCCAACTCTTCGTCATCTTCATTATCAGAAAGTGCGTCCAAATCTAATTCAAGACCTTCTTCACCTTCATCTTCATCTTCTGTATCAATATCTAAATCAAGTTCTTCTTGTTCAGACATTTCAACATCAGAAATTTCAATCTCATCTTCTTCAGACAAAGATTCTTTTACTAATTCACTGATTTCTTCCTTCATAGTAGAAGCAAGTATTCCTTTTGCATTGTTTGTTATAGCCTCTTGCAAATTTTCCATTTGCAATAATGCCTCTTCAACCAAGTTTTTTTCTGCCATTTTTTTGTTTAAGCAATAGTTTATTTAACATATAAATATGTGAAAAACTAAAAAAATGTTTTTTTATTAACTTTTAGCAAAAAAAAATCGGGTTTTTACCCGATTTTAATTTTTTCGTCTTTATAGACGAAATATTGAAATATCGTTCATTTAGACGATATTAGTCGTACACCTCATCAATTTTACTCTCAACACATGCAGTAATTCTCCAGTCATATGTGAAATCTTTAAATCTTTCTGTCACCTTAGCTTCTACGTCAGTTACGTTAAATCCTTTAACTAACTTCTCTTCTCTCATTTTTTTGATTTTACCTGAGTTTTCATCAGGAAGGTCATACTGTACTTTCGCAACAAAATATTTTTCGTCCATTGTAATTGTTTTTAATTAGGTTTAATAACCTAAATAATCGGATAATTTTTTCATTAAGTCAACACTTCTACCTAATCCACCATCAATTCTTGGTTCTTGTGCTCTCATATTAGTTTCTTCCTCAAGGTTTTCTTCATACCTATTTCTATCATCTTTATTTAAGAATAGATACGCTCCTGGTGTTGATGGAGATGAAACCAAGTCAAAACAGATTAACTCAAAATCATCTTGTACTTCGTTTCTTTCCCCCTTCTTTACCAAAGAACCTACACCACGAGAAGAAACCCCCATAGTAACACCTTGTCTCATTAAGTTCGCTGCTTGGTCACCAGGACACGATACAACACCTCTTTCGTGGAAACCTGGCGATGTCAACAGTTTAATCTTACCCATAAGAGTATTACCTTCCCACCATATTTCAGTAATAAGGTGAGATACTCTATCCAAATCAATTAATGACGATTCGGGGTGATTAAGTTCTGATATAGATAAACCTTTTTCAATTGCCTTTCTATACACATCCGCCTCTCTCCTTAAAATCTTTTCAGGATATACTCTACCATTTCTATTTGGTGTATCATATTTCTGAAGAGTTGCATAAAACTCAAAAGGTTTAGAATGGTCTAACTGACCATATGATTCTCTTATTATCTCTGCATTACGACTATCATGTGGATTTATCGTCCCCGCATCCCATTCTACTAAAATACCCTTACCGATATCGTTTGGTCCTAATATTTTCATGTTTTTTATTTATAAATATATCAGACCACTTCTTTTGTCGATTTACTCTTATGTACTTTGAAGTATTTAATTCCTTTTAAACAATCGGTATATACTGATGAAATGATATTTTTAACTCTGTCTCTTAATATTGGTGATTTAAAATCTGTGTGATTTTTAAGGTATAATGTTATTTCTAAATTCATAAAACTCCTCTTTCCTTTTTGTATTCCACTACTTCTCAAGTCCAAATCTACTATATTGTGTTTCTCAAATATTAGGGGGTCAACGACTTCCAAAAGAATGTGTTTTATATTTCTTTCCATAGTTCCTGTCGCTCTATCCCAATTCTCAAATTCTTTTATTGGTTCTACCCACGATTGCAATACTATATATATTGTTTTTAAATTTTTTGCATCTACTGTTCCGTAGTAACACTTTGCGTCACTGAATAGTTTTAATTGTGACGTTTTTCCCTTCTTCATGTAATCCCATCTTTATTTAAAGTTTATTTATTTAAATAAAATATAGTATATTATTAGTCGTATGTCAAAAAAAGTCATATTTATATAACAGGAGAAAAAATATGTTAATAGTAAAAGTAAAAAATAAAAATATAGAGGCAGCTTTAAAAAGCTACAAGTATAAAGTATATCGAACCAAACAAATGGATAAGATAAGAGAAGGTCAAGAATATACTAAGGACTCTGTAAAAAAACGAGAAGAAAAAAAGAAAGCAAAATACGTTAATAAAAAAAGAAGGGACTCTGAATGAGTCCCTTTCTCTTTATTCTTCAGACCCCCTATTTCGGGAGAATTTTTCAATGGTTGTAAATCCTAGTCCTGCACCTACTATATACATCATACCATCCCATACAAATTTTTGAAGTGGTATATCCATGAATATGTTGGCTATAAAGGCGATACACATCATAAAAAATGCAAGAATGGTAATAAATCTTTTTGATGATTTTTGACCATCCACATCGCCCATTAAGGACATAAAGAACTTTCTCATTTTAATTTACTTAAAACCCATCCCTTTAAAAGGTCCCAGTTTCTTGTAAAGAAAACACCAAAAGCAACACCTGCGAAAATCTTTTGACCAGTTGACCATAGGAATAAACCTAATAATAAACCAACGACACCTTCGATGCCATTAGCAACAACCCAATCTTTACATAGATTGTAAATTCTTAATACGAAATCTTTAACTTTACTCATAATCCTTTATTTAATTGTTGTAGTTTATACAATGAACTTACAGTTTCTTCTGATTCATTGATTTTGTTTATTGTCGCTTGAATTTTTTCTGTCAAGCCCGACTCTTTCGATTCGTTTAAATTCTTTGTAAGTTTTTCTATTACAGAATTTTTAACGTTATTAATTTCCTCAGTTAATTTCTCACCTTTTAATGATGTTAAGTATTTAAACTCTTTCTTTTCTTCCTCATTTAAATTCTCAAATTCTTTGTTAAAGGTATTGGTTGCAATTTTTAACATAGAAGATAGTGGTAAGTTAACTGACTTGTTTTCCTTAACTACTTTTGTAGTCATAAGATTTTTTCTAATTCTTTGTTTAGACTCAATAAGTGATTCTAAGTTTTTAACAACATTTTTGGTGTAAATTTGATTATCTATATCCGTATAGTCATTATTTACACTTTCTTCAAGAATACTATCAATCCATTCACTTAAGTCTTGAATTTTCTTTTTATTCGTGTCAATAATGTTTTTTAAATGTTCGAATGACTCTGAAATATAATCGTCCACAACACTTTCG
>Ga0222718_10000295_pt1 | contig 54874 bp, 79 predicted proteins | sample C33_27DmetaG_FD_165045 | JGI IMG/M metagenome (GOLD analysis project Ga0222718, IMG submission 165045) | Estuarine water microbial communities from San Francisco Bay, California, United States - C33_27D | ecosystem: Environmental > Aquatic > Marine > Unclassified | place: USA: California... | reverse complement strand
TGGGAAATTGCTACTCAGTTCTATTACGAGAACAATCAGTGGAAATGTCGTACCCATCACACCCCAGGCGATGAATCCTATTGGAACTCTGCTATTATAAGCAGAGCGGAACAATGGATTCCTGGTGAGGGTGGTACTAGAAATGACTACCAGTGTCAGTATAAAACTGCTAATGGTTGGTTTGATCGTAATGATCCTCAACTTAAAACAGAAGTGGAGGCGGCATAATGATTAAAGATAGAAATACAACCGTACTTTCTAAAGATGTTCAACCTACAGAAAGTTTAAAAAGGTTTATTAAAAGGTGTACTGGTGCTAAAATGACACCAGTAAAAGGGAACAACAATGCATTTTGGGTATCGGGTGACAAAAGAGGCGACTACTATGAGCAAAAATATTACAAAATAGTTTTTGGTCCAGTCACCCAAGTTTCTTACACACCAAATAGAAGTGAGAAATCAGGCTATGGTTTTGATATACAGACATCAGGCGACCTTAATGGTTGGCAGTTAATGGGCGAATATCGTAAAATGATTAAAGAAACCATGGAAAATTATAAAGAAAAGAATGCTTAAAAGGCTTGACAATATCTTAAAAAATGCTATACTATATGTATATTAAATAAACGGGAGTAATTAATATGACAAACTTAAACACAACAAACCAAAGCAAGGACAAAATTGTATCTGTACCAGGATATCATATTGGTTCTTTTACTTGCTATAATGCAAACAATGATGATAGTGTTAATATCCAACTTACTAGTTTAGAAGAAATGTGGTATGGGCACGAAGAAAACATAGATCATCCAGAAGGTTCAGAATACCCAGTAAGTATAAATGTTCCTCACATGAAGGTGATGAGAGAAAGAGTTTTTGATAGTGTTCTAAATAGAACTGGTATTGACATTAGAGATTTTGACAGTATTATACATGCTTCAACATCTCCTGGCAGAGATGAGAAAGGTAACATTATCGAAAATGGTAATGAAAACATTATTAGGAACGTATAATGAATCCTTGGAAGATCATACAAAAATTGGAATCTGATAACAGCAGACTTTTTAAAGAGTCTGTTGTTGCTGATCATATTGATAACGAAGAATTTGTTATGGGTGCCAAGTATGCACTTGACCCTCTTGTAACTTTTGGTGTACAACAAGTACCCTTTAGTGAAACTGATGGCAATGGTATTAGCAGTACATCTTTTTATGAGGTTGCTGACAAGTTAGTTAATAGACAACTAACAGGACATGCGGCTCGTGATGCTATACAAGAGTTATGTGATACTGCTACTAATGAGCAATGGAACGACTGGTACAGACGAATCCTTATTAAGGACTTTAGATGTGGTACTAGTGTAAAAACATTTAATGGTGTTAAAAAAGGTATTATTCCAGTATTTGGTTGTATGTTGGCACATGACGGAGCAAAACATCCTAAAAAGATTAAAGGCGAGTGTATGGTTGAATACAAATACGATGGCGTAAGAGTTATTGCTATTGTACAAAATGGTGATGCTACTTTGTATTCACGTAATGGCAAATTACTTCCTAACTTTCCTCATATTGAAGAGGCACTAGGCAAGCCAGAGTTTGAAGGACTTGTATTTGATGGCGAGGTAATGAGCGAAGACTTCCAAACACTTATGAAACAGGTACACAGAAAAACTGGTGCTCAAACAGAGGATGCCTACTTGGCTGTGTTTGATATGCTTACCCTTGCAGAATTTAATGCAGGTGGTACAACTAAAAATGCTGAAGTAAGACGCGGCAGACTTATAGAATTAGACCATGCTAACTTACTTCCAGACAGCATTAGAATAGTTGATGCATATAGTGTAAACTTTGATACTGAAGAGGGTAAAGCAGAGTTTGATAAACTAAACAAAACAGCATTAGCCGAAGGTTATGAAGGCTTAATGATTAAGCCCATAAACGAAGGGTACAAGTGTAAACGTTCACATGCTTGGTTAAAGGTCAAACCTTTTATTGAAGTAACACTTAAAGTTATTGCATTAGAAGAAGGCACAGGCAAAAACGAAGGCATGTTAGGTGCTCTAGTTGTTGAAGGTGAAGACGATGGTAAGTTTTTCCATGTAAATGTGGGTAGTGGACTTACTGATGACATGCGTAAGGATGTTTGGGCGGCACAGGATAGTGTTATTGGTCAACTTGTAGAGATCAGAGCTGATGCGGCAACACAATCACAAGATGCTGAAGATACTTGGAGCCTCAGGTTCCCAAGGTTTAAGACCTTTAGAGGTTTTGAACTAGGAGAAAAAATATAATGCAAACTTTAATAAATGCGGTAATTTTAGGGCAACTACTTATTATGTGGGTAGTTTGGGTTGTAAGCCAGGCAATATAATGACTAAAAAGCAAAAGCAAAAAATTCATAATATAGTACAGAGTACATTTAAAATTGTAGGTTGTGCATTTTTATTCCTTGGTATGACTATGGCACTAGGAGTAAATCCTCACATGGAACTTACTTCTTACTTGCTGTTATTTGCTGGTACTCTAATGATAATAGTGCATAGTTTTAGAGATAACGATCACATGTATTTGTTAGTATCAAGTGCAGGATTTGTACTTGTTGGCGGTGCATTCTTAGACACAGAAACAGCAATAATGATAGCAAACAACTATGGCATTGCACTAACCGAAGAACAAGGTTGGTTTGCAAAATATGGTAAAGTGTTTGTAGAAATTATTAAAGCAGTAACTTAATAAATATATACGTGGGCCAATATACAGATAAGATAAATGCTATTGCAGAAGATTTTGCTACAATAGATTTTTATGAAAAGTTATCTGCCTTAGAAGCTCGAAATGGAATGATGATAATACATTATAATCATGGTGGTAAAAAAATTACATTTAGCCGAGATTCAGAATACGAAGGAACGTCAGGAAAAGCAGGAGATGAAATTACAATTCCTGCTATAGATAAAGATTACATCAGTCTTAAAGAAAAATATCAGTCTGAAACCTGGGGAGCCCAATTGGGCAAATGGTGGAAAAAAATTACCAATAAAGAATATAATCCTAATAAAAGGTATTGACAATAAAATACTTTATGTTATACTAGTTAAAAATTAAATATGCCAAACAACAAAAACGAAGAAAGTGAACAAGTAAATGTTCAAGCAGTATGTAAACATCTTAATGTAGGTAGATTCCAGGTAGTTTTAATCGCTACACAGGTTGCCAGAATGGAAGGTATTAGACCACATGACGCATTAAAGAAAATGCTTGAAATAGAAGATATGGATGTCTATTTTAAAGAAATGAAGGAAAAACAGATAAAGGCAGAATTTAATAAAAAGTTTTGAGGAGCCCGTGTGGTATTTCGTAAACTGGGTATGGCAAAAGTGAAAAGTGTAGTCAACAACCACTCCATAGTAAAGTCCCAAAGTGTACCGCTCCTCACACCTATTTATCAATAGGGGGTTAATACCTCGGGTAAGGGACAGGTCCACGAAGCAACACCAGTCCACAATATAATACACGATCTGAGTGTAAAGTGTGGACCATCCCTCCAGTTTTTGCCGCATTCGTCTAGTGGTTAGGACACCGGGTTTTCATCTCGGCAACAGGAGTTCGATTCTCCTATGCGGTGCCATTAATTCTTATAAATAACTGTATGAAATTTACACCAAAGTGTGCAAACGATGGTAAACTTGGTTATGTGTCTGCAGATGGATACTTTAGACCCTGCTGTTGGAGGCCTTTTAAAGATAAAACATTCGATAAAGATGACTTTAACTTATCAAAAGTAACTTTAGATGAAGCCGTAGAAAACACAAATCAATGGCTAAAAGAGACGATTAAAAAAGATATAAACGATATAGATCATGTATGTAAGGTACATTGTGTATATAATTTAACATCTAAATATAGCAACCAAGATGAGAGGTTGTAAAAGTGTCTAATGAGTACATTAAGCCTAGTAGATTACATCTAGAAATAACTAAAAGATGTACTTTAAAGTGTCCTAAATGCCCCAGAACGTCATATAAAGGCATGTATGACCCTAATACAGATTTATCTTTAGACACAATAAAGAACCTTATAGACAAGAATAAATTTAAAACAATCTTGTGTTGCGGTAATTTTGGAGATCCCATTTATCATCCTCAGGCATTAGAAATATTTAAATATTTGTCAGATAATAGCAACGTTCTAAGTATTAATACGAATGGTAGCGGTAAAAAACTAAATTGGTGGAAAGATTACTATAATACAATAGGGAAAAAGGATATTACAGTATTTGGTGTTGATGGCTTAAAAGATACAAGTAAATTATATAGAGTAAATCAAGATTGGGATAGTGTTTTTCAAGCAATGAAGTTAGGAGCAAAATTAGGCCATAGAGTAGCCTGGCAATGGATACCATTTAGTTTTAATGAACACCAAATACCACAAGCACGCCTATTAGCAAAAAGACATAATATACATTTTATGCTACTAAAAAGTGAACGATGGGATAAAGATGATCCAATGAAACCAAACAACAAAGATCTTTACATAGAAAATGAACCTTTTCTTGACAAAATAATAGAATAGTGTATCATATACAATAATGAATATCAGTATAACAGGTAGAATTGCAAAAAGAAAGCAAGTAGAAACTTTTATATTTGATAGTCTAGAACACCTTATGCCTAGACTCAGACGAGATATAGACATAGATGTTCGTATAGTAACACGATGTGATGAAAATCATTATGCATTGTGTTTAGGCGATAAGAATAGTGTGGAAATAGAACTTGCACGTGGTAGTGGTAATACAACATTTACTTTAAAAGAGATGATGGTGAACCTGGCACATGAATTAGTTCATGCCAAACAGTTTATTAAAGGAGAGTTACACCCTAGTTTAAATAGATGGAAAAAATTAGACTATAGTAATACTGCTTACAGTAGACAACCTTGGGAAAAAGAAGCATACTTATTAGAAGATAAATTAGTTGAAAAATTTTGGAATAAATAATGGCAAAAGCAAGTAGAAGAAAAGTAAATAAATCACTTATTAATGGCACAGGTAAAAAATGCACATCAATAGGTAAAGGTGGTAGAGGACGCAAAGTAAAAATTGCTATGTCTACTATGAACAAAGGTAAAAAACGTTCTATGTCTATTAATAGAGGTCAAGGATAATAAATAAACGTATGTTAGAACCTTCAGATAAATGGCTATGTAAATTAGTAGAACCTAAGCATCCTGCACTCCACAGACCTGCGAATATAGATCCATTTTCTGCTCCAGATGATGCCAATTGGGCTCAAAGAGAAGTAGATATGTTTGAGCTCATGCATAAAAGAATTGGCATAGGCTTGGCAAGTCCTCAAATCGGTAACAGTTACAATATGTTTGTAATGAATATGAAAGATACTGGAGATGTAGGTGTTTATAACCCTAAGATAATTGAGTTTAGTGAAGAGACTATTTTAATGGAAGAGGGTTGTTTAACATTTCCATTACTATTTGTACACATTACCAGACCAGAAAAGGTAAAAGTTAGTTACACATTGTATGATGGAGTAACAGAAGTAGAAGGTTGGCTAGAAGGAATGGATGCCAGATGTTTTCAACATGAATACGAACATTTGCAGGGTGATCTTTTTATAGATAAAGTAAGTGAATTTAAGTTGCAGAGAGCAATGAAAAAACGAGAAAAATATCTTAAAGAAATCCAACGCAAAGTCAAGATATGATCAATTATCCTTTTTGGGTAAATGACTTCGATAGAGTCAAAGACCACAGACTTACCCATCCAGACGTAGCAAAAATATTTGAGCAACCTGTTGCATTTTGGTACGGCGCCAAAAAAAATAAAAATGCTAATAAAAACTTAGATAAAAGTCTTAAACGACTATTAAAAAGAACCTTACCTGGATTACCTTATTTTGTTTTATATAACTTACCTAATAGAGATATAGGACAATACAGTAAAGGAGGCGCCGGAGATGCCACAGAGTATCTTTTATTCCTCCAAGAGTTTTGTAAAGGTATTAAAGGGCATAGTCCTATAATTATATATGAGCCTGATGCCTTACCACATACTACAATGATGACGCCCAAAGAAGCTCAGTATCGCATTAATTTAATGAAGGCAGGTATTGATGTGCTTACAGAAGAAAGCGATGCATTAGTGTACATAGACATTGGCCATAGTAATTGGCTAAGCCCAGAACAAGCATCAGAGCTAATTTCCAGTGTATCTAACGACAAAGTAAGAGGGTTTAGTGTTAATGTAAGTAATTATAGAACTACAATAGAATCAGCCAAATGGGCAAATAAAATATGTGAGCACAGACCTATGGATCAATATGTGATAGATACTAGTCGTAACGGCAATGGCCCACATGGTAATAACTGGTGTAATCCCCCTGGAAGAGCAGTAGGCGAACCACCTACATGCAATACAGGATTAGAAAAATGTGATGCATTTCTTTGGGTAAAGATTCCTGGAGAATCAGATGGTAAAGGCAATGGTGGACCCAGAGCTGGTAAGTTTTGGCCTGAAATGGCAACAGAATTAATTAAAAATTAACTAACACCACTAGGATCTTGATCATCCATGTCTGGCATATCAGGTTTCTCAGGCATTTCTTTATTATCTCCCCTTGGTGCATTTAATTCTGCATCTAAATAGTTTCTAGCACCGTCTAAATAATTTTGTGCTTTCACTATTTTACTTTGCCACCAATGTGGGAAATCTGAATCTGGTAAATCTTTTAACATTTTGTGCATGTCTATAGAAGCCTTACCTATTAAGTATAAGTTCTTCATTAACATGCCTCTTTCGTTATCTACATGTCCAACAGCAACCTTTTCAACCTCACCTTCGCCTGTGTCTGATTTGTAATCAACTCCAGGCTCGCCATCTTCGTTTACTATTCCTGCTAATTTTTGTAATCTATCTATTTCGTTCATACTAGTATTTATCTAATTCTGCAATTAAACCTTTTAATGGTTCTAATCTTGTTAGTAATTTTCTATTGTGTTTTAAATGGCCTAAAGCAATTTCAGAGTTAAGTATGCTACTCAGCTCATCTATACTCATATTATTAATAACATGAAGTAAATTGAAGTCATTATGTAAGTAATGATGGTATGATGTTACAGGTATTTTGTTATATTCAAATAAATGTTTAAATGTTTTATAGCCTAAACTTTCTAAATACTTTTCCAGTGGATATGATATATGTAAAAAAGGTATTCCATACCAAAAGTTTTTATATGTCTTTTCTGTTAGGAAAAAATTATTTTTACCACTTTCAGAACTACTGTATAATATAGAAGGATTATCTCTAGATGCTGTTGTTTCAACAAAAATATTAAAGGCACATCTATTATATATTTCATCATCCATACACCATTCATCATTAGTCATATAGTCATCATAAATTATAGGAGTACTAAATAATTCAAAGTTAGTTTCTATGTTATACTCTTTACATGCTAGTTCTAAATGGCTATCCCATTTATTATCACTTCCTTCATTGTGCCAGGAATATATAGACTTTTTATTCATTTTATTATGTATAAAAAAAGCATGAACTATTTTTCTAAAATATCTGGCATTTTTTTGCAGTAAACAGTAATGTAGATCAAAATTCCTATGTTTTATTTCAGGTGGCGGGATATTTTTACCTGATTGATGTATCATAAAACTTGTACTAAATCCGTCATAAGAAAAAATTTCTATTTTTTCAAATTCAGGTATATAGTTACTGCAATCTATGTCAGATATAAACTCTCCTGTGAGCCATTGTTCTCTAAAGAACTCTTGAGGATTACATGACGTAATTAGTTTTATATTACAAGCAGGTACGCCCTTATCAATTAGTTTAATAAGGTATTCTATAAATGGTACATTTATGAAATCTTCTATGATTGTATCAAGTATTAGTATATTTTTATTATTGCTAACAGATTTCTCAACAACCTGTTCTATCATTTCTTCACTTATGTGATCGTATGTCTGATTGCCAGCATACGAAAATATCATACAGGGATAGTAAGCATTGTCTGTAAACTCTGCTTTTAAATTTAATTTTTCGTTATAAGTTTTTATATGGCCATATAAAGTTTTATGGATTAATACTTCAGATGGAGCAAAGAACTTGTCGTATATAGGTAGCATATACAACTATTTAGTTTTTAAGTATGAGATTTTTTACTATTGCGGTTTAACTACAGCCACATGATGAGCAAGCCATCAGTTTATGTTTTTTATTACCACATTTAGGACATTCGCCTTCTTCTAAACCTGCTAATTTTTTAAGTTCTTCCATTGCGGCTTCTAATGCCTTATTACCAGTATCTTCAACAGATTCTTCGTAGTCTGCATCTGCAGGTTCCATACCATCTGCGGCATCCTGACTGATGTCATGTGCGGCTGGTTCAAGTACCTCTTCTCTGTACTTCTCAAAAGTTTCCTCGTAGTTATCTTTGTGGAGAAAGTCAGGAGCAATATGTTGTTGCATATCATCTATTAATTCTTCTTCTTTTTGTCCAACATAGTCCATAAGATCTTCATCACTCATGTCACTAATAGACTGTTCAGAAGGTTGTGATTCATTAACACTTTCGTCATGCTTATGTTTACCGATATATTTTTTGTATGCGGCTTCGTTATCGTCTATTTCTTCTTGTGAAGGTTCATTTGGGTCGTCATCAAATTGTACATACCCGGAACCATTACAATGTTTACAGTCTTCATCTTTTCCATCACAATGGTAGCAGTCCCCACCTTCTGCAATTTCTTCATCCTCTTCAACGCCATCTTCACACTTTGCCATTTCTTTGCACTTGCTACAACGACCTACATTATCTTCAATTTCGCCTTCGATAGGAGCATCACAGCAATTACTGACTTTATCTTTTCCTTCTTCAATACCGTAGTCTGATTTAATGTCTGATAAGTCTAAACTTTCTTCAGGCATTTCTGGCTCATCGTCTATTACTGGTGAGTCATCACCTGCTTCTAAATCCATTTCTTTAATTGCTTTCTTTACAACTTCCATTGTAAATTTTTTATCATCATCACTAAGTTTAGTAATTCCGCCTTCTTCTTTTTCTAATTGTTTAATTATGTTATTAAGTTTTTCGCCTGCTTGTAGTCCGTTATCATTTGCAGGTGAAATTCGTTCGTTGATCTCAGCCAGTAAGTTTGCTGGGCTTCTTAAAAGTGCCTGTATAAACTCCTCTTTCTTAACTTCAGGATCATTTACATCTGAACCTTCAGGAAATCTGTTTGCTATACTGTGAAAAGAAGAACTTTTGCTAGGTGGTGTAAACTCAATATCCTTTACTTCCACATTAGTTTCAAATTCTACAGGAGCATTTTCTTGGACTTCTAATCCTGCTAATTTCATTAATATATTTAAATCTTCGCTCATTTTTTCACCTACTATTTTATCATATATGAGATTAAAAACTGTCTCGTTATATTCTTTAAATTGCTTTTCAAAAACCTGTTTAGCAGATTCTTTATCTGGACTATTTTTTAAAGCATTTCTAAATGCACTTGCACTTTCAACTTCACCATCACTTTCTATGTTAGGCACTTCAAATAAGTAACCTCTCTTATCCATTGTTTGTGGTGTATCACCAATACTATTTATCATTTGATAGTATTTTGGTTCAAATTCTCCAGTATCCTTATTAGCTCTAACCTTCATATCTAACCCAGTATCAGGATCTATGTTGTTCATAGCAAATCTGGTATTCATATCCTTTTCGCCCACAGCAAAGATCACTATAGTATCACTGTGATCAAATTGATTATAAAATGTATGTACATAAGGCTGTTGAGCCTCTAATACTCTTTCGGGGGCTATACCCTGTGCCTGAGCAATCATTTGTTTTTGTTTAAAATTAAAGGGAGACTTTTCTTCGTCAACTTTGTTAGATGTTCCTATGTAAACTTCATAGTCTTTGAAATGTGTTTTAAGGTAATCAAATACTTTCACATGATGTGATAGCATGGGCTGAAATCTACCTGGATATATAACAACCTTTTTCATTTAGATCTTACCACTTACGGCAAGACCAATATCTGGCCTTTGTCTTTGGTCCTGGATTGTCGCAATTATGTCTTGCTCTGAAACTTTTCCTGGCTTTGGGATTGCTCTTTCTGATACGCATTGTCTTACGTTTTGCTGATGTTCCACCGTGTCCAAAATTTACTTTTTTTACATTTCCTGTTTTAGGATCTTTAACATAAACTTTAAACTTCTTAACATCTCCACGCATAGGCTTATTAAGTTTAACTTTACGTCCTTGGTATTCTGCTTCAAATGTATGTTCTTGATCTTCACTGTAGCCTAATACTCCAAACTCTTCGTGGAAGTCTTTATTGTCTTCTAATGTGATTTCATCTTCTCTAATTTTATGGACCCTACCATCGAGTTTGTCTTCTTCATCACTGGTTACACCATCAGGATGTCCCAGGTTTCTGTTATCTATATAGTCAGCATTGCAATTACAATGTGGGCAATCTGATGGACACTCACAGTCTTTTCTTTCTACATCTGCACCACAACACTTATCTGAGCAATGTGTATCTCTTTTGTTTTCTGATAGTTTAACACCATAAATCATTTTAGCAACATCTTTAACCATGTCTGCCATTTCTGAGTTTTGGCTTTCCAGTTCAGCATATAGTTCTGCGGCTGACATTTCAGTCCAGCGATTCTCATCACCTAATGCTTTGGCAATCATTTTTGCTACTGCTGATTCTGAAGCATCGCCTTCTGCATCTTCTGGAAGTTTAACACCTTTTAATCTAGCGGCTTGGTTTTTTCTCAAACGGATTAATTCTCTATGTGCTCTACTACTAGGATCTACCTCTTCTGGACCGCCCGGGTAAGTTCCATCAGTTCCCACAAACATTCCCTTTTCAGGTTTAAATACATATTCTTTGCCATTAGGAAGTTTTACTATATCAGCAAGATCTAAACTTTGAAAAGGACGCCCTTCTGTTTTAATACCAGATAGTTGTTTAAGTAATTCAAGTTCTATTTTCTTCTTCTCTTCTTTTTTCTCTGATTTTTTAATTTTTTTGTCGTGTTTATCAATATTATCTGTAGCGAATGTTTGATCTATTGTGCCTTCTTCAAAATTAACATCTTCTTTAGTTAATCCTGCGGCTTTCATACCTTTAGCAACTAAACTGGCTCTTTGTGCCCTGCCCATATGCGGATAATCTACAGCCATTTGTTGCATAGCCATTCTGGGATCATCCATGCCTTTAACCATATTAGCAATTTGTTTTACGATTTCTTCATCGCCTGGGTAATTTGCTTTAGCATCATCTCTGTCTGCTTTACGTTTGTCATGTTTAATAATTTCTGCCCAGTTAGGTAAGCCATCATCGTTTTGCGTCATCTCGCCGCCATCACAACCAAAGTTACCCCAGCCATAACAACTGTCTTCACCGTTCTCTTCGTCACCATCCATGCAACTGCTACCAGCACACTCAGGACATATACCATCTACCACAGTTTCTTTCTGCCAATCATGTCTGCAGTCGTCTGTAGCATCTTTTAAATCTTTAAATGCTTCTTGTCTTTGTTCAGCATCATAGTAATCATCTGGTGTGCCAATCATATCGTCTGACAGATCTGGCATATCCATTTCTTCTAAATCTATATGTTGTTCTTGTATGCCCTCAACTATTTCAAAATCATCACTACTAGTGCCAGTATAACGTGATGCTGTTCCACCATGTTGAGCCTTTGCTTTGTCTATTGCACTCTTGCTATGCATAGCAGTAACTTTATATTCTTTACCACTTGATTTATGTTTAACTGTATAATGTTGGAAGGATTCTTCAACAGATTCTGATTTCTTTTTTGCTTTGCCTTTTTTGATCTGTTTGCCTAAGCAACCTGACTCACTAGGCTCCTGAAAGCCTGATCCGATTTTAATGTTTTCGAAGAAGTTTACTAGTTTCATGTAAACTATTTATCACTTTTTTAGTCTTCGCTAGGAGTTTTCCATACGATGTCTATACCGCGTCTAGCAAGTTCATTCATACATTTTTGTTTAATTTTAGGCTTTTGACCATTATTAATGTAATCGAATAACTCGTCTTTAGATATGTTTTTGATGTAAAAGTTTTGTGTTACCCTGCCTTGGCCTTTGACCATTGTTGTCTGACTGGGTTTAAATTTTGTTGGCATGACTACTCCTAATTTATTAAAACAGTATTTATCTAATTAGGAGTAATCAATAATATGTTAGCCTTCTTTTTTAACTAGTGTGTAGATTCCGTAACCTAATCCTACCCAAGCGGCTAATTTTACTATGCCACCAAATAGTATTATGCTACCTGATATTGCAATTAGAGCAATTCCATCTAGACTTGTTCTCTCACCTACTCTGTCTGTGATCCAATCTTTTGCTAATGTTATATATTTCATAATTAATCCTATTTCTTTTTCTTTCTTACTGTATTACTTACATTCTTTGCCTTACCCTTTCTGTTTTTATTGGGGTCGTTACGTCTTTTCTTTGATACTGCTTTACCAATTGCGGCTTTACCGCCTTTGGCTCTTAAACTTGCGGCTCTGCTTTTGCTTAAACATTTAGGTTTACCTTCGCCTTTCTTACTGTCTCCGCACTTGCCAATACGTTCGCCTTTGGTGTTGTATCTGTCCCAACCGCCACCACCGGCTCCACCTTTCTTCCCTTTGCCAAACCAGGCTCTTAAATTTTCGTCTATGCCCTCATTAGTTATTCCAAATTCTGGCATAGCAATAAACGTATTGTTCATCATAACTTTGATGTTTTCTGCTTTAAAATTATATGGAGGACCCATAAGTTCTGAAATCTTTTTACTTAATTCGTTTTTGTCTTTTATGTTATCGTCTACCCAACTTTCTGGTTTTGCGGCGCCTACTGGAGTAAATGCATGAAGTTCAAACTTATCGTTACTTGGGGGAGATGGGGGAGATGGAAAGTTACCCTGAATGACTTCGCCTTCACTAATTATTTCACGGATAAACATGTTATTTCTTTTTAGATTTTTTCTTCTTGGAACTGTTGCCCCAATTCTTAGCACCTACTTTACGGCACTTGACTAAGGCACCACTGGCGTATGCACTGGGCCATACTTTGTATCTGGATTTTACTTTGTGATAACAAGCATCTTGTTTTTCTGCTAACTGATCAAATTCTTCTTCTGTAATTAAATCACTTGCTGATTTATTTTTGTTATTCTTACTACCAACTAACATACCTGTATAAGGGTGTGGTTGTTCTCTGCCTGTTACTGGCTTACTGAGTTTAGGTTTAGGATCAGAGGCTCTGACTACTTTAGTAGCGACTTCCGAAATTTTCATTATTCAATTGAGCCTGTGTAAAATACCTTTACTGTGGCTGTACCGGCACTGGCTCCGCCCTGAGTTACTATTGCACTAATGGCTGTTGAAGCCGCATATACATGATCATTTTCAAATATGTGCTGTCCACCTGCAGGTTCGAATCCACTAAACAGTCTGTCAGTGTCATCAGCATCACCTACAACTATTTCTGTTGTTGCATTTGCACCAGTCCAGTTACCTGTACCTTTTTCAACAACAACTTTTTGTATAGTAGTATTTGCGGCGGCTGTACCAATTGATACTGTACCACCGTCGTAAGTTACACTTGCGGAAATATAATTAAGTTTTTGACTACCACTAGCATCTAACTGCCCTTTAGTAACAGCATGGCTACTTGCTGTTCCGTTTGCAATGGCAATATTTTCTAATGCATCTGCATTGTCTTTTAAACTAATTACTGAACTATCACTGGCATCTATTACTGCACCTTGTTTACCAAGTTCTAAAGTAGTACTAACGCCTGCTATACCATAGTTTTTTACTGAGTCTACCATAATAGTTTCCTATATTAAGAAATGTTACCTAAATCGCTATTGCTGTTTTGTGCATTATTAATTGAACCGTAATCTGTTACACTTACACTATCACTTGCTAATACAACACTAACTGTGGCTGTTCCGGCACTTGCGGCACCGTTAGTTACTTCTGCTGTTAATACTGATTCTGCTGAGTACTCATATTGGTATTGTGAATGATATTGTCCTACTTTAGTTACATCAACATCTCCGCTTCTGATAAACCTTGAACCGTTTGATGTATCACCAACTTCAACATAGTCACCTGCTCCACCACTTGTCCAAGCACTAGGAACATCAACTGTTACTGATATTATTCTACTACCTGCCGCAACAGTGGCAATATTACTTGCACCTGATGTATTGTAGTCAACATCTAGAGTTACATGCTGAACTAAATCAGACGTTGTTGCATCTAACTGAGCTTTAGTAACAGCCTGTGTTGATGTTGTTGCGTTTGCAATAGCAATTTTTTGTAATTCGTCACCTGATGTATAAAACCCTATAGCATCTGCATTACCTGTGATGTAGGAACCCTGTTTACCAAGTTCAACATTAGTACTAACACCTGCTAAGTTATATTTTTTAACTGTGGCCATTTAAATCTCCGCGTATATTTAAAATCTATAATTGTATTTATCTTATCTTGACATATTACTGGTTTGTGTTATACTTATCCTATGTTTGATGACTCTATAAAACGTATTGGTTTTTGTTGTAAGTATCTGGAAGAAGACCAGACACAAAAACCTAAAATACTAAAAGAAAAACAGCAGATGTATACTGAAAAGTCTACTACAAGACTGTGGTGTAACAATAATCCTGACAAAGCAGAACAGAAGTTATTGGATTGTGTTGAACACAATATGCAAAGTGCATACAATCTTGTGGAGTATGTGAGTACACTACCTGAAAATATGCGTATGGTAAGACTAGGCAGTAACCAAATACCCATGGCAACTGAACCTACATGGAGATATGTCTTTGAGGATAAAACAGTAATTAAAGAACTTGAGAAAGGATTTAGCAAAGTAGGAGAACTTGCCAGAGAAAAAGATGTCCGTTTAAGTTTCCATCCTGGACAGTTTTGTGTACTTGCTAGTGACAAACCTGAGGTTGTAGAACGAAGTATTGATGAGTTTGAGTATCATGCTAACATGGTACGTTGGATGGGTTTTGGTAAAGAGTTTATGGACTTTAAAACTAATGTCCATATTTCGGGTAGACAAGGATATCAAGGTATCATAAATATACTAGATAAATTGAGCCCAGAAGCTCGTAACACAATCGCTATTGAAAATGACGAAATGTGTTGGGGATTAGATGAGTCCCTACAATTAGAAAAATATGTTGCACTGGTGTTAGATATACACCATCACTGGATTAGAGATGAAGAATATATACAAGCGAATGATGACCGCGTTAAAAGGGTTATTGATAGTTGGCGTGGTGTCAGGCCTACTTTACATTATAGTTATAGCAGGGATGAATGGTTACCTGAACCATCCGTGCTTGGTGCAAACCACCAACATGGAGACATGCATGATATCAACAACCTACTCGATTTAGGTTGCAAAAAACAAAAACTAAGAGCCCACTCTGATTTTTATCCTAATGAACAAGTAAACGAATGGGCATTGACCTTTTGGCAAAACTTTGACATACAATGTGAGGCCAAAGCCAAAAACTTGGCAAGTAAACAGTTATACGAAACAGCATTGGAATTAAATCTATGTCAGAGCATATAGAAGGCCAATATAGAAAATCCTTACTGCCAGAAGCAAAATTTAAAGGTAAAAAGGTCTGCGTACTCACTAATTATAGAACAGGTAGTACTTTTTTTATAAGAGAAACTTTCTTAGAAAACAGACTTATGCCCATGGAAAATTGGGAACATTTTAATACTAATAAACAATTTGATTTTTTAGTAAATGAACTGCACGAAAGATCGGCATTTGTCTTCAAATTAATGCCAGATCAAATAAACTTAGACAAGGAAAAATATCACACAGTATTAAGTGAATGTGATGAAATAGTTTATCTTTTTAGACGAGACTTTAAAGCCCAAGCAAGAGGCTGGATAGCCTGGAATCTATCTGGTGATCATGAGCATCATTATGGTGAGATTAAAAAGTATGATATAAATGTTACACAAGAAATTGCTGACTACTATAGTAAGGAACTTATAGATAATTACAAGTTTATGAACTACTCATTTAAAAGGTATCCTGGTAGTGTTTACTGTTTGGAGGACTTCCCTATACAAGTTCCTTATAGCAGAATTTATAATTGGCAAACAAATATAAAAATTCCTGAGTTTAATACTCATAAAGAAGTGTTCAGATCTTGAACATTTACAAAAAATATTCTGGTAAATAGCACTATGAAGGTTTTAATTATTGGTGGCTGTGGCTATGTAGGCTCAGCAATTGGTAAGCATCTCGCAGACAAACATGAGATTACCAATATAGATTTAGAATGGTTTGGTAATCATTCCTATGCTCATACAATTAATATGGACTACAATGACTTAACACCTAAATTTTTAGATAAATTTAATGTTGTAGTACTCACAGCAGGTCACAGTAGTGTAAAAATGTGTGATACAGACTTGCAAAGCAGTTTTAATAACAATGTAAGGAACTTTGTAAACCTCACTAATAAACTGACAACACAAAAATTTATATATGCCAGTAGTGCCAGTGTGTATGGTAATACATCTGATACTGAAATATCAGAGGACAATGTAAACTTCAGTCCTATAAATTATTATGATATGACTAAGTTACATATAGATCACATCATGCATTTAAGTCCTTTAGACTATTATGGATTACGATTTGGTACAGTAAATGGTCCAGCACCCAGTATTAGAACAGATGTAATGATCAATGCTATGGTGAATACTGCTATGCAAAAAGGTGAGATACATGTATTTAATGCTGATACTCGCAGAAGTATATTAGGAATAAACGATTTATGCAGAGCAGTGGATACAATTATAGACGATAATATAATGTCCAACAGAGGTATATACAATACAGCAAGTTTTACAAATACAGCAGGAGAGATTGCAGAAGCAGTAGGCAAACATGCAAACGTTCCTGTTATAGATAAAGATCCTCCTAGTGTTATCTTTAATGAGAAGTTACAAAATAAAACATACGACTTTGGTATTAGTACTACAAAGTTTGAAAACACATTTAACTTTAAATTTACAGACACATTAGACAGTATCACACAGGAGATGGTAGATCAATATGCAAAATGCAATAGAGACCACAGAGCAGAACTCGTACACTACACTTGATAAATGTGTAGCATGTGGCGGTTCTAACTTAGAACAATTTTTAGACTTGGCCGAACAGCCACTTGCTAACAACTATCATGACGGCACAGGCGGTGGTGAGTCGTTTAAGTTAGGATTAAACTTATGTACTGATTGCTATCATACTCAACTGCCTGTTAGTGTAGACCCTACAGCAATGTTTGATCATTACTTATATGTAACAGGCACAAGTCAAACACTCAGAGACTACTGTGATTGGTTTGCACAATTTGTTACAGACAGAGAGCAACTAAAATATGGAAATGTTTTAGACATAGCATGTAATGACGGCACCCAACTAGATAGTTTTAGAAAACTGGGTTGGAAAACATATGGTGTTGATCCTGCTAAAAATTTATTTGAGATAGCATTAGAGAAAGGACACATGGTGCGTAATGCATATTGGCCTATAAGTTATCCGCAAATGGATGTGATAACAGCACAGAATGTTTGTGCCCATACTCCTAATCCATTAGAGTTTTTAGAGGGTGTAAAAAGGGCACTAACTACAAATGGTACAGCATACATACAAACAAGCCAAAGCCAAATGTATCAACGTAATGAGTTTGATACCACATACCATGAGCATATAAGTTTCTTTAGTGCAAACAGTATGAAGACACTAGCCGAACGAGCAGGCTTAGTATTAACTGATATACACATTACTCCTATACACGGAGACAGTTATGTGTTTGTACTAAAACATCAAGGTGCTGATGTACAGAGTTCAGTTACAGAAACAATTAGGAAAGAAGGTAAAGAAGGCAGACACAATCCTAACTTCTATCAAATATTTGGATTAAATGCTAGAAGCATAGTTGGGAAATTAAAAGATCTAGTTACTAAATGCCAAGCAGAAGGCACACCTGTGGTAGGGTATGGTGCGGCGGCTAAAGGCATGACTGTATTAAATGCAAATGGCATACAGTTAGACTGGATTGTTGATGACAATGAACTCAAACAAGGTTTACTTACACCGGGTACCGATATACCTATAAAAGACAGAAACAGTTTAGATATAGATGAACACATAGTTGTTATACCTTTGGCATGGAACTTCTTTGATGAGATAAGAGCTAATGTAGAAGAAGTAAGACAGGACAAATCCACACAATATGTACAATACTTTCCTAGAGTTATGTTTGTAGCATGAAGAACTATTTAATAAGAAGCCTATACAAGATTAAATCTCCTATGTGGTTTGAGGATCGCAGTAGTGAGGGAGACTTATATGACTGGTATATGAAAATGCACGATATAAGTTTAAGAAGTTTTAAGAAACATTTGCAGGGCGATTGGGAGTTCGTCTTTTTTAATAAGGAAGTAGAGAATATCCAGGAAGTATTTAAGGATCATTTCTTTGAGATATATGATATATGGAAACAGGGCGATACTAATATTTTATACTGTGGACCGGACAACATAATGATGAAGCCTACTAAATTTTTTGGTGAGTACGATGAGTTTCGTATGTTTAACTACACAGACCCAAAATCAAGTATAGAACCTAATCATTATGATGTACAACACGAACATTTCTTTAACGCAGACGTCAGATATTACCCAAGTACAATGAGCCAAGACATCTGGGACATGGGTTTAGAGATGGCAGAGAATTGGGACTTTAACAGTTGGAACACAGAGCAATTTATACTTAACAAAATGTTATGGGATCAAGAAGGCAGAACAATAGAAAACACACTAGACCCCACAGTTGCATATCAGGGCCATCAGTTGTTTATAGAAGATTGGGAACAAAGGAAAAGTTACTCAAACGACTGGAATGGATGTGATATAAAAGATGCACAAATTATACACCTACATGGAAGTAGGAATGCACCCAGAAAGTTTTCTCTAATGAAACAATTAGAGAAACTTTCCTAATTAAAATGCTTGGTGGCCACCTTGCAAATATGTTGAACAGTCATTTTGCAGTTCTCCTGCTCTATTCTAGGCTTTACTACGAGGGAGCCGATTTTTTATTACTGTTAGACTGAAATCTATTCTGCCCAACAAATATATTTAACAAAAAAGTAACAAAACAGTTAAATTAGCGGTAAAAATGCCAAAAAAAAGCCCTGAACTAGTCCAGGGCTCCCTATCTGACGTGTATGTTACTTCTTGTTAAAGACGTGGTATAGTATCCAAACACCTACTAATCCTAGTAAGCCTTCGTTACTCAATCCATTCAAGATAGCCATGATGTTTGTAACAACCTGGAAATCTCCTAGGAAAGGAACTGCTCCACCAAATAATACTTCAAGTACTACTCCAAGAGCAATAACACTGATACCGACTTCAGTAAGTTGTTTGGCCCATCCGCCAACACTTTTAAGAATATCCATATATCAACCTCCATTTGAATATCAGTAATTTGACATTCAGATATTATTTAAATCTCCAGTTTCACTAGTTAAACTATTATATAACATTTAAATACAGTTATAATACAACAAAATGGGCAGATAAAACAGATGTTAATAACAAAACAAATAGAGAAAAATGACGTAATAACAATAAAATTACTCACAGGAGAGGAAATTTTAGGTAGATTTGAAGGTGAAGATGAAAATGGACTTCATGTTTCCAGAGCTAGTGTTGTGGCGGCAAATCCAGAAGGAGGACTAGGATTAGTTCCTTGGATGATGAGCTCAGCACCAGAAAAAATTAGTATAAATAAAAGCACGGTAGTAACTTACTCACCCACAGTTGAACAGATTGCAGACAAATTCACAGAAGCCACTACAAACATTCAGATAGTAAAGTAGACACTTGACACCATACAAAAATTTGCTATAATATAGGAGCAATAGGAGAAATCTATATGTTGGAAACTGGATATATGACTGCTAAAGCACTAATGATGACTTTGATGTTATCAGATGGTGTAAACCTAAATGAACATACTGTTGAAGAAACATATTGTATGTCATTAAATATATATTATGAAGCTCGAGGAGAAAGTTGGAGAGGTAAGACAGCCGTTGCCCATGTAACTCTTAACAGAGTAAAACACGAAAAATATCCTAACACAGTTTGTGGTGTTGTATTACAAGCAAAACTCTGGAAGGGAAACCCCATCAGAGATATGTGTCAATTTGCATGGTATTGTGATGGCAAAACAGACATTCCACAACTAAGATACAAAGCACAACCTAGAAAAAATAAAGCAATTAAACCCAACGTAAGAGATTGGGAGAATAGTGTTGCTACAGCAATACAAGTTATGGAAGGTTATAGCAGAGACATAACACAAGGTTCTACACACTATTTTAATCATAATATTTCAACACCCAGTTGGAGTACTATATATCCCACAAAAACTATCATAGGAAACCACACATTCCAAAAACGTAACGACTAAGATACGATAAATATATACTGTTATAATACACACAATTAGGAGTAACAGTATGTATGAATATAGATGTAAAGTTCTGAAAGTCGTTGATGGAGACACGGTAGATGTAGACATCGATCTAGGATTTGGAGTTTGGTTAAAAGACGAAAGAGTTCGTATAATGGGTATTGATACGCCTGAAAGCAGGACGTCAGACAAGGTAGAAAAGTTATTTGGTTTAGCGGCAAAAGAAAAACTTAAAAGTATGTTAGGCAAATCACCTACTTTAAAGACGCAGGTAAACAAAGACGGCGAAGACATGAAAGGTAAGTTTGGTAGAATACTAGGCGACTTTGATGTTTATGATGCAGAAAAAGATGCATGGCGTCCAGCAACAGATGTACTTATTGAGACAGGAAATGCAGTAGCATATTTTGGTGGAAGTAAAGAAGAAGTACAAGCCAAGCATATGGTAAACAGAGATAAATTATTGCGAGAAGGTTTTGTTAGTAAAGAAGACTTTGATAAAGCAACAGCAATAATGGAAACAAAGAAAAAGTAATGAACAAATTATTTTTTAGTTTATCCCTTCTACTGTTTTCTACATTTAGTTTTGGATGGTGGAACACAGGACATGCAACAGTATGTCAGATTGCAGAAAATCATTTAACACCAGAAGTAAAAGCAGAAGTAGATAGACTTTTAGACAATAAAAGTTTTGCAGAAAGTTGTAATTGGCCAGACTATGTTAGACCAAACAGATATAATACTTTTCCTTGGCATTTTGTAAACATACCTAAATCTAAATTAAAAGTTGAGGCAAGTGATTGTCCTCCAGAATCCTGTGTTCTCGAAGCAATACAAATGCATATCAGATTACTTAGAAATAAAAACTTACCTGATTCAGACAGAGCAGAAAGTTTAATGTTTTTAGGACACTTTGTAGGTGACATTCATCAACCATTGCATGTAGGTGAAAAAGAAGATAAAGGTGGCAGTGGCCATGAGGTTAATATAGATCAAGCAACGCAAGATGCTCTTAACTATCAAGGCTATAACGAATGGCTTAAATTAAATAAATTACAAGTACATCAGTTAGCATTAAGGGAACCTAAATATCCACCACACATAAAGAAATCAAATATGCATAGTATTTGGGATGGTGCTGTACTACAACATAAACTAATCAAAGATGATATTGCATGGTATGATTATGCAGATAATTTAGCAAAACGTAAACCCACAGTACTGTTAGGAAACCCTGTGATGTGGGCACAAGAAAGCAAAGACGTATTAGGCTTACACAGTTTTGGATACAATGTAGAGATAGAAGACATTGATGCAGAGTACTTAGAACATCATTTACCTGTATTGGAGCAACGCCTAGTTCTAGCAGGATACAGACTTGCTACAATACTGAACCAGATTACACTATAAAATACTTGACAATGCCTAAATAGAGTGTATAATAGGATATACATATAGAGGTAATGTAATGGCAAAAAGATTTTACTCAGGTAAAACATATACCCACGCAACTGGTCACAGTTGTGCATTTAGACAATGGAGAGCAGATAGTCACTGTAACTTAATACACGGCTATTCTCTACAGTTTGAATTTGAGTTTGGTTGTGAGGAATTAGATGATCGCAACTGGGCAGTAGACTTTGGCGGTCTAAAAGAACTTAAAGAATGGTTAAAATTTATGTTTGACCATACTTACTTGTTAGCAAGTGACGACCCAGAGTTCCAAACATTTCAAGATCTAGCAGATAAAAATCTAATAGACTTGAGAGTTGTTGGTGCTGTAGGTTGTGAAAGATTTGCTGAACAGGCCTTTGACGAAGCAGATAAAATTGTAAAAGATATCAGCAATAATAGATGCTGGGTTCAAAAGGTCACTGTAAGAGAACATGAAGCCAATAGTGCAACATGCGAACTTGCAGACACTCAGAAGATACGATTTGTAGACTCTGAGAAATAACGAAGAAAGATAGATGATGAACGAATAGTTTTGAATGGGGGCAGGAGTGATATCTACTTGCCCTTCACTTTCTTATTTTCCATACTGAAATAACGATAAATAGTGGTATAATGCTATTTGGTATACTCACATTAATCACAGCACTTGCTATTGCAGGTGTGGCCGCCTGGTTCAGTATCGCTGGACTTATGATATTCTTTGGCGGAATGCCAATGAGTGTAGCCATTATGGCTGGTACATTAGAAGTAGGTAAACTACTTACAGCAAGTTGGCTTTACAGATACTGGAACGAAACATCAATACTACTCAAGACATATCTGACCACAGCAGTTGTAGTTCTGATGGTTATAACATCTGCAGGTATATATGGTTACCTGTCTAAGGCCGCCAGTGATGTATCTAGTGACGGTGCTGTAGCCTTTGCAGAAGTAGAACGTGTTGACGGACTTATTCTCAGAGAAGAAAATAAGATTGCCATTATAGAGGATAGGATAATAAGTGTAGGTGGTAGTGTTGATGTAAGTGAAAGTATTGAACAACAGGAAACTATCAGAGATGGTGCATGGCAAAGAGTACAAGGTGATATAGATTATGCACAAGGACAAATAGACAGACTCAGAGACCAACTCGCAGTATTAGATAAAGCAGTAAACGATCTAAGAAACAAAGGTGTAGAAGTTGTTGTAACAGATGAGGGTGGTATATTCCAGGGAGATACCACAGAAAAGATAGACTATGTTGCACAGGCAAACGACTTATACAACCAACAAGAACAGCAACGTGCAGATATCAAAACAGATATAGACAAGCAACAAGCAAATATAGATGCATACCGACTACAAGCACAAGATACAATTAACGGTGCTAATGCAGAAATAAACAGACTTAGGAACACTAGTTCCAATCAGCAAGATGCAAACATTGAAAAGATAAATGCTTTTAACACTGATATAGACGCAATTTACGACAATATCGCAGTACTTAAAGACAGTAAATTTGAAGCAGAAAGCAAAGTAAGAGATTTAGAAAGAGAAATAGGCCCAATCAAATATGTAGCAGAGCTTCTTTATGGTAGTTCAGACCAATCTGTTATGGACAAAGCAGTAAGAATATTCATACTGTTATTTGTTTTTGTATTTGACCCTTTAGCAATTATGTTATTGATTGCGGCTAACCAGACATTACTTAGGTACGGTATTAATTTAGAAAGCACAGGACCAAAAGAACCGCCAAGAGACCCAGAAGGTGATCCAGGAAGTTTTTGGGATAGTGACTTTGAAGAACAAAGCAGAGAAATATATGGCGACAATATGCCAGACCTTCCTAGTGCGGCAGAAGATGCCGCAAAGGCAATGGCCGAATCGGCTTCCGAAAAAAAAAGAACGGAAAAATTAAAAAAGGCCTTGTCGTTATTGGAAACAAAATACAAAAAAACATTAAAAGCTCTTGACGATAAGCCTAAAGAAGTTATAATAGAAAAAGAAGTCGAGAAGATAGTAGAAGTTCCGGTTGAAGTAATTAAAGAAGTGGTAGTTGAAAGGGAGGTGCCAGTTGAAAAGATCGTTGAGGTTGAAGTCGCAAAAGAGGTTGAGGTCATCAAGGAGGTTGAACGAATTGTCGAAAAGGAAGTTCCAGGACCAGAAAGAATTGTCGAAGTCCCAGGACCAGAAAGAATTGTCGAAGTCCCAGGACCAGAAAGAGTCGTCAGAGTTGAGTCCTCAGAAGGAGTAAAAAGGTTAAATAAAGAAATAGAAACATTACAAAACGAATTGCAAATATTAAGATCTAAAAAACCTGAGACTATAGAAAAAATAGTTGAAGTCGAAAAAGAAGTTCCAGTCGAAGTCGAAAGGCCAGCATCAGGTGATTTAAAAGACGCCGCACGGTTAATGGCAACTAGTGAATTAAATAAAGAAGATTTATCTGAAGCACAGATATTAGAATTGTTACAAAAGTCTTCTGAAGAAGAAGTAAAACGTAAACTGGGCTTTTGGGCAGTATCATTACCTAAAACAGATGTAGTTAAAGAGCCCACTAATAAAAAATACATAGGTAAAAAATGAGCGAAGATAAATCATTAACCTGTAATTTTTGTGGTAAAAAACGTGAAGAGGTAGAAAAACTAATCGCTGGACCTGGTGTTTATATATGTGATGAGTGTGTTCAACTAAGTTATGGTATTGTATCCCAAGAAGACGATCATGATTTTGGTAACTTAGATTTTGATAATCTCCCAAGACCGTCTGAAATAAAAAAATTCTTAGATCAGTATATTATGGGCCAAGACTCAGCAAAAGAAATATTGTCTGTAAATGCCTATAATCATTATAAACGCATAACTAATATCATACAAGATGTAGAACTAGATAAGTCAAATGTGTTATTACTAGGACCTACAGGCACAGGTAAAACACTACTTGCAAAAACATTGGCCAAGAAACTTCAGGTGCCTTTTGCAATAGCAGATGCAACTACACTAACTGAAGCAGGTTATGTGGGAGAAGATGTAGAAAGTGTACTAGAACGTTTGCTAATATTATCTGATTTTGATATAGAGTTAGCCCAAAGAGGTGTTGTTTTTATAGATGAGTTAGATAAAAAAGCTCGTAAGTCAGAAAACAATACAGCAACAAGAGATGTGTCAGGTGAGGGTGTGCAACAAGCATTACTAAGACTCATAGAAGGCACAAATTGTAAGATTAAAATGAACGCAAAAGCAAAGTATGGTGATGATTTTATCGAGTTTGACACATCAAATGTATTGTTTATATTAGGTGGAGCATTTGTAGGCATAGAAGAAATTATAGAAAAACGATTAAAGAGTAAAAGTAAAATAGGTTTTAACAGTAAGATACTAAGTGATACAGACAAAAATCAATTACTCACAAAGATTAATGCACAAGACATTGTTACATACGGTTTAATACCTGAGCTGGTAGGTAGGTTACCACTAATAGCAACTATGGATAATCTATCTAAAGATCAATTAGTAAATATATTGACAGAAGTTAAAAATAGTATTATAATACAGGTTAAGTCTTTATTAAAACTAGACAATTTAGAGATTAAATTTTCTAAAAACTATTATGAACAGGTATCTGTGTTAGCAGTAGAGTCTAAAATGGGTGCCAGAGCATTAAAAAGTTTAGTAGAGAACAGTTTAATAAACATTATGTTTAGGATAGAGGATTTCAATAAAACAGGTGTACAAGCCATTAGATTTGATAACTATCCAGACAGAGGAAATAAACCAATATTAGTATTTAACGATAGAGAAGAAGTAGATACTAATTATAAATTATACAGAGGAATAGATGAGTTGGAAAAACAACGATCACAAAAAGAACTTTAATAGTAAACGTAAGCCTTTCGCTAAAAAAGACGAGCATTATTTAGATAAGTTTAAAGGCAGAGCTATTGAAGTTAGAAACGATGACGTAAATGGTGCAATGAGACGTCTTAAAAAAGTTTTAGAAAAGATGGACTTCCAAAAAGAATTATCTAAAAGAGAATTTTTTGAGAAACCTAGTGCTAAACGCAAACGTATGAAGGACCAAGCAATCAAAAGAGAGAAAAAAGCAAAAGAGACAATGATAATGAGAGGTGAATGGTTACCTCCAGAGCCTACTGGTCAAAGTCATTTAAAAGGCAAAAGGCAAAAACGCAAAGCCTGGAATCAAGTAGAACGAGTAAAAGTATTAAGAAAAAGAGGTAGAGGCTCAGACTAATATGAAAATTTCTGTAGTAAGTGGAGGTTTTGATCCACTACATTCAGGTCATATAAATTTATTAGAGCAGGCGGCTACATTTGGAGACAAATTAGTAGTGCTGGTAAATAGCGATGACTGGCTAACTAGAAAGAAAGGCAGACCCTTTATGCCTTTTGAAGAAAGATCAACTATTATTCAACGTATGGACATGGTAGACAATGTGTATGCTGTTGATGATGCTGATGGAAGTGTAACTAATGGACTTATACAAGTTCGCGATGCATTCGGACACGATCATGATTATGTATTCTGTAACGGAGGTGATAGAGGAAAAGATAACATACCCGAAATGGCAGTAGATGGTTACACTTTTGAATTTAGTGTTGGTGGAGATAACAAAGCCAACAGTAGCAGTTGGATATTGAAAGAATGGCAGTATCCAACAGAACGCAGAGTATGGGGCGAGTTTAGTGATTTGTTTCAGGACTCAGCAGTCAGAGTTAAAGAGCTAGTAATTGAGCCTGGTAAAGGTATTAGTTATCAACGTCACTTTAAAAGAGATGAAATATGGTTTGTAAGTAAAGGACAATGTGTTGTAAAACATGGTAGAGATACAGACAAACCGGAAGAATACGATACAATTAATTTAAGAACAGATGAGTCTATACATATTAAAGTTAAAGATTGGCACCAGATTATAAATGTTAAGTCAGAACCTTGCCATATTATAGAAATACAATATGGTAAAGAAACTAACGAAGAAGATATAGAACGTTTAGAGTACTACGACGGAGAATAAATGGAGATGCGACAACTTAATGAGCAACGTGTTTGTGAAATACTAAATGATATAGTTGAGTTAGAAATGGCTGGAGTTGTTAGATATGCTCACAGTTCACTAATGGTTACAGGACCTAACAGAATACCTATTGTAGCATTCCTGCAAGAACAAGCAACTGAAAGTTTAGACCACGCCTTAATAGCAGGTGAATACATCACAGGCTTTAACGGACATCCTAGTCAGCAGATTGCTAACATTGAAGAAAACCACGATCATAGTGTTGAACAAATTCTACAAGAAAGTTTAGCACACGAAATGGCGGCAGTTGAAAAGTATAAAGAACTACTTGACGAAGTTGCTGATGCAAGTATAATGTTGGAAGAATATGCCAGAGGGCAGATTGGTATGGAAGAACAACATGCCTTAGAGATAAGGAAGATGCTAATGGATTATGGATCATAAAACCAAAAAAGTTGTATTTGTACTCACATATTTAGAACAAAAAGAATGGAATAAATTTTATCCTGCGTGGATGTTTAACCAAGTCTACACAGATTATCAATTTATAATTTTAGATAATGGCAACCAGTCCATAATGAAGGAATGGTGTAACTTAACTGGCTCCTACTATTACTCTTCTGAGTATAATATTGGAAGCAGTGGCGGTTATAACTGGATTTTTAAATCTGCAGAGCTATTAGGATTAAAACGAGCCGCATTACTACAAGCAGATGTAGAAATAATTAATAAAGAATGTTTAGATAAGTTATTTGATGACAAATGGCAGGAAAACGACATACCTTTTTGGCCACAAGAGCCTAGAGCAAATTGGGACCAAAATCCAGATAACGAAGGCGGAACCTATAACTTAGGCCAGTTTTTTAGTTTTAATCCTACATACCTATTAGAAAACAACCTGTTAGTAGACGAAAACTATGTTGTAACACATTTTGATGATGCTGACTTAATGAGAAGAATGCTGGAGGCAGGCACAAAACCACATAACCTTTTACTAGACTTTCCGTCTTTAGATTGTATGCCTGACAAAGATAACTTAGCAAACTCTGTGCCAGGTTTATATAACATGCACCACTTTAGCAGTAAGCAATCTGGCTCAGACAACCACAAAGAATGGGAAGTTTTAAATCAGCCATATCATAATAAAAAATGGTTTAAGAATTCAGACCATGCCTGGGAAACACCATTTGGTCATTGCGAGCCAGAATCTAAACCCACAATTACAGACTATAAACGCCTTGATTACAATAAAAAAGAGCCACATAGTCATAAATGGTTACCACTTGGCTATCCACCTTATCCAGTAGAGCATGAGTTAAATAGATTTTGGGAAGAACTAACCAAAAATAGTACATAATGTACTATATCTAGTATAAAAGGCTTGACATACATACAAGATATGCTATTATAAGACAGTAAGAAATTAATCTTACACATTATAGGAGTAATAAATGAACTTTATAACTAACACATTAATTGGAATAGGTGCTTTTTCTGTAATCGCAGGAACAATTTTAATAGCAGAATATATTTTATCAGGAATAGGCTTTACGTCAGAGCAAATTGGCACAGGCTTAATGATTGGCGCCTTTTTAATTATTGCACCACTATTTGGGGATCTAACCAGATCAGTATTTAAGCTCAACAAGTAGTTGACAAACTAACACAACCTGTTATAATAGATGTATGACTATGCATTTAGATAACAGGTTTTCTACGATCAATACCAAAAAGTATAAAGCCAAGATTACAAAAGGTAAACTTAAAGAGCTGGAACTTAGATGGCGTCAGCATAACAAACGTATGAAGCAGAATCATATGCATCATTTAAGGTACGACACTCTACAGGAGTATATGGATTATTGTTATGGTAAAGTCAGTATGCCTGACCCTCGTGACTACAGAACATTCAAACCATTACGTGAACAACGTAACTGGCGAGCAGTACAAGATGATGAACACAGAGAGAAGTATCCTAGTCTTATGGAAGAACAAATGAAGGCAGGTACATTTAATAGTGAAAGTATGGGACAGGGCACTAAGAAGGAGCCTATGAAGTACACAGGCGATCTTATACAAGGCATTGCTACTATGCACAAAAGTAACGCAGTACCTGTAATGAAAGGCACAGATCAAGCAAAAGATATAGCAAGGATGCGTAGAGGATGAAGAAAGAAGAAATAGTTACACTAATAGAAAACCTGCACCCAGAAGATAAACAAGGAAATATAGAAGCAATCTTTATAGGTAGGCACGGTGAGGTTATTAAAACAGACAGTATCAGATTAGATATGGATGGTGGACGATTAATAATTGTACAAGAAGGCACAGACCAATATGTTAGTAATAAGGAAAATTGGGAACAAGAGCTAGAGTTTTGTAGGAATAGGCAGTAGTGAATCTAGATCATATTATGATACCCAAAGGCTGGAAACTGCCTGAGTGTAATCACCCAATAGAAAAATGGTGTAGTAATTGCGACAGAGATTATGTTACATATGAAAAAATTCCACACTTTAGGAAGTATAAAGAGTTTCATGTGTGGACAGATAAAGAATTTGACGAGGAAATGAGGAATGCCAAATAGACAAGAGTTTCATCCAGATGAGATTAAGAACAGTAATAGAATTCAGAAGAGTGCTACCCCCAAATATGATGTAAGTTGGTATGTAAAATGGACAGCCAGCTCATTTATTTTAGCAAGTATGACTATGAGAGGAATACCTGAACTGGCATTTTACGATATTATGCTGAGTCTATTCGGTGTGACAGGCTGGTGTATAGTAGGAATACTTTGGAAAGACAGGGCACTGATACTGTTAAACGGAGTAGGCATAGTATTATTTTTAAGAACATTACTACAGGATTATATGTTATAATGGAAAAATCATTTAAAGAACAGGTAAAAACATTAGACACTACCAGCAAGGCAGGACAACTAGCACGTGAGTTAAATGCAGAGCGTAACAGACTTAAACAGGAACTAGAAGAAGCACAGGTACAGGTTGAGGACTTAACACCGGTCACGCCTGAGGGTACTATAGACAGTTATATAAAATGGTTAGCAACTGGTTTAGCAGTTACAGGTGTCTTTTTACAGAGTGCTGAGTTTATGACAATGGGCAAAATAGCCTATGCACTCAGCAGTATTGCCTGGGTATATGTAGGAAATTGCTGGAACGATAAAGCAATTATGATAGGTAGTGCTATAACAGGCACAGCAGTACTAATGAATTTAGCAGAGTTAATACAATGACAGAGATACCAAAAGGGCATGGCGCATGGCACGGCGGAAAAGGTTCAGTACCTAAAGATGCCAATAATAAAAATTATGCAGATAATTGGGATAAGATATTTGGTAAGGATAAGAAAGTAAAGGACGATTTTTCAGACAGAGCTAGACCAGATGGACTTATATGGGAGAGAGATAAAATTAAAAACGATGGGCCACCAATGCCTAACGGATTACAAAGAGCGTGGGAACGCAAGGATAAAAAATGATAACAATACCAGACTTAATTGGATTTACAGGAGTAGCATTATTAATAATAACTTATGCTATGTTACAATTAGATAAAATAGACCCCAAAGGTTTTTGGTATAGTTTTAATAATTTAATAGTTGCTATCCTTGTTACTGTTAGTTTAGTTTACACACCCAACTTAGCAAGTTTAGTTATAGAGTTCTTTTGGTTTATTATAAGTGTCTATGGTATTGTGATGTACTTTAAAAGACGTAATGTATAAACACAGGATTATAGAATGCAACGTTAATGATTCTTCTGATTGGGATTGGATATATGACGAAGCAGTACAAAACACTCTAGCAAATTATTTTAATTGGGCTGAGGAACATAAATCAGAAGTACATTTTGAGAAGAGCTGGGCAGACGTATCTTACAGTTTGACTATGCAGGTAGATGCAAAGTTTGATGACAGAGATACTTATGCATTATTTAAATTAACGTTTGGTAATGAGCCTTACACTAAGTTAGACACACATAAAATGGAATTCACACATGGCTAAAGCAAGTAAAAGACAAGCATTTAAAGAATCATTAAGCGATACAGCATTAGCATTTGCAATGAATGTGCCTATAGGATTTGGTATAATTGCATTTGCAAACTGGGTAGGCATTGTTGCTGTCACATACGAACAAAATGTACAATTGGTTATATTACAGAACATAGTTTTTACAACTGTAGCAATTATCAGAAAGACTTATGTGCGAGTATGGTTTGAAAATAGACGTATTAAAGGGTTGACATAAACACACATCTGTATCATAATACTATTATGAAAATACAAAACTATACACAAGACGGATTTGAGAAGGTTTGCGATGTTATTATACATCCTGACAGAGAAGACCAATGGTCATATGAAAATGTAAACAGAAAATATGTTGGTGATGACCATACAAGTTGGTTATACTTTATTGTTAAAAACGATGATATAATGAAGTGTGGCGAGTCAGGAAATCCTTTATTACTACAAACTTCTAACAGTGACAAGAAGAATCCAGTATGGAAAAAAGGTACATTCAGTAGACTAGGCAGGTATATGAATGGCGACACAACTGATGTTGTAATACGTGAAGCTCTATTTGAAGATGTAAGAACAGGTACAGTTAGCATTTGGGCTAAAAAATGTAAGATCACAAAAGTTAAAGTAGACATTATGGGCGAAGCACATTTTGTAGAGAGAACATCACACAAAGATATGGAAATGCTATATCTGGACCATTTTGTAACAGAATATGGTAGTTTGCCGCCATTAAATAAGGGCAGAAAGTAGAAAAAAGATAAATAACTTTGCAATAAAGAAGAGCAAGGGCAAAAGGATCGTAAGTGAATGGAGTCTACTGCAAATCCAAATTGCATGTAGAGTCAATGGAGATGATACACAAGGTAAGTGAATCGTAAGAAACACAAACCGAATGGTAACAAGGAAGTAGACCTACATTATGTATTAGGGGGTTGGCAACAACTCGGTAATACAGGAAGATTAAATCTTCAAAAGAGCACGGGCTATTGCTATATGGAAATAGTCTTCAAAAGTGCTCGGATTTATTCATCCAAGTTTAGAATGATGCTTAGGCATTATCTATTTGGGGTATCCAACAAAGGACTGAGAATGGCAACACTCGAAGTAACCAAGAAGTATACCAAGTAGGATAGAGGAACAGGACACACACTAACGAATGCTCCTCTACCCCGCGATCTTTTTATTCGCCAATAGGGTTTAAAAAGAACTAGTAAAATAAATTAACTTGCTTTTTAAAGGAGATAATATCATGGTAAGCAAACAATTTCGTATCACTTCTGATACACTAAACCCACTATATAGAGCCACAGTCGGATTTGACAGACTATTCAATGAGTTCGAAACTCAAATGAATTCTGCAACAAACTCACAAGGCTATCCACCATACAACATCAGTAAAGACGGTGATGATCTGTATTCCATTACATTGGCTATTGCAGGATTTAAAAAGTCCGAAATAGACGTAGAGCTGGAAGACGGTAATTTACTTATTACTGGTACTATTAAACCAGACGAATCTGGGGCAATGGACAACATCGAGTTTTTACATAAAGGTATTGCAGAGCGAGACTTTGTGAGAAGTTTTAAACTTGCTGAGTATGTGGAGGTTAAAAGTGCAAAACTAGAAGACGGTCTTCTAAAAGTCGAACTATTCAGAAATGTTCCTGACGCACTTAAACCACAAAAAATCAAAGTATCTTAAACTTTGACATAAATATAGGGGAGAGGGGAAATATACTCTCCCCACTTATATATTATGGCAAGCAAAAGTAATAAAAAGAAAGTATTGGTGTATATGATACCTGAAGGTGAGTCCAGAGACCATCACACTTATCATTATACAGCAGTAAAAACCAAAACTCTTATACAAGAGAACAGGAAACTTAAAATGAAAAAGTATAATCCTGTAAAAAGAAAACATGAGATGTTTGTGGAGGCAAAACTACCTAAGCATCAAAAGTAATTCTTGACATTTACGCAGTTTGACCGTATAATACTACTAAAGGTAAAATATGGCAAGATCGAAATCTAAAACAATACAAAAAACTGAACTAAAGTACCCAGATAGGTTTAATGTAGTCATTATGAATGACGACTATACTCCTATGGAATTTGTTATTAAATTGCTACTAGAAATATTTAATAAGAATATTGAAGAGGCAAAACATCTCACTATAGAAATACATGAAAAAGGTAAAGCAATAGCAGGTTCATATAATCAGGAAATTGGTGAACAAAAGGTTCAGGAAGTTACTTTAATATCTAGACATAATGGGTATCCTTTAAAATCCTTATTGGAAAAGATCTAATAAGTAATGGAGATAATAGTTGAGTAACCTAGACACTCTTGCTAACAATAAGTATACAGCAGGTTTTAATACCGTCACAGACACAGAAGATTTTGAGCCTGGCTTAACAGAAGAAACGGTACAAAAACTAAGTGCTATTAAAAACGAACCAGAATGGGTTACAGAATTTAGACTAAAAGCATTTAGATATCTGCAAACTATCAAAGAGCCTACCTGGGCTCATGTGAACTATGCACCAATAGACTATCAAGCATTGAGTTATTACTCAGCACCCAGGTTTAGGAATAAAGATGAGATACCACCTGAAATATTAGAAACATTTGATAAGTTGGGGGTGCCATTACAAGAACGTGATGCATTATTAGGTATAGAAACAAAAGATCCTAACATTATTCCCACAGTAGCAGTTGACGTTGTATTTGATAGTGTTAGTATTGCTACAACATTTCAGAAAGAATTAAAGAAACATGGCATTATATTTTGCAGTATAAGTGAAGCCATACAAGAACACCCCGAACTCGTAAAAGAGTATTTAGGTAGTGTTATCCCTTATAAGGATAACTACTTTGCTTGCCTAAATAGTGCTGTCTTTACTGACGGCACCTTTTGTTATATTCCAAAGGGAGTTAAATGCCCAATGGAGTTGAACACATACTTCCGCATCAATGCTCGTAATACAGGTCAGTTCGAAAGAACCCTTATTATAGCAGATGCGGATAGTTTTGTTAGTTACTTGGAAGGTTGTACTGCACCAGCATATGATGAGAATACATTACATGCGGCTGTTGTAGAATTGGTAACACACGATAGAGCAGAGATTAAATATTCAACAGTACAAAATTGGTATCCAGGAGATGAAAATGGTGTAGGTGGTGTACTAAATTTTGTAACAAAGAGAGGTATATGTAAAGGTGAAAGCAGTAAAATTAGTTGGACACAAGTTGAGACAGGTAGTGCCGTTACTTGGAAATATCCAAGTTGTATATTACGAGGCGACAATAGTGTTGGTGAGTTTTATAGTGTTGCGGTAACAAAAGGAAAACAAATGGCTGATACTGGAACAAAGATGTTGCATGTTGGCAAGAACACTAAGAGCACAATTATTAGTAAAGGTATAAGTTTTGGAGACAGTAGTAATACTTATAGAGGACAAGTTCGTATAGGAAAGAAAGCAGACAATAGTAGGAACTATACACAATGTGACAGCCTTATGTTAGATAACAGTAAGGCAATTACACTACCTGTTGTACAACAATATAACAATAGTAGTATAGTAGAGCATGAAGCAAGTACAGGAAAGTTATCAGAAGAAGCTCTATACTATTTACAGAGTAGAGGACTAGATGAAGAAGACGCAGTAAGTTGTGTAGTAAACGGATTTTGTAAAGATGTATTCCAAAAACTACCTTTAGAATTTGCCGCAGAAGCCAATCAATTATTAAAAGTTACACTAGAAGGAGCAGTAGGATAATGTTAGTAACACAAGAGTTTAGCATAAAAATAGATGGGTATTATCCTATACTAAACGACATGCATTTGGAATATGGCCCTGGTGTTCATATTATAATGGGACCTAATGGTGTAGGCAAGAGTACATTTGCTCATGCTCTAATGGGCTCCCCTAGTTTAGAGACAGAGGGTGCGGTAGAATTTAACGGAAAAGACTTATTAGCCATGGAGACATATGAACGTGCAAGAGCAGGTTTATTTGTGAGCTTTCAGAACCCTACACCAATAGAAGGTTTAAGTAATTTTCAGTTTATGAGACAAGCATTAAACTCTAGGCAGTCAACAGATAAACTGGGTGACAGTTTAAATAAATTTAAAGTACTAGCACAAGAGCTAGGACTTTCAGACACTTGGGATAAGAAACAGTTAAATGTAGAAGCAAGTGGCGGCGAGAAAAAGAAGAACGAACTAATACAATTAGATATGTTAGACCCACAAGTTGCAATACTAGATGAACCAGATAGTGGTTTAGATATAGACGCAATTAAGGTGCTTATACAAAAACTAAACGATTTCTCTCAACAAGAAGGTAAAGTATTAATTATAATAAGTCATTATGCACAATTAATTACTGGTCTTAATCCTGATACTGTTACAGTATTTAATAAAGAAGGCTATGCTAAACAATACAACAATACAGATGTTGCATATGATATTTTAGAGAACGGGTTTGATGGCTAATTTAGAATACAGTTTATCTGAATTACATACTTTATTTGAGTTAGGTTTGCGTAAAAGTATGTATCTTAATGAAAAGTCTGAAATGTATGACGTTGCTGTTAGGAATAAAGATAGTATTTTAAAACACGGAAACCCTGTTCTTAATAAACTTTATAAAAATATGAAGGTAAGTGTATTAGATGATCATTTAAATCTTGCTAGTACAGAAAATGTAGTAAAAACTATAGACACAGAAGGCTATGATATACTTATAGACGATGGACATATAGAAAGTCTGCATGATGCTATCTCTAATACTTTTTCACCATATAAATTAATTACACCATACTCATCCAGAAATAATTTATCTAAATATCAGCCATATTTTGAACCAACTGGAAGAATATCTGATTTTGCTACAGCTCATTCTATAGGTACTGTGGGAGTAAGTTTTTCTGCAAACAAAAAAAATAGTACAAGTATAGCATACCACGATTTCTATCAGGATAATGATTTAAATTGCGTGTCTGTTATAATAGATATAGGCAAAAATTCTATAGTCAACATAGACGAAACTTTTTTAAACAAAGATGGTTTAAAAATATATAAAATTATATATTTGATAAGAGACTTTGCTACACTAAATTTGACACGGAACCAGGATAACAATAGTAAAGACACTGGTGCTAATATAATAGAATCTAACGTAATACAATTTCCAAACAGTAAATTTAATTATAAAGTATCAGGAGAAGGCAACAAATACAATCAGGACTTAATGTATATAGATGTATACAAAAATTGTAAAACGGACATAACAGGAATGTTTGATCTCTATGGAAATTATATAAACAATGTATTAGTAGACGTACATCATATAGGGCCAGATAGCACTAGCAGGATAAATGTAAAGAGTATTATAGATGATACTTCGCATAGCAGTTTCCTAGGTTCTATTACTGTGGATAAAGATGCAATAAATACAGATGCCCAATTAGTAAATAAAAATCTATTGTTAAGCAGTAAAGCCACAGCAATTACAGAGCCACAGTTAGATATAAACACAAAAGAAATTGCTTGTTCACATGGTTGTACTGTGAGTAATATAAATGAAGATCAACTATACCTTTTAGAAAGCAGAGGAATAGAAACAAACATAGCCGAGGAAACTTTAAAACAATGCTTTTTAGTAACATAAAAAACGAATTCCCTACTCTAAAAAACGATTCTGACCTAGTCTATTTAGATAGTGCCGCAAGTACACAAACTCATCAAAGAGTTCTAGACAAGATGACTGAATATTATGAGCACAAAAGGTGTAATGTAAATAGGGGAGACTTTAAAATAAGCCAGGAAGTATCTCAGGAAATGGAAGATGCTAGACTGTCTGTAGCAAAACTTATAAAAGCAAAACCAGAACAGATAATGTTTACAGCAGGAGCAACTGAAGGCTTAAACATAATAGCAGAATGGTATAAGGATGTGCCAGTTGTGATTATTACTGAAGCAGAGCATACTGCAAACATTTTGCCTTGGGTAGCACAAGGTAGAACTATAGAAAACGGCAGACTAGTTGTACTTCCTATTACTGATAGAGGAACTTTAAACACACAAGAAGCAATTAAAGAACTTGAAAAGTGGCCTTACTCTGTATTGGCAATCCATAGCCATAGTAATGTTACAGGTATAGGTACAGATATAAAACGACTTACCAAAGCCGCACATGGTTATGGTATAAAGGTAATAGTAGACGGTTGTCAAACACTAGGCACACACGAATTTGATACCTATACAGTTGATCACGCAGTTTTTAGTGGGCATAAGATGTATGGCCCAACTGGTATAGGATTTATGTATAACAGACTACCATTAGAGCGTATGCGTAGTGTACGAATGGGAGGCGGCTCGGTTAGTCATTATGATTTTAATGGTAATGTGGAGTTTTATGATGGTCCTGCCAAACACGAAGTAGGTACACCAAACATAGCAGGTATACTAGGACTAGGTGTTGCGGCTGAATGGATAAATTTTATTGGCTACGACAACATGACCAAACATTTTACAGACTTAGATTTTGCTATGAGTGACACAGACATTTTTAACATAAAAGGACTAAATTTAATATACTCCTCATACAGACAAAATGGCAGATACGTTTACAGTTTTACATGTGACGGATATCATCCAAGTGATGTCAGTGCATTAGTTGGCTTAGATAATATTGCTGTCAGAGTCGGTAAGTTATGTGCTCATCCTATTGTAAATAAGGTTAGTGGCGGTAAAGGAGTAATAAGAGTAAGTCCAGGTATATATAATACAAAACAGGATATAGAAAAACTATCACAGTCATTATGCAAAGCGATAAAGAAATTAGTATAGAGGATAAGGTACGCAGAAACCTTCGCAGAGTAATTGATCCTGAAATAGGAATCAATATAGTTGACCTAGGACTCATATACGATATAGATGTAAACGAAGAAAACGATGTGCAAGTGTTAATGACACTCACTGCACCTAATTGTCCTTTTGGTGACATGATCATGATGGAATCAGAGTTTGCAGTTAGAAGTACAGAAGGCGTAAACATAATAAAACTAAACCTAACATTTGATCCTCCCTGGAATCCTGATATTCATGTATCAGATGAAGCCAAATATCAAATGGGTATACTTTAAAAAATTATAAATATGGTTTTTAAAAGGAGAAGAAATAATGGCATTTGATATAGTAGTACCAAACGTTACATTTAAAACTAGACGAGAAATAGAAGAAGCACCAGGATTTGAGTGGTATGATCTTACATCTGTAGAAATGTTTGAAAATAAAAGAGTAATATTATTTGCCTTGCCAGGAGCATTTACACCCACTTGTTCAAGTACACACTTACCTGGATATGAGCAAGAATACGATAAATTTAAAGAACTAGGTATAGATGAAGTATATTGCCTTAGTATTAATGATACCTTTGTAATGAACTCCTGGATGAACTCTCAGGAAATTACTAAAGTAAAGCCTGTACCAGATGGCACAGGTGAGTTTACTAGACGTTTAGGCTTTTTAGTTGACAAATCAAACATTGGATTTGGTATGAGAAGTTGGAGATACAGCATGGTTATTAATAACGGAGTTGTAGAGCAAATGTTTGTTGAACAAGGATTAACGGATAATGCAGACGGTGATCCATTTGAAGTATCTGACGCCTATACTATGTTAGAATACCTAAACGACGAGTAATTATAAAATAAGTTTGACGTATATATTTGCATCTGATGTTTCAGTAACAATATAATCGCCCACAGTCTCAAAACCAAATTTTGTATAGGCTGGCAGGGCAGTTTTTCTTGGAATGCTCCAAATCATTTCACACCCTTCCAGTATTGCTTGATGTTGTGTCATAGCAAATAACTTATCTGCATATCCTTTACCTCTATGTTCAGGCTCTATCCAAATTCCTCTACTTCTGTATTGTGTGTCTGAAGTTTTATGTCCTGAGTTTACTCCCACAAGTTTCTCATCAATAAATAACCCCCAAAACGTAGCAGGATATTTAAACACATTCATATCGTATTCTTCTGGCGCACCTTCAAACGGCCAAGTCATAGCACTATGACTTTCTATTGCACTCTCTCTGGCTGGCCATAAATGTGTACTCCAGATATCATTTATTTGTTTAAATGTTAGCCGTTCTATCTTCATTATAATATTTATAGTCTATAAATAGTACAAATGAGTATAAACGAAATAAATCCCAAATGGGAAAATACATCTGTAAACTATGACTTAGACAACCACAATTGGCCTAAATATTGGTTAGGCGTGGCAAAAGAACAATACCCTGGTATAGAGTCTTTAGAAACAGTACATAAAACACTTAAACCTAACCAGATAGTTAAGTTAGTAAAACATCTACAAAAAGCGACAGGCAGTAAAGAATTTATTCAAAGAGTAGATCGTTATTATGAATCTATTATTCCTGATCTTATAGAAGAAAACGAATACATGATACAAAGATTTTTTACTGTAAGAATAGTAATACCAAACCAATCAAAATCAGGCAGACTCTTACAATTTCATAAGGATGAATGGACTGGAAACGGATTAGGTATACTTACCGTTTGGACTCCAATAACTAAATGTTATGGTACAAACTCTATGCAAATTTTATCATGCGAAGATTCAGACTATATCACAAACGAATGTTATGAAAACCGATGGAACTTTGATAAACTGCAATCTGAATCTGTGCAGAGATCTTTTCCTGTAGAGTTACAGCCAGGACAGGCACATTTATTTCAGCAACATCATATACATGGCAACGTAAATAATGATACAGATATTTCTAGATGGAGTATGGACGGCAGGATACTTCCTAAAGGCGGAGAATATCACAGGAAGTTACCAGGAGGATACTTTAGGTTTATAGGCGAGACGCCAGATACCAGGCCTATAGACCCTGAAAAAGAATATATAAGTTATGCAGGGTGGAATAACAGTTGGAGTGGAGGCATACCATTGCCAATGCAGAGGGCAACAATAAACGAATACTGTAAAAACAATAACATACGAATAAACGATTACCAATTCGAAAACGAATTTTTAGATTGGTACCCTGCACTGGAACAATTTATAACAAGTTATAATATAGATGCTATAGTATTATGTAGTATATATTCTTTACCTGATGACCCTTTTAGACGCCTTACATTGCTACAGTTAGCAATAGATAATAATGTAGAGCTACACTTTGCTAATGAATTATGCAGTATAAGGGAACAAAACGATATAACTCACATACAAAAAGTATTAGGATATAAAATATGAAACAGATGTCTTTATTTTCTCATTTAAGGTCGCCCACAGAAGATTATATAATTGTAACTGCTTTACCCTCAGAGTTACCAGAAGCACAACCAGAACGAATACTATTTACAGGTGTAGGTAAACTTAATGCGACTTATGTTTTGACTAGGTACTTAATAAGCCATCCTGAAATAAAAACAGTAATAAATTATGGTACAGCCGGAGGTGCTCATCAAGTATCCAAAGGAGAGTTAGTAAAGTGTACTACATTTTTGCAGGGAGATATGGACTGTGGCGATATGGTTGATGGCCCTGGTATTACATTTGGTGATGATATAGCAACACAAGGTATAATACAATTTGGTACTGAAGGAAAGATATGTAGAACACAGGACCAATTTGTTACTGATGTGGATGCTTTAGATATGTTTCAACATTTAGTAATGGATAATAAATTTAATGTTGTAGATATGGAAGCCTATGCACTTGCTAAGGTATGCACAATGCTACATAAAGACTTTCACTGTTATAAATACATTTCAGATGATGCTAATAGTGATGCAGAAAACGATTGGCAAGAAAATGTAGCAAAAGGTGAACCATTATTTTATGAGGCACTTAAAAATAATCATGGATACAAACACATAAATGGTTAAAAGTAAAAAATACTATTATCATGTGGTTTACGGAGAAGGTTTTGTAGATTACTTTGGCAGTAATGTAAGTACAGAATACTTTTGGCATTATACACCAAATAAATTATTAAATGAACAAGATACTCAGGTAATAACTTTTGAACTTAATGACTTGCCACTAACTAAAAAGTTTATAACAGCATATAAAAACAAAATATGGGCAACAACATACGATCATAAAATAAGAGGCAACCAGAAAGCATTTGAAATGATTAGTGATGTCTACCGAGGCCTTACAGCAGACTGGATACTGGAAAGCAGAGTTAAAGTAAACGAAATTATAGATTTCTTTAATACTCATTGGATTGGTAAAGAGTTAGGCTTTCAGTTTCCAGAAGAGCTTAAATTAAATGAACATGATGTTTTAGATAATAGGCTTCCAAGTTTAAATACTTTACATGAACTCTTTGAAACCCATATGGAGACATTATCAGAATACATACTAGATAAAAAAATGGATATTTCAGACGACAGTCATGATATGGTATGGAATAAGTTACAAAGTATAAATTTAATAGTTCATTATAACGAAAAAATAGAGGTACTTAAAGAAAAAATATGGTCATCGCCACCGGCATATTTTACAAGTTTAAAGTTTAATGCTAATACTAAAACAGAATGGTTATTAGAGCCTGAGGACTACAAGCACTTTACTGGAGTTAGGCCAATTGGTGGACTACAATTAGATTTTGGTACTGTGGGCAAGGATTTATGGCATTGTTCTAATACAAACGATATCGAATTAGTAAAACAAAAGATGGTAAGTCAACAATGGGAATTAAATCCATGGGTACAATATGATTGGAAAAAATGTACAGAAACTGAATGGCTAAAAGGCAAGGAAATATTTAAAGAATGGTGTCATAAAAATAATGTAGGCGAATATTATGATTTATCAGAACCTAGATTTAATCCAGGCAGGCACCAGTTAGGCGAATGTGTAAGCCATAGTTTTACTGGCCCAGAAGACTTTGTAGAGCAGATTATAAACAAAACACCCAAAATAAAATATTTTTGTATAACAGAGGAAGATAGACATTTTGATCATATATTATAATGAAAGACTATAATCAGTTAGCAAGAGAAATAATCACAGAACCTGAGTTTAGAGAGGGAGGCTTTGTGTACAAACATATACATGAAGCCAAGTCAGACGCTCTGATAAGTATCAAGAGTGCTGTAGATAATATGAGTGACTTGTACGATCTCGAACGAGACGATATTGGTCAAATAAGCGAAATTATATTAAGGAAGTTTACTGATAAACAACAGTAACAGTAGCATTACCCTGCGTAGCAGTACCCTGAGTTACATAAGTCTTAATAGTATTAGCACTATCTAATGTGCCTGTGTAAATGTAATTTGGATTTACAACATAAGAGCCTAATGATGTTAAGTCAACATAATCATTACTAAACAGTCTGTCAGTATCAGTATCATCACCTACAGTTATTCCAGCACTAGCACTATCAAATACTGTATTAACAGTAATTGTGACCTCAACAACCTTGCTACCATTACTCACGTTACCTAATGTTACATTACCACTAGTGTGTATAACATCTTGTGTCAATGTACCAGCATCAACTGTAGCACTATCTCTAGTTGTAAGTGTAGTTAAGTGGCTTGCCTGAGTAGGAGCATCTTGATTAGCAACATAAACAGCATACTCACCATCACCTGCATCTGTTACAACAAGTAGGTCACCAGTATTTATATCACTGTCTGCATATACAGCCGCCAAGTTGGCTTTAAATAGTGTAACACTTGATCCACTTGCTTCTGCACTAATACCCGTACTGCCTACATATCTAGCACCACTAACATGAATTACATTACTGGTTCCTGTACCAATGTCTGTTGGCAAGTTAGTTCCTATAAAGTGTAATACACCAGATTGATAATCAAAGTACCACTGGTCATCATTGCCTGAACCTGTCTCAAATAATTGTGTGCCACTTGATTGTACATTACTGGCACCACTTCCAGCCGCATAAACCTTTAATTGGTATGTAGCACCAAAGCCTGGTGGTACCCAATTGGTTGAATTTGTTTTCCAAGTTCTATTATCAGATGCTGTGGTATCTTCTGTACATTCCAAAGTGCCACTTATACTGTCAGTATATACATGAACTATACTGCTGTTAGCACTAGGTATAACACTGGGTATGCTACCTGACTGCGACCATATCTGATCTGTTTTAACTACAAAGTCTGATGTAATGGCTTCGTTAGGTGCTTTTTTATTCGCATTGGTGTCGGTCTTCATTTTGCCGAAGCCGACCTTTTTCCAAAGTAAATCAACCTTTTGACTATCTGATATTGCCATTAGTTGCTCCTCGATACATCTAAACTTGTTAGATAATCGCCACTTGCTAATTTTATCCTTACAAGAATATTATTACCTGTAGAGCTTGTTGCATTCTGATCTCCTAATGTCAATGTAAATACATCACCACTACTATATACTGTACCAGTTGGTACTCTATCACCTGATGTAAATGCACAACCATTTGAACCATTACCACCATTGCCTGTATCAGCACCTGGTGTACCAGCACCACCATATGTGGTACTTGCATCTAACCAACCATTAAGTGTACTTGCACTATCAATGTCAGTACCAGGCGCCGCAATCCATACACCGCTTAATTTACCTGCAAAGTGAAAATCAAAGTTTGCAACATTGGTTCTTCTAAATGCAAAAGTAAAGTATTGAGCACCACTTCTGCCTGTTGCTAAGTCTGGACCTACTGGCAAGTAACCTGAACTTAAATCTGTATCATAATGTTTAATGGTATTAAATCTATTAACTGCTTCTAAAGTACCTGCTATAGTTTCTGCACCACTCCAAGCATTTGCTGTGTAATTATTAACACTATTATCAAATGCAGGTGTATCTGAACTACTACCAAATCCTGTTATTCTAACTCCATCGTCATCAAATCCTGCACCTAAATTATCTGCTACTAGAATAGCAGTTTCATCTAATGTAGGAGTTATTCTCCAAACTTGAATTTGTTGTGAGGTATCTGATGTTGCAGAACTTGTACCCATTAAATTCTCTATAGTAAATTTAATTGGTTCCACAGTATTAACACTACTTGTTGAAATGTCTATACTTACATTACCTAATGTGTAAGCACTTCCAACACCAACGTTAGCAACAGGAATACCACCACTTAACATTGTTACTGCACCGTCTATTTGTGCATAACTTCTGCCTTCAACCTGAACTGCTGAACCTGAACCTTCTGTGTTAGTACCACTCTGTATATTAAAAATAGCACTATCATCTTTGTATGCTTGTCCAACTAAATTTGTTACAGTAGTACCTACTAATTTTACAGTTGGGCTACCTGAGTTGTAATAAGGAACACCACTTACATATCTAAGTGAACCATTTGTTTCTTCTTGTAAAGTTGCTCCACTTATATCTAATGTAGGTACAGTATTTACATTATCGTATATCACATTAACATTGTTAGTATCGCCTGTGCTGTCATGGCCTATGTACATTGTATGTACGCCATGGTTTAAACTGCTTATGTCTTTTGTAATTCTGCCTGTGAATACCTGATAAAAGTTATCAGGATATTGTGCTGAACCTATTTCGTTGTGTGCATCACCCTCACTGGTAATAACCAGTGATGTAAATGTTCCTGTTTCACCTGTAGCAGATGTAAATTGTTTTGTTCCGTCAGCAACACCATCTATATATGCTGATACATTTCCGTTGTAACTGTTATAAGCATCGCTGATTAAATCTGTACTGATACTTGTAGTAGTATCGTATCTTCTTGCTGTATCAGTGTTTAAGGCTGTACCTGCACTTAGTCCGCTACCAGCATTATCTACTGCTCCAGAAGCCAATTTAGAATTTGTTGTATGATTTCCATTTGTTCCTAAATGTAGAGTTTTACTACTAACACCTGCTGGTGCACTTGGTACTGCTCTCAATGTAAATGTTTCAGTATCAGTTGATGTTTGAGCAGTAATATCAGGAGTACCACTTGCAGTCATTGTTAATGTATAACTTGTATTTGCTTCACCTAAATAACTGTGAGTAATATTACCCCCGCCTACAAAACCAGCACCACTAGTTATATTAGCATCTGTGTCTCCATCGCCCCAAACGTAAGTAAAACTATCGCCGTTTTGGCTATTATTAACCACAGTAACTTCTGCTCTGTCAGTACCGCTTAAATCTGTACCATTGTAAATGTCTCTAACACCATGATCACTTTCACTTAAATCACTTGTAGTACTTGTACCTGTAATATCTGCTCTTACATCTGGTTCAACATGAACAGTAAAGTTTGAACTTGTAAAAGGTGATCCAGTATGTGATGAATGAACTTGTAAGTTACCAGTATAATCTACAGATGTACCTGCTGATTGTTCTCCTGAACTTAATGTATAAGTATGGTTTATTGCCTGTCCAGTATCACCTGCGGCACCGCCACCTGTTGATACTGTTGATGTTGTACCATCACCCCAATTATACACATAGTAGATGCCAAATGCTGTGTTACTGCCAATAGTGTTTTCTGTATTATTAGTAAATGCTACTTGTAATCCACTTGTAGATTCTTCATTAACACCTGACGTGGTACTTAATGCTACTTCTGGAGTATGTGTATCATATACTTTTATAACTGCTGAGGTATTGTTTGGTATAACACTTGGGTCAGCAGTACTATGAGTTTCTAATGTTAGTTTCACAGTATATTGTTGATCTTCTTCTGTTGAGGTAGTAAATGTATGAGCAAGTCTATTACCTTGTGTGCCACCTGCATCAGTGTCAGCAGAAATATCTGAGTTTGCTGAACTATCTCCCCATTCTATAGTGTAGGTTGCATCAGCACTTCCAATATTTGTTGTATCATTATCAAAATACAATGCTGTACCATCATCAACAATGCTGACTGGTAAGCCACCTGTGTTAGCCGCATACATATTGAAGTCAGCAACTGGGTTAGCAGTATAAAGAGTTATAAAGTTACTCTTAGTAAATGTTGTTGTACTGCCTTCACCAGCACCGTTTTCATTATATGCAGTCACACTTACATCAAATGGTGACTGTGAATTGTTTGAATATGTATGAGTAGGAGTAGAGTCTGTGGTTGCTGTAGTTGATGTTCCATCACCCCAATTAACAGTATAATGTGTTGGATTACCTGTAGTGCTGATTGTCAATGTACTAACTAAAGGAGCACCACCAGTTGCATTATCCACATTAAAATTAACATCTCTCACAAAAGTATTTGCGTAGATATTGTATGTGGCTTCGTTTAATCTGTCAAGAGCTTCAGAAACATTTGTTGAATTTGTAAAACTGGTTACAGCACCTTGTCTTATAACAGATGTATTACCAGCATAGTCACCTTGGCCAGGCGTAATGTGCCAATCTAAATCACCATTGGCGTCTATGTTTCCTAACAGAATACCAAACCCACTACCTGATAGTTCAAGACTTAAAGCATCTAATTGAGCTTTAGTAACTAGATGTGATGCTGATGTTCCGTTTGCGGCTTCTAAGGTTGTTAAAGTGATTCCACTTTCTGTTGTAAGTGAAAATGTACCGGCATCTGTATTGCCGAGAAGTTTTGGTCCCTGCTTACCTATTTGCAGAGAATTACCTACACCTATTAAACCATAATTTTTGACTTGCGCCATTAAGTACTCCAATTTATAAATGTATTTATCATATTTTTGTATTGACATTTTGGCGTATAATTGCTATAATATACACTTAAAATAAACACCTGGGAGGGCCTGTTTAGTAAATACAAGATATGAAATACTTAGTGATAGGAGACGTACATGCGGACTATAGCCCATTTGGGAAGGCTATAGATTATGCAACACAAAACGATTTGCATTTAATCTGTGTAGGGGATCTTATTGATAACGGAGAGGACGGTGCTGTATGTGTGTCTGAAATGTTAAAACTTTTAGACTCAGGTAAAGCAACCATGATTAAAGGTAACCATGAGCATAAAATCATTAGACATCTCAACGGTGCTAATGTTCTTTTAGGCCCTCCAAACATGGTTACCTTAGATCAAATGCAGACAGATAAAATATTTGAAGCAGATTTCAGACATATGGTAGAAAATTACTGTAAAGAATATGTCAAATTAAATGATAACATATACATAACTCATGGCGGAATGCATCAGGACTTTTGGGAGGCAGAAAAGTCAGGAGATATTACACGCAAAATGACTGACAACATGATGTTTGGACAAGCAGATTATAAAAAGACATTCACACATAAAGGCCAAGATTATCCATACAGAACATATGACTGGAAAGATAGTGTGCCTTCAGGTATCAAATTGTTTGTGGGACATGATCCAGCACCATTATCTGGTGAGCCAGACTTTGATAACTTTCAGCCAGAGCCATTAGTATATACAAATGAGCTAGGCGGAACAGTTGTTTGGCTTGATTGTGGTGCCGGAAAGGGCGGAAAATTATTTGGTATGGTGGTAAATAGTAGCACAAATGAAATTGAGGATACAATAGACTTTAGCCATGATTGATTATACAGTGATTGCATTAGTTTTAATGTTTCTCTTATTCATTTATTTTAACGATAAAAATAACAGACCAAAACATTGAAAACAATACAAGCAACAATAGTAGTCGAAGTTCCATACAGTAATGAACTGTTGAACTACGGCGGCAAGTTAGATGCAGAACTGAGAAGGGTCATAGACAAAACACAGTTCTTAAATTGTAAAGTAGTTGCTGGTGACAATTTAGACAGCAATGGTTTGCCTGTTATCAGAGATACAGATGAAGAATTGGTGGAATAGGCTTATTACAAAAAAGTTTCACATTGGTTGGGTATTCCTGTTTTTGTTATCTAGTATGGCTGTTTGCATATACTTGTTAGCACAGGCAATCTAATGAAACTAGACTATAAAGACTGTGGCAACATAGGATTTACCTGTAGCACGTTTGATCTGCTACATGCAGGACATGTTGTAATGCTGGAAGAAGCAAAACGACATTGTGATTATTTAATTGTTGGGTTACAAATAGACCCTACACTAGACAGAGACAACAAAAACGCACCAATACAAAGTATTGTGGAGAGACAGATACAATTATCAGCAATCAAATATGTAGATGAGATTGTAATTTATAACACAGAGGCAGACTTAGAAGATTTATTATTAACATTACCCATCAACGTGAAGGTTATGGGAGAAGAATATAAAGGCAAGGACTTTACAGGTAAACAAATTTGTAAGGACAGAGGAATAAAATTAGTCTACAACGGTAGAGACCATTCCTTTAGTAGTACCAGTTTAAGAAAAAGAGTCTATAATATAGAAAATGAACGGAACAATTAAAGCAGGAATAATATTATTTGGTGCTCTGGTATTGAGCAGACTACTTCCTCTACCTGCCAATAGTGAACCACTACTAGGATTAGCAGTATTAACTCCTTACCTATCTAAAAACAATTTAGCATTCTTATTTCCATTAGGAGTTATGTTTGTGTCAGATATATTTTTAGGTTTAGGCAGTTGGTTGTTAATGACATATTCAGCATTAGCAATAGCACCTTTTATCAGTAAAGCAATCGATAACAAATATTTGGCATTAGGCGGCAGTTGGTTAATGTGGCATGTAATGGCAAATGCAGGACAATGGTATCCACCCCTTAGCCCTGAAGCATTATTACTTGATGTAAGATTTTTATTAAGTGGATTAACCGTCGTAGTATTATACGACATAATGAGGAAATTATGGCAGACAGCATCAACAGAAGCATAGCAAAAACAATAACATGGCGTATTATCGCAGTATGTATTACCATGTTGGTAACATACTTTGTGCTTAAAGGTATACATCCAGAGTGGTCTTCTCATCAATACAGAGAGGCATCTATGATAGTGGGTGCGGCAGATTTATTTATTAAAATGTTTGCATACTTTGTACATGAAAGGATATGGACCAAAGTTAAATGAAGTCTGTAAACAGGAAACTTATGATACTAGAAGCACTAGTGGACACATTAGAGCAACCTCATATGCAATCAGTAACTACAAAAATACTAGCAGAGAAATGTGACATTACTGAGTCAGCATTATACAAACACTACAAAAACAAACAAGAGATATTTGAGCAACTATTTAGGCATGTAGAGCAGACTATAATGGATAAAACAAATGAGGTAAAGTTCAAGTTTACTCATCCCACAGAAAGAATCAGAAACCTTTTTATGTTTTTAGTAATGTATATGGATATTAATCCAGGCTTTTGCCGATTGCTGAACAGAGAAGGTATGTTACACACAGAGCAAGAGATTAAAACATTAGTAAATATGCTATTAGCACAAATAGAATCAGAGTTTGCAATGTTTACTAACAATAAAAATACTGCAAGACTCATAATGATACAGTTTGAGGGTATTGTAAACAGATACATTCGCACAGAGTTTCAGGAAAAGCCCAGCACTTATGTAGAAGAAAGTTGGCAATTTATCAACAGAAATATTTTGTAATGATTCCTAAACGAATAGCAATACTTGGCGACAGTTGGACACACGGAGAATGGTCTGTGATAAGTGATGCCGAAACGGCATTTTCTAAAGTTACTCATCCTGGATTACAGCATTTTTTATTAAACGAATGGCCAGACCTAGAGGTAGTAAACTTTGGTATTGCAGGAGGAGGAAACTTATATCAACTAGACCAATTACAACTAGTACTAGGCAGTAAACCAGCAACTGATATATTTGATCTTATTATATGTTTTTGGACTAATCCAGGTAGAGATGTATACAATACAATTAAAGATAATACAGATCAGTTTTTTATTAATTACACAATAGAAGAATATGAAGAAAGTTGTATGTTGGCAAACAAAGAGCATCACAAGGCATTGGAAGATCTAAACATACCAGTAATTTTAATAGGCGGACAAGTAAGTCTACCATTGTTTCCTACTGCAAAAAACTTAATACCATTAGTTCCACGTATGGCTAATTGTGTTACCCATCCGTTTTGGGATATGGATAATATGGAAGAAGAAAAAGGTACTATAGATAACTGCATAGATTACGAACAATTAACAATGATACCATCAGGAAAATTTAATGATAAATTTAAAGTCCAATTAGATGAGAAAATAAAGCAAGACTATTGTTTAAATTACAATTACTTTAACGACCTAGGACACGGTAATAGGAAATTACACAGGATAGTTGCAGATAAAGTTATAAAAGAAGTAGGGCAATGGAAGTAAAATATTATACAGAGCCATTTAAGTTAAAGGAGATACCACTTAAAGACATATATGTTATAGATAATTGGTGCCCACAAGATTTATGGGATAATTTTTGTAAACTTGTACATGAAAACGGACACTGGAATTTTACAAATAATGTTACTTGGGAAGATGTAGGCACAACTGAAATAACCTGGATGTATCCTTTTTATACTAAACATAAAAAACCATATGGAAATTATTCTAGATTCGTTGACCCCATAATAGATAAAATGTGTGAGGACTTTGGTTTTGAGTTTCAGCAATTTGATTATGCAGGTATAAATGGCCAAACAACGGATCAGCAAGGTACCATACACAAAGATAATTACAGAAAAAAGAACTTATCTATTATGTGGCATATGAATCCGGAATGGGGTGAGCATTGGAAGGGTGCCTTTAGAGTATACAAAAAAGATGCCATAGAGCAAGGCCAACGTGGATTTAGCGACAGATTGGTACAGGATTGGCAAATAGCACAGGTAGAATATAAGCCAAACAGATTAATTATAATGGACGGCAGTTACCCGCATAGTGCAGACGCACCAAGTAGATCAAGTGGATTTACATTAAGAAAGACATTAGTTGTTTTCGGAAATTCAATAAAACTAGTTGACAAATAGGTTAAATATAGTATAATAACTGGAAAGGTTTAAAATATGAGCGTAAAAAGTACAACACAAATGACAAAGGCAGAGTTGCTGGATGTAATAAACGATAAGAACAGAGTAATTGCTGAACTTAATGATAAAATAGATGAATTATCAGCAATGTCTATTGCCAGTCAGGCTAAAGTATTAGATGCTGACACCAGCAGACTGTTAAGTACAATGAGTGCCAGAATAAAAGATTTAGAAGAAAAAGTACATGGATAATTTTTTTAATCAACCAGATATGGAAAAATATTCTGCTGACATTGATAAATGTAATCAGGTATTTGTTTATGGTACGCTCAAAACTGGTGGTAAGATACGAGGATTAAACAATCTTGGTTTAAATGTAATCCCAATAGGTAAAGCAAAAACATCTTATGCTGATTATGAAATGTTAGACCTGGGATCATTTCCTGGATTACTAAAAGGAAACAATTACATTGTTGGAGAAGTTTGGGAAGTTGATGCTGAGGCACTTGATACACTAGATGGAATAGAAGGTTTCGACAGAGATGAACTACCAGTAAAATGGCAATCACCTAATTTTGGTGATGCAGATGTAAATAATTTTTACACAAGAGCTATTATAGAAACAAGCCAAGGTAAGGCATGGGTATATTTCTTAGGAGAAGAAGAATACGGCAAATACCGAGACCTGGAATCAAATAATATACAAAATATAGACAATACACTCACCTGGCAAAACTAATTTAATTATGTTTCACGATGCCCTTCCCCTTTTGATAGGATTTTTAACAAAACACATGATTGCTGATTATTATATGCAATATAGTTGGATGATCAAACATAAAGGCACTTATGGTCATTGGAAGGGACTGGCACACAGTAAGTTTCACGGCCTTTTAACTTTTTTATTAATGTGGTGGTTTGGATTTGGTATCGGTTGGTCATTTGTTATGGGAGTATTAGATGCTTTAATACACTACCATATTGATTGGACTAAAAATAATATTTGGAAAACAAAAAAATTTACACCAAACGATCAGACTTACTGGATAATACACGGAACAGATCAGTTTTTACATATGATGACTTATATATTAATATTAACTCTTTCATTATAGATCAGAAATAATAATTATTAAAACAGTAGTTAATAAATAGTTAGATGGATATAAAAAACGAAATACTTAAATACAATACTCGAAACGGTGTTGAGCCTGAGTTAAGTCCCTGGTTTTCTAGTATGTTAGACGAACAGATTAAACTAGGTATTTTTAGTGGCAAAATATCTGAAATCAGAGACGGTTTAGTAAAAGATTTAGAACAATACAGAACAGATTATGGAGTATCTAATATAGTATTAGGTATGAGTGGAGGTATAGATAGTGCCTTAACAGCCGCCTTGTTTAAGGCAGGTGGATGGACGGTAACAGGTTGTACATTACCCATACACCAAAATCCAGAAGAGACAGACAGAGGCATAGAAGCCTGTGAAGCTCTGGGAATAGAACACAAACAAATAGATTTATCCGAGGCATATGATAACCTTTGCTCTCACCTTGACGATGGGACAGACGACAAGTCAGGTAAAATAAGAAGAGGAAATATCAGAGCCAGACTCAGGATGATTACACTTTATAACGAAGCCGCAAAGCAAAAAGGAATAGTAGGAAGTACAGATAACTTCAGTGAGCTTTCGGCAGGTTTTTGGACATTACACGGTGATGTAGGAGATGTTGCTCCTATACAATCACTCAGTAAGAGTTGGGAAGTACCAGCATTAGCAGAGCTAATGGGCGTACCACCCAAAACAATTTCGGCTACACCAACGGATGGGTTGGGCGTAGATGCAGGAGATGAGGCTCAGTTTGGGTTTAGTTACTTGCAGTTTGATCTAGTACTACTTGGAATATTAGCAGACATGGAGCATGGTACTCCTAGTGCAGAAGATTTAGAAGTAGTTGAGATGGTTAAAACGAAAGTGAAGTCCACAGGTTATAAAAGAGTAAATCCTGTAAACTTCAACCATCCATTGGTAGGTAATACACTTTATAGTGCATTATCAAATTTAGACGATAAACTATTAAAAGGAGAATAACCATGGAAAATTCAATTGGTATAGTTATTGGAATCGTTATTGTAGGATTTGTTGCATACAACTTTTTCTTTAAATCAGATTCAAGTGCATCAGCACCTGCGCCTGTGAAAGCAAAAGCACCAGCACCTGCAAAGGCTCCTGTCAAGGAAGTGAAAGAGGTAGTAGAAGTTGTTAAGGCTCCTACAAAAGCTCAATTAAGTTCTAAGACAAAAAAGGAGATTGACGATCTTGCTAAAAACGAATGGGGCATCAAACTTGATGCCAGAGAGACTAAAGATAAAATGGTCGCTCAATTTGTTAAAGAAGCAAAAGCAATAGCAAAAAAATAAATCTTAAAGATTTCAGTTAGGCCCACTTTAGTGGGCTTTTCTTGTTAAATAGTACTATGAAAATAAGCCTGGTACAACCAAACTTCCGTCAGGGAGGTTCAGCATTTAGTGGCTACTGGCTACCATATTCTGTTGGTTGTGTGTATAGTTATTCAGCACAGTCCCCAGAGTTCAAAGACAAATTAGAATTAAATCAACTTGTATTCCGCAGAGAGAAGATAGAATGGGCAAGTGATAACATGTCTAACGATGACATAGTGTTGTTTAGTTGTTACATGTGGAATTGGGAATACAGTAAAGCATTAGCAAAGATACTCAAAGAGAAGTCCCCACAAACACAGATAGTATTTGGTGGTCCACAAGTAACAGAGTTTAGAAGTGCTGAACAAATACAGCAACTACCCTATGTAGATACATTTATTATCTCAGAAGGAGAACTAAGTGTACACGAATACTTAACAGACTTTGAGAATGGTAATACAAAAAAATTATATTCAGCAAACAGAGTAAACGATTTAGATATACCTAGTCCTTATCTGACAGGAGTATTTGATAAAATTATAGCAGAGAATCCTGATATAAAATGGAGTACCACACTGGAAACCAATAGAGGTTGTCCGTTTAGTTGTACGTTTTGTGATTGGGGTAGTTTAACCTATGCAAAAGTCAAGAAGTTTCCTATGGAAAAAGTATATCAGGAAATAGAATGGTTAGGTATAAACAAAATAGAATATATCTTTATGGCAGACGCAAACTTTGGAATATTCCCAGAAAGAGATATGCCTATAACAGATTACATATTGGATGTGCAAAAACGCACAGGATTTCCTGCTACTGTTAATGCTAACTGGCACAAGAATGCAAAACAAAACGTCCTAGAAATAGTTAAAAAGTTTATCAGTAATGGCTTCAACAGAGGCATGACATTATCAGTACAAAGTATGGACGATGATGTATTAAAAGTAATCAAACGAAAGAACATGGAAAGCAGTCACTTGGGCGACATGATGGCTGTATTAAACAAAGAAGGCATAGGAAGTTATACAGAACTAATACTGCCATTGCCATTAGAAACAACAGACAGTTGGCGTCAGGGCTTGGCAGATGTATTAGATATAGGACAGCATAACAGCATAGAGATCTGGTTCCATCAGGTGTTAGAAAATGCTACTAGTAATTTGCCTGAACACAAAAACGAATACGGATTTAAAACGATTGAGCTACCTGACTATGTTGCAGGAGATCGTGAACCAGATCATGATCAGCATATATCTGAGATAACTGAGATAGTAAAAGAGACCAACACTATGCCCTATCAGGAGTTTTTAGATAACTGGATGTATGCCTGGATGATAATTAATTTCCATTGTGGAGGTTGGGCTCAGGTAATTACCAGAGTATGGGATAAACTAAACAAACAGTCTTACAAACAAAGTTAT
>Ga0222718_10000293_pt1 | contig 55288 bp, 58 predicted proteins | sample C33_27DmetaG_FD_165045 | JGI IMG/M metagenome (GOLD analysis project Ga0222718, IMG submission 165045) | Estuarine water microbial communities from San Francisco Bay, California, United States - C33_27D | ecosystem: Environmental > Aquatic > Marine > Unclassified | place: USA: California... | reverse complement strand
AGACCCTAGTCATAAAGTTACCATAATTCCTAGAGGTAGAGCACTAGGTTATACCCAAGCTCTACCGGATAAAGAAAAGTATCTTTCTTCAAAAGCAGAATTAAAAGATAGATTAGCAATGTTAATGGGAGGAAGGGTTGCGGAAGAGTTAATATTTGCAGATCCTACTACTGGTGCTTCTAATGATATTGAAAAAGCAACTGATATTGCTAGAAGAATGGTAATGGAGTTTGGTATGAGTGATAAATTAGGACCAATGCTCTATGGCAAAGGTTCTAATGAAGTTTTTCTAGGTAGAGATTATGGAAGACAGCAAGATTATTCTGATGAAGTTGCTTCTTCAATCGACGAAGAAGTTCGCAACCTTTTAAATGACGCTCATGTCATTGCGGGTAAGATATTAAAAAAATTTAAAAAACAAATGGAAGCAATGGTAAAACAACTTATGGAAAAGGAAACACTTAATAAGGATGAGGTTGCCGAAGTTTTTAAAAGCATTAAGAAAGTAAAAATTTCAGGATCAGGAAAAAGCTTAAAATTAGCCTAATGGATCGAAGTAATCAAACTAAAGTCGATATTGAGAATGCCCTTGCTAAGTTTATCAAACTTAAAACTAACAAGAGTGAAGAAGAAGTTGTAAATTTATCTAAAAAATTTCTGAACCAAATCGATGAAAAACTGTCTAATAAAACATCTACTAAAGAAATATTTCAACAATTACAAGAAGTAGAACATGATCAACCTATTTATTTAAATGGAATTAATTTTGTCAGCCTATGCGAACATCACCTACTTCCTTTTTTTGGAACTGTAGATATAGCTCTGTATCCCCAAAAAAAAATTGCTGGAATTTCTCGATTTGATGATTTAGTGCATTATCTTTCTGACAACTTAACACTTCAGGAAACTTTAACTAGAAACATCGCAAGTGAAATAGATGAGATCCTTAGTGCCAGAGGAGTGTTTGTAAGAACCAACGCTAAACATTCATGTTCTGGTTTATCAAACACCAGAGATTCATTTACTGATGTGGTGACTACATTTGCGACTGGTATTTATGAAATTGACCACACATTGAGAAATGAAGCTCTCTTAAATTTCAATTAGGTCGTTAATTTTGGAGTTAGATAAATTTTTTTTTAACAATTCTAAAAATATTCTTGGAATAGTGAACGTTACTCCAGATTCATTTTCGGGAGACGGAGTATATAAAAATGAAAATAAATTAAATAAATTACTAGATTTTGCTGAGAGAAACAATATTAACAATTTAGATATTGGCTGCGCCTCTTCAAAGCCAGGCTATGAAAATGTTGAAGTAAAAGAAGAATTAAAGAGGCTGAATTATTTTTTAACTAATATGAAAGGTAACTTTTCATTATCAATTGATACATCCGATCCTATTGTTGCAAGACTTGCACTTGAAAATAATTTTAAAATTTTAAACGACATCAACGGTTTTAGAGATGAAGAGTTAATAAGTACAGCATTAGAGTATGAATGTAATATCATAATTGTACACAGACATCCTAAATCAAAACATTTACATGAGAAGATGAACTACAGAAATAGTTCAAAAGAAGTCTTAGAGCATTTAGAAGAGAATGTAAGCCAATTAATTGATAAGGGTATTAATAAACAAAAAATCTTTATCGATCCAGGATTAGGTTTTGGGAAATTTGCAAAAGACTCCGTTGATTTATTAATAAATATAAAAGATTTAGTTAATGAAATACCGGTAGTTGTTGGATATTCTAGGAAAAAATTTATTGAAAATTTAGAAATGAACAACAAAGAAATCTTTGAGCACTGTATTAATTCAGGTGTTGCGTTCGTAAGATTGCATCTTACAATTTAGTAATTAGTGTAAGATATTAATAGCTTACGGAAAGGAAATATGGCAGGTTTAAAACCGAATGACTTTCATTGGATCATAGAAGGAAAATTAGCTGTATCTGAATGTATAGGTGGTGGTGGTTTAACTCCTCGTAAAATTAGACGAGAAGAAGAAATCCAGTGGATTAAGAGTCAAGGAATCAATGCTATATTTTCACTTCTAGATACTGATTTTAATTTAAAAAACTATCAAGAAGTTGGTTTTAGAACGTATCACTATCCTTTGAGTGAGGATGTACCTTCAGAATCTCTTAATATAATTTTTGAAGCTATTAAAGAAGCCCTTTCAGACAAAGAAAGAAAACTACTTATACATAGGGAGTATTTAGATGAAGAAGTTCCCGGAATTCTTGCAGGATATTTAATATATTCAAAACTTCTAGATGATCCGATACTTTCTCGAACCATTCTTGAAAAAATATTAGAGAAACCCTTATCTCCAAAAGCAATAGCATTAATACCATCTGATTAACTTATGTCTTTTGACATAACTATCACCGGCATTGAGGCATTTGGAAAACATGGTATCTATAAAAGTGAAAAGAATAATAAACAAAAATTTTTAATAGATATTTTTATAACACTTGAAAACCTAAGCGAAGACAATATTGACAATACAATTAATTATGAGAACTTAGTCGATAATTCAATTTCATTAGTTCAAAATAAATCTTATGATTTAATAGAAACTTTATCTATGGAAATTGGGAAAGATATTATTGAAAAGTACTCAGATTTAGAATCTTTCAGTTTGAAATATGTAAAAATTACTGTTCACAAACCTGAAACATCTCTAAGTAATAGAACGAAAAATATTTCTGTAACTTATAATGAACAACTTAAGTAGTATCTATCTTTCTCTTGGATCCAACATAGGAAATAGAGAGAGTAATCTGAAAATTGCCTTAAAAGAATTATCATCATTTGTAAAAATTAAAAAAACCTCTTCAATTTATGAAACTGAACCACTCCTGTATCAAAAGCAAGACAATTTTCTCAATATTGTGATAGAAATCTCTTACCTGGAGGATGCAGAAAGCCTTTTGAAAAATATAAAGAATATAGAGAAAAAAATGGGAAGGAAAGAAACATTTAGATTTGGTCCAAGAATTATAGATATAGATATTTTATTTTTTAATGGACAAGAAATAAATAATGAAGGTCTCACTATTCCCCATAAAGAATGGAGAAATAGATTGTTTGTTATTGCTCCACTTTATGAAGTTTTAGATAAGAAGATTAATGAAAGTAAATTTAATATTTCTAATCAAAAAGTTATCAGGGTAGGTAGTATAAAAATATAATTACGGGCACCAAAACTAGGGCACGATATGACAAAAGTTATTCAAGAAATAGATAAAAAAATATATTCAGAAGATACATGCTTCATCCCCACAATGGGTTCTTTGCATAGTGGACACCTTTCTCTTATTGAGCATGCAAAGCAGATGTCCCACTCAAAAACTGTTGTTTCAATATTTGTCAACAGAAAGCAATTTAATGACAGTCAAGACTTTCATAACTATCCAATTGATATTGATAAAGATATTCGATTACTTGAAAAGCTAGATGTTGATTATGTATTCATACCAGATGAAAGTTATATTTACCCCAACAAGAAAATCCAGGAAATAAATTCTGGTCCGATTGGAATACAATATGATGGCAAATTTAGAGAAGGACATTTTGACGGTGTGCTTACAGTTGTAAATAGATTATTTAAATTAGTTAACCCTTCAGCAGCAGTATTTGGCAAGAAAGACGCTCAACAACTTTTTTTAATTAAAGAAATGATTAAGAAATTTAAAATGAATATACAAATATATGAAGGAAAATTAATAAGAGAGAAAAATGGCCTAGCTATGAGTAGTCGAAACTTACTTTTAACCGATCAAGCAAAAGAGAAAGCTTCAAATATATATAAAATACTATTAAATACAAAAAACTTTTATCAGGATTGTAAATCAATTTCTCAATCTATTATCTATGGAAAATCTTTATATGAACAGTTGGATATAGAATATGATTATTTGGATGTTGTAGATGTTAGTTCTTTTAGTGCGCCAGATAAAAATTCAAAGAAATTATTGTTAATTACTGCAGGTTATATTGAAAACATAAGACTAATAGATAATTTAGAGATTTTAAAATGAGTAACATAATTGCGATTGACATAGGTAATACAGAAACAACTGTAGGCATTGGTTCTAATGGCGTTTGGGACTCTTATAGGTTTACAACAAGAGACACAAACACCTCAGATGAACTTCTGTCTCTATTCAATTCAACTTTTCAGATGACAGAAGAGATGAAAAAAAATTTAAGAGGATCAGTTATCTGTTCTGTTGTTCCCCAAATCACAACAAATGTAAGTCAAGCAATTAAAAAATACGCAAATGTCGATTCGTTAATTGTTGGCCCAGGAGTAAAAACAGGACTTAAAGTCAATATTGACAACCCAAAAGAACTAGGACCTGACAGGATTGCTAATGCTGTAGCAGGCTATTTAAAAACTTCTGAAAATGTTATTATTATTGATCTCGGAACTGCTACAACATTTGACATAGTAAATAAAAATAAAGAATATCTTGGTGGCTCCATAGCACCTGGAATAAAAATTAGTTTAGAAGCCCTAACGTCAAAAACTGCTTCTTTAAAGTCAGTAGAACTTGACGTTCCAAAAAATGTAATTGGTAAAAATACATATGAAGCTATACAAAGTGGATTAATTCTTGGACATGCTTCGATGATTGATTCAATGATTGAAAAAATCATCTTAGAAATTGGTGTAAACCCGAAAATTTTACTCACCGGAGGGTTAAGCAGTGTTGTCCATCCAGCTTTAAATATTAATTGTGAATTTATTGAAAATTTAACATTAATTGGTCTTGAAGAAATATTTAATTTAAATAATTAGGCTGTTATTGTGAGTGAATTATCAAAATCTGAAAATGAAATTTATTCTCTAAGAAAAGAGAAAGAAGAGAATATTAAATCTAGTAATCTCGAATCATTCGCAACTAGTTTTAATAATGCGACCAACATAAATTTAATTCATTCAAATCATAGCAATACTGAGGCAGGTACTAAAACCAATATAAGGGTATCTGTAAGAGGAAGGATATTGGGAATAAGGTCTTTTGGTAAATTAACTTTTATTGATCTGGCCGACGAAACTGGAAAAATTCAACTTGTGTCTACTAAAGGACTATTAAGTGAGGATTTACATGAATATTTATCAAATATTGATGTCGGAGATATTGCTGGTGCATCTGGAACTTTAATGAAGACTAAAAAAGGAGAACTTTCAATTGAATTACAAGATTTTATTCTTTTGACGAAATCATTTAGAAACTTTCCAGAGAAATGGCATGGATTAAAAGATAAAGAAACCAGATTCAGACAAAGATATTTAGATTTTGTGGTTAACGATAGTGCTAGAAATGCTATTAAAACTCGGTTTAAAGTTTTACAACTAATTAGAACCTTCATGACATCAGAAAATTTTTTAGAAGTTGAGACTCCAACATTACAACCTAAGGCAGGAGGGGCAATCGCCCGCCCTTTCTTAACCCACCACAATGCTATGGGTATTGATATGTATTTAAGGATTGCACCAGAGTTATATTTAAAAAGACTCGTTATTGGAGGTTTTGAAAAAGTATTTGAATTAGGAAAAGTATTTAGAAACGAGGGTATTGACCTCACACACTCTCCAGAATTCACGATGATGGAGAGCTATGAAGCTTACACAGATGTCAATGGTGTAATGAATATGGTTGAAAAAATGTGTCAGTATATAATTGAAAATTTAGATAGTGGGTATGAAGTACAGTATTCAGGAAAAATAGCTGATTTTAATTTCCCATGGGAAAGAAAAAGCATGTTTGAATTAGTAAGTAAAAAGTTTAGTGTTGAAATATCTCATGATTCCAATCTTGATGATTTGAAAGTAAAATTCGGAGAGGAACATAGCATAACCACTGAATCTAAAACTATTGGTGAGTTTGTATTTGAATTATTTGAAAATCATATCGAAAATGAAATATTAAACCCTCTATTTGTTACAGATTATCCTAAAGAGGTTTCTCCTTTTGCTAGGGAAAGTAAAGATAAGCAAGGTATAACTGAGAGGTTTGAGTTATTTGCTTTTGGAAGTGAATTAGCTAATGGGTTTTCTGAACTAATAGACCCAAGAGACCAGGAAGAGAGACTAAAAACCCAAGCCTTTAAAAAGGCAGAGGGTGATGAGGAAGCTCATGTTCAAGATGAAGATTATATAGAAGCTTTAGAATACGGACTTCCACCAACTGGAGGATTAGGATTTGGAGTCGACCGTTTTGTAATGATGCTAACTAATAATGAATCAATTAGGGAAGTTATAGCTTTTCCACACATCAAACCTGAGAATTAAGAAGTTCTGTTAATTAGGTAATTATTTATATTTTCTAAAGTAGGAAATAAGTCATGATTTTTGAGATTGTAAATAGATTCGACACTTTTACCGTGATAACTGTAAATTATATCTTTTGATTTTTCAATAATCTTATTACTTGAAAACTCTTTTAATAAAGATTCAATACTAATTTCACCTTGGTGAACAGAATTTATGAGTTCTTGATATTTACTCTTATCTGAATCCAGGGCAATAAGAACTGGTAAGGTATATGTTCCTTCCATGATGTCATTTCCCGCAGGCTTTCCAAGGGTTTCTGAGTCAGAAGTGAGGTCTAGTATGTCATCGGAGATTTGAAATATAATTCCACAGTACCACCCCCAGTTACTAATCGCATTTACAACTTCACTATCAGCATTACTAGCAATTGCTCCAAGTCTCGCACTTGTTCTGATGAGACTAGCAGTTTTCCCTTCAATTACTTTTAGATAATCCTCTATTGAGTGATCCATATCAAAAGCTAAATTTAATTCTTTAGTTTGACCCTCAACAAGCTCAGCATAAGTTGATGCAAGCAGTTTAACTGACTCTAAGCCCAATTCCTCAGCAGCGAGCTCAGAAGACCTTGCCAAAAGATAGTCTCCGGCAAGTATTGATAGAGTTGAATTCCATTTTGAGTTAGTGCTTTCAACTCCTCTTCTAGTAGTAGCATTATCGATTACATCATCGTGATACAAGCTTCCAATATGGATAAGTTCAACAGATACTCCAGCATCAATTATTCTCTTAATATTTTCTTTCTCATTGCCAAATTTTCCAGAAAGTAGTGAGATAATTGGTCTAAATCTTTTTCCTCCAGCTTTAATTAAATATTGGGAAATAGAAGATAAATATTCATTTTCTGAACTTGAAACTTGTAAGAGCCTATTTTCTAGGCTATTTAAATTATCCCAGAGGTCATCAAAAGGTATAATTTTTTTAATTTCATTGCTTTCCATACATAAAGAATACGATAAATGTATAAATACTTGTAATTTTCATTTAAGTGTAAAAACGTATAGTTATTAATATAAGAACATGTTTGAAAGATTTACAGATAGAGCTAGAAGAGTGGTTGTTCTTGCTCAAGAAGAAGCTAGAAGATTAAACCATAATTACATTGGTACAGAGCACATTTTACTTGGTTTAATTCAAGAAGGTGAAGGTCATGCAGCTAAAGCCTTAGAAGAATTAAATATCAACATCGAAAGTGTAAGGTCTGAAGTAGTAGAAATAATTGGAGAAGGTCAACAGTCTCCTAGTGGTCATATTCCATTTACCCCCAGAGCAAAAAAAGTATTAGAACTTTCTTTAAGAGAAGCTTTACAGCTTGGCCATAATTACATTGGTACAGAACATATTTTACTTGGCCTTATCAGAGAAGGTGAAGGAGTAGCTGCGCAAGTACTTAAAAAATTAGGTGCAGAACTTTCTCAAGTTAGGCAAACAGTTATTAAATTAATCTCTTCTTCTGGAGAAAGTAAAAAACAGCAATCTGCTTCGACTGGAGGCAGAGAAAGACCTGGATCTGGAACTGGTTCAGCAATTTTAGATCAATTCGGAAGAAATTTAACAAGGATGGCAAAAGAGGGCAAGTTAGACCCAGTTATTGGAAGAACTACGGAGATCGAGAGAGTAATGCAGATACTGTCTAGAAGAACAAAAAATAATCCAGTATTAATTGGTGAGCCGGGAGTAGGAAAGACAGCAATAGTTGAAGGTTTAGCTCAAAAGGTTATATCGGGAGATGTACCAGTTACCCTTGAAGGAAAACAAATTTACACCTTAGATCTCTCAGCTCTAGTCGCAGGATCAAGATATCGCGGAGACTTCGAAGAAAGATTAAAAAAAGTACTGAAAGAAATTAAAACTAGGGGTGATATTGTACTATTTATTGACGAAATCCATACCTTAGTTGGTGCTGGTGCTGCTGAAGGAGCAATTGATGCAGCATCAATATTAAAACCCATGTTGGCTAGAGGTGAATTACAAACTATTGGTGCTACAACTCTTGAGGAATTTAGAAAACATTTTGAAAAAGACGCAGCGTTAGAAAGAAGATTTCAATCAGTACAAGTTGATGAACCAAATCTTTCAGATGCAATAGAAATTTTGGATGGACTTAAAGATAGATATGAAGTTCATCACGGCGTTAGATTTACAGATCAAGCTATAGCTTCGGCTGTAAATATGGCAGATAGGTATATCTCAGATAGATTTCTACCGGATAAAGCAATAGATCTTATTGATGAAGCTGGAAGTAGAATGAGGGTATATAAAAAACCTCTTGAACCCGAAAAACAGCAAGTTGCAGATAAGTTAAAAAATCTTAGAGAGCAAAAAATAGATGCTGTTCAATCTCAACTTTATGAAAAAGCAGCACAGATTCGAGATCAAGAAAAGCTTTTACTCGATGAAGTGTCCATGGGTTCTTCAAGTGAAGTATCAGATATAGAAATGGTAATTGATGAGGAAGAAATCGCAGAAGTTTTAGCTCAATGGACGGGAATACCTGTTCATCGACTTACACAAGAAGAATCTGCAAGACTTCTTGAAATGGAAAATGAACTCCACAAAAGAATCATTGGACAAGAAGAAGCAATAACTGCTGTTTCCAAAGCTATTAGAAGAACAAGATCTGGTTTAAAAGATCCAAAAAGGCCCTCAGGTTCTTTTATATTCTTAGGTCCTTCAGGTGTTGGAAAAACTGAAACAGCTAAAGCTCTTGCAGAGTTTCTATTTGGCGATGAAGATTCTTTAATTCAAATTGATATGTCTGAATATATGGAAAAGCACACTGTAAGCAGGCTTATTGGCTCTCCTCCTGGATATGTAGGATATGATGAGGGAGGACAACTTACTGAAGCGGTGAGAAGAAAACCATTCAGTATTGTTTTATTAGATGAAGTTGAAAAAGCTCATCCAGATGTATTCAATACATTATTGCAAATTCTTGAAGACGGAAGGCTTACAGATGCTCAAGGTAGAACAGTAGATTTTAAAAATACAATAATTATTATGACTTCCAACCTTGGGACTAAAGACATAACAAAAAATATTGGATTTAGTAATTTGTCTGATATTGATAATTACGAAAAAATGAAATCGAAAGTTAGAGAAGAGCTCAAAAGATACTTTAAACCAGAGTTTTTGAACAGAATTGATGAAACGATTGTATTTCATGAGCTTACACTTGATGAGGTTAAAGAAATTGTTGACCTCATGCTTGACAGAGTTCATGAGCAGCTTAAGAATTCAGATCTTGAAATTGTACTTTCTGATGAAGCAAAACAATACCTTGCTACTGAAGGGTATGACAAAGAATTTGGAGCAAGACCATTAAGAAGATCAATTCAACGACTCTTAGAAGACCCACTGTCTGAAGAATTGTTAATGGGTAAATATAAAGCTGGTTCTACAATTGTTGTATCTTTAGACAACGAAGAAAAATCACTTGTATTTGAATCCGTCGAAGCTCCTCAAGAGCCTCCTGTTGACTTTGCCGATTCAGAATCTTAATTATTTGTCAAATTCAACTCAAAAACTTGCTTAACAATCAAGCCTATATAAAAATATTTGTCTAATATATATTTCGTATAGGTATTTTTATATACCTTCAACTAGTTGAACAAGGAGTAAAAGTGACTCGAATGAAGTCAAAATGGCTAATACTATTTATGGTATTTGCCTTATTAATTACTGCTTGCGGAGGATCTGATACCGCAGAAGAAACAGTTGATGAAGCAGAAGAAGCACCGGCAGAATCTCTTGATTCGCCAGCTACAACTGCTGCACCAACAACTACTGCTGGTCCAACCGCGAGTGTAGGTGTTGTTTATGACATTGGTGGACGAGGAGACTTATCTTTCAATGACATGGCATATGCCGGTTTAGAAAAAGCAATCGCTGAACTTGGAGTTGATGGAATAGATCTCGAACCTAATGAAGGTGGGGAAAATAGACCAGAACTTCTAACATTACTAGCTGATGAAGGAAAAGATCTAATTATTGGTGTTGGGTTCTTATTTGCAGATGCAATGACAGAAGTAGCAACAGCTTACCCAGATACTTCCTTTGGGATTATTGACTCTGCTGTTGACCCAGCTAACGTTTCAGGAATGGTTTTTGCTGAAGAGCAAGGATCTTATCTTGTAGGTGTAGCTGCGGGACTAAAAACCACAACTAACAAAATTGGTTTTATCGGCGGTGTTGAATTTCCATTAATTCAAAAATTTGAAGCTGGTTTCGTAGCTGGTGTAGCTGCATCATGTGCTGCTTGTACAGTAGATGTGAAGTATGTTACTTATCCACCTGACTTTGGAGGATTTAACGATGCTGCAAAAGCTAAAGAAATCGCATTAGCACAATACGAAGAAGGCGCTGATATTATTTATCATGCAGCTGGTGGTGCTGGTAACGGTTTATTTGAAGCTGCAAAAGAAGTTTCAGATTCTACTGGAACGAAAGTTTGGGCAATTGGTGTTGACGCAGATCAAGCTAAGACTGTATCAGCAGAATTGGCACCATATATACTTACATCAATGATTAAGAGAGTTGATGTTGCAGTTTATAACACAATCAAAGCAGTTGTTGATGGTTCATTTGCCGGAGGCGTAACTGTATTTGACTTATCAGTAGATGGTGTTGGATACTCAACCACAGGTGGTTGGATTGATGATATCGTTTCTGATATTGAGGCTTACAAAGCACAAATTATTAGTGGGGACATAGAAGTACCTGCTGCTCCGTAACAGGAATTAAAGTAAGAGTCCCAAGACATAAAAGCTTGGGACTTTACTTTTAAAATAAAATTTAAAAAACATGACATTAGCAATTGACTTATCAAATATTTCAAAATCATTTCCAGGAGTTAAAGCTAATGATGAAATTAATCTTAAGATACAAGAAGGCACCATACATGCAATAGTTGGTGAAAACGGTGCTGGTAAGTCAACTTTGATGAAAATACTTTATGGCATGTTAAAACAAGATTTTGGCTCAATAAAAATTTTTGATAATGAAGTCAACTTTTCCTCACCTAAAGATGCAATTTCAGAAGGAATAGGTATGGTGCATCAGCACTTCATGCTTGCTGACAATTTATCAGTATTAGAAAGCATAATTCTCGGTATGGATAAAGCATCACTCAAGGTTCTTAATAAATCAAAATATACAGATGAGATAAATGAAATTACTAAAAAATACTCGATGCCATTAAATACCCGATCTATGATCGATGAGCTTGGAGTTGGGGAAAAACAAAGGGTAGAGATTATAAAGGTTTTATTTAGAGGAGCAAAAATCTTGATACTTGATGAACCAACAGCAGTATTAGTACCACAAGAAGTTAGTGAATTATTTAATAATCTTAAAAATCTTAAAGATAGCGGAGTAACTATTATTTTTATCTCCCATAAGTTAGATGAAGTTTTAGAAATTGCTGATGAGATATCTGTTATGCGAGGAGGGAAGCACATAGATACAGTTGATGCAATTACAGTATCGAAAACTGATTTAGCAGAAATGATGATTGGACAAAATCTTCCAACCCCACCAAAGAGAGAAAAAAATTCTAAACAAGATAAATCACTTACAATTAAAGATTTAACAGCAGAAACTGAAAATGGAAGAAAAGCATTTGAAAAAATTAATTTTTCAATAAATCAAGGCGAGGTCGTTGGTATTGCCGGAGTAGAGGGTAACGGACAAAGAGAGCTAGCTGAATCAATATTAGGAGTATATCCAATTGAATCTGGTGAAATAATTTTAGGTGAGACAATAATCAATGACATGAGTACAAGGGATAGAAGGGAGTCAGGGCTCAGTTTCATACCTGAAGATAGACAGTCCCAAGGGTTATTAATGGATGTATCTCTTTCTGAAAATATTATTCTTGGAAAACAATCATCAACTAAATATAAGTCAAGATATTCAAATATAAAATTTAATGAAGCTTCAAAAAATTCCAATACAGTTATTGAAAACTTTGATGTTAGAACTCCTGGAAACAGTACCCTTGCTTTAGCACTTTCAGGTGGCAATCAGCAGAAATTTGTTGTTGGCAGAGAAATAGAAAATAAACCGAGTCTTTTAATAGCCTCACAGCCAACAAGAGGTATAGATATTGGCGCCCAATCTCTTATTTGGAACAAATTAAGAGATGCAAGGGATGATGGTCTCGGAGTTCTTTTAATTTCTGCAGATCTTGACGAGTTAATTGGGTTGTCTGACAGAATATATGTCATATATGAAGGAAGCTTTGTAAAGGAATTAGATCCAGAGAATGCCACTCCAGAAATATTAGGAAGTTATATGACGGGACTTAAGACATGAAATTATCTTTAAAATTAACCACTTTATTAGCACCAGTTTTCGCAATAATTGTTGCTTTTAGTTTGTCTACAATCATGCTTTATTTAATTGGTGAAGACCCTATAGAAACTTTCAAAATAATGTATGACTATGGAAAAACTGGTAAATCAATAGTTTCAATACTTAATAGGTCTGTACCCTTATATATCTCAGCCGTAGCAGTGGCAGTTGGATTTAAGATGGGCTTATTTAACATTGGTGTAGAGTCCCAATACTTAATGGGTGCTTTGCTTTCAGCCGCTCTTGGAGCGGCAGTCGCCCTTCCTTCATTTTTGCACATCACTTTAATTATTTTTGTAGCTGTTATATCTTCTGCATTCTGGGCAGCAATAGCTGGCTATTTAAAAGTAAAAAAAGGAGTTCATGAGGTAATTTCTACGATCATGCTTAATTATATTGGAACTGGAATTATCGCTTATTTGCTTGCAAATATATTTTTCGAAAAAGTCGAACTTTCAACTACAGCACCGCAAACTGATTTACTTCCAGAGACTGCAAGAATTCCATCATTAAATGCTTTCTTAGGAATAGAAGATTTGCCAAATCTTCACGGATTTATAATTGGTGCAGTTTTTATAGGGATTTTATATTACTGGATTGTATGGAAAACTTCCTTAGGTTTTGATTTGCGTGCCACTGGTTCGAGTCCGATGGCTGCAAAATTTAGCGGTGCAAATCCTGCCAGATTGACTATTTTAGCAATGATGATATCAGGTGCTTTTGCTGGTTTGGTTGGTATAGCCCCCCTAACAGGTTATTTCTTTAAATATACAACTGACTTTCCCTCTGGGCTAGGTTTTGCTGGAATTACAGTAGCTCTTCTTGGAAGAAATCATCCAGTTGGTATGGCACTTGGAGCAATTTTACTTTCTTTCCTTGAAAGATCTGCTCAAATACTTGATTTAAAAGATGTTCCAAAAGAAATTGAAAAAATCATGCAGGCCGTAATAGTGTTAACTGTTGTTGTAGCTTATGAAGTAGTTAAAAGATATGTTACAAATAGGCAAATTAAAGAAGCATCGAAAGTTATTGCTGATGATTAATTTTGTTAAAAAACACTATTTAATAATTCTTCCGATTGTTTTTATTGTACTTATTGCACAAATGGATAAATATGATCAACTCACTACAAGTGGAACTTTTGGAGCTGCAATTAGGCTTGCGATACCTATTTGTCTTGCAGGCCTTGGAGGCATGTTTTCTGAAAGGACTGGAATTGTAAATATCGGCCTTGAAGGGATGATGATTATGGGGACCTGGTTTGGTGCATGGGCAGCTTGGTTATATGGACCATGGTATGGAATTGTGGCCGGTATATTAGGTGGAGCACTGTTTGGTTTAATCCATGCGGTTGGCACTGTTACTTTTCAGGTAGATCATATAGTTTCTGGTGTAGCAATTAACATACTTGCTGCAGGAGTGGCTAGATTTTTAAATGTTGTAGCTTATGCAGATCAGCCCACTCAAAGTTCGACCCAATCTCCAAGAATTGATGGAGATGTTGGTGACTTTTCTCTTCCTTATTTATCTGGAGGGGCAGACACCCCGAGTTTCTTTGGATATTTACAAGATCTAAATTACCCATTTATTTCAGACATAGCTGGTTTACTACTGGGAGCAACTTCTAATTTATCCTATATCTCTATATTTGCCTTGTCCTTAATACCAGTTGCTGCGTGGGTTTTATGGTCTACACCATTTGGCTTGCAAATGAGAAGTGTTGGCGAGCTTCCTACTGGAAGTGAATCATTAGGTGTAAATGTTTATCTTATGAAATATATTGGAGTAATGATTTCTGGAGGCTTTGCAGGTTTAGCTGGTGCCTATCTCGTTTTAGAAAGTTCAGGAATTTACAGGGAGGGCCAAACTGCAGGAAGAGGATTCATCGGGCTTGCTTCATTGATTTTTGGAAATTATAGACCTTTTGGTATATTTATGGGTTCGGGACTATTTGGATATGCAGACGCACTCCAACTAAGATCAGATGATGCAGTTCATGGATTGTTGATATTAATTTCATTAATTTTGTTTATATTTGCAATAAAACAGTTAATTGAAAAAAAGTATATAAATTCATCACTATCAATTGCACTCAGCATTGGATTCTTAGTTTGGTTTTTAAATTCTGAGACAGTGCCTAGTGAGTTTGTTTACTTTACACCACACTTAACAACTTTGATAGTTCTTTCATCTGCTAGTCAAAAATTAAGAATGCCTCAAAAACTTGGACATCCCTATAGAAAAGGCGAATTAAACTAGCCTCTTCCGTAAAAGGTTATTTCTTGAATCGCACATTCATCAAATGGCTGGTTACCGGAAATTTCTTCTCCAGGATAGGCACTCAATATATCAATTTTTAAGTAAGATGTTGTCGCATTAACATCTATCCATTGAGAAGTATTATCATTTGCTAGCTCTTTGTCCAAACTAAATTGACTGTCACTAGTTGTAATTAAAATATCTCTAACTTTATGATTTCTTGTAAACGATTTTGAATCTTCTACATTTTGAAAAACTAGAAATTCAATATACAATTCTTTTGCAAAATTGAATTCAATCCAGCCATCTTTGCAAGCTAAACTATTATCTTGCCATGTAGATTTATCACCATCATATAGATTTTCGCATGACCAGCCATCACCATTGTTATATGAACTTGAGGCTGAACAACTTATTGGATATTGTTTTTGCAACACACTTACAACAGTTGTTGAAGTAGTGGATGTTGTAGATTGCTGAATTATTTGAGTTTGCTCAACTACTTCCTCAGCAATATTTGAATTATACAGGTAGCTTGCTAATGCAATTGCTGGGATTAATAAAGTAAGAAAGAAAACTGCTCTCATTCCAGGGACTTCTTTCCTCGAAGGCAATGGGGTTGCTCCATAAGTAGATAGTGGTTTATTTAATAATTGTTCGGGGGCTCTTTTAGTTCTTTCAATTTTCTCACCTTGATTAGAATCTTTACCCTCCATATCCCTGAGGCTTAACCCAAGCCAATCACCACAGCTTGAGCAAAACTCTAATTCTTTGTCAACAGTTGCTGAACAACTTTTACACTCTATTTTTTCCATAAATTACAAATTAACACCTAATAAACAAATAATACAGTAACATTCAAATAAAAAAATCACTCATATATAAAAGAGATATTATGCAAAATAACAATAGTGAGTTAACACAATTATTACCAGGAGAACCTTTAAGAATTGGGGTTGATTTAATAGCGGATAAAAAGTCCGGAGCTTTAATTGTTATTGGTTCATCAACTAAGTTAGATAAAATCTCCTCTGGTGGGGTTGATTTAATTAATTGTGAATATTCACCAGAAATGCTTAGTGAGTTAGCAAAGATGGATGGTGCAATAATTGTTGATGAGTTTGTAACAAAAATTTTGAAGGCTAATGTTCATTTAAACCCTTCAGATGCATTGAGTACTACACAAACTGGTACAAGGCACAGGACGGCTGAAAGAACTGCGGAAGAGACAGGTTCAACAGTAATTACAGTTTCTGAAGAATCTTCATTAGTTAAAGTTTTTACTAATTCAGAGACTACCGAGCTAGAAGAACCTTCAGTTATTTTAGGTCGAGTCAATGAGTCATTGCAGTCAGTAGATAGAACGAGAAGAAGATTTGATGATGCTGTTGCTGAACTGGGTGAGCTTGAAATTGAAAACTCATTAAGTAATCAACAAGTACTTGAAGTGATTCAAAGGGGAGAGCTCCTGACTCGATTAGCAAAACAAGTAAGATCTGAAGCTTTACGTCTAGGTGGGGAGGCGGGACTTGTGTTAATTCAGATAGATTCTTTAGAGTCTGGAGTAACAAATACTTTAAATCTTGTATTAAAAGATCATTTACCAGTAAAAAAATATAGGAGTATTGTAAAAGCAATTGATGAAATTTCACGTCAATCTTATGAACAGTTAAATGACATTGATTATTTAGGTTCAGTTTTAGGTAAATTACCTCTTGATGATTTATCTACATCTAAAGGTTATAGGGTTCTTGCAAGACTACCTAATTTACCAGAGAATCTTCATGATTCTATAATTCAAAAATTTAAAACATTACCGAAGCTATTATCAGCTTCACCAGAAAAGCTTTATGAAATTGAAGGTATTGGAAGAGGTAGGGCACAACAACTTCGAAATTATTTTGATACATTGCTTAAAAACATTGGCTTTTCCTATATAAATGGTCATTAAGTATTTTCATATCTGTATTAAGGTTGTAATTTATGGCAACTAAAACAAAGAAACCCCCAAAAGACAAATATAAACCCAATCAATTTGTAGTTCATCCACATCATGGAGCTGCAAAAGTTATAAGAAAAGTAAATAAAAATGTTGAGATTTTTGTTGATGGTGAACCTAAATCAAAAAGAATACAATATTTTGAAATAGAAGTCTTAACAGATGGGTTATTAGTGATGGTTCCCGTTGAGAGTGTTGATGAAGTAATAAGACCTGTTATTTCAAAGAATGCAGTATCTAAAAAAGTGTACCCAATATTTAAAGAAAAACCTGAAGAAGCTGGAACCAATTGGAGTAGGTGGTACAAAGTACTTACAGAAAAAATGACATCTGGAGACGTAATTCAGGTAGCTGAAGTAGTTCGAGACCTTACCCATGCTCAAATAAATAAAGGTATATCACCGGCATTAAAGCGTATGCTTGCAAAAGCACGAACAACCCTAGCAAGCGAAATTGCTTGTGCTCTCAATGTAGATGAAGAAACGGCGATTGAAAAAATTAATCAACATCTACCAGAAGAAGATCCAGAAGACGGTTTATAATCAAAATTAAACATCTTAAATAAGGTAAATATGTTAGTCGGCATAGGTTTTGATATACATAAGCACTCTGAAGATTCAGAACTATATTTAGCAGGACTCAAACTTGATGGAATAGGTTTTGAAGCTCACTCTGATGGGGATATTATACTTCATGCTCTTTGTGACGCACTCCTTGGAGCAGTTGGGAAAAAAGACATAGGGTATTATTTTCCTTCAAATTCAAACACCCCCGAAAACATAAGTAGCCTAAAAATACTTGAAAAAGTCTTAGCTGTAATTAAATATCCATCTTTAAAAATTATTAATATAGATATAATTTTTATCTCACAGGCTATAAATGTATCTAAAATCAGAGATAAGATTGTAGAAAATCTTGCAACCTTATTAGATATTAATTCATCAAAAATAAATATAAAAGGAAAAACTACCGACAATCTAGGAATTATAGGAAATGAATCTGCTTCTTCTTGCCAAGCTATAATCTCACTTACAAATGCTTAAACTATATAATACCCTTACAAAATCTGAGGAGTTCGTCGATTTTCCATCTAAAGAAGTAAAAATTTATCTCTGTGGTCCAACTGTACAATCATCACCACACATAGGCCATGGTCGCTCAGCCGTTGTATTTGATTTTTTAGTACGATATTTAAACTACATAGGGAAAGAAGTTATTTTTGCTAGAAATATTACTGATATTGATGACAAGATTATAGAAAAATCACTCGAACAAGGAATTACTTTTAATGAACTTACAACAAAGGTTTCAAAAGAGTTTAATGAAGCATACTCGGAACTAAACTGTAAAACACCCAATCACGAACCAAAAGCAACAGAATCTATTGAGGAGATTATAGATTTAATTAAATTACTTGAAACAAAAGAAATTGCTTATCAGACAAGCTCAGGAGTTTACTTTGATATTAGTAAGTATGGTAACTACTTAGAGCTATCAGGAAGAACGCTAGAAGATTTAATGAGTGGAACAAGGGTAGAATTAGTAGAAGATAAAAAAAATAATGAGGATTTTGCATTATGGAAATTTGCAAAAGAAAATGAACCAAGTTGGAAATCACCTTGGGGATTAGGACGACCAGGCTGGCACATAGAATGTTCGGCTATGATACATGGTTTGTTTGGAAATCAGGGAATTGATATTCATTGTGGTGGAAATGATTTAATTTTTCCACATCATGAAAACGAAAGAGCACAATCTGAAGCAGCATTTAATACCAAATTTGTTAATTTTTGGCTTCATAATGGAATGGTAAACCTTTCGGGAAAAAAAATGTCTAAATCTGAAGGGAATATTAAATTGCTAACGGAGTACATCGATATGTTTGATGGCAATACAGTTAGATATTTTTTCTTAAGAGCAAATTATAGAAAACCTCAAGAGTTTTCAGAGAATCTATTACAAGAGTCTGATAAAACATTTAAAAATATTATTAATTTTATAGGAGATGCTAATTCAGAACCAGTAGATGAATATCTACTTAAACTTTTTGAAGAATCTATGAATGATGATTTAAATACACCAAAATTTATTGGAGAAATGTTTAATTATATGAAATTAAGTGAAAATAAAAACAAAGAAAAAACGTTAAAAATTAGATCAACAACTAGATTTATATTTGAAACTTTAGGATTTGTTTTCACAACTCAAGATAAAAGTCAAAATGAAACAATATTTAAAGAATTTTTCATTAAATATAATATTAAATTCAACGACATTGATTCTTCAATGTCAAACTATATTGCATTAAGGCAAGAGTTAAGAGATAAAAAAGAATATAAATCAGCAGACAATATGAGAAAAGATATTGAAAGCATTGGAATAATTATTGAAGATGGGATTAAAAGTGGATGGCGTTGGTCAACTAGTTGAAGGAGTAAATGCTCTTGAAGCTGCTTTAAGTAATGATAGAGTTAAAAAAGTTTTTCTTTTAGAATCGCCTAATAATACTTCAAGTAAATATAAAAAATTATTAGAAATACTTAGAAAGAAAAATCTTGAAATCGAAATTGTAAAAGATCCAAGAAAGTGGAATTTTCACAGTAGACATAACATAGTTGGAATTTGTGATGAAAAAAAAATTTATAATGAAACAAATTTTGAAAAGATATTAAAAAAAAAGGTACTAATTCTTGACCACATTCAAGACACAAACAATTTTGGCGCAATAGTTAGAAGTGCTGCAGCATTCGGTTTTGAAACAGTTTTTATTCCAAAAAAAAGATCTGTAAAAATTACTGAAAGAACTTTTACAATAGCTTCTGGGGGAATGGAATATATAGATATCGTTTTATATAATTCTATTTTTTCACTTTTAAAAAAAATAAAATCAAATAATTATTGGACTATTGGTTTAGACATGAGTTCTAATAATAAAATTAAAGAAATTAATTTAGATGATCAAAAAATAGCCCTGGTATTAGGTTCAGAGCAAAATGGGATTAGTTTAGAAATTCAAAAAAAACTTGATCTTGTTGCACAAATAGATATGTCAGAGAATATTGAATCTTTGAATGCCTCAGTAGCTGCTGCAATTGCTATGCATCAAATATTTATTAAAAAATAGATTTATTCATTTCTCTCTTTGCTATTATTTTAATGTTCGCCGGAGTAGCTCAGTGGCAGAGCAGCCGCCTTGTAAGCGGCAGGTCAGGGGTTCAAATCCCCTCTCCGGCTCTAATTGAATAATTATCAAACAACATTTAGAAATATTTTTTATTTTATAATTGCATTTCAAGTATCACTATTCCTATTTGGATACTTAAGACCATCGATAATTTATGACTATTTAGATAATTGGCCAATATCAATATTGCCAATAGGTCTCTTATTTATAAACCGTAGTTATTTTAAAAATGAATTATTAAATAATTATCTATTTGGAATTTTAATTATTATTTTTTCTGTTTTTCCTATTGTTATCATGACAGGAGCTAATGTTTTAACAACTAACACATTTGATGCTGAATTCCAGAATTTTCAATTAAATGAAGAGGTTGATTATGAAATCACTATTGATATCGAAGGTTCAGTAAATTTAGACTTCTTTGAAGGTAATGGTTACAAAGTTAATATTTTAAACCAACCAGGAAAAACTGGCTTTCCAGAAGCATTACAAGCAAATCTTGGAAATCCTCAACCAATAAGATTAAGAGAGGTACCAACTGATAGGTTGCTGCAAGTCAGTGGGTGGAAATTAGATTTGGGAAATAAGACAAATTGGACAATTGATATTCTTTCCTTTGACTCAAATTATTATTTAGACAGTCCTAATTTAAGTAAAGCTAAAATGATAGGTACTGGAGAAATTTTCCTTGGGCCTAGCTTGAGTTCAGTAGATGTTGTCATAAATGGCATATTCAAAGTAACTGTAGATCCAGAATTGCCAATAGTTGTTATAGGCAAGGCAGATGTACCAGCAAATTGGATTAATGCTACAATAGGATATTTAAATCAGACTAATGGAAGTTATAATTTAAAAGTAGTTGTTGAGGATGGTTCAACAGTTGTCTTTGAAGAAGGGGAGTAATTAAGTGTTAGACCAATTAGGTAATGGACTTTTACTTGGCATAATTATTTCAGTTGCATCTGTCGCTCTTTCATTGTTATACGGTGTCACAAGAATAGTTAACTTTGCACATGGTGAAATTATTGCTTTGGGTGCAATTGCTACATTGTTTTTTTCAAGCCCAATAGATTATCGAGTATTATTCTTAGACAAATTTTCACCTCTAGGTTTAAATTTTGTTCTTTCGTGTATATTAGCTGTTATTATTTGCGGTTTATTTGGTGGGTTCCTGGAGTTAATTTTATTTAGACCCTTAAGAAAGGGTAATGTTGGCAATATAGCTGTTTTAGTTGTTACAATAGGTCTTTCAATTTTTATAAGACACTTGTATTTGCTATTTGCTACAGGAAAAGTACAAAATTTTCCTTTAGAGCTTCAAAGAAGTCAAACCTATCTTTTTTTTGACATGACCCCAAGAAATTTAAAAGTGCTGATAATAGGGGTACTTGTAATGATCTTAATTGGCCTTTTATTGACATATACAAAACTCGGTAAGGCGATGAGGGCAGTTAGAGATTCCGAGGAGTTGTCTAGTGTTTCTGGAATTAATTCTGACAATATAATTCTAATTACTTGGATCTCATCAAGCATGCTTGCTGGCCTAGCAGGAGTTTTTCAAGCAACAATAAACGATGTTAGATGGAATATGGGCTTTTTAATACTTCTATTAATCTTTGCTGGAACTGTTCTAGGTGGAATTGGTACATCTTTTGGGGCTATGGTAGGCGGTTTTATTATTGGTATTCTAGTACAGGTATCTGTTGGACTTCCATTTATGGAAGGGCATACCGAGGCAAAAAATGCAGTCGCTCTTGGAATAATGATTGTAATTTTATTATTTAGGCCACAGGGAATATTTGGACAGAAAGAAAGAATATCATGAGTTCTTTACTAATTTCTAAAAGGGTTATTTTTGCTATTGCTATTACCTCATTTTCAATTTACTTAGTTTTTCTTCTTAACCCTGAGGGCGCTTTGAGAATATTAATAAATCTACTAACTTTTGCTGGAATATATGGATTAAGCGCAATTGGTTTAAATGTTCATTTTGGATGGACAGGTCTTTTAAACTTTGGCCACGCCTCTTTCATGGGTATGGGAGCATACGTTACATTACTTTTGATGCCACACGCAGCTGGAAGAGAAGGAGAGGTAACAACTTCAGGCTTACCAATAATTATTGCTGTTTTTATTGGCATTGCAGCTGCTGCTCTATTCGGATTACTTTTAGGATTGCCAGCTATAAGGCTTCGAGGAGACTACTTAGCAATTGTAACTATTGCTGCTGCAGAGATATTTCGATTACTAGTTAGGGATTTAGAATCCATAACAGGCGGTGTATATGGAATAATTTCATATTCAGAAAATCTACAAAAATTTAGGCCAGAATTCATAAACAGTTTATCTTTGAACTATGAGTTTGCACCATCTCAAGCTTGGGTTGGAATAATTGCTTGGGTTTCAATTATTTTAACTTTATTTTTACTAAAGAGATTAAATAGTTCACCATGGGGTAGGGCATTGAGGGCTGTAAGAGAAGATGAAGATGCAGTAAGGGCAATGGGAAAAAATGCTGTATGGTTAAAGCTTCAGAGTTTCATGTTAGGTGCCGGAATTGCTGGGTTATCGGGAGTCCTTCTCGCATTCAATTATGGATCCTTAGAAACGACCGTCTTTGTTCCATTGCTTACTTTTTATGTATGGGCAATCATGATTCTTGGAGGAGTGGGAAGTCTTACTGGTCCAATTTTTGGATCTATTATCTTTTGGGTTATTATTTCAGAAACTGATAGGCTAGCCTATATTTTCTTTGAAAATGCAAATGGTCAACAACTTGCAGGGTTTAGATTTTTACTTGTAGGTTTGTTAATAATGTTATTAATGATCTTTAGGCCTAGTGGACTTCTTGGAAAGAAAGAGGAGCTATTACTCGATGTCAAATAATCTTTTAGAAGTAAAAAATTTAAAAAAATCTTTTGGAGGCCTTCAAGCTGTCGACATTAAAGAACTTAAATTTAAAAAAAATCAACTAACTTCAGTTATTGGACCTAATGGCGCAGGAAAAACTACTTTTTTTGATTTAATCTCAGGTTTTCAGACATCAGATAGTGGAGATATATTTTTAAATGGTGACGACATTTCAAATTCACAGCCTTATCAAATTGCAAGAAGGGGAATGATAAGAACATTCCAACTAACTAAGGTCTTTGACAGAATGACTGTTTTAGAAAATTTAATGTTTTCTGGATCTTCAGTTACTAATGATTCGTTTACAAAATCAATAATTAATACTAAAAAACAAAGAAATTATGAAATTGAACTAAAAGATAAATCTTATGAAATCATGGAAGATCTGAATATTTCTCACATGGCAGATTCATATGCTCGAGAGCTTTCAGGTGGGCAAAAAAAATTACTAGAGTTAGCAAGGTCAATTATCAATAATCCAGATACTCTTCTTTTGGATGAACCTTTAGCTGGAGTTAATCCAAAATTAGCTGAAGACTTGTTAGGTTTAATCCAAAAGCTCGCATCTAGCGGTATCTCAATCTTGATGGTTGAGCATAATATTGAAGCAGTTATGAAAATATCAGAGAGAATTGTTGTTCTTTCTGAAGGAACTTTGATAGCTGATGGAAGTCCAAATGAAATCAGAAATGACCAAAGTGTTATCGAAGCTTATTTAGGAAAAGATGATGGATAAAACCGTACTTGAATGTAATGGAATTGCTGCTGGATATGTAAAGGATTTAAATATACTTCAAGGAGTTGATTTAGTTGTTAAAGAAAAGGAAATTGTATCAATTATTGGTCCCAATGGAGCAGGAAAATCAACTTTACTTAAAGCAATAATGGGTTTGATAAATATATCAGGTGGCAGGTTCTATATAAATGGTATTGAGAAAACTAATCTCGCAACTCATAAAATTGTAAATGAAGGTATTGGGTACGTTCCTCAGGTTGCAAATGTATTCCCTTCTTTAACAATTGAAGAAAATCTAGAAATCGGTTCTTGGAGTTTAAACAAACAGCAAAAAGAAAATTTAAAACAAATTTATGAACAATTTTCATTACTTAAAGACCGAAAAAAAGACAAAGCCGGAAACCTTTCAGGAGGACAAAGACAAATTTTAGCTTTATCGAGAGCATTAATTACCAAACCAACTTTATTATTACTAGATGAGCCATCAGCTGGTCTTTCACCTGTAGCCATAAATGAAGTTTTTTCAATTATAAATGATATTAATAAATCTGGTGTTTCAATATTACTGGTTGAGCAGAATGCAAAAAGAGCACTCAGCTTTAGTGATAGAGGATATGTTCTAGATCAAGGCAGAAATGCATATCAGGGAAAAGGTGAAGATTTATTAAATGACCCAAGAGTTATTGACCTGTATCTAGGTAAGTTATAAAAAAAAGGCCTGAATTAACAGGCCTTTTTTTACATCTAATTAAAGATTATGAACCAAAGTCCACTGATTTAAGGACTGGGTTAGTATCACCCTCAGTTGTCCAAATATCGTATGTAGCAGCAGTTGGGTCACCAGCTTGATCTAATTCGACCTCACCAGAAGCACCAACATAGTCTACATCTACTCCGTCAGCTGCAAGTGCAATACAAGCAACTCCGATACATTTTTCACCACCAGATGATGCAGCAACTAAGCCAGAAGCAATTTCTGGACCAGTTACACCATTAGCAGCTGCTGATATTGCCATTAACATGACAGCATCATAAGCTTGTGGAGCAAAAATGAATGTTGGAGAGCCATCAGCTGATACTCCAGCATAGGCTGCTTCAAATGCATCTTTAGCTTCACCTGCTGCAGAACCAGGAGCTGTTCCCTTGAATCCATCAAGAGCAGTTCCTAGACCACATAATGAAGCAAGACCAGCATCTTTAACACCATCAGTCATATACCAAGGAGTGTCAAGAAGGCCTTGTTCGAATGCAGGTTGTAGAACTCCACAACCAGTTTCTGGAAATAAAATTCCAACTATAGCTTCAGCGCCACCCTTACCAACAGCAGTTACTTCAGATGAAAATTCTGTAGCATCAGTTGCATGATAAACAATAGTCTTGACTGTTCCACCAGCTGCTTCAAATGCAGCAGCAGTGGCTTCAGCAAGACCTCTACCATAAGAGTCAGCTCTTGAAATAATAGAAACTGTTTGTACACCGTCTTCAACTAATAATGATGCTAAAACATCACCTTGGAGAAGATCTGATGGAGCAGTTCTTGCATAAAATCCTTTTTTATCAATTTTTGTAAATTGAGGACTTGTATTTGATGGAGATATCATTACAACTTCTGCAGCAATTGCAGTGTCAAGTATTGCTAATGAGGTACTGCTACAAGCAGCTCCCATAACACCTTGTGCACCTTGTGCAATCACATCATTCAGACTTGTAAGAGCAACAGCTCCATCACAACCACTATCACCCTCTATGAGGACTACAGGTTGTCCGTTTATACCGCCAGCGGCATTGATTTGCTCAACAGCAAGAGCTGCACCTAGTGCAATACCAGGTCCCAGAGATGCTAGATCACCAGATAATGGCATCAAAGATGCCAAGACTAATGGATCAGCAGCAGGGGCAGCAGTAGTAGCAGGAGCTTCTGTAGTAGCAGGAGCTTCGGTTGTTTCAACCTCTACTTCTTCAACTACTTCATCCGCACCACCACATGCTACAGCAACAAGTGCCAAAATCGCAATCAAAGCCAAAGCTTTGCGATTCTTCATATATAATTTCCTTTCAGTCACTGAAATTAAAAAAACCTACTAATTTGTAGGAATTATTAAACAATAGCGTATATTTAGTACTATTCAATAACAGAGTTAAATAATTTAAACAAATAATGAATAATTTAATAACTAATTTACTTATTGAGCTAAGAAGTATTGAATATATAGAACTATTTATTTATCTTTTTATAATATTTTTTCTTATTTATGGTTGGAGAAAAGGTTTTTTATTACAGCTTTTTTATTTAGTAACTCTTTTATTAGCAATTTCATTGAGCTTTAGATACTCATATCAACTTGGTTCTTATATAAGTAGTTGGTTTAATTCAAATATTCAGCTTTCTGAAATCTTCGGAGGTGTATTGATATTTATTACAATATTAACATTTGCTTCTTTTTTTCAAAATTTCATTGTCAATAATCAAAAACAGAGAGATATAGGTAATAAGCTTCTAGGGTCGTTAGTGTCAATTTTAGTTAGCAACTTAATACTCACATTAATTTTTACAACATTATCTCTCATGACTCTCCCTAAATTTTTAGATACAACTTTAGAGGATTCAAATTCTATTTCACTTTACACAAACACTGAAGGAACACCTCAGCAAGCCCTAGAACTTGTAACTGGAACAGATCTAATCAAAGTTGTAAGTCGTATCAAAGACCTTACTGGAAAGCCATCTGTAGTCGTTAGTGAACAAGGATGTATTGAAATTCCATCTTATGCATTGTCAAATTTATCAAACAAAGAAGAGTTCAGTCAGGAGTTATACAACTTAATATTAATTGAAAGGAATAATGAGAATCTTATATCTTTAGAGTTAAGCAATACTTTATCAGAAGTAGCTCAAAGCTATGCTTATGAGATGTATACAGAGGGATTTTGGTGTCATAAAAATCCAAATAATGGTGATTTAGTGGGAGACAGATTGTCAAAAAAAGGTTTTCCATATATTAATATTGGTGAAAACTTAGCACTTTCATCTTCTGTGCGCTCAGGTCACAATAGTCTAATGAATTCTGAGTCACATAGAAATACAATTTTAGATAATGAATTCAAGAGAATGGGTATTGGTGTTGTTTCAGGACCTCTAGGTTTAATCATTGTTCAGATATTTTCTTCATGAATATAGAAGTAGACGACTTAATCGAAGTTTTAAATGAAGGTTTAAAAAAATATTTAAAACTAAATAATTATTCAGTAAAAAAAAGTTTTTACGATCAATTAGGAAAAAAATTACAATACGAACTGTCCCGCCCATTTAATGAACAATTATTTACCCCCACTCAGCTTTTAAATGATTATGTTCAGAAAAATTTAAATTCGACATTAAGATTAACCCCTTTTGATTTAGGAGAAGAATTCAGAAGTGCTTTATTGAGATGGGGAGTCGCAAAAGTTAAGTTTTTTGATGAATGAAAAAAATATAAAAAAAGATGTATGGCTTAACAGCTACCCTATTCTTCTATGGTTAATTTCTGAACCTTTAGTTGGTCTAATTGATTCAAAAATTGCTAGTTATTTAAATATTGAGGTTTTATCAGCAGTAGGAATAGGAGAAACAATTTATTTTGTATTTATTTGGATATTTGTATTTCTTGCTTATGGAACGACACCTTATGTTTCAGAGCTACAGGTATCAAATGAAATATCTAAATTAAATTACTTCATTAGGTTTGGAAGAAGATCTTCAATTTTTATTGGTTTTATATCTTGTTTGTTACTCGTACTTTTTTCAGATCTATTAATAAACTTGTTTGAACCAACAACCGAGGTAACCCTAAAGGCAAACTCTTATTTAATTCTAAGAAGTATCGGATTACCTTTTTATTTATTAAATATGCATTCAACGGCTGTATTAAGAGGCATGAAGCATCCAAAAATAACTTTATATTCTTCAATTATCGTTGGGGTTTCTAATATTATTTTAAGTTTTTTGTTGGCAGTTATTTTTGATTTTGGAATACAAGGTATAGCTATTGCAAGCTCATTGTCCTTTTTAATAAGTGCATTTTATTCAACTAAAGTTTTAGTAAATAAACAGCAACAGGATGACTCTTTTGATGTTCTAGTTGATAAAAAAGAAGTAAGCCGTAAATTCTTCTATGTTGGGTTTTATATTTTTATTCGATCCATGTTTCTTACTATCTTTATGGCATATTTAAGAAATAGAGCTTCTCTTATGTCTATGGAAGAAATTGCTCTACAGCATGTATTACTGCAACTATGGTCGTTCGGATATGTTTTTGTTGACGCACTAGCTATTGCAGCACAAACATTGGTTTCAGAGTACAAAACAAAGTTTCGTGATTTTAGAAATTCAGATTTAAAAAAATATCTAAATAAGTTAACACTTAGAATATCTGTATTTCTTTTTGTTATTTCTAGTATTTTTTTAGATGCTTTAATAACTTTAATAACAGACAAATCCCTGGGTCAACTTATAGACTTTGAATTAAGAATATTATTTGGATTAAGTTTATTGATTGGAAGCTTTGCTTTTTTATGGGATGGTGTACTACTTGGACTAGACAAATCAAAAGAGTTTTCATATCTAACTGTTGTCTCTTCAATAATTGGATTTATATCTTGTAGTTATTTACTAAATTTTGAAAATTCATTATCAAGTTTATGGATTGGTCTAAACCTCAGTTTAGTTTACAGAGGTGTCGCAGGCTTTATGTATCAGATAAGTGACTAGTCGACTGCTTTTAGTATTGGCCTATCCAAGTAATAGCTAAGAATTTGTAGTTCTTGAGATAAGTCAACAGATCTAATCTGGACATCATTTACATTTTTTAAAAGAACAGGTGCAAAGTTTAAAATAGACCTAACACCACAATCAATAAGTTGATCAGCAACACCTTGAGCATACTGACCCGGAGTAGCAATTATTCCAATAGCTACGTTGTATTTTTTACAGTACTCCTTCATTTTACTGAGAGGAGTTACTACTAACCCAGCTACCTGACTATTAATTTTTTTCGGATCATCATCAAAAAGACCAACAACCCCAAAACCTTTATCTTTGAATCCACCATAATGGGCTAATGCTGAACCCAGGTTTCCAACACCTACAATTATCGCACTCCACCCCTCAACCAATCCAAGCTCTAATTGAAGTTGGTTTCGTAATGTTTTGATGTCATATCCGACACCACGAGTACCTAAAGTGCCTAGATATGAAAGATCCCGCCTTACTTGAGCATCGTTTACTTTAGCTAAATCAGCAAGATTTTTTGAAGAGATACCAATTGAATCGCTGTCAATCTGATCAAGACACTGTAAATAGAGAGGCAATCTCTTTACTGTTGCAGGAGGTATTTTTTTATTTTCTTTCACTAATGCACAATCTAATGTCAAAATGAAATTATAAGTAATTTTATAAAAAATTTATTACAGATTTGCAGTTTCATATTACTAATTAATCAATGTATGTTGGTAATTAATGGAAGGTATAAACAAAGAATTCGATGTTTTAATTGTTGGAGCTGGTCCAGCAGGATCAAATGCTGCTATTTCGTACAAAGAACTTAATCCAAGTTTACGTGTTGGATTAATTGATAAAGCAATATTTCCGCGAGATAAGTCTTGTGGGGACGCTATTGGCCCCGGTGTAATTAGTGCATTAAAAAGGTTTAATAATGACCATATTTTAGATGATGAACCCCAGGTTGTTTCTACAACTTTATACGGACCAGATAATATTGGAATTCAAAATTATATTCCTGAAGTTAAAAATAAAGAAGATTCCATAGTCTATGTAATTCCACGAATAGATTTAGACAATCGCATTCTAAACCTCGCAAAAGATTCTGACGTAGATGTGATTGAAGGGCTAAGCTTTGTAAGTTTTGAAGAAGACATAAATAAAAACATACTTGTAAAATTTAAAAATAAGGATGAAGAATTTATATTTTCAACACAATTGCTCATTGGTGCCGATGGTGCAAATTCTAGAATTAGAAAACAATTAAATTTAAAACCTAATTCCGATTGGCATAAAGCTATTGCAATTAGAGCTTATGTAGATAGCCCAAATTACATTGAAATTTTCAAGGAAAGGACCCTTATGTTTGAAATTAACGTATCGGCTGAAAAAGGTTATGCATGGGCTTTTCCAAGTAAAGGCAGTTTATTAAATATTGGTATTGGTGTACCTGTAAGCATTTTTAAAAAAGATAAACTAAACATCAATAAACTCTTAGAGGATTTCATCGATCAGTTAATAAGTAGGGGCGTAATTGTTGAAAATATAAGAAAACAGAAATCATATATGTTACCTTTCGCATCATCTAGACCAAAATTAAATAAAAATATGAACGTCGCTTTAATTGGTGATGCTAGCTCAATGATAAACCCAATGAGTGGAGAGGGAATATTTTACGGAATGGAAGCCGGCTATCTTCTTGCAAAAAACACGAATGAATTAATTGGCTCAGAGAAGTTAGCTTCAGGTATTTCAAAGTATGAAAAAGAATTCTCAAAGAGGTTTAGGAAGCACTATTTAAGTTGTGCATTAGCTAGGTTAATTTTACAGAGTCCTTTTATGACAAAAAGATTACTTAAAGTTGCATCAAATGACCAAGATACAATAGATTTTGTAGTGGAGTTATTATTTGATGAAGCTTATTTGACTATTACTGAAGTATTTAAAATTACATATAAATTTCTTATCCCGACTAGGTTATTAGCCTTTCTTTCAAAAAATTAGAAGTCAAAAGAATTTAACGCAACTTTGATAGTAGAATAAAGGGTAATGTTTGTGAAAAATTTCACAAGTATGGAGGAAACATGGATAGCTGGTTACCCATTTTGGTGATGCTTGTTGTAGCTATTGGTTTTGCATTTGTATCTCTGGGTGTTACATATTTAATATCTCCAAAAAAACCTACCCCTGAAAAACTAGCACCATATGAATGTGGAATTTTCCCAGAAGTAGAGCCATCACAAAGATTTCCCGTGAAATTTTATATGGTAGCAATGCTTTACATAGTTTTCGATATTGAAATAATCTTCCTCTTTGCCTGGGCAACAAGATTTAATGATCTTGGTTGGTATGGAATAGCAGCAATTTCAATTTTCACATTTTTTGTATTGGAAACTTTATATTATGTTTGGAAAAAAGGTGTCCTTGATTGGAACACTCCAAGACGTGAGCGTTATTTCAAACAAGAACTTCAAAAAGAGGTCGCCTAATGTATACCCCAGATAATATTTTCACAACAACTATTGATAAAGCTGTAAGGTGGTCAAGAACTCAATCAATGTGGCCTGTAACTTTTGGTTTGGCATGCTGTGCTATTGAAATGATGGCAGCTGGTAGTGCCAAGTATGATTTAGCTCGATATGGCATGGAAGTTTTTAGAGCATCTCCTAGACAAGCAGATTTAATGATTGTTGCCGGTAGGGTATCTCAAAAGATGGCTCCAGTATTAAGACAAGTTTACGATCAAATGGCTGACCCAAAATGGGTTATAGCAATGGGAGCTTGCTCTTCTACTGGTGGGATGTTTAATAACTACGCTTTAGTCCAAGGTGTTGATCACATTGTACCTGTTGATATTTATGTACCAGGATGTCCACCAGGACCACAATCGTTAATGCATGGAATATTAACACTTCATGACAAGATAATGGATGGAGAAATAAATAGATGAATCCTGAAATATTAGAAACAAATTTAGATGATTACAAAAAATTAGTCGAATCTTTGAAGTCCGATGGATTTGAAATGATGGTAGATCTAACTGTGGTTGATTGGTTTAGAAAAAAAGAACCAAGATTTGAAATTATAGTTCAACTTTTATCCACAATTCATAATGCAAGAAAAACTATCAAAGTTTTTGTTAATGATGAAGATTTAACAATTCCATCTATTACAGATATTTATCCGAGTGCAAATTTTTACGAAAGAGAAGCATACGATATGTTTGGTATTATTTTTGCAGACCATCCAGATTTAACAAGAATTTTAATGCCTGACGATTGGCAAGGATATCCTTTAAGAAAAAATTATAGTTCAGGAAGAATTCCTGTTCAGTTTAAAAATGCACCAAAGGTTGATTAATTGAAGAGCAAAGATACAAAAAAAACTGGATTTGATAAATTCAAAAATATTTTAGATTTTTGGGCTACTAATTCTGAAGAAGGTGGTTGGAACATTTCCTCAACAGACGAAGGCTCTCAAAAAATGCTAGAGGAAGAGAGTGACAAGCAGGTTAAAATTCAAACGGGATCTGATGTAGTAGATGATTTCATTATTGATGAAGATACTTCTGATGATGAACGAATGATTGTAAATATGGGTCCCCAACATCCTTCAACTCACGGTGTTCTTAGACTTCAAGCAGAACTTGAGGGAGAAGTAGTAAGACGTGTAAAGCCTATTATTGGATACCTTCATACTGGAATGGAAAAAACAGGGGAAGAGCTGAACTATTTTCAGGGACCCACGAATACAACAAGAATGGATTATCTATCTCCACTTTTTAATGAGCTGGTTTTTTCACTTACTACTGAAAAATTGATTGGGATAGAAGTTCCTGAAAGAGCAAAAACAATAAGAATTCTAATGACTGAGTTAAATCGAATTTCTTCACACTTGGTTGCTTTAGCAACTGGTGGGATGGATATTGGTGCGCTATCAATGATGATATTTGGTTTTCGAGAACGAGAGCTAATTTTAAACTTTTTTGAAAAAACAACTGGCTTAAGAATGAACCATAATTACATAAGACCTGGAGGTGTTGCAGCAGATTTACCAGATGGGTGGCAAAAAGATCTAACAGAAATATTAAAAGTTATTCCTGAAAAGCTTCAAGATTATGATGACATGTTATTGGATAACCCAATATGGAAAGGTAGATTACAAAATGTAGGAATACTAACCACAGAAGAGTGTTTTGCTTATGGTGTTACGGGCCCAAGTCTAAGAGCTTCTGGTTATGAATGGGACTTAAGAAAGTCTCAACCTTACTCTGGTATCGAAAATTATGATTTTGAAGTTCCTGTTTTAAATGAAGGAGATGTTTTTGCAAGATGGAGAGTAAAGGTTTTAGAAATTTTTGAAAGTTTAAAAATTGTTGAACAAGCAATAGAAAAAATGCCAAAAGGACCATATAAAGTTCAAGACAAAAAAATTACACCGCCTCCAAGAAAAAGATTAGATGAATCTATGGAGGCACTAATCCACCATTTTAAAATTTATACAGAAGGCTTCAAAGTACCTGAGGGAGATGCTTATGTAGCTATAGAATCTCCTAGAGGAGAGCTAGGGTGTTATATTGTATCAGATGGCTCTTCCAAGCCATACAGAATGCACGTAAGAGGACCATCATTTTGCAACTTACAGGCTCTACCTGTAATTATGACCGACAGTCCGATAGCAGATGCAGTTGCTGCTATTGCCTCTCTAGACCCAGTTATTGGAGATGTTGATAGATGAGCTGGGATGAGAAACTAATTAAACAGGCTAAAAAAATAGTTAAACTATATCCCCAAAAGAGATCAGCCTTAGGCCCACTGTTGCATTTAGCACAGAGTAAAGACGGTTATATTTCTGATGATTCAGTATCTGTAATAAGTGAATTAGTTGGTATTACAGAAGTACAAGTCAAGTCAGTTTCGACCTTCTACTCAATGTACAAACAAGAACCAACAGGAAAATATTTATTGAGTGTTTGTAAATCTATATCGTGTGAAATAAATAACTCAAATTCAATTATTGATGTTGTTAAAGACTTTACTGGTCTTAACAATAATGAAACTGATGAAGAAGGTTTATTTACCTTTGAAGCAGTAGAGTGCATTGGAGCTTGTGGTGGAGCCCCAGCAATACAAGTAAATTATGAAACAGTAGAAGGCTTATCTTCAGAAAATACTCTAAACCTGTGCGAATGGTTAAAAAATGAAACACCAGATTTAGTCGTAGCAGATGAACTACAAAATAAATTTGGTGGTACGAAATCATTTGATTGGGCAATTGCAGACAATTCAGGAACAATAGGATCAGTTCCGGGTTTTCAAACTTTGAATACCACAAAGGATAAAAAGTGAAAGAAAAAATTCTTCTAACAAAACACATGAGAGAAAATCCAGAGGATAGTCACTTGATTGAATCTTATGAAAAGAGCAACGGTTACACTACCGCTAAAAAAACTTTACTTGGCAGCTCTCCAGAGAAAGTCTTAGAAGAAATCAAAGCCTCAAACATTAGAGGAAGAGGTGGTGCAGGATTTCCTACTGGAGTTAAATGGGGATTTTTAGCAGAAAATGAAGAACGGTACCTAGTAATTAATGCAGATGAATCTGAACCAGGAACATTTAAAGATAGAATCTTGTTAGAAAGAGACCCTCATCAGTTAATTGAGGGAATTATTATCACTTGTTTTGCAGCAAATATCAAAAATGCTTTTATATACATAAGAGGAGAATACGCTAAACCAGCAAGACGGGTTCAAAGTGCTGTTGAACAGGCTTACCAGAATGGCTATCTTGGAAAAAATATATTTGGTTCTGAGATGGATTTAGATTTGGTTGTCCATCTAGGGGCAGGTGCTTATATATGTGGAGAGGAAACTGCTTTATTAAATTCTCTTGAGGGAAGAAGGGGTGAGCCAAGATTAAAACCTCCCTACTTCCCAGCAGTTAAAGGTTTATATATGAAACCAACACTTGTTAATAATGTTGAAACAATTTCTTCTGTTCCTTGGATAGTTGAAAACACTGGTGAGGAATATAACAAATTAGGAGTAGAAGGCTCAACTGGTACAAGAATTTTTAGTTTATCCGGACATGTTAACTCGCCCGGAAATTATGAAATAGAAATGGGAAGCACATTCGGTGATTTTGTTGAGACTTTAGGTGGAGGTATTCGAAGTAATAAAAAAGTAAAAGCATATATACCAGGTGGAGCTTCAGCTCCATGGTTTAGGGGAGACCAGCTTAATATAAAAATGACTATTGATGATGTAGCGAATAACAATTCAATGCTTGGTTCTGGTGCTGTTGTCATAATGGATGAAGATACGAATTTAGTAAATGCAGCAAAAAGTATTGTTAGTTTCTTTGCTCATGAATCTTGTGGACAGTGTACTCCCTGTAGAGAAGGAACTACCTGGTTAGAAATGATTTTAGATAGAGTTGCTTCCGGGCGAGGTCGAACTTCCGATCTTGAGTTATTGCTAGATATTTGTGACAATATTTCTCCAGGACTATCATGGCCACCAAAAATGACAACTATTTGTCCTTTGGGTCCCTCTGCAGTTTCACCCATAACATCATTGATGAAAGATTTCAGAGAAGAAGTTGAATCTATGATTCCAACGAAAGTTTTCTTATGAGTGATAATGTAAAAATAAATGTAAATGGTTTACAGATTGAATCTGAACCAAACAAGCTTTTAATTGAAGCTTGTGAAGATTCTGGAATTCACATACCAAGATTTTGTTGGCACAAAAGACTTGATCCAGTAGGAATGTGTAGGATGTGTCTTGTTGAAATAGAAACTCCTAGAGGAAAGATGCTTGTTCCTTCTTGCACTACAGAAGTTTCTGATGAAATGGTAGTTGATACAGAATCTGAAATTGTGAAAAAAGCACAAGAAGGTGTTTTAGAATTTTTACTAATAAACCATCCTTTAGATTGTCCTATTTGTGATAAAGCTGGAGAATGCCCACTTCAAGATCAGACAATGGCATATGGCCCTGGCGAGAGTAGATTTGTTGAGGAAAAACGACATTTTGAAAAACCAATACCTATTTCAGAAATAATTCTTTTAGATCGAGAAAGGTGTATTTTATGTGCACGTTGTACCCGTTTTTCTGATGAAATCTCAGGTGATCCATTAATTGAGTTTATTCAAAGAGGCAATAAAACTGAAGTAAACACATTTCCCAATGAACCTTTTAAATCTTATTTTTCTGGCAACACAGTCCAAATTTGTCCTGTAGGAGCTTTAACTTCTACTTCATATAGATTCAAAGCTAGGCCTTGGGATTTAAAAGCAACCAGATCAACTTGTAATGGGTGTTCAATGGGTTGTTCAATTGAATTAAACTCTTCACAAAATAAAATGTTGCGAATCTTAGGTGTGGATAATGAGCATACAAACCAAGGGTGGTTGTGTGATAGAGGTAGATATAATTTTGAATATTTGAATTCTAATCAAAGAATTAAAGCACCTCTCAAAAAGACTGAGAGTGATCGTGAAGAGACTACCTTACAAAACGTTTATGGTGACTTAAGCAAAATAATCAAAGATAGGAGTAATAAGATTACTTTTCTTCTTGGTAGTAATTTAACTAATGAAGAATTTACTTCCTTTAATGAGTTTTCTAATAAATTAGGGAATAATGACAATTCAATATATCTAAATGAAGATCTCTTATTTAAAGGATTTTTTGATGAAAATATTGAAAATGCAAAAATTGAAGATCTTAATAAATCTGATGCGATAATAATTTGGGCTGAAGATCTAAAGGAAACGCTGCCAATTTTATATCTAAGAGTTAGGCAAGCAGTAAAAAATGGAGTTAAGTTAGTTGTTTTTGGACATACTAATTCAACACTTGCTGATATTTCAGATGTTTACTACAGTGGCGAAACCGTATCAAATAATTTTGAGATAGTAAAGGATATATCAAAGCTTAAAGAGATTAAGGAACACATCAAAGACAAAAATGTAACAGCAATATTAGGAAAGGCTAGCCCTAATCAGTCAGATAAAAGCATAGAAAAATTATTCTCATATCTCAAAGACAATAGCAATTTAAAATTGTTAAATGCATTTAATGGAGGTAATAGTTTCGGGGCCTTTCAGATACTTGAGAACGTAAAAGGAAATAGAGAATTTTCGTCTGAGATTTCAAAAGAAACTACAGACTTACTTTTTGTTGTAGGCGCTGACCCAGTAGGTAAATCAATATTCTCATCAAATATCAAAAATATTATTGATGAAATACCTACGGTTGTAGCACTTGATTTGTTTATGCATGAAACTTCTGAGCTTGCAGATTATATTGTTCCAACAAGTTCAACTCTTGGTGAAAAAGAAGGGACTTTTACAAATATAGAATTTAGAACTTCAAGAATTGATAAATTAATTCCTTCTCCAGGACAGGCATTAAGCGATTGGGAATTTATTTCGGGTCTATCTAACTTTTGTAAATTTGAAGGAATGTCTGAAAGCCTGACAGACTTAAATAATAAATCTTTTGATAGCTTTGATTTAGATACTAAGCCGACGTTTGATAACTTAGATAAACCAAGAAATCTTGATGGAATAATTAATACCTCAATACCAAATATTATTACAACTGATGAAAGTATTGAGTTTTCAGATTCTTTTTTTGTTGGTAAAAAGCTTTATGGAGATAAGGTAACAGAAAGACACTCAAAGAGCATTTCCCTACTTGGCTCTTCACTATTTATTCAAGGAAACGAATCAACTTTTGAAAAGTATAAGTTGAATTCAGGAAAGTGTATTTTGGTTCAAGAAAATATAGAAATTACTGTTAGCTATAAAATTAACCCAAGCATGCCCGACGGTTTGATATTTTTTCCTAAGAATAGAAGAAATATTAACAAATTAGATTTTTCAAAAAATATTCAAATATTGCCTAGTCACTCTATGGAAGTACTAAATGTCAACTGAATTAATTATTGCACTAATAAAAGCAAATATAGTTCTTGGAGTGCTTTTAACAAATACAATACTCTTGATATGGTTTGAAAGAAAACTAGTAGCAGGGATGCAATCTCGTGTGGGACCAGATAGAGCTGGGCCTTTTGGAATATTACAAACTGTGGCAGATGCTATCAAACTCATGCTTAAAGAACAAATATTACCGCTTAAAGCTGATAGGGCAATGTATCTTCTTGCACCAATTGTTGCTCTAGTACCATCTTTCTTAATTTTTATGATTATTCCACTTGGCCCAAATTTAAATATTGAGTTTGGTGGAGAAAATTATATAGTTGAGTTTGTTGGAGCAGATCTAAATGTTGGTGTTTTATATTTTCTAGCTCTTTCTTCAATTGCAGTTTACAGTGTTGTACTAGCAGGATGGTCTTCAGGTTCAAAATATCCTTTACTTGGGGGCGTAAGAGCTTCTGCGCAAATGATTTCTTATGAAGCAGCTATGGGGTTAGCCTTAGTTCCAGTAATTTTATATTCAGGCTCATTGTCACTAGTTGATATTGTTGATAGTCAGGCAGGAAATTTATCTAGTTCCATACCAATTTTGAATTCAATTGTTTCCTTCATTCCAAAGTGGAATGTATTTCCACAGTTTGTAGCTTTCGGAATATTTTTTATTGCTGCTGTAGCAGAAGTAAATAGAGCACCATTCGATTTAGTTGAAGCTGAGCAAGAGTTAGTCGGAGGATTTCATACCGAATATTCTGGATTTAGATTTGCGATGTTTTTTTTAGCTGAATATATAAATATGTTCAACATGTGTGCAATTACAGCAACATTTTTCTTAGGTGGATGGCTAGGACCTACATTTGAAAATTTCCTACCTCCATTTTTGTCTTCTATAATGCCAATAATTTGGCTTGGTGTAAAAACTTTCAGCCTCCTTTTTATTTTTGTATGGATAAGAGCTACCCTTCCAAGGCTTAGATATGATCAACTAATGGAACTAGGATGGAAAAGACTAATTCCTGCATCTTTAGTTTGGTTGATTTTATCCGCAGTTGTTCTTGGCTTGAGAGAGTTTGGATTACCTTGGAGTTAAATTATGAGTGAAAGTTTTGGTTTATTTAAAGGTTTAAAAGTTACTTTCAAAGAACTTTTTAGAAAATCTGTAACAGATAAGTATCCAAAAGAATTTAGAGAAAAGCCACAAAGATTTCACGGTCGACATGTTTTAAATAAATATGAAGATGGAATGGAGAAATGTATTGGTTGCGAACTTTGTGCTGGGGTTTGTCCTGCCCAATGTATTTATGTTAGAGGTGAAGACAACCCAGAAGACAACCCAGTAAGTCCTGGCGAAAGATACGGTTTTATATATGAAATCAACATGCTTAGATGTATTTATTGTGCACTTTGTGTAGAAGCATGTCCAACAGAAGCAATAACAATGACCTCATTATTTGAAATGAGTGTAGCTAATAGGTCTGAAGCAATTTTTGATAAGTCTGTTTTAGTTGTAAACGATGATGGTACACCTAACACACATGAGGAGCAGACAAAACTCACAAATATTGAAGATCTACAGACATCTGATGGCTGGATGAGAGCAACTTCTCCAAATGGAAATCCCAATTTTGAGAATATTGTTAATTGGTCTGGCTCACTAGGTGTTGGGAAAAAAGATCCAGAAAAAGGTCAAACTCTGGAGGAAGAGTAAATTGTTTGAACTCTTAATTTTTTTCCTCCCTGCTTCTATATTGATTATCGGAGCACTTATAGTAGTCTTTGCAAAGAATCCTGTTCATAATGCCATGGGCTTAGTCATGACATTAGTTTCTCTTGCAATAATTTACATAACTTTAAATGCAACATTTGTAGCAATGGTGCAGATGCTAGTTTACGCAGGTGCAGTCATGACGTTATTTCTTTTTGTGATAATGATGATAGGTGTGGACAAAAAAGAACAAACTTCAGATTCAATTAAAGGTCAAACCTTTCTGGTAAGTGGAGTTTTCTTAATTTTGATGTGTCTATTGGGTTATGTAGCGGTAAATTCAGAATTTAGTTGGAACCTCTGGTTTCCAGCAGTTGAATATGTTGTTGAGGGAACACCACAGTTAATTGCAGGAACACTGTTTACTACTTGGATATTTCCTTTCGAGATTATATCTATCTTGTTGATTGTAGCTACCGCTGCTGCAATAGCTTTAGCGTATGACTCAAAAATAAGGAATAAAGATGCTTGAGGTCACTACAGATTGGTACTTAACACTAGCTGCAATTCTTTTTTCTATTGGATTTTTTGGTATGATGATTCGAAAAAACGCATTAATAATGTTTATGTGCATTGAATTAATGTTAAATGCTGTAAATCTAACTTTTATTGCTGCATCCAAGCACTTTGGTCAGATAGATGGACAAATTGCAGTATTTTTTGTTTTAGTTGTAGCAGCTGCTGAAGTTGTAGTCGGCTTAGCAATAATTGTTTCAATATTTAGAAAACAATCATCAGCCTCCGTCGACGTACTAAATGTATCAAGAGGATAGTTTTGGATTTTTTATTTGTACTTCCAATATTTCTTCCACTTCTAACTGCTATTTTTTTATTTTTAAATAGAAAAATATTTAATGAGTTAGTTACCAACTTTTTTACATTAAATAGCGCACTTTTGTCATTCGCGATTTCGTTTTTTGCTTTTGTTACTTTTGCACTTGCTAAATTTAAACCTATAAGTCTAACTCTTTACCAATGGACTAGAACACCAGATATTACAATAGGGTTCACTCTTGATGGCTTATCGGGTGTCATGTTACTTTTAGTAACTGGTCTTTCATTTGTAATTCAACTTTTTTCAACTTCATATATGGAAAAAGATGAAAAACACAGTAATTATTTTGTGTATTTTAACTTCTTTGTCTTTTCCATGTTGCTTTTAGTTATGTCATCAAACTTTTTAGTTATGTTTTTTGGATGGGAATTGGTTGGGTTAAGTTCTTACTTATTAATATCATTTTGGTCCCAAAAACCAGCTGCTGCTAAAGCAGGAAATAAAGCATTTGTTATTAACAGAATTGGAGATTTTGGATTTTTGATTGGATTGATGATTATTTTAAATACATTCAATACTTTTGATTTTCATACAGTCATGCAGAGTTCAACCAATATAAGTGAGAATACCATTACAACTATTTCTTTATTTTTACTTCTAGGAGCTTTTGGAAAGTCTGCTCAATTTCCCTTATTTAGCTGGTTACCTGACGCTATGGAAGGACCCACCCCAGCAAGTGCTTTAATCCACGCAGCGACAATGGTTACAGCTGGAGTTTTTATGCTTGTACGAATCTCTCCTATGCTTCAACATTCTGCTACCGCGAGCATTGTAATTATATCTTTCGGTTTACTCACTGCACTAATAGCAGCATTTTCAGCGATGAATCAATATGATATTAAGAAAGTATTAGCCTACTCAACCATCTCACAACTTGGTTTTATGTTTATAGCAATAGGAGCAGGTGCATACGTTGCAGCAATTTTTCACTTAGTTACACATGCTTTTTTTAAAGCACTTTTATTCCTCGGAGCTGGTGCGGTAATTCACTCCATGCACCATGAACAAGATATGAGAAAAATGGGTGGATTAAGAAAAAGGATGCCTATTACTGCTGGAATGATGGGAATTGGGACTTTAGCTATTTCTGGAATCCCACCATTGGCTGGTTTTTGGTCAAAAGACGAAATACTTGCATCCGTGTTTGCTAAGGCAGGTATGGCAAACGAATTGGTATTTTCTATAATGTATTATTTATTTTGGGCCCTAACACTTGGTGCAGCTTTACTTACAGCTTTTTATATGGGTAGGCACTGGTTGTTAATTTTTGAAAAGGATAATGGAATAGATCATTCAGAAGTTCAAGAGGCACCAAAAGCTATGATAAGACCTTTAATTCTTTTAGGAATATTCTCAATTTTTATTGGCTTTATTAATACACCCTTCTTTCATGGCTTAGAAAAAGTTCTTCATGAAACGCTTGAGAATGTTGAAGTAACTCATCTTCCTGAGGGCATAGCACTCGTTATATTAGCTGTTTTCTCTATAGGAGCTGGATTTACAGGACTAATTATTGCTTTTCTTATATTTGGATTTCAATTACATAAAAGAATTAACTTAGGAAAATTTAAACTTGAGTCACCAATAAACCTTGTAAAAGATCTTTCAAGCAATGTTCTGTATTTAAATAAATTTGGAAATGTATTTTTTGTTTCGGGGATGAAAAACTTTTCAAGAAAAGTAGCAGTAATTGTTGATGGGTTAATAATAGATGGATCTGTTAATTTTATTTCTAGTGCATTTGCAAAAACTTCAAAAATTACCTCAGCAACACAAACAGGTCTAGTTAGAAATTATGTTGTTTATTTCGGCTTATTTTTAATATTGTTAATATCACTTTTCATCTTTACTCCCTTGGTGGCACAATGACTGGAATTATTCTTGCTCTTTTATTGGTACCACTTTTTAGTGCTCTTCTAGTATTTTCTATTCCAAACAATCGAAAAGAGCTTTTTAGACCTATTGGAATTGTGTTTTCTCTAATTACTTTTACACAATCTATGTACATCCTGTTTAGTGATTATTCAAAATCAGATTTCCAAATTCTATTAAAGCTTGAGTGGATTCAAGTTTATGGTTTAGAAATAAACCTTGGCATATCTGGAATGTCAACTTTGCTTTTATTATTAAGCTCTTTACTTGTATTACTTTCTTTACTTTCTATTGGTAAAGACCATAGTGAGAGCAAAGGGTTCATTGGATCTATTTTAACTTTACATTTTGCAATTAATGGCGTTTTTATTAGTGGAGATTTAATTTCACTATTTATTTTCTTCGAAGCACTTTTGATACCTATGTATTTCTTAATGGGAATTTGGGGTGGTGATAATAGAAGATATGCAACTATTAAATTTATTTTATATACAGTCTTTGGATCAATATTTATCTTTATAGGTACTGTTTACACAGCTGTCATTAGCTATGGAGTTAATGCAAGATTAGCAGTTGATTTTGAAACGCTTTCTACTCTTGAAATCACCGCTTCACAATCTAAGACTTTATTTCTATTATTTACTTTTGGCTTTCTAATTAAAGTTCCGATTTTCCCGCTACATACATGGCTACCTGATGCACACGTTGAAGCTCCAACTGCTGGAAGTATTTTATTAGCAGGTATTTTATTAAAAGTAGGAGCCTATGGAATTCTTAGAGTTTCAATACCTTTCTTTACTGAAGGTTTCTTAGAGTATAAAAATATAGTCGCTGTGTTGTCTGTAATTGGCATTATATATGGTGCTATAGTTGCGATAGCTCAAATAGATATCAAAAAACTTATTGCATATTCCTCAATTAGCCATATGGGATATGTAATGCTTGGTATATCAGCTGGAGAGTTTTTAAGTATAGAGGGAGCAATTATTCAAATGATAAATCATGGAATAACCGCTGGTGCGTTATTTATGTTGGTTGGGTTTATATACGAAAGAAGACATACAAGAAATATAAGCTCTTTTGGAGGGGTTAAGATCTCAATGCCTAGATATGCTGCAATATTTCTCTTCACATCTTTTGCATCGATAGGTTTACCAGGATTAAATGGTTTCGTAGGAGAGTTTATGATTTTGATGGGCAGCTACAATTCTTATAAAGTTCTAACTTCAATAGCTGCCTTTGGCGTTGTCTTAGCTGCTATTTATATGCTGTGGGCATACCAAAGAGTATTTACAGGACCTCTATCAAATGAAGAAAATAAAAATTTACAAGACTTGAATTTAAGAGAAACTGTATCTATTTTCCCTTTGGTTTTACTAATGTTATTTATAGGGATTTACCCAAGTTATATTGAGAGCTTTGTTATTCAAGAAGCAGGGAATTTAAGCGAAACAATATCATTATTCAGGAGTACAAAATGACCGGAATTTCTGATATTTTAGGATTTAATTTTGTTGTTATTGGCCCAACCTTAACTCTTCTTGCAACAGCTTTGATACTTCTTTTTGTAACAATTACTATTTCCACACCTACATTTGTAAAAAAATATGTTACTTTATTTGGTATTTTTTCCACCGTGTTTGCTGTATTTCTAAAATTTGGCTTATTTCTTTCGGATGGCGTCTCTTCTTATTTTTCTGAAAAAATTCTATTAGATGAATTTGCTTTAGTAGGTAATGTGTTAGTGGTTTTAGTTTTGTTGTTTACTTTTAATTCTTTTTGGAAAACATCTTCTCAAATAGATAACAAAACAACAGAAGCTTTAATTCTAATTTTAATGTCAGCTTCAGGATTTTTACTGATGGTGGATTCTGAAAATTTTATTATGTTATTTATAGGTCTAGAAATCGGCTCTATAAGTCTTTATGCTCTTGCAGGCTTAAACAGGGGAGATCAGCTCAGTAATGAGGCATCACTAAAATATTTTCTTTTGGGGTCACTAGCCTCCTGTATATTAATTTACGGAATCGCATTAGTTTATGTCTCCTTATCTATAAGTGGTGTTTATGAAACTAGCATAGCAATAAGCTTTATTGGCCCTGGAAATGTTCCACTCACAAGTCTTATTGGGCTGATTTTAATAATTGTTGGATTGTTGTTTAAAGTTGCAGCAGCTCCATTTCAAGCATGGGCTCCTGATGTTTACCAAGGTTCTCCAACTGGTTATGTGGGTTACATGGCCTCAGTAGCAAAAGTTTCATCTTTTATTGTTTTAGCTAGACTCTCAGCTGTTTCGTTAACTTTTATAATTGATAAGTTTGATCTATTTTTTACTGCTGTCATAATCCTCTCAGTATTATTAGGAGCATTATTTGCGACTAATCAATCTGATCTAAAGAGATTGATAGCTTATAGTGGAGTTATACAATCTGGATTTATTCTTTCAGGCATATCTTTTGGAGTGTATGGAATCAGTGCTTCAATTTTTTATCTTGCAACGTACATTATTCAGCTTATTGGAGTGTTTACAATCTTTTCTTTAATTAGTGGTCAACTTAGTTCAAATTTTGCAATTAGTAATTTATCTGGACTATTTAAACAAAATAAGTTTCTAACTATTACTTTTTCAATATTTATGCTTGGAATTGCAGGACTTCCATTGACTAGTGGTTTTGTTTCAAAATTTATTTTAATTACAAATCTTTGGTCATATGAAAAATATATATTAGTCACAGTATTGATGCTTTCTACCGTTGCGGGGTTTTACTTTTACTTAAAACCTATTTGGGTTGCTGCAGTTGAAGAAACAGACAACACAATTGAGCAAATCAAAATACAAACTTCTGATAAATTATTAATTAGTACGCTTGCATTTTTAACTATTTATTTAGGACTATTACCTAACACGCTTGTAAATATTACCCGTTGGATGGTGGAAAACTATCTGTAATGCTAATTAAGATTATTCCACCCCCAGTAACGCACCACCAAGGTGGCTGGGATGAAATGCTGATGTTTTTAATTCCTGCGTTATTACTTACTTGGCTTAGAAATAAACAAAAGAATGAAAATTTAGAGGAATAATTTCCCAATATTCTTTAAATAGATAAAATAGAATTGTGATTGAAATATCAAACCTCACTATGAGATACAAAAATGGAAAAGGTGTAGAGGCTATTAATATTGCCGTTGGCAATGGTGAAGTAAAAGGTCTTCTTGGACCAAATGGAGCAGGAAAATCTACAACTATGAGGAGCTTAATGGGATTTTTGATTCCTTCCGTAGGCACACTCTCAGTTGAGGGAATAAATACAATTGAAAAATCTGTTGAAGCAAAAAAAATAATAGGATATTTACCTGGAGATCCTCAACTTCCACAAAATTTAAATTCTAAGTCACTATTTAAACTTGGTGCTGATATGAGGGGTCAAACAACTGATTATGCAATGGAATTAGCAGAAAAGTTTGAATTGGAAGTTGATCAAACTGTTAAAGAGCTATCTAAAGGTAACAGACAAAAGGTCGCATTGATATTAGCGGTACTTCATAAGCCAAAGGCATTAATTTTAGACGAACCAACTTCAGGCCTAGATCCTTTTCATCAAAGAACTTTTTTTGAAATTATTAAAGAATTTGCAAATAATGGTGCTGCAATACTTTTATCATCACATATTATTTCTGAGGTTGAAAAAGTTGCAGACTCAATGGCCGTTTTACGAGACGGTTCAAAAGTTTATGATGAAACTTATGAGATGTTTACACGTCAAGCTGCAGAACAGGGTGAAGATATAGAAGACGCCTTTTTTAAATTTTATGACAGGAGAGAGAGTTAATGTTTAATTACTTAAAATATATGGTGACAGTCCCAAGAAAATTTATTCTAAACTGGACAATTGCTCCTGGATTGTATTTATTGATTCTTCCACTAGCTTTTGCAAACTCAAGTGTAGAGAGTTTACTTATTGATACCCAGCGAGAAGCTTTTAGGGGTATGTCTGAAAATGAAACAATGATGAACTTACTAGGTATTTCAGATTGGGATAACGTTTTTACCTTAGAAGGAATGGTAACAACTTATTTTATGATTCCATTTGTTCCTATTTTAATTGGCATAGCCACAATTATTCTATTAAACAAACTTGGCTCAAAAGCCGAGGAAGATGGAACTTTCGAATTTGTTGCAGCTTTACCAATGACAAGAACAACTGTTTATTTAGCGCAATCAGTGTTAGCTGTATTTTTTGGTTTGTTTGTAACTTTTGCATGGACAAATATTATGTTCATTCCAGTTGCAACCATGGAACTTAGTCAAACACTCGATTATGGACCTTTAATGAAAGCGACATTACAGGGCGCTTTAGTTGGTGTAAGCTTTGGCGTTTTAGGATTTGCTTTTGGAGCATATACTGGTAAATCATCAATGGCATGGGCTTTTGGTGGTGGCCTTATGGCAATTGAATATTTAGCAAATTCATTGAAAGGAACAAATGATTTCTTTTTATGGATTGATGACAACATTTCTTCCTTTGGCGCGTATGGCAACCCCTATCAAGATGGTTTAATTGCTGGGGACTTATTTCTTGTAATTGCAAAAATAGCATTATTTTTGTCTATTGGGTTTATTGGGTTTAGAAATAGATCTTTAAATCTAAGATAAATATTTCGTACAATTTCAATTATTACGTAATATTAACCTATGCCAAATTTTTCAAGAACTATAACTGTTAAAGAAGACATTAATACTGTCTATAACTTCATGTCTGATTTCCGTAATTTGAGTAAATGGGCTGAGGGTGATGATGGTGAGTTAATAACAAAAGAGCCTCTAAGACTTGGTTCAGTATTTAGAGTTAAAACTCACTTTAACAATAAACCAAGAGTTTATGATTATGAAGTTGTTGAATGGGGACCACCATTAAGAGTTTCCCTTGAAGCAAAAGCAAGCATTTTTACAATCGTTGATACTATATTTTTGTCAGCAAACTCAAAAGGCACTGAATTAACATATTCAGTAAATATAAAATTTAAATTTCCTTATGTGTTACTCGCACCCTTTGTAAGTATTTTGTTTAATAAAGTTATGGATACTCAAATAAAAAGCTTAGGGGAAGCCTTAGGTGAGACTTAAGTTTTGTTTGTTATTATTTGTTTTGTTAGTAAGTTGTCAAAACAGTGAAGATACATTTATGAGTCCAGAGTTAAACGAGTTCCCGTCTATTCAAGGTAATAATTTAAATAAAGAAAAAAAAGTTGTCCCAGATGATTTTGTAGATAAGAATTTAGTCGTTATCGTAGCTTTCCAACAATGGCACCAGTCTTTAGTGGATGAATCTATATTACTACTTGAAGAAAACGGACTCGGAGAAACACACAATATTATAGAAGTCCCGACAGTTCAGAAAACTAATAAGTTGGCTGAAATTTATCTAGATGGAATAATGCGAGCTGGTATACGAGATGACAGAATTAGAAATCGAACGATTACAGCTTATCTTGATAAAAATCAATTTTTGGAGATTTTAGATATACCTTCTGATGAAACAATTTACTGGTTTTTGATAGAGAAAAACTCAAAAGATATTCTCGCAAGAGGTTATGGAATAATTGCAGAAAAAGATTTGGACTTAATAAATTCTTTTTAGATATAAATTGTAGCTAGATATACGACAACTAGAGCGAGTATTAACATCACGCCATTAAATGCTCCTCTTAATGCAGCACTTAATTTTGTAGCATAGCTGTGTAATGCAATCACAATACCAGCTAACCCAAGAACTGATACTTCAATATACCAGTTAGAAGTAGTACTTTCATTTAAGAAGTAAAGAGCTATCCCAGTGAATAATGCTAAAAAGTATGATACCCAGGAGACAAAACTAAAGTAGCCTCTTAAAGTGTCTGTCGTCTTTTTTGTTGGGTCAACTTTATAAAGTTGTGGTGCGAAAACAGCCCAAAGAACCATTGACCCAAGCCAAATGGACAATCCAATCATGTGCATGTATTTAATAATTACTTCCATTAAAAAAGACTACCACTATTAAATTCTTTTATGATATTGATATGAGTGTTTACGAAGCTTGGGTTCAGGGAGAGTTAGGACTTTTCACAGATCTTAAATATACATCAATAGAGTATCCAAAAATTGAAAAACACGAGTTAATTATTGAAACAAAAGCAGCAACTTTAAATTTTGCTGACCTCCTCTTAGCTAGCGGTATGTATCAATCTAACCCCCAGCATCCATTCGTTCCCGGATTTGAAGTTGCAGGATATGTAAAGGAATGTTCAAATGAGAGCGATTTTTCAGTTGGAGACAGAGTAGTTGCTGCAACAACTGTTTTTAGGTCAGGAAGACACGGAAGCTTTGGCGAGGTTTGTGTAGTATCTGAAAATCTTACTTACAAACTTCCTGAAAAAATATCATTTGAAGTAGGGGCAGCAATACTTATGTCATATCTAACTTCAGATTTTGCACTACATAGAAGAGCACAAATTAAACAAAATGAATTGGTACTAGTCAATGCAGCAGCAGGTGGTGTCGGGCTTTCAGCTATACAATTAGCAAAAATATCAGGAGCTCGAGTTATTGCTGCAGTTGGTTCAGAGAGTAAAAAAAAGTTAGTTCAACAATTTGGACCAGAGTTAGTAATAAACTATCGAGAAGAAAATTTAAAAGAAATAGTTGAAGCAAAATTTGGTAAAAGGCCTCTTGATATATTTTATGACCAAGTCGGCGGAGAACCATATGAGCAAGGAGTTAGGTTGCTTGGCTCTGAAGGCCGTGCACTTATAGTAGGTTTTGCTAGTGGTAATATTCCATCTCAGCTTCTCAGCTACCTACTTGTAAAAAATATATCTATTATGGGAGTCTTTATGATTAGCTTTGAAGATGATGATAAAAAATATCTTCAGTCAAGAATGAAATTAATATTTGACTTATATACGAATCAGCAAATTGAGCCAGTTTATAAAACTATTAAATTTGAAGAAATTGTGGAATATTTAGACATGATTGGTCGAAGAGAAACTGTTGGAAGAATAGTCGCTGTTCGATAGCAACATAAAATTAAATAACTAAGATATAAATAATGGCAAAATTATATTTTTATTATGCAGCTATGAATGCTGGTAAAAGTACAACCCTTTTACAGTCCGCTCATAATTATGAGGAAAGGAACATGAGAACTCTTCTATTTACTCCAAAACTAGATGATAGATTTGGGGAAGGAAAAATTGCATCTCGTATTGGACTAGATAGAGATTGTGAAATTTTTACTGCAGATGATGACCTCTATGTTTGGACTGCGCATGAACACCAAAGAGATTCAGTATCTTGTGTCTTGGTTGATGAGTCACAATTTTTAAGTCCAAAACAAGTCTTACAATTATCTCTTGTAGTAGATAAACTGAAAATTCCCGTTCTTTGTTATGGCTTAAGGACAGACTTTCGAGGAGAACCTTTTCCGGGAAGTATTTATCTTCTGGCATGGGCTGATGAAATGAGTGAAATAAAAACAATTTGTAAATCAGGTAAAAAAGCAACTATGAATGCAAGGCTAGATGAGAATGGAAACAGGGTAATAGAAGGGGATCAAATCTCTATAGGTCTAAATTATGAAGCTCAAGCAAGAGATGTTTTCGAATTAGATAAAGTTTCTCCGATTGGATATCAAATACCTGAAGCTAACTAAATTTAAGAACCATTTTCTAATGGTGGTTCAGGCCTAGTTACAAGCCATGTACATAATACAATTCCAAATGCACCAAAAATTAAGTCACCAATTAATGAAAAAACAAAATAAATTGTTAAAACAAAAGTTGGAATAATCATAGAGATAGCAAGTTTTTTAGCTCTTCTTGATAGGCCTCTATATGTATTCCAGTTTAAGATTATTGGACCAAATATTCTGTGTCTTTCCAGCCAAAAAGTAAATCTCTCAGAACATTTTGAAAAAGCCCATGCAGCAATCAATATAAATACTGTTGTAGGAAGGCCAGGTACAACTATTCCTACATAACCTAAAGATAAGGACAATATACCAATTATGAAAAATATTGGTTTGTGTATCTTAATAAAAAGTTTTGGGAAAAATTTGTACAGCAATATAAATATTAATATAAATCCGCCAAGATAGCTAAAAATCTCATATGGAGTGTTTGCTAAAAATTCTCTCATAAGGTTATTTTAATTTCCTCTTGAGTAAACATAAATTGATTTATCCTACAAAAACTCTTTTAGCAATATACTGATCTAAACCAAAAAATTGGTCCTTAGAGACACTTACAGTAATTGAGTATTCGTTAGTGTCAGAAATAAAAATTTTGTTTCCAGGTAAAATTTTATTTTTTTGAAGAAATGATATTACCGAAGAATCTTTTTTTAGTTCTTCAGAAATTTTAACTATTTTGTATTTTTTATTAACTTTAACATCAAGCAATTTCTTCATTGGACCCTCAAAATAACCAGAATATGGAATAGGGTTTCCAAATATTCCAGTAGTTGGAAATCCTAATATTTTCAACATAGCATCTTCGGTTATTGGACTTAATACATTTTCCCATTTCTTAGTTTCTTTGTATACCTGATTCCAAGGAAGGTCTAAAATTTCTGATAAAAATCTCTCGATAATTCTACGCCTTCTAGATATCATCTTTGCTAAATACGATCCTTTTTCAGTAAGCATTAAGTCATCACTAAATTCTATTAGTCCATTATTTTGCATTCTTCCAATAACCTGTGAAACATTAGCTCTACTGACTCCAAGCCAATCTGCAACACGTGTTTGCTTTACTTCGATTCCCACTTCACTTAAATGATAAATTGCTTCAGCATGGGAATAAAAAGAGTTTGGTAACTTCTCAATTTCATTTTGTGAAAATACATTAGGATTTTCGTTATTCATTTATACTTATGTTAACATTTGTTAACTAAAGTTGAACACGATTTTAGAAAGCAGGACACCCTACAGCAAAAGTGAGTCCAAAAAATAGAAACCATATAATAGGCTCATATTTTCTAACTAGTTTTGGATCTTTTTGCATTCATTATATTTTACTATTCTATGTATACTATAAGTAATATGATGTGCCCTTATGCTTATTTGCTAGCTGGTTTTATGTGGTTTGTTCGCAACGGTGGTAAATTTGTTATGAAGTCATTTAGTTTTAAAAAATTAAACAAATCAACTGCTTCGAACTAATTCTTCCAAATTTTTATTGTTTGTTCTGAGTTAATTAAGCAAGGTATGAGAGTCATTTTTTTTACCCCCTAAGTTAAAAATTTTTTCCTTCACAAATATCAGTTCCCTCTAAAGTCTCTAAAAAACCAGAAATAAAGGATGAACATAAATAAAAGAGTAAGAGCTTAACAATTTAATTTAAAGTTTTAACTAAAAAATATAAAATTAATTTGATGTAACTCTATTTGTTAAGTACTATTAACAAAAATATGTATAAAAAAAATTTAAATGAATAAAAAAATTATAATTATTTTAATTGCTTTCATGATGGTTTTAAATGCTTGTTCTAACACAACGGGAAAACAGGAGCCAGCAGGTGACCAAGGTCCAGCAGAAGAAGTATCACAAGAAGCTGAAGTTGACGGAACTCTTGTCATATATAGCGGCAGAAAAGAAAGCTTAGTAGCAGATATTATTGTAGAATTCGCTGTATCTTCAGGAGTAGAAGTTGAAGTAAGGTATGCAAATAGTGCAACTTTAGCTGGAACACTTGCACTTGAGGGCGCTAACAGTCCAGCTGATGTTTTCTTTTCACAAGATCCAGTAAGCCTTGGTGTGGTAGCCGAAGAAGGCCTTTTCGATCGACTACCAGCTGCCGTTCTAGATAACGTACCAGCTTGGGCAGTTGATATTAATGGGTACTGGGTAGGTACATCTGGTAGGTCTAGATCACTTGTTATTGACACAAGAGATGTTACTGATACAGAATTGCCAGGAGACATTTATGGTCTTGCAGATAAAAAATTTAGAAGCAGACTAGGACTTGCTCCTACAAACTCATCATTCATAGCAATGGTTGCATGTATGATTGAGTTAGATGGGGAACAAAAAGTTCTTGACTGGTTAACCACTATAAAAAATCTTGGATATCTAGAATATCCAAAAAACTCACCTCAAGTAGCTGCAGCTGCAGCTGGTGAGCTAGATATTGGAATGATTAATCATTATTACACAATAAGAGTATTGGTTGAAAACGGAGACGCGCCAATTAAGAATGTGTATTTAGATGGTGGATGTGGTGCAATGGTTATGCCTTCAGGTGTTGGAATTTTGTCCTCAAGCCAAAATAAACCAACAGCGATGGCATTTATTGAATTCTTACATTCAAAAAAAGCTCAAGAGACATTTACAAATACAGTATACGAGTTTCCCCTCGTTGAAGGTGTTGAGCCAAATACTTTGTTGCCAGACATTAATAGTTTAAACTCTCCATCAAACTTAAACTGGTCAGCATTAGCTTTATGGCGAGAAAAAGCTGTTGAATTGATCGCTCAGGCAGGATACTAGTTCATCCATCAACATCAATATAAGCCAAAAAATTTTTGTCAGAGCAATCTGACCAGAATTTTTTCTTTTGTTAATAGAATTTCTAAATTATCCTTAAAGTTGTGAAAATACCAAAAATTCTTTTAACAACAAATATTTTTATCTTATCAATATTTTTAATGCCAATATTTTATATGTTTTGGCGATTTGCTAATTTTTCAAGAAATATATCTGATTTTTTAGGATCGTGGGATGTTTTTTCACTTTTGTTTAATACTTTGACTTTATTTTTAGCTGTAGTTTTAACCAGCCTTTTTATAGGTTTATTAGTTTCTATTTTTACTGTTAGATATGAACTACCTGCATCAAAAATATTATTTTCCTTAACTATTCTTCCTTTAGTTATTCCCTCTTACATAGGAGCTTTGACTTATATTTCAGCTTTTTCTCCCAAAGGATTATTCGTGCATATATTTTCTAATTATGGCCTTAACGAAATCTCAGGTATTGATGGTTTTGTCGGAAGTTGGATAGTTCTTACATTATTTACCTACCCGTATGTTCAACTAGTTTGTAGTAGTGCACTTAGAAACTTAGATTCAACAGTTGAAGATGCTGCAAGATCTCTTGGTGTAAAAAAAGTTAGAATGTATACAACCGTTGTTTTACCAAGATTAAAAAAACCAATTATTTATTCATCTCTTCTTGTTGGACTCTATGTCATATCTGATTTTGGAGCAGTTTCTTTAATGAAGTATGGAACAATGACAAAGGCAATTTATTCTTATTATGTGATAAATATTAATGGAGATCCAGTAATTTTCTATTCCACTCTATTGATTTTCCTTGCTTTAATTATAAGTTTCGCCCAGAGAGGAACTGATATTTCAAGATCAGCGAAAGTTTTTGGAACTCCTAGAGAAGTTGAAAAAATAAAACTTTCAAAAAAACCAAAAATTTTGGTATTAGCTTTCTTTTTTGTATTAATATTCTTCAGCTTATTCGTCCCAGTAAGCGTTCTAGGTTATTGGTTATTTCTTGGATTGGCTCAGGGAAATTCTGTTAGTGGAGCTTTATCTGGAATACTTGGTTCATTAACTGCAGCTACAGTTACATCGATACTTGCAATGATTATAGCTACACCTATTGTGATAATGATTTCTCAGTATCGTTCTAAATTTGGGGATTTATTTGAAAGAGTTACCCTTACCTTGTATGGCTTACCACACATTGCAGTTGGTATCTCAATGTTGTTTATAACAATTAAAATATTTCCCTCAATTTATCAAACATTTTTAACTCTTATAATCTCATATTTGATAGTTTTTTTACCACAAGCTGTGGGTGGAGGACAAGCTTCTATGGAGCAAGTTAAGTTATCTTATATTGAGGCAAGCTCTAGTCTTGGGTTTTCTAAAATTGATACTTTTTTTAAAATAACCTTTCCTTTAATTTATCGAGGCCTTTTAGCAGGAGCTGCTTTAGTATTTTTATCCACCATGAAAGAGTTACCTCAAACACTGCTGTTGAGACCAACTGGATTCAGCACTATGGCAGTTGATATATGGTCGAATGCATCTGAAGCTTTATTTACTCAAGCAGCATTTTCGGCATTTATATTATTAACTATTAGTGCATTTCCTACATATATACTTAGTACAAGGAATTTAACAAACTAATGGCATTTGAAAATTTAATTATTAGAGCAAGGTCTGTAACAAAATCATATGGACTCGAAAATGTATTGTCTGATTTTAACTTAGATGTTTGGAATGGTTCAATAGTTGGGATTTTAGGTATGTCTGGATCTGGAAAAACAACCGCTCTTCGTTTAATTGCTGGATTCGAAAGGCCAGATTCAGGAATTATTGAAATGAGAAATGATATTATATCTAGTGAAGACACTTTTCTCCCACCTGAAAATAGAAACGTTGGGATGGTCTTCCAAGATTATGCGCTCTTTCCTCATTTGAATGTTGAGAAAAATATATCATTTGGCCTCAGCTCACTTGAAATAAAGTCCGGACGATTAGAAGAAGTTATATCAATGTGTAATTTAGAGCAATACAGAAGAAAGTTCCCACAAGAGCTTTCTGGGGGCCAGCAACAGAGGGTTGCGCTTGCTCGTGCTCTAGCTCCAAATCCCGAAGTAATATTGCTCGATGAACCATTTACAAGTCTTGATGCACATATGGCTAGAGATTTAAGAGAAGAAGTCATTACACTTTTAAAACAAACTGCAACAACAGCAATAATAGTTACACACGATCAAGAAGAAGCTTTATCTGTGTGTGATGTTGTAAGCGTGCTTGAAAAAGGAAAAGTTATTCAAAGTGCCACTCCTCAAGAAATATATTTAAATCCTGTTAGCCAAACAGTTGCTAACTCAGTAGGAGATCCAAATATCCTTAAAGGTTTTTCTACGGATGGTAAAGTAGAAACCTCACTTGGCTCATTTGTATCTGCTTATAATGGAGCGCTAGATGTTTCCATTAGGCCAGAATGTATTGAGCTAACCCTCGACAATGAGGGTAGCTATGTAGTTACAGAGTGTACCTTTTATGGCCATGATCAAGTAATATCTTTTAGCAATAATAAAGGGGAAATTTTTAGAGCGAGATCTCTTCCAAATACAATATATGAGTCAGGCGACAAAGTAACTGTCAATATATCTGAAGTTACTACCTTTCCATCAAAGGTTTGATTTAATATAAGCGACTCTGCCTGCCAAAGATTGAAGTTCAATCTCTAGTTCCGAAAGCTTTCCTGATGCTCGTGAAAAATCTTCACCTGCTATATACTCTCGTGAATTAGCGAGAGA
>Ga0222718_10000292_pt1 | contig 55338 bp, 47 predicted proteins | sample C33_27DmetaG_FD_165045 | JGI IMG/M metagenome (GOLD analysis project Ga0222718, IMG submission 165045) | Estuarine water microbial communities from San Francisco Bay, California, United States - C33_27D | ecosystem: Environmental > Aquatic > Marine > Unclassified | place: USA: California... | reverse complement strand
AAACCTTGTAATGTTGGAACTTCACCAGATAACCCTCTAGCATTTACCATGTGACTGATCTCGTCAATACTGATACCAGTCTGCATAACATTAGTGCCCACAATTGTAGCAGGCTTATCATCCTTTACAAATTTGTTAATGATATCATATCTACTGTCTATATCATCCTTACCTTCAATAGTGTAGCAATTCTCTATCCTTCCTTGTAGATTTTCAATATGTTGCAAGTTCTTTACAAGAATCAGAATCTTAGCACTAGGGTTAGATTGGTATACCTTTGATACAATCTCTTTAATCTTATCGTTACGCCTGTCGCAGTTTACAATATACTCATCATATATTTCAAGGTAGGATAAATCTTCTGGGACTGCTGATACTGGTGTGTTGTCTACGACCTGGATAATAGGCTTTGCAAGGGCACCGTCTTTAATTAGATCCTCTGCTGTGCGTGTTGTATACACAGGTCCAAATGCGCCCTCTAGGACCATCCTAGCGTTGATGTCTTTTGACGACTCCCTGGGAGGGGTAGCAGTGAACGCGAGCCTGTAGGAGGCGTTAGGGAAGCTCTCAACGGCTGCTATGGTTGTTTCACCCTTGCAGAACTGATGTGCCTCGTCAACCATGAGAAGTTCTGACTCATGCAAGTGGGTATCAATGATACGCTCTATACTTTGCACTGTAGACAGCATAACTTTACCGGGGACATAGCCTTCCCCAGAATTATACCCTAAATCACGAATGCCACACTTTTTAAAGAACTCATAGGTCTGATTGAGAATTCCTTTTTCACGGAACAGGACGACTGCTGTAATATCTTGTTTATGCTGTAGAGAGGCAATACACCCTGCCATGATAAGTGTCTTACCAGATCCAGTAGGACTGTCTACGATAGCTCTCTTTTTCTTTAAGCAACGGTGGATGGCTAACTTCTGATATTCTCTATATTTAAAGTTACCGACTTCAGGTATAAGGGGTTCTTCTTCTTTAGGCTTATTGTCCCATTGGATATTATCAACTCCTATTTTAGACAGGTCACTTACTATACGACTGAGGAGTCCTGTTTTAAATTTACCATTAGCAGCGAAGTATCTTTTCTTACCATCCCACCTCCTACTTCGATAAGCAGGAGAATACTGATACCCTGGGACAGAAAAAGAGTATTTATCATTTAGTGTTCTTAAAAGCTCAGGATTGTCAGTCTCTAAGGTGCTAGTTAAGTTACCTACTACTATTTTCATATACTATAATAGTTTATTCAAATAATAGGTATTTTATGTCTGACATTAGAAAAATTACTCCTGACGCTAGCAGTCAGAGAGATAAAGCTTTAGAAGAGCTTTTTGGTAAAGTTAAACAAGCTAGTATGACCATCACAGATCTACCTTCTAAGGGTAGGTTTTACACAGACTTTGAGGGCATCACGATATCACCTTTAAAGTTCTTAGATGAACAATTAATCCTTACAGGAAAAGATTCCGATAAAGATATAGTCACAGAACTTCTTGAAAAGACTGTCGAAGGTATTGATGTTAGTGAGATACTTCTGATGGACAAGAATTATCTTCTGATGAAGCTCAGAGAGGTATCTTACGGAGATGATTATGAATTTAGTATTGTTTGTAGAAATTGTAATTACGATTCTAAAACAAATATTAAGTTATCTAAACAACTCAATATGTCCCAGGTCACTGATGACTTTGAAGACCCTAGAACTTTGAGACTTCCAAAACTAGGTGTGGATGCCCTTATTCGACTCCCCAGAAATAGAGAAGAAAAGTACTTTATGAATGTCGAGACTACTTATAAAAATCTTTACAGATTTATAGTTTCTTTGAATGGAAATAAAGATCCTGTCTTTATATCAAAAGCAATTGAACTTATGGAAATTGCTGATGTTAAGCTGATCTATAAAGAAATTTCAAATAATCCTTACGGTATTGACCCTAGATTTGTATTTAAGTGCGGGAAATGTAAGCATAAAGAGACGCTTGCAGTACCGATAGATTCTGATTTTTTTTCAGTGAGTTAACAGAAACTTTAACTTCTGAAGACCTATTGCGTCAAGCCTACATATTAGTAAGCAAAGTTGGATTTTCTTATTCCGATGTTAAGACAATGACTAAAAAAGAACGTATGTCTTTTTTAAAGTTTTACTCGGATGAGATGGCAAAACTAGAGGAACGCTATGCAAATTAATAAGAATCGAGTTACGACAAGGCACGAAAGACCTACGGTGTTAGGCCCTACTGCTCTTTTATTATATTTCATAAATGATGGCCAGTATGTTGATCCTTATGAGATAAGTGGTGTCTCTATCTTCGCAGCATCTGATAACCAGTCTCCAGACTCAGTTATTGAATCTGGCGGGGAGATTAAGCAGGATGTTAGCGGTCAGGTATTAATGCATTTCTCTAACCCTGCTTCACGCACTACCGATAACTCGTTTGACGCTAGTAACTACATACCTGACGCTATTATCCCAGATTGTTCTGGCATCTACAAGCTTGATACAGGTAAATACGCTTGTGTTCTAAACACTCCCGGCATCCTCCCTAGTGGAGTTTTCAATCTTTCGGGTGAAGAAATTATTGAAAATAGAGTCTCCGCTACTGGAGACTACATAGATGTCTGGACTTTAAGAAGGGCGGCGGGTTCTGACTTAGACACAATAATAAATGAGTTTACTCTTAATGAGGACAGATTCTTTGGAGTTACTGAGCCTCTCTTATTCCGTGTAGCCACCAGACTTGAGAATAATTTCTTGGTGCTTGGGTCTAAAATTGATTTGAAATTTACAAATGAGTTCACATTAGAAAATGCAAACATCGACCGTAGCATTACTAATTTATTCAAGCAGACTCTAGTTATGGATCCTATGCTTGAAATATATAAGAAGAATCAGGACAGAAACTTAGCAGCTAGAGTTGAAGTTTCTGGATACTCTGATACTTCAGGATTGATGGATGTTACTTCTGAGAACACGGTGGTGTTTAACTTTGACACTGATCAGTTAAAGAATCACCCTGAACTTCTTAATGGGAACTTAGGTTCTATGACTGGGACTTATGTCGCTAGGTTGAAGTTTACTGCACTGAATCAAACCATCGTCTCAAACGAGATGGCCTTTATTATACGTTAACCAATCTAACGATAATGAGGTCATCTTCACAGTGTCACCTGCTGACTCTAGTAGTGCGTCTGGCCCAAGGTTCACAAGAATCTCATTCCAATCCTTAGATCCTTCAGGAGGGATTACGGTCAGTAGGTTCTCTCTCCTAGCCCAGTATGCGAGCTTGAGAAACTTCACTCTTCCTTGCATACCGGCAGAGTCGCTGTCGTAAGCACATACTAGTGGTCCTTGATACTGACTCAGTTGTAGCATCTGCTCACGGCTCGTAAAGCAGCTTAGAGTTGTCGTAGCGTTTAGTCCTACTGCCTGGAGGCTTAGGCAATCAAAGACGCCCTCAGTGATGTATAGAGGCTCATACGAACCGTAATCAAACGGATATAGAACCTGAGAGCTTTTCAAATCTTTGCAGTTGAGATACTTAGGCACCTCACCATTCAATGCACGTCCCTGGAAATAGAAAAGCTTATTTCTAGAATTAATAAACGGGATGATTAGGCGACCTTTGTACTTACCTTTCTTGGCTAGCATAAACTTGAACCCGCTCAACATACGGCTTTCAATCAAGGGGTGATCTTCTATTTCCTCAAAGTTCTCTGCTTCCTCTAGACTTGATTTGATTTTACCTGGGTCAATCGGGTCTATACCTCTACGAGGACTAAGACCACCTCCTGAGATAAAGTCTTCAAATACAAACTTTTCGTAAGCCTCTTGATAGGAACACTTCTCTAGTATGGCGTAGAGCTTAACAAAAGATCCTGCCTCGCCGCTCTTAAAGCACCTCCACAGACCAGTCTCCAGATTAATGGACATGTGGCGCTTGTAGTCATTATTAATAAACAATGATGGAACTACCAGTTCGACATCGTCGCTAGCCAGTCTATAATTAGACTGGAACTTACTAAGACAGTATTTTCTAATGAAGGAACTATCAGCCATGTTTATAAATAATATTAGTGCCTCTCGCAGTGACATCATAGACCAGTGCCTATGGAAATACAAGCTGAGATATATAGATCGGTTACCAGGATTTGGTGCCAAGAATGAAGATGCCTTGAATTTCGGATCATTCATTCACAAAATATTTGAACTTGGTTATAAGGAGAAAGACCTTAAGACCCTTCTTAAGATTGCAGAGCAAGAGAGAGCAGCCTACAAGGTTCCGTTCCATGAGAACGACAGGATGAAGACCTGTTTAGAGAACTTCTTGATCTGGAATCAAAAGATGGGTGAGACGGTCTCTACAGAACAGTCCGTTAGCATTCCTTTAGATGAGAAGAATGACATTAGTTTTGTAGGCGTCATTGACCGAGTGATTAAAGGGTCTGATGGAGGCTACCTTGTTATTGATTACAAGACCTCTAAGAAGGAGAAGAGGAAGAAGACCCTTATGGATGACAATCAGTTAAAAGGATACGCATGGGCCATCCACATGCTTCACGGTGTTCCCTATGAGCAAATTTACTGTGCTCATTACTACCCCGTGACTGGTAACTTCGTAGCTGTGAAGTTTACAAGGTTCCAGATTGAACGCTGGAAGAAGATGCAGACTGAGAAGGTCTGGCGCATCCGTAAGAAAAAGAAGGATGAGTTCTGGGCTCAGGAAAACATCTTTTGTAATTGGTGTGAATACAAGGAAGCCTGTCCTAAGTTTGAGTCAGAAGAAGTAGTCTGTAAAAGACTAGATGAACAGAGGGAGCTAAAAAAGAGTTTAGCTGAGTCCAAAAAGCCATCTAAAGAAAAGAATGGCAAGAATACCAGTGATAATAACCCACCCGTCACCTCCTCCACTAAGGAAGGATGAGTCGTGAATTCCTTTTGCGATGTTCTGTCGTTGTCTTAGATCATTCATTTTAGTTTTCCTGATAGTATAGGGGAGTAGATCTCATAGTCAATATCTTCTAGGAAACTTTCTACAACTTCTTCACTGAACCCTGAGTCTACTGTAAGGAATTTATTTACAGTTTGTAGTTTTAAAGGTTTTCTACTATCTAAAGACTTTAAAAGTCTTATTTGAAATAAACTAGGTAATCTTTTACCATATTTGTAAGACCATTTATCTACAAAGTCACTAGAGAAAGTAAAATTAAGTAAATCAATTACTTCTATTAAATCTTGTTCTAAATTATTCATAATTTATGTTTATACATGATAGGGTTGACTACGTAAAACCTGTATATATTTATGAGAAATATTCAAACATATTACAATGGGACTACCGTATAGAGGAATTCAACAAGACTTTAGAGAAAGAATTAGAGAGCTAGACCCACAGGGTAGAATTTTAAGAGCATCTGAAATGCCTTTCTATGTCTTAAGACCTGGAGACCTGATACAGTTTGGTTATTGGTCTAACGGACAACAGAAGAACTACCAGGGAATTGTAGTGTCTACCAGAAGATCTGGGGGTAAAGGTTATAGAATGACTCTACAGGGAGACACAATCCTCCAAGTCCTAATCATAGAAGGGTTAAGTGATGAAGTTTTTCAATTTGTGATAAATACCTTATACAAGAACAGAACCTTATCTAGATACTTGTCTCTTAAAAAGAGAAGCAGTGAAGCGGATAAGAAAATAAATTACGGATATCTAAAAAATATAGGAAGGGATAGCTCTGAATTGTCTGAACAAATCAAAGAATCTACTCTTGCTAGAAGATTACTCGGTAGAGAGAAAAGGTTAGGTCTGGTAAAAACCTTACAGCAAGGAGACTTTAAAACATTTAGAGTAGAAAAGTCTTATGATGTATTCTCCATATCACTATTAAACCCTGAACTTGCTCAGTAACCATGGCTGATAACGACACAACTAATACTTTAAACGATACTCTTCAACAGCTAACTACAGCGATTGAAGGTCTAAACAGTTCAACTGAGAGTTCAATTGACCCAACCACACGGCTTAGTAAGAACCTTAGTAATTCTTCCGATATAGCAAGGTCTAATATATCAGAGATACAGTATTTAAGAAATCAATTAGTACAAAATACAAACGTCGGAAATATGCTGAAAAGCAGCATTCAAAAAGCTGACGCTATAAACACAAAAGCTTTAGGTGCGGGTACAACACTCCAAAAGATTATCAATCAAAATAGTAAAGCTATAAACGAAAGTTCGGTAGGTTACCTGAGATCAGCAGAAGCTTTTGTTAATAACTTTTCCGCAGGTATTAGAAAAACTCAAGGAGGGACTCTAAGACTAACTGAACAGCTTATCCTTACAGGACAGAGCCAAGAAAATTTTAGAGAAGTGAGTAATGACCTGTTGAGTCAATCAGGTAAGAATTACGATGCGCTAAGTAAGCTTAACGATGCTGTTTTAGAAACTGCTGAGAAGTATGCACTTTCAACAGACAAGTTGTTAGAGGGAGTAAGCAGAGTAATGAAGGAAGCGAATAACTTCTCGGTATTCGGACCTGAAGTAGCTGCTAAAATTGGCACAGAGTCTGCCAAGGTTCTCGGTCAGTTTAAAGGTTTAAATGAGGGGCAGCTTACAAAGTTCTTCCAGCTTTTGAAGCCGGGACTAGAAGGTCGTGCAACAAGAGAGTTATTCGACCTACAGCCACTTCAAAATGATATTGCTCGTGGAAATGTATCTTCTGAAAATATCATTTCAAACATAGATAAAGTTTCTACTAAAATTACACAATTGATCGACCAAGCAGGGGGCGATGCTGATGTAGCAGTAGAGATGCTGAAAGCCTATGGAATTAGTAATGAAATGGCCACGGCAATGATAGGTATGGGAAGGACCGTTCAGGCTTCGAAACTAGAAGCATCAAATGATGCTTCTAAACTTAGGTCCACTCAGGAAGAGCAAAAGAACACCATAAAGAATCAGACAGAGTTAGCTAACAAGTATTATGAATCTATTGCACCTAAGACTTTAGATGCTACCGTCGCGTTGCTTCAGCCTGCACTCCTAACAGCACAGGCAGTTAATGTGTTAGCGACAGCAGGACAGGGTGCTGGGTCTGTAACAAATATGATAGGAGATTTATTTGGAGGCGGTAAGGGTAAAGTAGGGAAATTAGCTAGAGGTTCGGGAGTTCTAACGCCTAAAGGAGCCATGGGTAGAGGAGGAATGATGAATGTTGGTAGAATTGATTTTAATAATCAAACCAAGTCATTTACAGGCTCTATAAAAAATCTAACAAACACTGTTAAAAATGCATTTTCTCCAAGCAAGCTGAAAGATGTTTTTTCTGGTTTATCAAAAAATCCAATAGCTTCTATAGGAATAGGAACTGCCATGCAGGCAGGAGCGGGTCTCATACCTCAAGGGGAAGATAATAAGGTAGGACAGGCAGCAGCGGGTGCTCTAGAGAATGCTGGTGCATTTGCCGAGTATGCGGGTATGGCTCAGATGCTAGGGATGGCAGGTAAACTAACTCCTCAAGGGATGGTATTAGCGGGAGCTACCGCATTAATTGACCCTCTTACGGAAGCTATGGGTGCTGAAAAAGGAGACAACCTGGATTCTACTGGTGATGTAGCTAAATTCGCGGCTGCGGGTGCTGCTATAGGCTCATTCATTCCTATACCTGGAGTCGGTACAGGAGTCGGAGCGTTAATTGGAGCCGGTGCAGGTTTAGTCAGTGAGTACTTAGATTGGGACGGTGAACGTGCGGTTCTCGAAGAGAAGACGGCTAAGGAGTTAGAGAAAACAAATGAAGAGTTAAGACAAGCAAAGGAAATTCAAAAACAAGCTACAATGAAGTCAGACTTTGCTCTTATGTCTATCGTTACTAGGGTACAATCCCAACAAACTGAATTTTTAAAGACGGCTAGTGCTGAACAGATTGCTGCTTTCCAAGAATTAACTACAGAATTCAAAGGTTTCCGTCAGGAAACCAATGTTAGAGAATCGGGTAAGAAATCGGAGGATATGAATAAATAATGACAAATGATTTAATTTATGAAGACACGCGAGGCCACCCAGAAAGATTTGTAGTTTACTCTAGAAAGCTACAGGAAAGATCTTTTCTTCTTTTTGAATACTACGGAGCCGATGGTGACAAAACTATAGCGCATTTACCCTTTCTTCAAAATATAAGTGTAAGTGAAAAAGGAAAGGCAAACCTAGCATCTTACAATTTATTAGGCAGAGCAGGGCAGCTTTTTGCATATGGAGGAGCAGACTCTAGGAAACTTGATTTAGAGTTTCATATTAACTTATTGCATTTACTACATCTTCAAGAAACAGAAGGACTTACCGATAGACTTTTTAGGACACTTAAAAGCACTGACAAAGAGACAGATAAGAAAAGATTTTTTGATCCAGGTGCTGGAGGACCTATATCTCCTTTTGGATATGGGGCTTCTCTAACTACACAGTTCCTTAATTTATTTGGAGAAAATAAAACGGAACTAGTGAGTAGAGCAAGATCCGCAGAGGCACACTCTGGTAGAGAAATAAGAGTATATGGAACTTCCAAATCAACTCAAAAAGCTATAGACATTTCGATGTATTGGCTCAATTTAGTACGGTCAAGCATTCTTAATAATTCTAAAAATACTGTGTATGGGCCTCCAATTGTTAGATTAAACCATGGACCCATGTATATGAATTCTCCTTGCTTAGTTGAGGACTATAAAATTTCTGTTGATAAAGAATCAAACTACGACGTAGAGACATTGTTTCCATATAACATAAAAGTTAGTATGAGCTTAATTGAATCAAGAAACGGTGACTTTGGTGATTATAAATATGGGAAACATATACTAGGAGATAACCTTACAGGATGGGAATCAGTTCTTGAGAGTAACGTTCTTGATTCGATGAACTATAATTTTGAAGACTATAGTGAATTCAAAGGAATAGATAGACCTTTGACTCTTTCAGATGCTCAGAGAAGAAATGGAGTTAACTAATGGCATACAGAAACCATCTTAATCTAGGGAGTTATTCAGTAAAGCACAAGGATGGTGAAGCGGTTACAAATTTACACTCTTTTGAGTTTGAAAACTTCATTAAAAGTATTGATCAAAATACTTTCACTGTGGGTAGTATCCCAGCAGGCTACGAGCATCGTGCCGATAAAATATCAAATCTTTTTTATGGAACTCCTTACTTGGACTGGTTGATTTGCTGGTCTAATAATATTAGCGACCCGTTTCAACAATTAAATGTGGGTGATAGGATTAAAATAGTTAATTTATGATTTCCTCTAATGTAATTATAACAAAAGATTTCCAAACAATGGAAAAACTATTCTTTGGAGGTAACGAAGGTAGTCCTAGAAAATCCTTAAGTGATTCCTTAGAAGAACTTAGAGCTAATAAAAAATCAATTGTTAGTGCTCCTGGGTTTAATAATCATCTTATAGAATTAGATTTTAATATACCTAATAAAGATGTATCTAGAAGTTATGTTAATATTAAGTTTATAGAGTCTAGAGAACTACTTGAATTTTTCTTATTAGACGCTAGTCCACTACAGACTCAACTTGATAATATCTATAATCTATTTCACAATGCGAATATTGCTCCTGAAGAAAGTTTAGGTAGATTAAATAAGTATTACATAGCTTTTGGTGCTGGGGATAACCTAAACGAATGGGCTGGTCCGTTTGTCTGTTCATTGGGAAGAGGAAACGTAGAGCTAGAAAATAATGTAAAACTTATTAATTTAGGATTTGTATTGACAGACCAAAGCTCTGTTAAGAGTTACACAAAAAAGTTATACGGTAATCTAGGGTTTGGGGATGATAAACTCAATAATGGAATTCCTAAAGATTCTGTATTAAAGTATCAAGCGTTAGAGAGTCTACCTAATGGTCTAGATCGTCTTAAAGGTCCAACTGTGCTACAAGCGGACCTAACTGTAAAAAGAGTAGCTCAGAAACCCCTATCTTGGAATCCTTATATCAGAAGATTATTGCAAAAATATCTTGGTAAAGTGTATGGAGGATTTTCTAACGACTTAGCTAATAGAGTTATGGTATTTCTGACAGAAGATTTTGATGAGATATTTAATAAAGATTTAGAAAAGTGCGATTCAGAAAAAACAAAAGACATACCTAGAAATTATCAATCTAAGTTAAAGGAGTTCTCTATAAATTTAAGAACTGTACCACCTAGAGAAAATGAACAACGGGAAGAGACAGCTTCTAGAAATAGAGAAATAATTGCGAACCGTGTCTACTCTACTTATCACGAACACCAAGGACTTCCCGAAGCTGCCCAAAAGTTAGAAGAAGAATTTTATAAAAAAATTAGAGATCCTAAAAACTTCTTATTAAAAGAATCAGTTTTAGAAATGAAGTGTGAGATATCTGCTGCTCCAAAAGATGGACCAGATAATTCTGAATTAGTTCTAGAACCTGTATGGAAATTTATAGGAGGCTTAAGAAAGTATACAGAAACTTCAAAGAAGTATGTCCTTCTAGAAGTGAGTGATGCTGAGATACTTAAGTTACTAGATGATTCTCTTATAAGACGTAATCGAGTAGCACTCCCTGGTGGAGGCCCAAGAACTCCTCGAATAGTATTTGGCGATCTTCAAGTTATAAAAAATATAATATTCTTAGCAGATAAAGGAGAAACGTCTTTAGGGACTTATGGAAAATTATTCACGTCACCAGAACTGGACAAGGCAGACTGGGAAGGATACCGAGATGACTTTAAAAGTACTATATTATCTAGAGAAGTAATTCAAAACTCATCTTTCAAAGAAAAAATAGACTTTGGTCCTTTTACTCCTGAATATTCTGCTATAAAAGATGTTAAAGATATCATTTTTCTTCACGGAGTTAAGAACAGTAATGTGCAGTCTATCTCCTTTAGTAAGGATAATGTGCAAGCGGAACTCATAAACTACTCAATGAGAGCAAGGCTCAGAGGCCCCTGGTTGAACACTTTCAATAAGAAAGTTGTTAAGAACGATGATTATAATGTTAAAACTTTAATTGAGTATCTAAAAGGTAAGATAAAGTTTACAGACAATTCAACTTTAAATTCATTAAAACTAATAAAGTTTTTAAGTAATTTAACAGAAACAGAGTCTGCTGCTCTTGCTACGGCAGAGGGAGCTTCTTATTCAAAACTTATTTCTACAGGTAGGGAGAAGGGTAACTTAGATGACTATGTTTCTTTAATTATTGGATACTTAGAATTGTATGAAAAATACTCAAAAGATAGCAGTCCAACTCTTGAAGTAGATTACACTAATGATAACAATACAGACAACCCTAGAATTACTCAAACATACGCTGATCTTTTTGAGAGAATGTCTAGTCTTGTTAATAGTGTTAGAATTAAGACAGTTCCATTCTTCAATCAAAAGTTTTATTTTGATAAAACTTGCTTCTTATTCAGTATGTACAATCCTATTGTCAGGAGTGTTAATGATACTGACTTCGATAATCCCTCAACTTTTTTAAGTGGTCACTATAAGATTGTAGGCTCTAGGCACTTCATGAACTCGTCTGAAGCCTTCTCAGAGTTTGATTTAGTTAGAACGGATCCTGAAGAACAAGATGTTAGGAGTGATACCAGACAATCAGTTAAGCAGAAATCTCCGGTTGAAGAGAAACCTAATACCACCACTTCTGCACCAATCACACCTAATCCTAATGGAGAGAGATTCCCAGGATATCCATCTACGGGGCCAACCAAGGATATAAATATAGAAAGAAGAAAACAAATATCAAATACAAAAAAATCTACAGACTCAACTACTGATTTTTCTACCACATCAGTTAGTTATTCTCTAATAGGAGGATTTCAAGTAGAGACTCCCCCAGCTATGACTCCTGAAAGAGAAACCCAAATTATTGTCTTATTTGCTAAAGAGAGAAGAAAATACTATGAGCTTGCAAAAAAGGCTAAGAACTCTAAGTTAAAGAAAACTTTTTTAAAACGATGGAGATATTTTAAAGATTTAGGCGACCGGGTTCGTAGAGCAAAATCTAATAACAACGGTGTAATACCGACCTATGATAAGGATAGCAAACCTACGTTGTAATCATGTTAAAAGTAAAAAAAGCAATAGTGTCATCGTTAGTATCGCCCAATCAGGATGGTTCTTTTTGGGCTAAAGTAGATGGTTTAAACGTTCGTGTTGCCTACACTTCCCCTAGTTACAACTCAAATCAAGGAGGCATTTTTGCATCTCCCATGATTGACCAAGAAATTTTAGTCTTTGAAGATCTTAATCCTAAAGATAACAAGCCGGATTATTTCTATGTAGGTTCAATTGTTGACGACGCTCCTTTGCCTAAAGATGAGAAAATTCCAGAGTTCAAAGGAGTGAGAGTTGCGGGGGACGGGTCTGCCTACAATAAGGATAATGAGCCAGTTAAGATGGCATTACAGAACTCTGATGGACAAGGAATATCCACCATTAGTGATTTAAGTAATGAGAAAAGAATTAACCACGTATCCTTAGATGCTGAAACTGGAGCTTACTTAACTACTGGAGAACAAGGCTGTCAAGTAGTTAACGAACATCTAGACGGTATTGTCGTGCAGGGTGAACCTAATGGACTGTTCCCTGGTAGGAGTATAACCATGGCTACGGACGGCCCGCAGTTTCAAGAATCAAACGCTTCCTTAAATATGACTGTAGGGCAGGCGGGAGACGATATTAACATCTGCAATCTTGCTAATACACCTGATTTAGGAGGAGGGGGTGTAACCGCAGGTAATGTTAGAATTCATAGCAAAAATAAAGACATTATTCTAAGAACAGGTGCTCCAGGTGCAGTCTCTAATGAGAACGCTACTAGAAACATTAACATTATTACACCTAAAGCTCAGATACAAATCAACGGGCAGACAGGAGATATTTCTATACAGAGTAATGAGGGTAACGTGAACGTTCAAGGTAGCACGGGTATTAATATGACTGCTCCTAATATTACTTTGAATGGTGATACTGTTATAAATGGAAATCTTACCGCTACTACGGGTGCTGCATCTATGTCTGTGGGTGCTGGAGGGATGTCTGTTGACGGTGGCTCTGCGAGCTTCAGAAGCGGAGCCTTCTCTGTCAATGCAGGAACAGTCAGTATCGTGGGAGCAACACCTCCTGCGATATCTCATCCGGCGGCAGCAACTCCTCCAAGCCCGGTACCATATACTCTAAATACTGTAATTCCTCCAACTCCTACGGCTCCTTCTCAACCAGTACCTATTCAAATAGAGCCTAACAGTTATGGCGACGCTCCAGACCCACCAAACTAAATAGAAACTAGACATGCCAAGTTTTGACGCAAACTCATTTTTAAGTAGACAATCAGCTAACCCTAATTCAACAGTAACGAATTTGGGTTTAGCTTTCGGTGTCCCTGAATGTTTATTTGAGCTTACTGCTGACTTAGCTAGGCTCATACCTAGCGATGTTCTAATTCCTCTACGTATGTCTATGGAGGAGGCTCAAAGAAAGACTGACGCAGTTATCAATAAAATTGCTAGGTGGATAAAGATAAATCTTGGGATATCTATATTCCCAGATAGAAATGGAAACTTTGGTTTCTTTAGTAATATAAGTAAGTTTGGTCTTGAGTTGAGTAGTAATGATTTTCTTTCCTCTGTCGGTGCATTGATGGGGGTTATAAACTCTGTAGGTAACGCGGCAGGCCAAATTTGGAGAAACTATCAAAACACTTTAGATCAGATTGAGAGAATTAAAGATTGTTTCGAACAATTAGAAGATTTCTTAGGGAATGCTGGCGGTGAAGGTAGTGCGCGAAGGGATCTAACTAATCCTGAAGTCTATCAAAATGCAATTCAAGGTGAAAATGCCTTTGCTCAAGAACAACTTAGGATAGCTCAAGAGTATCAAGCTAAGACAGTTAGAGTATTAATGGCTATTGATGAAGTGTTAGCTGAAAGAGAGTTAGATCCTGATCTTGAGCCAGAACTCCTTACGTCAGAACCTGAACCTTCTGAGAGTGTCTTTAGGCTTCAAGCAGGACCCCCAGAAGCTACGAACGGTAGGTTCATACTATCAGTAGATGGATTGTATTACGATAGCTCAGAGGGTCTCTCACCAGCCCTCCTAGAGTTGGCTAACAGAAAAGACGACATTGAAAGAGAAAAATATTGGAAGCTGGATTTCGATCCTAGCTTGGGAGGTAGAGGTGAAGAGGTAAATTCAGATAATCTGAAGTATTATTTCAATAGTTTACTAGACCCAGAGAAGATTGATAATTCAAAAGGAATGCAGAAGTTTTACAATGTTGATGAAGTCCTTCAAAACATTCAAGGTCAAAAGAACCGTAAAGTTTTTGATGTCTCTTCTGAGATTGCAGAGATGGAGAATAATGGTGATGCTCAGATATTAATAGACAATATGCGTCAAACTTTAATGTCTGAAACTGCTTTCTTTAATATAAAGGAAAACAAGAGAAAGAAGCAGATCGAACTTGCTGTTAAGATTCCTGTCATCTATGGCTCTGGACCTGTCTACGCCCCAGGAGAAATTCCTGTTAATGATTTCTCTTACATGGAGGGCTCTAACTTTTTATTAGACTTAAAGGAACAACGTAAACTTATCATCACTCAAGACGATGTTGAAGGTGTAGTACTTCCTTTAGAGGTTAAGTATACTCAGAAGATTGAGTCCGTGGACCCTGTGGTCGTTGATCACTTACTACTCGCAGGGTTATCTAAGGGTGCGATTATTGATCATGATGCCCCCTCATCTACAGCCCCTTTAATCTCTATCACGGAGACAGTTGTGGAAGATAAACTCATTGCTCTTTATAACTTACTTTCCGTGAAAGAAAATTCTCCTAGAGATGATAAGTTTGGTTTGTTTAACAGTTCCGAAAAAGGTGTAGCTTACAATGCTAAGATTGTAGGGGAAGCATCTTCGTTATTCAGTAACGGATTAGGGACAGCGTTTTTAAATGGTGTGGATAGTAAATCCTACATTAGACTTCCTGAGTTGAGCGAATTTCAGGATATGCTATACTCTGAGAAAGGTTCAACTTTCGAAGCATGGATACAAGCTTCAGGGTTAACTACTAATGCTTCATACGATAAGAGTGATGCTAGCGGCTTATACAGACTTATACTTGCAAATGAAAATACTGGGCTAGCTGAAGGTGTATCTTCCCAGACTAACATTGAAGAATTATCTTTAGATGAAGGCACGGGTGTGGTTCGAGGCATGGTTATGGGGTTTACTAGAGACCGAAGATTTACAAGTGATGTCGCTGCTAGTAATTTGGATGCGGATAATCCGGCAGCAGATGCCATATTCTTAATAGCACCAACTCAATCATACGATAGTAGCACAGCAGGCTTCCTTAATCAAGAACCTTGTAATGCGGACAACACTAGGTGGCATGGATTAAAAATCCCAGTTACGTCATTCTCTGCTTGTGAGTCAAAGTTTTGCCATTTAGTCGTAACCTTTAATCCGATAAATGATGAAATTAGTGTCTACTTAGATTCCGAACTTCTTGCTACTTCGGGTTACTACGATACTTTTGGAACTGCTGCTTATAAGGCTCCAAGTATCCCATCCATAGCCCTATCTAGTTCTTTTGAATATCCATTAGGAGATGGACCACAGAGAGACAAGTTCTTTACTCCTTGGGTCTTAGGAGGAGGCTACACAGACGGAGCTACCAATGGATTCATGGGAACCTCTAATGGAGGTGAAACTAGTGCCTTCCAAGGGAAAGTTGGAGGTCTTAAATTTTACTCTAAGCCACTATTAGATTCTGAAGTGCTAAGGAATTACAACGCTAACAAGAACTTCTTTAACTACGTTAAACTACTATGACATTCTCTGACGAAAAGACGATATTCGGTAAGCAAGTTCCTCCTCCTATATTAAAGGGGATTGACATTAAAGACCCTATGTTAATTGGCATGTCTTATCCCCTTCAAAAAAATCCTGAAAGAGGGTATTTTTCTAGATCTGTAAATGCAAAGTTAGTTAACTCTGGCATTAGAGATGCTATTAAAACTGTAAAAGGAGAAAGATTCATGCTCCCAGATTACGGTTGTAATCTAAGAAATTTCCTATTCGAGCCTCTAGACGAAGGAACTTTCTTAGCAATAAGAGACAACATAACCACAACTATCCGTAAATACTTAAAGAAAGTAACTATAGGTAAACTACAAGTCACTAGGGAAGGTGAGACTGGTATTAATGTTTTCTTATACTGTGGTTACGATAACGCTCTAATACCTTACTTTAGAGTTGGAGTGAGAGTCTAATGGTTTCTTTTTCAGGTACAGTTCAATCCGATTTTTTAAAGTATCTACCCACAGAGTTAGATAATAAGACAAAGCTTATAGACTTTGCTGCTTCTGATTTCAATAGCTATCGAGAAGCTCTTATAAATTATGTAAAAGCTACGTTCCCTCTAGATTATAACAACTTTGAATCCTCAGATTTTGGAGTCTTGCTAATCGAACTTATGGCGGCTGTCGGTCACATTCAATCTAACAAAGCTGACTATCTTGCCAATGAAAACTATATCGCTACAGCCAGGAGTCGAGATAGTGTAAAGAGATTACTAGAACTTGTGGGCGTAAGAATGAAGGGTCCAATTTCCGCAGCAGCTAATGCTCAAATAGAAGCCCCTATTTCTGATACCGACGTTATTTCTTCTATGACTATACCTGCTGCCTCTCGATCTTTTACTATCAACTCACCTGAGGATGAGGGGGCACTTACCTACACGCTTTATAAATTAAATAATGATGGAAGTATTGAAGATTTAGGAGATGACACAGCTAGCCTAACCGTAGATGTTTACACCGATGGCGGCGCGGCTATTGCCTCTAGCTTAGTTATACAAGAGGGAGCGTTAGTAAAGGAAACTGGTGAATTTAGAAGTGCAGATAGGGTGAAAGAGGTTACGTTGGGCGAAGCTCCTTATGTTGAAGGGAGTGTGCAAGTATACATTAATGGCTCATTAGAAACTCAAGGAACCTATAAAGAAGAAGATAATATCTACTTTGCTTCTGGCGAGACTGATAAGATTTTCCAAGTAACTACAGATGAAAACTTTAGGGCTTCCTTATTATTTGGTGATGATAGTATTGGAAAATCCCCCGCAGTCGGAGACAGCTATACAATTATTTACCGTGTCGGAGGAGGCGAGCGGGGTAATGTAGCAAATAGTTTCATTAACGTGCCTACTGAAGTAGTTTTAAATACAGATGAAAATAGATCTGTAATAACCCAAGGAACTTTGGAGAACACTAGTATAGCCACTGGAGGTAGGAATGCTGAAACAATAGAAAGTGCTAAACGATATGGTCCTTTATTCTTCCGCAGCCAGGATAGACTGGTGACGTTAGAGGATTACAAGGGACATGCTAACAGGTTTGCATCTAACTATGGGTCTACAGGTAAAGCTGCTGCTGTTGTACGCAGAGCCTATTCATCAGCAAACATGATTGATTTATTTGTTTTGGAAAAAGCATCTAACACCCAGTTAAGGAGAGCTACTCAAGAATACAAGAAACAGCTTCTGGAATCTGTCCAACCTAAAAAGATGCTTACAGACGAGGTTGTTGTTGTTGACGGACTAATAAGAACTATGGATCTTTTCTTAGTTCTAACTTTAGATTCTAATTTCAAGACTGGTCAAAATGACATTATCCAATCTGCAAGACAACTCACTCAGCAATATTTTAATATTGATAATACAGACTTTGGTGAGCCTTTTGTTCCTCAAGATCTTATTCGATACATATTAGATAATGAACCTAATATTAGATACGCCCGTGTCGATAATGTGGAGTCCCCCATATCTGTTGGGTTTAATGAAATCATTCAACTCAATAACTTAAATATAAATGTATCCTTTGTATAATGTCTGGAAAGAGCTACTTACGTAATAAAAACTATCACAAGTATAACTATTTTGATGCTTTCAAGTATATTATACCAGGGTATATGTATGAAGACGATATAGATCATACTCCAAAGAGTGATGATCTTGTAGACGTAATTATAAATTCTAACATAGACTTGGCTAACAATATTTCTAGTGTAATTTATGTTAGCTCTATTGATGGGACAGAGTCTGAAAACTTAGACAATATCTCCGGTATAACACCCTTCTTTGTTAAGCAAAACAAAATATCGGATATAACCAGTCAAGAGTTTAGTAACAATATTTTGGATCCTATGGGTACTAGCTTCAGGGACTTTGAGACTGTAGAAGCTTTTAGTAGTTATGTTGTTAGTACATTACTTCCCGCTATAAATCTTAATAGTCCAGTAGATTTCAGTTCGACTGATCCGTCAAACAGTCATAATTATCTTATAAATAATTTATCTTGGGTATACTTACTCAACACTACCGGGACTTCTTATGATCCTTCTAATTATGCTGCTGATCTGATCGTTAACAAGTTTTACAAAGGAGAACCCTTAACTACAGCAGACGGGATTAAAGGTTTGATGGAACATGTATGGAGAAACGATTTAGGAGACTACTATCCCTCTGCATACTTCTCTAGTGGCACATCCTCAGATACGAGTGGGACTCAGCAATTAGATAAACTAAAAACTTGGATAGATGTTATTTACTCTCCTTTATTTTCTGATAATTCAGATTTCAGAGTTAGAGATAAGTTTGATACTTTTATAGATAATTCAATTAAAACTTCTAGAAAAATAGAAGATGGACCTTTTGCTAGGTTCTTAAAGTCTTTATCTTTCTTAGCTTATGATATTGATAATTTAACTGAACGCCTATCAACGAATTATGATATAGAGGACTGTCCAGATGAGTACCTACCATTATTAGCTAAGTTAATTGGGTGGGATTTGTTTGGGACAGATGCGGGTCGGTGGAGGCTCCAGCTTAGGAATGCTGTTCAGATTTATAAAGCCGTAGGTACAAAGAAATCTATTCAATTTGCTTTGAATACAATTTTCCCTAAGGATCAATTCCCAATCCAATCTAGTATTGTAGAGCTTTGGGAGTCCTACGTTCCTTACTTAATTTATTATTCTCTCGCGACTGAGTCTACTTATTTTGAAGACTTTACAACCTGGACTCCTACATTGGCTACGAAGATGGGGGTCAAAGGATACTCTACATCCAACATGGATGAGAATTTAAAGAGAGCTACCGATAGAATTATTTATGAGACATACTTAGAGTTTTCTGGAAGTTTCAGAATCCCAAACATCGAGAACGGATTCCATTACAGAGACGAGATACATGACATTCCTCCGTTTGAGGAGTATCCTTACTATGTTAATGTAGAGCTTAATAAGAAGATGATTGACTTCATTGCTGATAGATTAGTTTGCTTTGGAGTTCGAAATGAGTTTGCTATAGATGTTAGCGGGTATATGACTGAGTATGGGTTAGACTCTAACGATGAGCCAAGAGACGGTTCATGGTTATTATTTACATCAGGGTATAACCAAGCTCCAAACTTTTCTAGCATAATTTCTGAGTCTAATAGTAAGCATGTTGATTATCTTCCCATGTGGTCCGGTAAATCTTCTCACTTCAAGCTTGCTGTGAATGCTAGTTCTTACGACTTTACACGTCAAGGGTTGATAACACCAGACACGGGAGATGCAATAGAAGTCGCAGCCCAAATGACTCGTAAGTTTTCTCCAGCCCACTCTATTCCTTTAATATCATTACAACTTTCGGACGAGGATATTGTTCCTTTAGATGATCCTTATAATCTCCCTTTAATTATGTTCAATTTTGTGGAGTCGAATGTAGTGGCGAACAATAATCATTGGGTGTCTGGATTAAACATTAACTCATATAAGCGTGGTATTAATACAGGAGGAGATACCCTTACCAGGGACGAGACGGAAACTAATGTGTCTCCTAGGTTAACAGGGGCTACCTACCTGGATGATATACCTAGACGTTCTGGTAGAAGACGGACTTATCAAAACGTTATGCCTTTTAACGGATACTACGACCGAACAGGCTTCAATATGCCCACTCCGTTCGAGAACGATGATAGTGTTAGTGGTCTTCCTTTAGGCTATATCCCTACTAAAGGTGTATACGTCCCAGTTAGTAGTCATGTAAATCTTCCTGACGTATGGGATCAATGCGAAGACTTAGATTCTAAAAATTCTTACAATAATTACGCAGTAAGTGACACCATGCCTGCTAGAGGTAAAGAGTTCTATCTCTCTAGTGTCTTTAACGATAGAGATCAGTTACCAGACATATATGCTACTATGCATCGTATTATGGAGAGAGATCATTTAGCCACATACAAAGACAACCATGGTCCACCTAGTATTGAGAGAGAGATAGAGGATCTTAAGAAACAACAGGCAACTCCAGAAGTAGTTGAATCCTTAGAAAACTTAATAGATCAGTTAAACTTATTACCAGAATGGATATGGATCGGTGGAGCTAATCAGTATAAGAACTTAAAAGTATCTGGGTATACGTTCCCTTCAACCGCTGATGATTACTATGATTTTGAGTTTGGTAGAGATCTTCAAAAGTTCTACAGAATTTACGTAGATGACTTTAACCAGCACCGTCTTACAGCTACACAGTTAACTCTTGACGGTCCTCACTTAATTTCTCATGCTTTTGGACCTTTACTATACAACCACGACTTCAATAAATTATTTGAAAGCAACCTAATTAATAACATTGTCACTAGCTCTATTACTGATGTAAAGGAATTGAAGTCGGGAATTGATCCCTTCACCACCGCATCGTCTTATGCTGCTACAGGAGCAGATGATATGTATATTGATCAGCCCGAACTTGTATTCTCTTCTCTTGTGAAGGGGGTCGAACTCATACATACGAGTGGCATCGAGGATGAAAGTTCTTTTTCTGTATTTAGAGTCACTAGTGATTCATTCAAAGAAGGTGATGATCTCTACATGTATGACCGAACCTTCATTATGACAAGGGGTGCCCAAGAAGCAACTCCTAGAATTAGGATGGATATCTCTAAATGGGATGCTGGTTCTGACTACCCTCTTAACACTAACTTTCTTTTGCCAGACTGTGAGTATTCTCTAGATCTTCAAGCTTTAGTTGGAGATAAAACTGGTAGGAATTTAGGAGGAAGATCATTAGGAGTATGGATACACACAAAGCCTGAAGACGGGAAGATGTGGACCTACAACTCGGATGGGCAATGGATTCAGCACTCGGCCCTTCCATCAAGATCAGACCTTATTCAAAAGTATTCTCACATATTTAACTACCCATCGTCAACTAAACCAATCAACCCTAACTCTAATGAGTTTAAATGTTTAGATTTTGTAGCACAAGAAATCCCTTCTCCTGTTACAAAATACAGAAAAGAAGATTTCATAAATTGCAATATTAGATTTAATACAAATAATCCTAAATTGTTGGAGACCTATGATTACAAGGTAAACGTAGGTAATCTTCATCGTATAAATCAAGAGTATGTGGTTGAGGTATTCCTAGTCCCAGATAATTTAAATGTTGAACAGTTTTTAGTCTTCGATAAGGTTGTTATGCAGAACCTTACACTAAAAAGAATGACAGAGAGATACATAGGCGGGACAAAGACTCATCCATTAAATCAATTTAAAGTTCAAAATTATAAAGCAAGTGAATCCCGTATAGATCTTTCTAGGAAAGAGTTGTTAGATATATTTAAATATTTCAACAAACTTACGAGAAATGATGCATCCAGAGACGCATCAATAACTTCGACTATAATGGGTACAGATGGAGGCTCCAGACTATCCTACAGGCACAAGTTGGATTGGTTTGCTCCAACTTTAATTTCAAATACCTTAGATGAGGTAACAATAGACGTATAATGTTTTTAGAAGGATTCGGAGAGATACTGGCTAACATACTCACTGTCAACCCTGAGTTGAGTGGTATATCGTCTGCTAGTTCTATACTTGATACGTCTAATTATACTTTCCATGCGGTGACATTGGGAAAGGATGCTGAAGGGTATAACTTTCATGCTCACTCTGTTAGCACTGTGACATATGAGGGGGAAGACGCTATCCAGTATAACAATGATTCAGTTATAGCCATTAACTATATCAACTCCGCTCCTTACGTTAGTTCTTATCATCCTAGCGGGACACACGCAGAGTTCTCTGCGACATATAACTCAGTCCCTCAATTTCCAGCACCTAATCATACTCGTCTGGAGATGAATTCTACAAAAACTACTAACGCATCAGCTTTTTCAGGGACCGCACCTGATCTAGGGCACTATCCTAATACATGGGTAGATTCTTCTCTTAGCAACGCTTGGACTATTTTAGGAGGTTTCTCTCCCCCATCATCAGCAGGTAAAGAGTATTTTATAACAAACTCAGAAGGTAGAACGCTAGCCTCAGGTGTTCTTAGTGGCATGTATAATCAGTATAATCTTGTTGATAAGAACGGTTATGTTAAGGTCAGTCAAGTTAGTGGATTAGATGCTACCTTAGGCACAACGCAAGGAGCAGAGTTATCAGGAGGTCCAGTCATCTATAGCTCTGTAAACTTTAACGCATCCTTGGCCTCTGTGGGTCTCGCAGTGGTGCCTCAACGGGGAGACGCAGTGACTCTAGCCATGTATGGTGGCGTGAATCATATTGGCGTATATTGCCTCGATATACGTGCTATGCTTGCCTCAGGGATAAGTCCACCTTATTCTTGGGATGCTCTAAATAATAACAGTATCTATAAGTTGGTTTCAAAGGTAACCTTTTGGGACAACTTATTAGATCATGAAGATAATGGATCTAACTCGGGTCTTGAGTCTGGTTACAACAACTCCTTCTTAACAAATGATGGACCCACATTCACACTAAAGTTTAATTTCCTGTAAGATGTATAATTTCGTAGATCAAATTAATATGAAAGGCCACTTGACGATCCATAAGGTGTTGGACGGGCAAGAGGAGCTAGTGTATGACGAGGATAACGTGATCACTTCTGGCTTTGGTTGGTCAATGAGCCATCTCTATGCCCTAGCCGGTGCCGACAGTATCACTGACTTCCAGATTGATCGCTTTCAAATTGGTGTCAGCGGTAATAATGCAGCACAGGTCAGTTCCACTTTTGAACTATCAGGTCCCCTGAGTAGCACGCTTGAATATACAGGACCGCAAGACAGCAATCTGAACGCATTTACTGCTAAACAATACAAGAATGCTACGTCTCCTGATGCAATCTTTTCTAAAATTCCTTATACCAAAGTAACTAGAATTGACGACAGGTCGGTCAGATACACTATTTTTATTGATGAAGATTCTTGTAATAATATCTCTAGACCTGGGAGTGATGAGGCTGCATTAAATGAGATTGCTTTGTTCGTCAAGAATCCTACGGGAAATAAAATTGATGACACTTCTGTCATGGCTGCATATAGATACTTCAGTGATATTAGAAAAACAAACCAGTTTGGTCTGGTGTTTAGATGGACAATAACTTTCGGCTAATATGTTAAACCCAAGTGATGTTTATGTTTCTGGTGGCTCTAGCGAGCTTAGAGTTTGCTGGACTGATAAGGTTACCAAGTATGATGCTAGTTCGTTCTACAATTGGGAACAGGACAATTTACCTCTTCATGATTTAGATGAACGCACTCATCTTCTTTGGGAGAGATTAGGAGCACCTACATCGGCTATCACGGGTATGTCTTTTATTGTATCTGCTGGTGCGGATGAAGGTTGTTTCCCGTCTTACTTCGCTACCTTAAGCTCATGCATGGAAGCCCTTCCTGATGTTATCAACTATCCAATTCTAGTTGAAGTTGTTTCTTTCGGCGACCTTGGCTCATTAGAAATTCCTTCTAAGGTCTTTGGACCCAAAGGCTCTTTAGAGATTATCAATAGAAATTGTTCGTTTGGTGGGGGTATCGCCTTAAGTGGAGGTGATGCTTTTGCGGTTCAAGAATTTGACTCAACCTATACTGACTACAATATGGCATCTGCGGTTGTACCAACGGGAGATACGATTACCCAGATAGAGACCAATGGAAGTGCACCCTCATTATCCTTTGATATGTTTAGTTCTAAAACATTCAATGGTAGTGTTTACGCAGCTTCTTCAACTGATCGTTATGACGATGCTAGGTATGGGTCGGCAGGTAAGTATGTGTTTAGTAGGAGGGCAACTTCTAAAAACAATAGAATGACTGCTGCCTTAAGTAGCACCGTTCAACCCTGGGAGACTACCACAATTGAAGACACTAGTTCATTTAAGTTTCAAGCCTTCGATGCTCCTGCTGCTCGTAGAACGACTGAGATGGATACCTACGATGCTAGTACTTTGAATTACTTAACTAACAATGAGATCAAGTGGGGCACTGGAAATAGTGACGACTTCACAGACGGCGCAGCAGCTTTTGCATATGCGAATCACCTTACAAATATAAAAGTCCAAAACTGTAATGGTCCGATTTACATTAGAAACTTCACAGTTGATGCCCAACACGCTAGAGATAATGGTATAGAAATTTTAAACTCAGATGTATTCTTAGAGAGATGTTCTGTTTCTAGATCAAACAAAGCTGGCTTATACGCCGATAACTCCAATGTCGTTCTACTTAGAGGCTTTGTCGCATATAGAAACTATGAATTAATTAACTCAGTTAGAACGGGTATTCCCTTCGCTGATAAAAGAATTAACTACAAGTCTCAAGAATCCTATGGTGCGGGCATCTACGCTTTAAATTCTACTATTAATGTAAGTTCTACGTTCCAACGAGATATTGATAAGTCTACTGAAGCCTCTAGCCTTGTTTATGATAGTTACACTGGGAGTATTCCATCTCCCTCAGTAGAGGCTCTATTCTGTCTCTCTAGGAATGACATCGGTTTACATGCTATCAACTCACATATTACTGGTGGAAGGACAGAGTTAGACGGAAGCTCGACTCCTAGATTCCTTGATGCCATGCAGCTTTTCATGGAGTTAAACACAGAGGCTGGTATCAAACTGGAGCAGAGTAAGTTTGATAACAAGGGTAGGGTCCTTCTTTATGGTAACTACAGAGGTATAGATTCTTCTGATTCTAAGATTGAGACTGATTGCCTAAAATGCTCAGACAATCAAGCGGAAGCTCTTCTTCTTAACAACTCTACGTTTGTGTATGGTAAGGAACCTTACGACCTTTACACTTATGGCACTACAAACCAATACAGGTTTGATCAGGTTACCTTAGTAGACAATGGTATGCACTTAAAGGCTAATAACTCTATTGTCACTGCCGGGATGGCTAGTTCTGTTCCTTCCATATTCAGTCAGTTCTTTACCTCAGGTGCGTTCGGAGTAACTAATCCTCTAGCTACTGACACGACACTTAATAATTTACTGCCTTCTGTTGATGTTTCTAGAAACTCTGACGTAGAGCTTGTTCACTTTGTTGGAAATAGAAGGTCTGATGTTAGTGACTTCTTAGGCACTAAGAGGCCCGTGTATGGAAGTATAGTTAAAGTTGATAAGAATTCGTCTGTTGTCATGAGGGGTTCCCATAAGTTTGCAAACATCTTGGCAGGGCCTACGGGAAGAGAACGTCATATTCATCACGCAGGCGTCTTCTGTAACGATAATTCAACGGTATCTTTCCAGGGTCCTACGGTTATAGGCTCTTTGGGTGTTGACGTGCTTACAGACAATAACTCTAAGATGGAGTTTGTCCCTCACAGGGATAACGATGGGGAGTTGTTAGTTGATACTTATGATTTGAGTAATCCACTCAATCACACGACTGTAGAGTTACATTCTACACGAGCTTGTCTTGTTTCTAAAGGTAACTCTGAAATCGTTATGCAAGACCTTGGGGATTACGAAACTCGATATGAAGCAGGGGTTCATGGTTCTGATCTAGTTTCTTCCCTTACTTATGATTACCTTCAAGATGTTGATGGAAAGGATAGAGACGCAGATTACAGAATTAATGTGAGTGCCGGTTACATGCAATTCTACCCCAACGCTTACATTAATGATCTTGCGATCACGAACTTAACGAATGGTACAGACTTAGCTAGAACATCACCTGCATACTTTTCTAAAGATAATTTTACAAATACCGCAGGGTCTGCTATCCCAGGAAAAGAGAATTACTATCTTCAACTTTTAAGAGATGGACAGACTGCATCAGATATTGACGAGATTTCCACAGGAGGGATGTGTTTACGTGCCTTAGAGGGAAGTAAAGTTAACGTGACAAACGTTCACTTCCCGGCAGGATGGCATAATGCCTCGGGACTTGTATATGATCTCAGTGGTGATATTCCTAACTGTAGTAGATTGTTTATGTGGAACATTGCTGACGATTCTATACTTCATGCGAACTATGTTTCTGTAAGTGGTCTTCACCCTCTCGACGCTGGATACTATGGTCCTTCCGGTGACTGGGGAGTTGCACAAGCTCTTGCGAACACTCCTGACACGGGTTCAATATCCGTCTTGGATTATTATGGGCCTTCTCCTCAATTGTCTGCAACCTTTGGAACTGATGTTCATGAAAACATTGGACCATTTAGATTGTTCTTTTCAACAGATCCGGTAGCCAACTGGTTGATGCCAAGTAGCCAAGACCTGAGTGGCTATATCCCTCAGTTATTCTCTCAGGGTTACCAACCCTCAGCGAATGCTATTGCTGCCAATTCCACCGAGTTTAATGCAAGCTCTGAACATTTCTCCTTACTCAGATACGAAGATCAAATAAATGAATCAGGTGACATTGTTCCATCGGGCTATTATTATGCATCAGAAATGGTTTACAATCCTTACACTATAAAGGCTGTTTTAGATGAGTCGGCTGCTAACCTATTTGCAAATGCTAAACATAACAGCGTAGGTAAATCTAACCTTGCAAAAGTTGTGAGTATATATTATCCATATGTTGATTATCCTATTGGTGGGGACTCTTACAGTGAACTAGATGTTGGTTCTACTAGAGGTTTAGCATCTGTCAATAACTTTGATTTGGAGAAGAGTAACTAATGACAAGCGAAATAGTTTATTACAATTCTAACTACAATTACATTAGCCCGGTTCGTCACTTCAAGGCTAACGATCCTTATTATTACGAAGTTGATAACATTCCGATTAAGCAATTAGAGGAAAGTAAAAGCTTTTTAAAAGATCAAGTTGATGGTTTGTTGAGAGATCGCTCCAAGGGAGTAACTATTGATAGGTCAGGTTTTACAGAGCTTCAACCTTTCGTAACAGGTAATGATCGAAAAGTTAGAGTGAAGGCTGGTAGATATACAGCAAGGGTCAATGATGCGTATAGTATAACTCCTCTTCAAAAAGTTATACAAGTATTAGGATTCTCTAATACTGTCGAATCTAATGGTCAGGTAGCTGATACAAACCAACATGTGGTGCAAACAATCAATGGTTCTGATGTTTCAGCAGCTTTAAATATTTTTCAAGAAGGAATCAATGGAGCCGCTCTTAATATGAACGGTCTTGCTGAGAGAACCTTCACTTATCCTATCCCTGATGAAGATGGTGTCGAGTATACTGCGGGTGTTCTGGCCGCGACATCTATCTCAGATTACATTACAAATAGAGCAGCGACAGGGTTTAGTCAAGTAGCCGAACCACTTCTTCCTAACTTTATTGGAAAGCTTTACTTAGATAATGTGGTCGCAGGAGTTAATGAGCAAACGTTGCAATACCTTAGAAATGTCTACACTCAAGGAGTCAACCCTGATGCGTCTCAATCTAATAGATTAGAATCTGATTTCATCAAAAGGTGGCGGGGAGTTATTAGGACATCCATTGTTGATGTTCCTGACGAGTTATCTGTCACAGTTCCAGACTTCAATATTGAAGATTTTTATTATCTTGACGAGAGTGGGAACAGACAATTACTTACAGCCACTCAAAGAATTGACTTAGTCTTTATATACTCTAAGGCTATTGACCAGAGTGAAACGACTATCTCCTCCCCAGAAGGAGGTGGTAACTTTACGACGATTACCAAACCTACTTTAGGTGTTCTTAAGGGAGCGGGTATAGGGGTCTCTAGAAATATTAACGGAACAGCTAATCCTAACGATGAAGTTACGTTAATGAATATAACTGGAAGTATAGACGGGGTGCCTCTTATGCTTGCACACCCTGGGGATGAGGCTGGTGAGAATACAGGCTTCGAATCTTCAACAGTAGGAACTATTAAGGGATCATTCCCTTCCCCAGATGATCTTCTAAACTTAGCACCCCTTCTTTCTGAAAACTTAGAAAATAACTCTATTGCGCTCGTCGGTCAATCTATTCTTCCGATTGCCTATATTAGAGTTAACAATGCGGGAAGCGTGGTTGATATCTTACAAGAAGAAGATGTTATTGATATTCGTCCATTCTTTAGAACAACTGAATTAGCTTACAATGAACGTGCTGGTATAGCCGCAGCAACTCCTCAAGTTTCTATTGCAAACCCTGTTGTTACTGAAGCTCACTTAGAGAAGGTTAGAAAAGAAGTTTATGGAGACCTTAAGGATAGGATTGATAATCTCCCAGGACCCGCACCAGCAGCCCCATCTAGAATTGTTGGAATTGGACAGGTATGCGGCGGTATGCGTTACGGTCCTGAGGGGGCTTTGCTGAGGCAAGCTGCTGGAAATATCATAGACACTCAAACTTGGAGTGAACTAGCTGACACTGCTGAAAACTTTTTTAATTACATGCCTGGGTCAATAGCCTTTAATCCGTCTTGGGATCCTGCTGATTGGGCTCTTGAAAAAGGGGACTATGGAGAAACTAGACCCGGAGACCATATTAATGTTTGCTGGCCTTTAGCGGTAGAATCTACAAATAATCAAAAATACTTCCTTCCTCCATATGCTGAACAAACTGGAATGAGTACCTATCCTACTCCTCTTGAGTTGAGAGGTGCATGGGAGTCTGCGTCTGAATCTAGCCCTAGCTTGCACAACTTTGGAGTTAAAGAAGTTGATGTCGAAGCCCACACTCAAATGGATCACTATCGAGGAGGCTTACACCAACGGCAAAATGTAGTTATCCATTATGTTAAAAAACTTATAAGAATAAACAGGCAGAATGTTCCGTGGATGGTAGACTATTCAGTCAACGCTAAACTTCTTAATTGTGTACCTTTATCAACAGGTAACGATGTTGGTAAAGGCCCTACAGGTAGAGCAGGTGGGGCATCCAACATATGGATCAATAAGACAAGAGACTACTTTATCATCAATGTTGCTTGGGTTTCCGATGATGCTATTAATCCAGGTAACTACGGTAACATGACTAACGCAGGAGCCTTCCCTTGGACATATCGAAACGATGCTAGAAAATACGCAGGATTCGCACTTCCTGAAATTCCGATTCCAACTCCAGGCACATTCCAACAATATGGTAGACAAGGTAGAATTAATCTAGGCGAGTCTGGTATAGGTCCTGGTGATGACGAGCAAGGGGATGTGTTCTTGGCGCAAGTCAATGCATCAGCACCCCCGTCAAGCGATACTGAGTTTAGTTATTTTAAGAATGTAACTCCTATCTTATACCCAACTGTGGAGTATGAAATTATCGGACACAACGCTACGATGACTCAACAATCTCCTAGAGTTAATCAGATGGCGGGAGGAGCAACACCAACTATTACCTTAGTATAATGAGTAACTTCGGTAGTTTGTTTGAGAACTGCGGTAAGTTCTATAAACCAGGGCTTAAACCTACCGGAGATCCTTTACCTCCAATTGGGTCTAATAATGATCCTCATACAGGGGGACCACCACCTGGAAGGCTGCCTCTCGTGGAGCCTATAATCCCCCCAGGTGAACAGTTATGGAAATGTGTAGAAATACAAAACATTCCTTGCCCTCCTAATTTTGAGCCAGGAATAAAAGAAACTGTAAGACAATGCCAGCCTTGCGTAGACTCTAATGGAAATCCATTAATCTCTACTATATCAAGTCCTGTTGGTTATCCAGAATGTAAGTTTTTTTCTAAATCAGAATGTGAGCCTCAGTGTTTAAATTCTCAATTTCCTTGTACACCTTTAGTAAGGTCTAGGTATAAGTGTGTAGAACAATCTGTCATGTGTCCACCGGGAACTCGTTCTGATAATCCTCTTGGACCTCAAATTCAATACACAAAAAGAACATGTTTGCCCTGTGTAGATAGTGAGCCAGATTTTATTTGTAAGTACAGAGATGCTGATTGTAGATCCAGCAATCTTATAGGAGCCGGGGGCACTGTCTCTCAAGATAGTTTTTGTATAGATGGTGCCATTTATCAATGTTACCCTGCTGATCCCCCAGGAGGAGGAGGAGGCGGTAGCACTGGTGCCGTTGGGCGACCGGGATTTAGATGCGTCACAGAAAAAATATATTGCCCTCCGGGCACTGCCAGGGAAGGTGCATTTATTGGTGTTAAATCCAGAAACTGTGAGCCTTGTTTTACAGCAGACCCTCCACCCGTAGGCCCATCTAAACAAGGATCATTCTCTCCTGCTGTTCCGAATCCAAATGGTTCTGGATTTATTAAGCCAGATATTTTATTTCCCTCAGAAAAAGTTGAATATGGGGATTGTAGACCTCCACGCGATCTTCAGCTTTGTCAGTCAACTTGTCCTCCAGCGGCAACAATCACAGGAGACAAAGTAGCTTTCTGTACTTCCGACCCTGTCCCACAAGTGCCTAGTTTAGAACCTCAGGTGCCGGGAAGAATTCAACCCGTTCCCACTACTGGTCTAACTATTCCCAGCCCTAGCTTCTCTATTGCGGCTACGCCCACGGAGTTACTCAATATACAAGAAAAAAATGCTAAGGTCATTGATGTAAATGACAAGTTAATAAAAGAAGATTTACCAGAATTATCTCGTCTTAAAACTCCCAAAAGCATTTACGATTCTAACTTAAATTTCTTTCAGGTTAAACCAGACACTAAGGTTAAATTAACTCCTAATCAGAAGTATGTTGGTGTTCTTAAGTCTCAAGTTGATGCTAGCGTTTCCAGAGCTATGTATCTAGCAAACTCCAATCTAACTTGGAGTGAAAGAGATCTTGCTAATCTAACAGATGAGAAGATTGAAGCAAGTCTAAGCGATGAACTTCTTACTGCATTCAAGATACTAAGATACCCTGGTGGTGAAGTTGTGGGTTATCGTAACTTCTTAGAAATGATAAGGAAGCACATCCTTATGGGTACCTTAGATAAGGTAGATCATCTGTTCTATATCAATACTGCGAAGAGCCAATTACAACAGAACTTTACTTTATTGGGAGATGCTAAGAACTCTGAGTATGCATCTAGATACAGCATTGATTATATTGTAAGCAATGGTCAGAAAATAGGTGGAAGCAAAGGTAGCGAATTTAAAGAAAGCCAAGGGGGTAGAGTTAGGTCACTAAATGAAGACTTAGGTATAACTTTTAATGTAGCTATGGAAGATGGATCAGTTCAGAAGGTTTATCTCCCTAATGAGGGTCTTCCTCTGAGTACTGTTGGTGCCGTTGCAGCAACGACCCCTGAAAGCGTAGGTAGTCCAGATCACTTAAACATTGGAGACGGAGGAGGATACTACATCTCCCTATCTTCTACGAGTGGAGAGATTCCGCTAACTACGGATAGTTTAGCTGGTAAGTCTTATTATCTTCCAGACTTTAAGAAAGCTAAGGTTTTAAGTTTAAATGGTAAGAGTTTACAGAGCACAATTATAGCAAGCTCGCTTAGTGATCAACACGAGTTTGTATCTGGCGATGCTGGAGCAAGTAGCTTTGAGCCCATGTATTTTGGTATTAATCTAGACTCTGTTTCTAGCACGTATACAGACGATCCATTCATAGAGAGCTATAAAGCTACCTATTCTAGGATAACAGATGAAGATCAAATTGAAAGGCACGTAAACAATAACGCTCTGTCTCTGTCTACGTATCGTATAGGCTACGACGATCCATTGTATCGCTACATCTTAGACACTTCTTCCTTTACGCTTGAACAGCAAGACTTTACAACGTATGGATTTAAAGATGCTCTGTCTTCAATAAACTTTAACTTTGTTAAAAATATACCATTCGCAGTTGTCATAGTCCCAGCAGCAGGATCCAAGTTTAACCCATTAAATGTTCAGTCTACTCTGATTAATTACAAGGAAAGTAAGTTGGTTAGATCTTTAAATTTCAAGCCTAGCATGAGTGATGTTATTGATGATACTCACTCTAAAGATCTTAAAAGATATAATCTTTATAACGAAGATGGGTCTACACGAATAGGTCTGGTAGAGAAAGGGAACGTTCATTCCGTTGGGTATAAATACAACTCCGAAGACTATGTTAATACACTCTATGACGGAGTGAAATATACCTCTAGCATAGACGCTGTATCTTCTTTTGGTATAGCCTATTTGATGACTGAGGTGCTAGATTTTATAGCTAACAATACAGAATCTACCACTTTAACATGGTTTGATGCTTTTAGAAGAATGCCGTTTAGTAAATTTGCAGAGCTTACTTACACAACACCTGAAGGTATTTTTGAGGATATTAAGAATGGCTTAAGGAATAATTTAAAGTTTGATTATGTAATCAAAGGCCAAGGGAAACAAGATTCCCTCGTATTACCAGACGACGAGAAAACCATCATTACTATTGATGATAGAGATAAGATTCCCTCGGAACCATCTGACGCTATCTCAGACGGTGATACACTTCCTATAGATCAATTTTAATATTTTAAATTTTTAATGAATATACTAAATACATATACAATAGGAGAAATCTATTATGCGCTATATTAATGTCGATGATCAATACGTTAGCAACATCCTTCAAGCTAACAAATCTTTAGAGAAAAAAAGCTCTAGTCTTAATGAGTCTGAGTTTGTTGTCGAGGAGCAATACGAAGAAGAAGTTCACGCTTGCCCCCTTTGTGAGTCGGAGTTAGATGAGCCGATTTCGGAAGAAAACATGCAAGAGTGTGTCGATTATATCTCGGCTGTCATCAATGAGGCTCAAGCTCTCGTTGAGGAGTATGAGGAAGAGGATTACGACGAAGAACTTTACGAATCGGAAGACGACGAATACGAAGACGAGTAAGTCGAATGAGTGTCAATACTAAAGATCTGTTGGCTCTCACTGAGGGTATACTTGCGAGTACGTCTCCTGCAAAGGAGATTGTACCCTATGGAGCAGATCCAATTGTCGATGATGGTCTAAAGGCTGTTGAAGTTCCCGACTCGTTTGTAGATAATATCTTAAACTTTTCTGATCATTTAAATGAAGGGAGTACAGCTACCTATGAGGAAAAGCCTGTTCAATACTTGAACGAAGCTAAGGCCGCTGAGGATAAACTTGTCTCTATCGTTGAAAGACTTAAATCACTGATTGTTGAGGCCCGTGAAGTTCTTGAAGAGGCTACTTCTTCAGGAATGGTTGGTGGTCCCGGCGCCAGTAAGATGGCAATGAAAAGACGGACAAATAAGAGAAGGAAGGGGAAAGGATGAACATCGTAAAACTCCTACAGGAAATGGGCCGTGGGTCTACCGAAGGAAGAGATAAAATGCTTAAGGGTGATGGTCCTAAACGGAGAGCATCCAAGTCTAGAGTTAGGGTTTATGATTCTATAACTACGGCTCTTAAAAATGGGTACGTCGGTCAAATCTTTTCAACAAAAGACGCTGACCGCCTTTACGTTATTACTAAGCAAAAGTGGGGGAAGGATAATGAGCAGATAGTTTCTGGTCGGAGTGCTAAAGGTTTCTCGGCATCAACTCCTTTCTCTAATGTAAAAAAGTATGCTGTCAGAACAATGCTCCGACATGGTAAGCATAAGACTAGTAAATTCAAGAGTAAAAAATATTGGTCTCGTAAACAAAAATAGGATAAACTATGTTATTAGTAGAGTACACGTTATTAGATAATCTTCAAATCATTAATGAATCGACAGGCAGCGGAGGAAGCAAGCTAAAGCTTAGAGGTCGATTCCAAAAGTGCGATGAGCAGAATAATAATGGTCGTATTTACCCTAGAAAGATTCTCGAAAGCCAAGTGCAGAAGATTCAGGAAAAGATTAATGATCGCTCCTTAGTGGGTGCTCTTGATCACCCTGCCAATGATGCGATTCACCTCTCCCAAGCCTCTCACCTTATCACAGGGTTGTCCGTAGATAAGAGTGGGGATGTCATTGGTGAATGCGAAATACTCTCGACTCCTAATGGTCAAATCGTTAAGAATTTAATTAACGATGGTGTGAAGATTGGCATCTCCAGTCGCGGTGTTGGCAGTGTCTCTGAAGGTCGTGAGGGTAAGGTGGTCAACGAAGACTTTAAATTAATTACTTTTGACCTTGTGTCGGATCCTTCGACTAAAGGTGCCTACCCTGAACTTACTGAGTCGATCCGTGAAAACAGTCAGAGAGCGCAGGAGATCATTTCGAAGCATAAGAAAGATCGTGTGTTAGTGACGATGTTAGAGTCTAAGATTAATGAAGCTTTTGATCGTTATGATGAAAGATCACCAGAAGCTAGAATGAAAAGACAGCAAAAGAAAGCTGGGGAGGAAGCATCCGCGAAGGAAGATCCTAACCTAGAGATTAAAGCGGCAACTCAACCCGAAAGAAGGGGCAGGTATCTGAAAGCGATGGAGAAGGGTGGTCTTGCCGGTGCTCGACGAGCCGCCACTAGAATGGATAGAAATACAGACTTGCAGTCTAGTAAGGTAGCAAGAGCAAAGCGTAAGATCGCTAAAGGAACCACAGGCGTTCCGCCTGGGCCAGGAGATAGGAAAAGCTCAAGGTCAGCTATGCGTAAGGCAGAGCTTAAGCGAAAGTATGGTCATAAACTTACGAACTCGGTAGAACTCTTTGGTGATATTATTAGAGAACGTTGCTGGAAGGGTTACAAACCAGTCAAGGGTAAGAAGCCCTACTCTAAGGGTTCTTGCAAGAAGGAAGCCTACGAGCGTTTTGGTGATGCTATCCTTAATTACATTAATGAAAAGTCGTCGGCAGGAATGCGAGCCAATCTTAGCCCCGCGCAACAAGACGCTGTTGATAGCCGGGATATAGAGAGATCTAAAGAAGAGAGAAGACAGGCTTCTGATCGCCACAGGTCAGCGACGGCGACGAGACCTGATGGTAGCCTTGTTAGAAGAAAGGGTAGCCGATTTGATATAAGTGGAAATCTTCCAAAGCGTAACCAAGTGGTCGGTGAAGGATACCAAGTCAGCCCTGCCGCAAAAGCGAGAATGATAGCCAGTCAGAAAAAAATAGCAGCGGAGAAAGAAAAGTACGGGGCTGGTCCATGGAAAGGGACTCCGGGCCTTCAGCCCGGTGAACAAGCGACGAGCTTACCTAAGGCTGCTGCACAGTCTAAAACGTCTACCACACCAGCAGAACAAGATGCTAGGGCTCAACAGGACATTAGTAAAAAGAGGCCACGCGGACCCGTCCCAGGCGGTAGGCGTCGTTAAAAATAATTAATATTAAAATTATACATCCATACTAAATACTACATAGAGGTTATATTATGTCGCAGAGTGAAGAAATTTTAGACTCAGTGGCTCAGTATCTTCCAGAAGGTCTCGATGAGAGCACTCTTGAGAAGGTTGCTGAGTTAATTGCCGTTACAGTCGAGCAACGAGTTCAAGAAAGTGTTGAAGACCTGTCCATGAAGGTCCAATCTTTTATTCGTGGAAATATTGAAAAGCTAAAAGAGCAAGCCCTCAAAGAGCTTGAGCTTGAGAACGATGTCTACCGCAACGCACAAATGTTCGAGACAGTCCGTTCCATGTTCGTTCTTGAGAACAATTCAGAAGATGAAGTGAACGGCATGAATGCTCTTGCCTCTCTTGGTGAACAGCTTGAAGAAAAGAACGAAGCTCTTTTGCGTCAAGTCGATAAGCTTCTCAAGGAAAATGTTAGCCTGAAGCGTAACGCTAAGGTTTCTAATGATAAGAGCGCAAGATTGGAAGAAGCGTTGATTAATGTCCAAGAGAAAATGGAACAACTCAACGAAGAATCCAACGCGGAGAGGAAACTCTCTGAAACGGCACTAGTCATCAGTGAAGATAACTTCAACGTGAAGGAAGCTGATGAAAAGTTAAATGAAAACCACGCTGTCCACGGTAATGAGTGGATCCATCAAGGCGTGTTAGAAAAACTCAACAGTTATAGAGGTTAATTATGACCGCAATTGATAGAAATGATTTAATTAAGCGTTGGGAGCCACTCCTTGAAGGGATCGGGGATGATCACATCGCATACCAAACAGCTAGACTTTTTGAAAACCAAGCCAAAGAGTTCACAAAGCAGAATCTGAACGAAGAGTCGTTAAGCCCTGGTGCTACGACAACTGGTAAGATTGGCACTTTCCAAAAGTTTGCCTTCCCTCTTATCCGTCGCACATACCCGGAACTGATGTTCAACAAGATTGGTGCTACCCAGACAATGGACGGCCCGGTTTCGCAGATCTTCTACATGGGCAACTCGCGTGCCATTGGCTCGGATGAGCAAGTCATGTACTCGAAGTTCAACATCACGCCTCGCAACCTCATTGCGACTAAGATTGGTTCGGAAGCGGACGCCGCTGCTGCGGACGAGACAGGCTTCTTCCAGGGCGCGGACGGCAACTCGACTTCAGGTCACCTTGAAGGTGATGAAGTAGCTGCGAGTGGGTTCGACCTGTCTAACGTCCTTCAAGAAGGGACAGATGGTGTTGTTTCGGCGACGATGGGTGGCAAGCTTGCTTCGTTCCCAACTTCGACCACGATCCTTGGTTACTCGGTTTCGGGTGGTGAGCGACTCTCGGGCACTGAAATCCCTGAGGTCAACATGCACATTCAGAAGCAGACTGTGCAAGCTCGTGAGCGCAAGATGAGAGCCCTTTGGACTCTTGAAGCTGCTCAAGACCTGAAGGCTTACCACAACTTGGACATGGAAGCTGAACTCACGGACCTCCTGTCGAAGGAAATGAACCTGGAAATCGACCGTGAACTGATCGAAGACGTTCGCATGATCGCTTATGGCGCTGGCGCTGTCGGCGGAACCGGCTTCGGTGGTTGGTACCTGCAATCGCTTTACCAAGGTGGTGCTGATGACTTTTCTACGGATATCAAGGCTAACACTGGTAATGCAAATGGCGAGGCTGGCGGCACGTTTATCGCGGGTGCTTACGAGTATGATTTCTCGCAAGAGCTTCAGAACGAAGAAAGGTATGACGCTTCGGGCGGTATAGGCCGTAAGTACTCGAACATTTATGTGATGGATCTGAGCCGTTTTGCTAACAGTGAGACTAGTTTTGCTCCTCAAACGCTGGGTCACGTCTACTCGAACGTCCTGGCGCTGATCAACTTCGCGAGCACGGACATTTACCGCACGACTCTGCGTGGTCCTGGTAACGTCCTGATCACCTCGCCGGTTATCGCGTCGATGCTTGAGTCGGCTGCGAAGCTCGAAGGTGGCCTTCCTGCGGATGCGGGTCCGACCAACATGGGTGGCGGTCAAGTTCAATATGCTGGCAAGTTTGCTGGTAAGTATGACTTGATAATTGATCCGATGTTCCCAGAAGATGAAATCATCGTCGGCTACAAGGGTAGCAACGCGATGGATGCGGGCTTCTTCTACTGCCCCTACATCCCGGTCCAGCCGCTCGACACTGTGGTTGACCCGCAAACCTTCCAACCGAGAAAGGGTATCCTGACTCGCTACGGCAAGGTCGCGGTCCAGCCTGCGTCGCGCTTCTACCGCGTGATCCGTCTGATTGGCACGGGTAGCGATTACCTGACGCCTGAAATCTTCAGACAGACGAGTGTGGGTCCAGACGTTAACTTCGGCACTGGCTACACGGGTGGCGGTGAGACTCTCATCCCCAACACTTAATAGCTACTAGCTAAACAACGGAAGAAAGGGCTCAGTTTTATACTGAGTCCTTTTTTCATTTCTAGGGTAAATATATTTGAGATGGGTAATAAAATAGGAATACCAAATGTCAAATCTTACGGTTCCTCTTACGGAACTTATGGCGGTAATCGCTTAAAAGATTACAAAAGCCCAAAAGATAAAGACCTTAACAACAAAGACTTTAAAGACGTAAACGAATTTAAAGATTTTAACAAAACGATACGTGATTACGTCTTAGCTAAGCTAGGTTATCCAATTACTGATGTTGAGCTTGATGACTTCCAAATACAGATCTGTATTGACGAGGCTATCTCTAAGCTTGAGTATCATGCACCTGACTGGATGACTCAATATGCTACCTTTGATACATCTGGAGGTATTAATGTATATGAGCTTCCACAAGAAATTGCGGACAATTTAAATGACTGTTGGTACAGACGAGACTTCTTCAAGTTTGGTGCGAATCCTGGCTCGCTTGAGTTCGATTTTGCTATCATGTTTTTCACGAATACTGGTTTATTTAATAATTATAATGTTAGCCAGTATCTTCTTATGCAGCAATACCTAAAGCAGGTAAAGAACGTGTTAGGTCAGATGTCTACATGGCAACTGGTTAACAATAAGTATCTGCATATTTGGCCAGTCCCTGAGACAAATGATGAAGCTGTGCTCTTAGAGTTCAGAGCTTTTGACCCTGCTACAATACATCATGCTTATAAGAGTTGGTTACAAAGATTCACTCTAGTCTTATGTAAAGAAATTTTATCTGGTATTAGAGGTAAGTATGTTAATCTCCCCGGTCCTGGTGGAGGGACTAGGTTGAATGGGACAGAGCTTATGCAACAAGCTACCGCTGAGAAGAAAGAATTGATTGAAGAGTTGACCACTGAGATCGAGCCTCCTCCGTTATTTGATATATTCTAATGAGATACAAGGTAACCACACCTCCTACTAACTTCCCAGAAGAAAGGGATACTCGTCTTTCGTTATTCAAAAAGAAGAACGATAAGAACTTATTCAATCTTATAGACGCAGAAAATATTAAACTATCTGGCTCTAGAGTGCAAGTGTTTAAGTATATTCCGTCTAACGATGTTGACGATGTATACCAAGAGTCTCGTCAAAAAACAATCACTCACGAACCGGTTACCTTATGGGCTCACTATGATCCGAGACCTGTTGAAGAAAACTTAACGCAGTTTGGTGTTGAGATGCAGATGGATCAAGTCTTTGTATTTAATAAGTCTTACGCTGAGAAGATGCTAGGCGCTCCAATCTCCCCTGGTGACATCCTCAAACCCGAATTTCAGAACATTAAATTTGAAGTGTTCGAAGTTCAAGAAGATAGCTTCGAAGCTTATGGTGTTTATCACTTGTTAGCTCATGCAAGATTCCTTAGAGACACTCAGGATATACATAACGAAGACTTCTTCGATAAAACAGATGAGCTTGGAGGCTACAGCAGGTGAGCGTTAATAACGTGAAACAAAAGATTGTGCAAATGACGGAGACAAAACTTCTCCCAAGGATAGACAATGTATACAAAGAAAGCCTTAGGCAGATGATTGCCACATTTAGTAATTTATATTACATCGACGGTAACGGTAATAGAATTAAAGTAGACTGTACTCATGGTAACTCTGAGCGCATAGTTGCTTCACTAAAATCTGAAAACAACTTAGTCCTGCCATTCATTACTGTGGCAGAGACTGATGCTGCTAGAGATAAGAATAGAGAGAGGTATAGCCCTCTCCTCATGCATGGAGTGTATTGGGATACTGAAAGACGAAGAGCTATACGTATACTTAGTTTAGCTCCTAGAGCTATCAATATTACTTATGAAATAAACGTTTGGTGTAAGTATAAAGCAGATCTGGACATGCTTCGGTCAAGCATCTTCTCGCTGTTTAACCCAGAGTTATTAGTTCCGACTAATTTCAGCAAAGACAATCGTGCATTTATTGAAAGAGAACGATCAGTGGGTTCAGTAATTGCCACTGATACTAAAGATAGGATTTTGCAAAAGACTATTGAAGTAACTTTAGAAACTTACATACCTAGTCCTAAATTCATGTTCACAAACACAGGTGAAATACAGGAGTTCAACATCTAATGCCTGTTACCTTTATCTTAAATGTTGAAGACTCGCGTCGCAAGGCTAAGAACTTTTCAACTAACTTAACTAGAGGTGTTAATGTTATAAATGAAGTTGAGGCTGAGAACGAAAGAATCCGTGACGACATTGTTGTAGTAGATCCTCCGAAGCAACCTACAATCTCTGTAAGTCCTCCAATTTTCAACCTTGTAGTTAGAGACTTTGAGATTGGGTTTGGGGGTTATGTTACGAGTCCTGAAGTCGGACTTATTACTCAAATTAATGTTCCAGTAGATGACAGTGACTTCTATGAAGATCAATTTGATTTTGATATTAGCGATAATGAAAATCCAAGGGTAGATTTAAACAGCACAGATCCTCTTAAGGTACGTGTCGGTCAAGAAACTTTTGCCTCCGCTTTATTATCTTTAGATTTTAATTATAATGTTGAAACTAATTTAGATCTGATCTCCGTAGAGATTGATACATTCAATATTGGATGGCAAATTCAAGCAATTGAAGAATTTGATATCCCGTCTGTTGAGTTATCTACTCTGACAGTAGAGGTAACTAAGTCTACCTTTGTAAATGTAAACCCTGTTATAGTTAATCTAGTTACTGATCTTTTATCAATACAACTAGATGCAAACGCAGAGCCTATTACTAATAACTTTACCTTACAAAGAAGTGTAGACTCAGGTATTAATATTCAATTACCTGCGGGCATGGTTACTAGTCCAGACTTTAACCCTAGCCCGTGATAATTTAATATATGTTTATATGCTTTATTCATCTAAATAAGGTAGGAGATTTTTTATTATGGTATGGACTAATATAGGTAAGCAAAAGATGTTTGAAGAGTTCTTTGCTTCTGGTGCAATTGGTGACACTTTTAGAATGTGTTTAGCTACATCTGCGGCGGACGGTGGCTGGAATGTGTCAACGGTGGACTCCTCAGCAATCTCGGTTGTGTCCTCCCTCGACGGCACGGATGCTGCTGGAAATACAATTGGAGGACTTTCAGGTCTAGTGGTTGTTAGAGACGCTGCTGGTGACCAAGCTAATTTTGATGTTTCTAGTGCAGAAGACTTAGAATTAGCTAGTGCTGTTAGGGCAGTGTTACAGACTCAAGGAGATACTTTCCAATTCTCGGGTGCTTTTGATGATGCTCGGTATGTTGTATTAATAGATGCAGGTGCTTTAGGAGATGCTTTCGACCATACGACTGGGGTAAATAACCTTTATGCTTGGTGGGATATCGGAACAGAACAGAATGTATCTCAAGGAAACACTCTTACTATTACCAATCTATCTCTACAAGGTCAATAACTTAACTACTTTTAATAGTTCATATTAGTAAATATAAAGGGAGTCTTTAAATGAAAACAATAAAAAACACAAGCTTACAAGGTATCTCACTTGTCCTAACTAAACCAGGGGGCACTGAAGCAGTTTACCTAATGCCTAAGCAAACCATTGAAGTCCCTAGCTCCTGGGGTGGTAAGATAATGGAGACTCTCGTCTCTAGAAAAATGTTAAAAGTGAGGGAGGTCGTTGATGCACCTAAGCCTCAATCAATTAAAACTCCTAAGAAGAAAGCTCAATTAAAATTAGATACAGGTGAATAATCCATGGCACTCCCTACTAGTCCTTCTGTTGTTGTTATAGAAAATGACATTTCTGTCTTTGCTCCAAACGCTGATTCCAGTGTTGTAGGTGTTGTTGGGTTTGCCAATAAAGGCCCGACAAACAAGGCGACTCTCATCACGAGTCCTGAAAATCTTATTCGGATCTTTGGTGAGCCTGAAAGCGCGATTCCTGGTCAAGGTTTAGAGGGTGCTATCGAGATCCTTGAAGCTACCAACCAAATGTATTTTGTGAGAGCAGCTAACACTAATGCTGCTCAGGCTGAAGCTTCAGTCACCTTAGGTGCGAGTCCATCTTTATTAGTAACAACGGCGGCATCCCACACCGACGACGCGGCAACTACTATTACATATGAAGTAAGAGATAACAACAACATACTTAAAGCCTCCTCGACTGTTACAGTCCCTGGAACAGATGCTAGTAAAGGTCTGAATACTGTGGGTGACAGAATATCTGCTGCATTTAGTAGAGACGCAGCGGGTCAAGACGTTATAGCTTACGTGGAAAGTAATTCAGTTTTCTTAGCTTCTAAGTTTGCGGGTAGTGGCGCTAGTATGAAGTTAACCTCTCCCGCGACCTCTGGCTTCCTGTTTGATCAAGTAAATCAGAACGGGCAGGGGGCCGGGGCGCCTGCCGACAATAAAACCGCTGACGGTTTTACTATTACTAGTGGTTTAGATTTAACAGTAAAATCTATCTACGATGGAGCAGGTTACAATCTTAGAACAAGAAATGATGGGGTTGTAAAAGGTCTGTCTGTCGAAGTCGATAACCTCTCCATTCTTGATCGTCTGTCCGTAAACTCGGACGGTTCTCAAAAAGAAAATATTAACGCTAATCTTCAACCTTCTACTTTGGAATACTTAGAAAGTATTATCTTTGAAGATACTGCAAACAATTGGTTGAATAATAACTCTGATTACATCTACGCTGAGATTGATAATGCGGGTGCTAGTTATGATGGTCTTCCTGATGTTTGGGGACAAGCTCTTACAGTTGCTGTTAACACTAATGCTGCCACTGGATGTACACCAAGATTTGTGAAACTTGTTGAAGGTACGTATGCTTTCGCGAACGGGAATAGCGGTTGGGGTACTGTGGAAGATCCTGACACTGGTATTGACATTACGGCTATGGTTGGCACATCTACCAATAAGACGGGTATCCATGCTCTTGATAAAGACATCCTTAACATCTCGCTTGCTGTAGCCCCAGGCTTTAGTGACGATGCAATTCAAAATGAACTCATTACCTTGGCTGAGACTTCGAAGAACTTCTTTGCTCTGGTTGCTCCTCCCTATGGTATGACAGAAGTTCAAGATGCTATCAACTGGATCAATGGTCAAGGCGCTAGAACGGCTGCTCTTAACAATTCTTACGCTGCTGTCTACTGGCCATGGGTACAGGTTTTTAATCCTTTCGCTGGTAAAGAAGAGTGGTATGATCCTTCGATCTTCGCTGCGCGACAGTGTGTCTTCACAGATAGCGTTGCAGAGCCGTGGTTCGCTCCTGCTGGCTTCAGAAGAGGCCGCCTGACCAAACCTACCGATACGGAAGTTAACGTTAACCAGGGCGATAGAGACGCTCTCTACGTCAACAACGTTAACCCAATTAGCAACGAACCTCAAACGGGTATAACAGTCTTTGGACAGAAAACTACACAAAGACTACCTACTGCACTTGACAGAGTCAACGTTAGAAGACTGATGATTTACATCAGGAAAGTTCTTCTTGAGATTGGTAAGCCTTTCCAATTTGAGCCAAACGATGAGTTCACTTGGGAGCAAGTTGAAGGTGCGGTCAAGCCGTTCCTTAACGACCTAACAGCTAGACGAGCCATTGTAGAGAGTGCTGTTAAGTGCGACTCTAGCACGAACACTCCTCTGAGAGTTGACAGAAACGAACTATGGTGCTCGGTGACGATCAAGCCCACGAAGGCTGCTGAAACTGTGGTCTTTGAAGTGAACCTGACGAGCCAGTCAGCTACAATTGCCTAAGGAAATATAAATGGTTTTACCTAGAAACAGTATAATTGATTCACAATTTCAACGGAATACAGGGACCAACGGTCCCCTGCCTGAGATCTCTACTGATCTTGAAACGATCAGAACCTACCAGTTTGAAGTTAACTTTCAAAACTTTCAAAGCATCGTTGGCAATCAAAGAATTGCGGGAGATGTTACTGTCGCTGCAAAGCAAGTTGGAACTATATCTTACGGTGTGGAGTCGATTGCTTTAGATAGATTGAATGATAAAGTTTACTACCCTGGTAAGGTAACTTATGAGCCAGTAGAAATCACTTTTGATAACTTACTGTTGAAGAAATCGACAGCGGCTTTATGGGAAGCCTTCAAGGAAGTTTACAGTCCAACAACGGGCAAGTCGGGTTTCCGTGGTGGCAATGGTGTCATGTATAAGGGTGAGAAGCTCTCAATTGTAGAGTTAAGTGGCGATAACCAACCAGTGGCCGCCGTGGAACTTTACGGTGTGTACCCTGAGAAGGTTGTCTTCTCTGAGAAGAACTACTCGACTAATGAATTATCGACGATGACGGTTACCTTCAGATTCGATTTCATGAACTACATCGGTTCTAGGATTGGTGAGGCGGGCGCTCGCTTCGAAAATACAACCAGACCTCAACCGTAGTAATATCTAACCTCTAACGTAGTAGCCTTCTCTCTAAATATAGGGGGAAGGCTACTTGTCTATAATAAGTTATGAAAAAAAAAGATATACTTGAGAGCTTCAGCAAGGTGCATAAAAGGCATCTTAGATTGTTAGAGCAAGACGAAGAGCTTCCTCCTGAGGAGCAAAGTATTGAAAGTAGAAAACAGGCTGCTATCGCAAAACTTAATGGTATAAATTGGACGCAAAAAGTACCAGGATCTAATGCTTGGCAAGGCGTAATTGAAACCGGAGTTCCCGCTGTGAATAGTGGTAGTACAACTAGAGATCTAGGCTACAATGTACAAACAGGTAAGCTAACTGCTTCTAATAACTTCGCTCAAGCACAAGCATTACCCTTAAATAGCACTCCGCAACCTGGTGGGGGCGATTGGGTTCAAGACTTAGCACCCTTTCCAAATAGGAAACCTAAATCCTTTACTCAATTCTTGGGTATCCTAGTGGGGGATACGGAGTTAACTAAGTCTAAAACTCAAAGAGACATAGAAGAGAAAACTAGACCCGGTGCCGTCCTTGATCAGATAGGTGATGTTTTCAGTCCTGAGATAACACAACAAATTAAAATAAATCTAGAAAGCATTGCTACCAACCTAGATCCAGTGTGGCAAGGCATGTCAGAAGAGAACCAACAAGCCTATCAAAACAATTTACAGGAATTTCAAAAACAATTTGTAGGTACTTCAAAAGCCTCTTTTGAAAACAAACTTTTAACAGACAAAGTTAATTTAGGTCTTGTCAATGGAGAGTGGACCTCCACTACCTTACCACCTACAGCCATGCAGTCCTTATTAGTCTCTGAGAGTGTTAAAGATTTAGTAATGTTAGCTGGGTCAGACAACCCTAGTCCTGAGCAATGTGAGAATGTCGTAAAAGATTTTGCTATCCAAGCAGGAACTGACAGAATAATCATCAGCCCTAAAGGTGATGGGGATGATCGAATATTAGCTTTATCTTTTTCTGATCCAAAGAAAACAATCAGGAATACTCTTATTCGCGCGGCGCGTCAATGCCAACCCAATCTTGAAGATGCCGAATCTAGCATTAAAATTGTTAGAGTTCAGGGATCTGATAATACAGAAGAGGGTGGTGGAGATAATGCTGCTAGAGGGTTTGCGTTTGAAGAAATTTTAGAAGTGTTTTCACTAATGCAGCTTAGAAATCAAAGCCAACGGGGCATAGAGGATGGTAGTGATTTGGAAGAACTAATAGTTCGCAAAGCAGTGACAGTTCAAAAAAGATTGAAGAAGCTAAAAGCTAACTCTGAGGCATGGGTAGATGCTGTAAAGACACAGGGTTTACCTCCTGAGCAAGCACAGCTACTCACGGATATTGTTAAACTATCCTCTGATATGGGTGAGTTTGATCCTGCAAAATTGTATGGATCCATGATGCACCACTCAAGAAACGCTCTGTTAGGTAGAAAACCTGGATTCATCTTTCCGGTAGGAACTGAAACAAAAAGAGGCAAGAGACAGGATGTTTTAGAAATTTATAGAACAGAAGAAGAAGCTCTGGCAGCGGCTAGGAACATGGGTGTGGATGTAGAGCCTGAAGTGTTTCCATCTCTGGATGAGGCATTACGAGGAGAGGCGGGCATCGTTAATAAAGATGGTGATCAAATAAAACTTTCTGAAATTTTAGAAAAAACAAATGCTTTTGATAAGGGTGCTCCTGTCTACACTCTTAAAGTGAGTCTTAAAAACTACATGAAGTTCGAGGGTGATGGCGCATTAATGGGAGGCGGAATGAAGACTACTTTCCCCTCACTACTCACAGTCACAAACGAAAACTTTGATGAGCCCTTCATGCAGAAAATTCAAGAGATAACAGGAATTGACGATGTAAAAGCATTCAAAAAATACTCTATGAAACTTCAAGGAATATCTAACAAAGTTAACGGTTTAGGTAATACTACTTTCACTAAAACTGGTAGGATTAAAACTAATAACTTAAAAAACTTAACTATAGTAACGAGAGCCGCTGTAAGAGATAACAGTTTAGATATGACAGAAGCAGGAAAGAGACTGACCAAAGCATTAGAAACTTTTCAAAACAGAGTAAAAATTGCTGGCTTAGGTGATTCGGAATATATTAGAGCAAAAGAATATGTTTCTAGATACTTAGAAAGTTACAAATTATTCGGAGATATTAATTCTGAAAACAGTAAAACTAAAAAGACTGCTCAACAATACTTAGCTGCTCAGATGCTTCATGCTGGAGGATCTGATGATGATGAAACTTTATGTGATTATAGAGGACTTAATACAGGTGAAGACTACATCTTTAAACAAAATGATCCCTTGAAGGATGCTTGGAAATCCATAATGTCTGGAGGTAAAGATCCTCAAGGTAATAATTGGCAATTAAAAACTGATCTCCAAACTGGAAAGTATGAGCTTGTAGTAGCTGGTAATCCAAAAGTAAAGATTACATTTGAGCCTAGGATCATACCTAGAAAGTCTGGTGGACAAATTACTGGCTATGCAACTCAGTTTCAAACAAGACTAAATAAATCTGCACTGAAGTATTTTAACAAGCTGGTGAGAAGTAAGACAGAACAGTCTAAAGTTGACGAGGCGTTTAGACATATAATGGTAGCACTATCGCTCCTTCAAGAAAAAGTGAGTGTCACTAATATCTAGTAGGTCTGTGAGTCGTAACATAGCAATCTCTATTTCATTTATCTTTCCTTTTAGGTAGAAGCCGTTGACTGGTAGAGTGAGGTTATTAGTTATAGCTATGGGTTCCCTTCGATCCTGACCAATTATCAATAAAAAATCTCTAGAAGATTTCTTAGAATCTCGATGAGCTTGGTCTATCATCTTACATATATTAGATTTTATATTAAATAAATCACTTACTTGTTCTTCGTTATAACCTTTCTTACATTCAATAATATATTTAAACTTTTCTGGTGTTATTATATCACCATATACTTTTAAATAATCAGGTAATGTGTGTGTAGTAGCAAAGGCACCAGAACCAGGAGTCCTACAGAACTCATTAGTATTAAATCTTTCATTTAATATTTTAGATATCTTATTTTCAAATCTATTACCTTTAGATCTAGAATTTATTTTCTTCTTCTTTTTCAATATAGTTAAATCATAATCATCTTTCATAAGACTATAATAGGACATGTCAGAAATTAATTCTGTTAATTTAGATAACACTAAAATCAAACTAGTTGAAAGGAGTAGAGGTCGTATGAAGATTCAAATTAAGTTTTCCAAAGAAGAAGCAGAAGGGTTTAAGAACTTCTGCATGATCAAGCCGCCTGATGTGGCTGACGAAGTATTCTACAAGCAGGTGTTTTTTGCTGGGTGCAATGCTATGACGAAGGAGATCACCTCCCTGGTTGAAGCACATCAGAAAGCGCAAGCTGAAAAAGAGTCCGAAGAAAAGTCTGAAGAAAATGTCGAGACAGAAGAATAATTTTAAAACGGTTAGAGTTAGGAATACTAAACATTTAGATTCCTTAGTTACATCTAACATCGAGAGTAAGAACACAGCATACTATTTCATTACTAATCAATGGGATAAACCTTGCGAGTTCTTCAACAAACAGTTACCTGAAGATGGCACCACAGATCTCTATGTCATAGATATTTTTGATGTACCTAACTGTCTTGATATAATCAGGTCTTCAATCAAGTCTCAACGAGAGACTATCTCGACAGCGTGCTTGTCAGAGTATATGCAGTTACCCATGCTTGTAGTCATTCATAAGTCTTTCCCTAGACTTGTAAGCTACAACGGGTCAGTTGGCGCGGAACTTGGAATATAGTTCCCGCTTTTTAGAGATTTGTAAATCTCCATCTTTTCGTTATACTTCTTTCTCTTAGAGTAGAGTAAACGTAAGTTGTTTAAAATTACTGTAGTAAAGTAATTAAAGGCTTGCCCAGATTCTTTATTGAAGTTCTTGAGCACTTTGAGTATAAGTAAGAAACACTCTTGCTTTGCCTCTTCAAAATCAACATTAAACTTAAAGGACATCATCAGCCTGTCGATTAACATGTCGAACATGCCGAACAACTCATCTTCGTTGGTCCTGTCTTCTCTTTTGAATTGTATTATCAATTCTTCAAATCGTTTATTGTCGATATAGTAACTCACTAACCTATGATAGTCTCGTGGTAAACCTAAGTTTTAAAGGACCGAACCCAAAGTGTTCAGGTTGTCCCGCCCTCAGGATGAATCTTCCTCGTCATACCATCCTTGAAGAGGAGGTGGAGCAGGAGTGTGATATCTTATTTGTTGCTGAATCTCCAAAGATGCACGAGGGAGAATGGGTTCCTTTCCGCGCTCAAGAGTATTCAGTTATTATGAATCAACTCGCGGGCCTGGACATCTTTAATAAATTTAAAGTGGCTATGACTACTGCTGTCAAGTGTCCGTCGATCACACCAGACAACCTAAACCCAGAGATCAGGAAGACTTGCACCACTCACCTGTTCGATTCGATTGAACGCTACAAGCCTAAACTTGTGTTTGCTTGTGGAAAGCTTGCAACCACAATGCTTTACGGTAAGTCTACTCTAGAGTCTAGGGTTAGGGGTAAGCCTGAGTATATGAAGACTCCTAATGGGCATAAGTTCCCGGTAGTCGTGATTAAGCACCCCTACGAGGTCGTGAGTGAGCCTAGGAACTCCTTTTTATTCTCGACCGACATAAACAACGCTGTAAATAACGTCCTCTTAGATCAAGCCACAGACGTTCAGGTAGACTACAAGTTTGCTATGACTGTAAGTGAATTGAACGAGGTCCGTGACGACTTCCTAGATAGTAAGATGGACATGGCTATCGACATTGAGACTACTGGTCTCAACTTCCTTAAGGATACTATTCACACAGTATCTATGACGTTGATTGATAGAGATACAGGTGAGATTGGTAGGACTCTTGTGTTACCAATAGATCACTTCGAAGCGAAGGTTCCTACTCGTGCAAAGAATACCTTTATTAAGTTTATCTGTCAGCTTATGAAGCGTAAAGACACAAGAAAGATCTTGCAGAATGCAACCTTCGATCTTAAGTTCTTGAAGCGTTATGGCGTCGAAGAGGTATATAATGTATATGACACAAGACTCCTCCAGCACCTCTACAAGGAAGATGTTCCGAAGTCTTTGTCCGATCTTGTATACTATTATTTCCCCGAAGAGAAGTTCTAATGCTTACAGTTGAAGGTAAAAAGTTTGATTGGAAGAACATTCCACTCAACTTCTGTGTTGAAGGTAACGCCAAAGATACGTATGGCACTGCTCGTGTATATCACAAGCTTTTACAGGAATTGGAGGAGCGTAAGCTAGGTAAGCTATACGAGAAACTTATTGCTCCTCTAACCATGGCATTCAGAGACATGGAGTTCGAGGGCCTCTTGATTGACGAGGAGAAGCTTGAAGAACTTGGTGCTGAGCTTGTGGATAAGATTGCCAAGGCAGAGCTTGCTCTCCGTGAAGCGGCTAGCTTAGGTGAAGATATTAATCTAAACTCTACGAAGGATCTTATCAAAGTTATCTTCTCCCTGGAGAGGAATAAGGAGACTAAGAAGTATGAAGTAGTTGAAGACTTCGGGCTTGGACTGTATCCTGTTGAGTTCACCAAGAAAGGTGCACCGTCTACGAACGTTGAAACGTTGGTAAAGGTAGGTGAGATGGTTGAAGAAGAATACATGGCTAGAGGTTTGAAGGATGAGTAACGAAGAAACTGCTATCGCTAGATCAGTCCTTAATGCGATGACTGACGATCAGGTCATGGCCGCAAAGAGATTCTTTGACCGCTTCTCTGAGTTCAAGAAGCTAACCAAGTTACACTCTGTGTATATTGAGGGTGCCCGTACTGCACTTAGGAACACCGGTAACGGGCGTATGTATGTTAACTACAACATCGACGGCACTGTCACTGGTCGCATTTCTAACTCAGGTGCAAACATTGAGAGAGGTAGGAATGGTAAGATTGGTGTGTCCTTTCACACTCTTCCTCGTGAATCTCTGGATGTGAACATCCGTGATTATGTGGTGGCACCTAAGGGCCACGACTTTATTACCATCGACATGAAAGCGATGGAGTTGCGTGTGCTTGCTCACGTTGCTAATGAAGAGAACATGATCCATGCGTTCAGGTCTGGCGTAGACTTGCACAGTTACTCTGCGGGACTGACGTTCAATAAGGATCCGAAAGACGTTAGTAAGCTAGAGAGGCAGATCGCTAAGGAAGTTAGCTTCCTTACCGTATATGGTGGCACTGCGTATACTTTGGCATCAAAGCGTAACATCCCAGAGGAGCGTGCTGAGGAGATTATCAACTCATGGATGAATGCTTTCCCTGGGGTAGGTCGTTACATGGATACGATCCAAGACTATATTGATCAGTTCAAGTATGCTAAGACGATCTTTGGTCGTCGTAGAAACCTTCCTAACATCGACTCACCGTTCAAGAAGGTGCGCCGTGAGGCTTTCCGACAAGGTCTAAACTTCACCATTCAATCTGCTGCTAGCGATATCCTGCTGTGTGGCATGTTAGGTGTCATCAAGAAGCTAGAGAACATGGAAGCAAAGGTTGTTGCTACTGTTCACGACTCCATCGAACTGATTGCTCCCAAGGGGGAGACTAGGAAGGTTGTGGAAATCGTGAAAGATGAGCTTGAGAACTACCACTATCTAAAAGAAAACTTCCACATCAATCTCAAGGTTCCCCTCGGTGTAGATGTGGAAGTTGGTTCTAGCTTTGGTAATGGTGTGGAGTATGAGGACTAGCTACCTTCTCCGGGTAACTGAGGGGGCAAGCCTCTCATTCTTCTAATTTTATTAGAGATTTCTTGAGCCTTAGCTTTTCGGTTAGTCTTCTTTTTCTTTTTAGCTATCTTCTTTTCCTGTCCTCGAACTCCCATTCTATTAATTTGATCAGTGGTTAATGGCTTTGTAGAATCCCCTTCCTTACCATAACCCTTGGGCTTAACGCCTCTCTGGTAGAGCTTCTTCTTGAGGTAATCAGGGTGATTTGAGCTAGGTCCTGCATCAGATCTTCCAAGGCTATCTCGTTTTCCATGCTTAGGTTTCTTCTTAGCAGGTTTAGGTTCTTTCTTAGCTTTCTCTTTTTTGTATTGCTTAGGATCACCCCCACCCTGTTCAATAGAGGCAGGGGTGGTCTTCATAAGATCTTCTTCTTCATTGAGAAGAGTCTTGATGATGCTTAAAAGGTTGCTCATTGCGTAGGCTTAGGGGTTGTCTTACCCGGCTTGGCAGGTCTGCCAGCTTTTGAGTTGTATGCTGCCCGTGCTCTAACTTGAGATTGAGTAACTTTAAGCTTCTTCCCAGAAGGATGAGTTATCGTTTGATCCCTCTCTTCTTCACTTAGCATCTGAGAAAGAACTCTTTCCGCAAGGCCCATGCGAGCACCACGGACGATGTCAGTGCTGTCGCCAAAGTCGGCACGGTGACGATCACCAGTATCAGCCGCTCGTTCTGCGTCAGCCTTAGCCTTTTTCTTTGCTCTTGCTTCGGCTTGTTTTCTTTGGAAATCATCACCACCCGACCCAGTATTTCGGTTAGGGGCGCTAGCAAGGTTACTAACAGCAGAATCCTTTTTCTTCTCAGCAGCAGGCTTTTGAGCAGCAGGTGTAGCAGTCTTATCCTCCGCAGATTTTCTCTTATTAGAAAGCTTGGCAAGGCGATCCATCATAGCAGCACGCCGATTTCTTCTAGATTTCTGAGCACGCCGACGAGTCCGTTGTCGCAGGACGGCATCACGCGAAGTACTTCTGTCCATACCAAAGCCAAAGAGTTCGCTTAACTCTTCTTCAGTAAGGTAATCAACGTCGATGCCATTCTCTTCGGCCTCAGCAAGAACATTTTGAATGTGTTCTTTTTCAAGAAGGATGTTCTCCTCGACACGGCTCATCACCTCCTCGATAAACAAATCCTGCGAGCTATCTTCGCGGTCCTTCCTTTTGTGTCCTGGCTTCGGGATGACACCTTTACCCATTAGGACATCTTTCATCGTGACCTCACCATCCTCACTGAAGTCGGGAAACTTTTTACCATTGTTATTCTTTGCCATAATAAATACCTAAATTACTTTTTAACACAGTTCGGGACCATACGGCCACCTTTCTTTTTCATACCAACTTGCTTGTGGGACTTCCAACAAGCTTCTAATATCATTTCAGCCATTCTTTGAAGGGCATTGGGGTTAACATCCGTAGAACAGTTCCATTTGCGAAGGGCCTTGTTGATACGGCTGTCAGGATTACTCGCAGTCTTCTTAGAGGTCAGACGCTTCTTCATACCACCCATACGAGCACAAAACGACTTGCGACGCTTGGCAGACTTACTACCCTTCTTAAGTTTAGATGGCTTTGTAGTCACAGCAGTCTTCAGTTTGGAACCAGGGTTAGCGGCTCGGTAACGCTTCACACCTTTTTTAGTAAGACCACCAGCTTTAGACTTGTCCCCACTACTAACAGAGAATCTCTTAGGCATCTTACCCTTACGCCCCTTCTTAGATTTTCTCATTTCTGTTAAAGCTTGTGCAAATCTGCTTGTCATGACTATAATACTCCTAGACTATTTACTCATATGACTTGCCACATGTTTAATAAAATTATAGACTTCCTTGAAGACGGGAAGAGTAAAGTTTCTCTCGTTGATTGTATGCTCAACGACTCTGCGCTTAAGACCGTCAATGCCGCACGCTGCTCTTACGATAATGAAAAAGAGAAGTTTGATGACAAGGATAAGAAGCTTACTAAGTTTCTTTGGACACATGAACACACATCTCCCTTCCGTCATAGCTACTATACATTTCAAGTAAAGTTGCCTATTTTTGTGGCAAGGCAACTTATGAAGTATCAGGTTGGTTCAGGGTTTAGGTCAATAGAAGCTGACGGAAGGGAGATATTTATTGAAGAGCTAGATCACTTGTATGATATCGACAAGGGTTGCTCTTGGAATGAAGTGAGTGGACGATACACTCAAACTTCGGAGGATTATTACATTCCCAAGGAACTGAGGTCTAATCCCCCTCATGGTAATAAGCAGTCTTCCGACAAGTATTACAATTCTGTAGATGAAAACTCAATGGACTACCTGTATCCTGGTGAGATTACAGAGTTCATGGATGATGTTTGTAAGCGTGCTCTACATCAGTATCATAGGTTCATCAAGAATGGGGTAGCTAAGGAGCAAGCTAGGATGATCCTACCCCAAGGGATGTATACTAAGGCATACTGGACTCTCAGCCTTCAGAGTGTGATCTGGTTCCTGCATCAACGTCTTAAGCCTGACGCTCAGTGGGAGATTCGTATGCTTGCAGAAGGTATCTACGAGCTAGTTAAGGAAGACCTTGATCGCCTTGGTCTCGATAAGGAGAACCTGTGAGAAAGTGCCTCGTTATAGGGGATACACACTACGATACTAAGTGTGAGGGATACCTTCAGAATCAGATAGACTCTACGATTAAGATTGTTAGTGAACACAAACCTACCATCGTTGTATTCCTTGGTGATATTTTCCACCACAGGAAACCCACTCCTGAAGTGATCGTAGCTGTTCATAAGATGTTTCAAAAGCTTAGTCTAATCCCTAGCTTGAAACTCATGTATGTGCTCAGAGGCAACCATGATTCGCAAAATAGAAACGATGACGGGTTGACTGCGCTGGAAACACTTTGTTATCCTGGGAGCAAAGTGCGGCTTGTCCAGCAGACGGTAGTTGATACGGATCTTAACTTTTTACTTATACCACACTATGAAGACGAAGAGACGATTAAGGAGCATTTATCACGAGGAAGCGACGAGCTTGCTATCGCTTTTGGCCATTTCAGTTATTGCCCTGACCACCTTGGTATCAGGGGCTTTGATTCTGATCTTAAGCTAGAAGATTTTAAGTGTCGCACTATTCTTGGACACATTCACAAGTATGTTGAGGACAAGCATGTAACTATCCTTGGCACGCCATGGAGCACAAACTATGGTGAAGCTGATAACGAGCACTTCGTTGGTGTAATGGAGGAAACCACCCACGGCTGGGGACCACTTAATAAATTTAAAGTGACTTGTGGTCCACGTTTTTACGAGGCACCTTACAATGCTCTCGATGCAATGGCAGATGAGATCTCTGATCCAAAATACTTCACATTGCTACGTGTCACTCTAGACAAGTTCTCTGATGACCCCCCTTCTCTGCTGCGCGGCGACATACTTAATAAATTTAAAGTGGCTCACGTAGATCTTAAGTTTCAGCCTATTTATGATGATACATTAAATGATCGACTGTCGGGCTATGATCCTAATGTACCTCTAACAGTCATTGATGCTGACATCATCAAGAAATATATTGCGGAGCAGTCCTCCACAATTCCTCATGAGTTGTTAGAAAATGGACTAGACCTAATTAAGCAATATGCAGATAAAAACTCTGAAGGCTGAAAACTTCTATTCGTTCAAAAATCTTGAATTAGACTTTGACGACTTTAAAGGGATCACCAGGATCCTTGGTAGGAACAAAGATAGCGGTGGATCCAACGGCGCAGGTAAAAGTGCGCTGTTTGAAGCTATTACTTGGGGCATCTACGGGACTACTATCCGTAAGTCCACAGAAGCTGCTCTAGTTAACGCTCAGGCGGGCAAGGATTGCTCTGTATGCATTGTTTTAGAGAAGTCGGGTGTTGGGACTGTTTCAATTACACGAGCTAAGAGGCCAACCTCGCTCGATGTAGAAGTTAATGGTGTATTGATCAATAAAGCCAATGCAACCCAAACTCAAGGATATCTTGAGCAGTTGTTAGAAACTGACTACAAGTCATTTTTAGCATCTGTAGTGTTTGGCCAACACTCTACATTTACTTTTCTAGACTCTTCTCCTGAAGACAAGCGTAAGATTATCAAGAATTGTTTTAATCTTGATGATATCTTTTCAAAGCGTGCGTCTGTAAAGCAGCTAAAGTCTTCATATCAGGGTGAGCTAAAGGTCATTAGCACTTTGCTTGCAAATCTTATAAACGAGAAAGACCGTCTTGAATCAGAGGTTCCTGATA